>Ga0207982_1000060_pt1 | contig 10085 bp, 8 predicted proteins | sample SoimicmetaGmgHAB_FD_188335 | JGI IMG/M metagenome (GOLD analysis project Ga0207982, IMG submission 188335) | Soil and rhizosphere microbial communities from Laval, Canada - mgHAB (SPAdes) (version 2) | ecosystem: Environmental > Terrestrial > Deep subsurface > Rock core/Sediment | place: Laval... | reverse complement strand
GGCGCCGGCGGCGGCGCGGGCGGCAACGTCAACGTCACGCTCCAGGGACAGAACGACGGTTCAGCGTCACTCATTGAGACGACCGGCGCCCGATCGACCGCACTCTTCGCCCAGTCGATCGGCGGCGGCGGCGGCTTGATGATCTGCACCGCCTGGCGCTCGGTCTGGTCAGCCTCCGCCTGGGGCGGCGCCACGGGCGCCAGCAGGAGCAGCAGCGCAGCCACGTGGATGGCGAGCGCCGCCGACATGCCGGCGATGCGCGGCCAGTTCAGGCCGGCTTCTTCCGTGCCGGTGTCCCGACGGTATTCGTATGGGGCCAGGGTTTCCGTCATGCGATGACTCAAGGGTGGGCCGGCTTGATGCCGTGGGATGCACGGTTCCCGCGTCCTTCCGGGGCGCGGGAACCATCTAGCTTATACCAGTCCGGTCGCGTGTTTCCAAGCAACCGTGCACGGTTTCAAGGGTTACTTTGCGAGTCGCTGGGCGTCCGCCATGTTTTTGACGCCACCCTTGGCGAGCGCAGCCTTGGCCGCGGCGCGCGACTCCGCCGACTTGCCCTGCGTGTGCAGGATGCGTGCGCGATTGAGGTCGGCTTCACCGGTCGAGGACATCGCCGCAGCCTTGGTGTAGGACTCGAGCGCCAGGTTCCACTGGTTCTCTGCAAACGCCTCCTGGCCCGCCACCATGTACGCCTTGGCAGTGTCGTCATTCTTCGGCAGCACGCCCTTCGCAACACCCTCGTCCAGGACCGCGACCGCGTCACGCCACTTCTTCTCGTTGACCAGCAGGCCCGAATACAGCGCCTGGTAGTCGGAAGCTTCGGTGAGCGCGCCACGCTTGCGCGCATCCTGCAGGAGCGCATCGGCTTTCGCGTAGTCCTTGGTGGCCTGGTAGGACGCGACGGTGTTCATCAGCGCCGAACGGTCGTTCGGGTGCGCGGCGGCGGCGGCCGAGTAGGCCTTTGCAGCCTCGTCATTGCGTCCAAGCGCGGCGAGCAGGGATGCGCGCATCGAGATGTAGGTCGGGTCCGTTGCCTTGGTTTCCGCGAGGAACCGATCCAGCGTCTTGAGCGCGGCGGCCGGTTGGCCCGCTGCTTGCTGGGTCGCGATGAGATTGCTCATCGTGTCGTAGTGGCTGTTGTTGTCGAGGCCATTGGCGTCGATGGCTTTCTGGAAGTACTCCGCCGCGTGCGCGTTGTCCTTCAGGGCGGCGGCGGCACTGCCCGCCACCTGCCAGGCATAGGCGGTCTCGTAGGGGGTGCCCGTTCCGCCATTCCCGAACGCGACCGCCTGCGTGGAGGCATCCGCATAGGACTGCTTGCCATAGAGCTCGGCGATCGCCTGCAGCGCCTTGACCGTGGTCTTCCCGACCTTGGGTTCAGGTGATTTCCGCGTGGCGTTCGGATAGCGCTGGACCTCTGCGCTGGCGCTCGCCTTGGCATGGGCGGATTGCGCATAAGCGGGCATCGCGGTGGTGGCAAGCGCCACGGATACGGCAAAGGAAAGCAGGAAGCGTTGCATCGGGGGACCTCCACATTCAGGTTCTGGTTCCAAGCATCCCGCAGATCAGGCCCGAGAGCGCAATTTGGGCTGCATCCGGTAGGCGAAGGTTCAAGAACCCCCCGCCTCAGGGGCGCCAATCATGCCTCAACCGCACGTGGGTCGGCGACCTGCGGAACGCGCGCGGTCATACACCGGAACCAGCCCGATCGCCCGTTGCTGCAGTTCGGCCAAACGTGACTGGGGGTCTGGATGGGTGGACAGCCACTGCGGCGGGCGGTTGGCGCCCTCCTCCGCGATCATGTTCTGCCACAGGTTCACGGCTTTGCGTGGATCGAACCCGGCCTGCGCCATGAGCTGCTGGCCCACCACGTCGGCTTCGGACTCCTGCACGCGGCTGTAGCGCAACAGCACCAGTTGCGCAGCGGTACCGCCGAACTGGTCGACGGCGTTCACCGCACCCTGCGAGCCGGTGATGCCTGCGAGGATTTCGGCCAGGACCAACCCGGCCTGCGCACCCTGGGTGCGGGTGATGCGCTCGTTGTGGTGGTGGGAGACGACGTGGCCGATCTCGTGCGCGACCACCGCGGCGAGCTCATCCTGGTTGCGGGCCACGCGGAAGATGCCGGTGTAGAGGCCGACCTTGCCACCCGGCAGGGCGAATGCATTCGCCTGGTTATCGACGAACACGGCAGTTTCCCAGCGGTATTGCTGCCACTGCGGCGGGAGCTGCGCCACGATGCTGTTCACCACGCAGGTGGCATAGCCACGCTGGCGCGGATCCTGCGTCTGCGCTTTCTGCGCCTTCATCTGTGCGAACGCCTGCTCTCCCTGCTGGTCGAGTTCCTGTTGGGACACGCCACCCACGACCTGCTGACGGCCCGTGGGCGACGTGGTGGTCGCGCAACCGGAGGCCGCCGCGGCGATCGCGAGCGCAAGCAGGGAGGTCTTGATGAGGGTGGTCATGCCGGCGACACCTGTCTGGGGGGTGTGCCGGTTGTAGGCAATGCGCGTTGAAGCCCGCGTCAATGCCGGGCCTCGCCGGAGGCCCGTGTTCAGGTTCCGCGCGCGGCCGCGGGCTCAGACGTCGAGGTTGGCGACCTTGAGCGCGTTGTTTTCGATGAATTCGCGGCGCGGCTCCACCACGTCGCCCATCAGCGTGGTGAAGATCTGGTCGGCCGCCACCGCGTCCTCGATTCGGACCTGCAGCAGGCGCCTTGTTTCCGGGTTGACCGTGGTCTCCCACAGCTGCTCTGGATTCATTTCACCCAGGCCCTTGAAGCGCTGGATCTGGCGACCCTTCTTGGCTTCCTCGAGGAGCCACGCCTGCGCGTCGGCGAACGACACGATGGCCTGCGTGCGGTTGCCGCGCACGATCTTCGCGCCTTCGCGCACCAGGCCGTGCAGCATCGCCGCGGCATCCCGCAACGGCTTCAGTTCGCCGTGCTCGAATGCCGTCAACGGCAGCAACTGCACGTGCGACTCACCCATGTGCATGCGCGTGATCCGCAGCGTCGGGGCGCGCCCCTCCTCCGCCGGCAGCATCGCCAGCGCATAGCGCGGCTTGCCGAGGCCGGTGCGGTTGAGGCGCGCAGCAAGCGCATCCAGCTCCGATGCCTCGTCCGTGTTGGCGGCGAACGATGCGGCATCGAGCGGCGTGAAATCGATCAGCGATTCCAGCACCAGCGGATCGAAGCGATGGGCCGCGCGTGCGATCGCATCGCGGGCGTTGGCGTACGCCAGCAGGAGCTTTTCCAGGGCCGCGCCTTCAATGCCGGGCTCGCCTTCGGCGGGCACGAGTTGCGCGCCTTCGACCGCATTGCCCGCGAGGTACGCGTTCAACGCGTTGTCGTCCTTCAGGTACATCTCGTTGCGGCCCTGCTTGATCTTGTACAGCGGCGGCAGCCCGATGTAGACATGGCCGCGCTCGATCAGCTCCGGCATCTGCCGATAGAAGAACGTGAGCAGCAGCGTGCGGATGTGCGAACCGTCGACGTCGGCGTCGGTCATCAGGATGATGCGGTGGTAGCGCAGCTTGTCCGGGTTGTACTCGTCCTTGCCGATGCCGGTGCCGAGCGCGGTGATGAGCGTGCCCACTTCCGCGGACGACAGCATGCGATCGAAGCGCGCGCGTTCGACGTTGAGGATCTTGCCCTTGAGCGGCAGGATCGCCTGGGTCTTGCGGTTGCGGCCCTGCTTGGCCGAGCCGCCCGCCGAATCACCCTCGACGATGAACAGCTCGCTCAGCGCCGGATCCTTTTCCTGGCAATCCGCGAGCTTGCCCGGCAGCCCGGCGATGTCGAGCGCGCCCTTGCGGCGGGTCAGGTCGCGGGCCTTGCGCGCGGCTTCGCGGGCGCGCGCGGCGTCCACGATCTTGCCGGCAATGGCACGGGCCTCGTTCGGATGTTCCTGCAGGAACTCCTCCAAACGTGCACCGAACGTGCTCTCAACTACCGGTCTCACTTCAGATGAGACAAGTTTTTCCTTGGTCTGGCTCGAAAAGCTCGGATCCGGCACCTTGACCGAGAGAACAGCAATCAGCCCTTCGCGCATGTCGTCGCCGGACAGGCTGACTTTCGCTTGCCTGGCGATGCCGTTCTGTTCGATGTAGTTGGTCAGCGTGCGCGTGAGCGCCGCCCGGAAGCCGATCAGGTGGGTGCCACCATCCTTCTGCGGGATGTTGTTGGTGAAGCAGAACATCGTTTCCTGGTAGGCGTCGGTCCATTGCATGGCCACGTCCACCGTGATGCCGTTCTGCTCACCGGTCACCGAGATCACGTTCGGATGCAGCGGCGTCTTCAGCTGCGCCAGATGCTCGACGAAGGAGCGGATGCCGCCCTCGTACTGGAACGTGGTGGTCTCCCCTTCCCCGCGTTCGTCGGTCAGGATGATCTTGACGCCGGAATTGAGGAAGCTGAGCTCACGCAGGCGGCGCGCCAGGATGTCGAAATGGAACTCGACGTCGGTGAAGACTTCCGCCGAGGGCCAGAACCGCAGCGTGGTGCCGCGGCGGTCGCCCTGGTCGCCGAGGCGCTCCAGCGGCTTGACCGGTTCGCCCAGCGCGAATTGCTGGAAGTAGTGGCCACCATCGCGCCAGATGTCGAGGGTCAGCTTGTCGGACAGGGCGTTGACCACGCTGACGCCCACGCCGTGCAGGCCGCCGGAGACCTTGTAGCTGTTGTCATCGAACTTACCGCCGGCGTGCAGCACGGTCATGATGACCTCGGCGGCGGACACACCCTCTTCCTTGTGGATGTCGACCGGAATGCCGCGCCCGTTGTCGCTGACCGAGACCGAACCATCCGCATGGATGGTCACCACGATGTGGTCGGCATGCCCTGCCAGCGCCTCGTCGATGGAGTTGTCGACGACCTCGAACACCATGTGGTGCAGTCCGGTGCCGTCATGCACGTCACCGATGTACATGCCCGGGCGCTTGCGGACAGCCTCGAGGCCACGCAGCACGGTGATTTTGGAGGAATCGTAATTGCTGTTCTTGCCTGGGCCGACGCCGGCCTCGGTCACGTCCGTCATGCGGATGGAAGCTCCGGAAATGGCTTGGGGAAGGAGGGCGGATGCGACGTCCCCAGCAGGTGTTCATTGTAGCATCCGAAGCTGTATTCAGCCTTGATTTTCAGGTGTTTGCGGGGCAATCACGCCGTGTTCCACGTGGAACACCGCAACCGTGGCCTGCGCAGGCAGCAGCAGGGCCGACGCGTCCGTTCCGGTGATCAGGATCTGGGCCGAGGTTGCAGCCAGGGCGGCCAGCAGCTGCTCCCGATGGCCGGCATCCAGCTCCGAGGCGAGGTCATCCAGCAGGATGAGCGGCCAGGCGCCCCGCCGCGCTGCGTACAGCTCGGCCTGGGCCAGCAGCATGGTCAATGCGGCCAACTTGGTCTGGCCCCGTGAAAGCGGCTCGCCGCCCGGCCTCGCTGCGAACCGTAATTCCCAATCAGCCCGGTGCGGTCCAACACTGGTAAACCCCGAAAGCAGGTCCCGCGGCCGGGCCAGCAGCAAGGCATCCTCGAACGCCAGCTCCGGTTTCCAGCCTTGGCGATAGGACAGGGCGGTTGGACCCAACTCAGGCAGCAAGCGTTGTGCCCACGTCTCCACGTGGGGGCGCAAGGCATCCAACCCGGCTTGCCGCTGCCGCGTCACCAGAACGCCGGCATCCGCCAGCTCGGCATCCCAGGCATTTAGCAGGCCCGGATCCGGCCGCGCCTGCTTCAGCAGGGCATTCCTCTGGCGCAGCGCCCGGTTCTGGCGCCGCCACTCCTCGAGAAAGCTCGGTTCCACGTGGAACAATCCCCAATCCAGGAACCTGCGGCGGAACTCCCCACTACCTTCCAGCAACGCATGGCTGCCGGGCTCGAATGTGACCGCCGCCAGTGCACTGCACAGGTCACTCAGTTGGGAGGCGGGTGCCCCATCCAACCGCCCCGTCCATTGGTCGCCAGCGTGTCGCAGGCCGACCTGCCGGGTCATCTCGTTGGCATCGGACCAGCGGGCGAACACTTCCAGCGCGGGGGCGCCCGTACGCACCAGACCGTCCCGGACCCGGCCACGGAAACTGCGCCCATGCGCCAACAGGTGCACAGCTTCCAGCACGCTGGTCTTGCCGGCGCCATTCGACCCCAACAACAGATTGAAGCCGGGGCCGGGAAGCAGGCTGACATCGCGCAGCACGCGGACATCGCGGATGTCGAGCCGGATCACTCGCATGGCGGCCCCCAAACGCAGGACGCCCGGACCAGGCCGGGCGTCAGCGCATGTTCCACGTGGAACACAATCAGAGGCGCAACGGCATCACGACATGCCGGCTGCGCTCGTTGCTGGCTTCGCGCAGCAGGGCGGAGGAGTTGGCATCGCGCAAGGCAAGCACGACTTTTTCGTCGCGCAGCGCGGAGAGTGCGTCCAGCAAGTAGGTGACGTTGAAACCGATGGTGAGGTCGTCGACCTTGGTTTCGGCTTCAACCTCTTCCTGCGCCTCTTCCTGCTCCGGGTTATGGGAGCTGATCTGCAGTTGGTTCGGTGTCACTTCCAGGCGCACGCCGCGGTACTTCTCGTTGGAGAGGATGGCCACGCGCTGCAGGGCTGCACGCAGGACCTCGCGGTCCAGTGTGACCAGCTTGTCGGCACCGATCGGCACCACGGCTTCGTAGTCAGGGAACTTGCCATCGATCAGCTTGCTGGTGAACGTGGCATCGTCGCGCGTCACGCGGATGTGGCTGCGACCCAGCTGCAATTCCAGCACGCGCTCACCACCTTCCAGCAGGCGCTGCAATTCCTGCACACCCTTGCGCGGCACGATGATCTGGCGTTTGAGCCCGGCGCCATCGGCCAGGCCGGCTTCGCACAGGGCGAGGCGATGCCCATCGGTTGCCACGCAGCGCAGGATGTCGCCGCGCAGGTCGAACAGCAGGCCGTTGAGGTAATACCGCACGTCCTGCTGCGCCATCGCGAATGCCGTGCGATCGATCAGCTCCTTCAGGGCGGCTTCCGGCACGCTGGCGCGTTCGGTGGCATCCACCTCGTCGACCGACGGGAAGTCGTTCGCCGGCAGGGTCGCCAGGCTGAAACGGCTGCGCCCCGCCTGCACCACGGCCTTGTCACCGCTGACGGTCACCGTGATGCGGCTGCCATCGGGCAGGGCCCGCACGATGTCGAACAGCTTGCGGGCCGGGATCGTGGTTTCGCCATCCTCGGCATCCGCTTCGAGACCGGTGCGGGCAATCATCTCGACTTCGAGATCCGTACCGGTCAGCGACAGCACGCCTGCGTTGACCTGCACCAGCAGGTTGGCAAGCACGGGCAAGGTCTGGCGCCGTTCCACCACGTTGACGACTTGCGCCAAGGGTTTAAGCAGGGCTTCGCGCTGGAGTGAGAAACGCATGTCGGGTCCTTCGTGCGATCTGCCTTTAGCAGGTGGATAAATATAAAAAGGTGGTGGTGGTTGTAGGCGCCATTGCCTGTGGATTCAGATCTAACTTATTGAAAATAAAAGAATTATTGTTCACCCAACCCAGTGGACAACCCTACCGCCGGGCTTGGGACAACGTGTGGACAAATCGGCTTGACCCGGTTGTCCAGACGTTATCCACAGGCGGGTCCCCAAGTCATTCACTGAGTTTGCGCAGCAGTTTCTCCCAATCTTCGTGCAGCTTGCCATCAGTTTCCAGCAGGCCGCGGATCTGGCGGCAGGCATGCAGCACGGTGGTGTGGTCGCGTCCGGCAAACGCGTCCCCGATTTCCGGCAGGCTGTGCTCCGTGAGTTCCTTGGCGAGCAGCATCGCGACCTGGCGCGGGCGGGCCAGCGAACGCGTGCGTTTCTTCGACAACAGGTCCTTCACCTGCAGGCCGTAGTAATCGGCCACGGCCTTCTGGATCTGCGGAATGCCGACGGTGTGGTCGCGCAGGAGCTCACGCAGCGTTTCCTGCGCGAACTCCAGGGTGATGGGGCGGCCAGTGAAGCGGGCCTGCGCGGCCAGCGTGTTGAGCGCGCCTTCGAGGTCGCGCACGGACGAGCGCATCTTCTTGGCCAGCAACGCCGCCACGTCGTCGGGCACGTTCACGCCGCGGTCGCGCGCTTTCGACAACACGATCTGCGCGCGCGTTTCGAAATCCGGCGGGTCGATCGCCACCGGCAATCCCCAACCGAGCCGGGATTTCAGGCGCGGTTCCAGCCCGTCGACCTCGCGCGGGTAGCGGTCGCAGGTCATGATGATCTGCTGGCGCCCGTCGAACAGGGCGTTGAACGTATGGAAGAACTCTTCCTGCGTGCGCTCCTTGCCCGCGAAGAACTGGATGTCGTCGATCAACAGCGCATCGAGCCCCTGGAACTGCCGGCGGAATGCGTCCGTGCCGCCGGAGCTGGGGTCGTACAACGCCTTGGTAAAGGAGTCCATGAAGTCCTTGGAACGCAGGTAGAGCACCTTGGCCGAAGGTTTCCGGCGGAGGAGTTCATTGCCTGCGGCGAACATCAGGTGGGTCTTCCCGAGACCGGTGCCGCCGTACAGCAGCAGTGGATTGTGCGAGCGGTCGCCCGGAGTCTGCGCGGCCTGCCAGGCGGCGGCGCGGGCGAGCTGGTTGCTGCGGCCTTCGACGAAATTCTCGAAGACGTACTGGTTGTCGAGGTTGCCGTGGAACGCCACCAGGGGGGCCGCCGGAATCGCGCCTGCGGACTGCGCTGCCGACGCGACGCGGGGCAGGGCACCGACTTCCAGCGCCACGTCGCCGCCGCCCGCGTAGTGCTGCAGCAGTTCACGGATGCGAGGCAGGAACCGATCGCGCACGTGCTCGACCACGAAGCCGTTGGGCGCATACAGCACCAGCGACTGGTCGCGCTGCGCCACCTGCAGGGGTTTCAGCCAGGTGTGGATGTCCTCGAGCGGAAACTCGGTTTCCAGGCGCGCAAGGCAGACGGGCCAGGCATCAAGCAGGGACGAAGCGGCACTGGCGGTCATGGATCAGGCAGAGGTGGCGCCGGCCACGACGGGCAGCGACAGGGACGAAAGGGCGGGACGGCCAGCCTACCATCGCCCCGGGCGGGTCGCATGGGCGTCCACGCCAGGGATTGACGCGGACCGGGAAGGCCCATTAGACTTTCGGGTTCCTTACGTTCCATCGGCGCCGCGACATGGCCACCAAGCGTACTTACCAGCCCAGCAACCTCAAGCGCAAGCGCGACCATGGCTTCCGTGCCCGCATGAAGACGGCCGACGGCCGCAAAGTGCTTGCCCGCCGCCGTGCGAAGGGCCGCAAGCGCCTCAGCGCTTGATCCGCGCCAGGCCTTGACCGCGCTCCCTCGGGGCGCGACGGGGCCAGGACGGATGACGTCCCCCGGGTTCACTTATCCACGATCGGCTCGCGTGCGAACGCGGGCCGATTATGCGTGCGCGTTCGACGGGGGCCGCCGGCTGCACGACAATTTGCTGCAGCTGGTCGTGAAGCCGGATCCCTCGCCCGGCGCCGTGGCCCGGTTGGGTCTTGCGGTGTCGCGCAAGGTGGATCCGGACGCGGTCGGGCGCAATTACATCCGTCGCACGCTCAAGGATGCGTTCCGCCATTCGCGGCGGCACCTCGCCCCGGGCAGCTATGTTGTCGTCGCCAAGCCGGCCGCGCGCGACGCCGATGGCATCGCGTTGCGCGCCGCGTTCGCCCGCCTGCTGCAACGTGCTGGCGCGTTGTCCCCCTCGTCCGCGACCGGCACAATGCCCGCCCAGACTTCTTCCCCTCCAGATCCCGATGCGTTGCCGGATGGCCGCGCGTTCCGAGCCGGCTGACCGCATGAACCAGACCCGTTTGTTCCTTGTCTTCGCCTGGCTGATGGTGGCCACCCTGCTGTGGATGGCCTGGGGCAAGGACCACGCACCCGTGCCGGTCCAGTCGCCTGCGGCTGCCAGTGCCAACGCGATCCCGCGCATGGTGCCGGGGGAGGCCACGTCGCCGGTCGCCGCGCCCACGGGCGCCACGGTGCCGGCAGCGCCCGCCATCGCGCAGGCGGGTCCCGCACCCGCCCCGGCGGCGCTGGTGCACGTGCGCACCGATGTACTGGACGTGCAACTCGATGGCGGCGGACTGCACCAG
>Ga0207982_1000058_pt1 | contig 10107 bp, 9 predicted proteins | sample SoimicmetaGmgHAB_FD_188335 | JGI IMG/M metagenome (GOLD analysis project Ga0207982, IMG submission 188335) | Soil and rhizosphere microbial communities from Laval, Canada - mgHAB (SPAdes) (version 2) | ecosystem: Environmental > Terrestrial > Deep subsurface > Rock core/Sediment | place: Laval... | reverse complement strand
TTCCCGGGGGTGCACTGGCTTCGACGGGGGTTGCGAAATCGTCTGGCGCATGCCGAGGGGGTAGCTTTCCTCGTTAATCCAGCTGCAAAAACTCAGACGCCAACGACGACGTCTACGCTCTGGCCGCTTAAGGCCTAGCCCCGAACCCACTTGTGCCTGTGCTCGTGGATGTAGGGTCATCATCACAGGATCGTGGCCGGCGGCGACCCGTCAACCGGCTCCTAAAACAAAGCGGGTATGGATGACGGTGTGCCTCGCACGTTGTGTTGCCGCCATCCGAGATCAAACAACGGGCTAAGCATGTAGTGCCGGGCATGGAGCGCTTTCGGACGGCGGTTCGATTCCGCCCACCTCCACCACCCAAGAGCCGGAAGCCAACGCTTCCGGCTTTTTTTATTCCGTGTACGCCACTTCGCCGTAGAGGTCGTGCTCGTCGTTGCCCATGATCGCGACATCCACGAACTCGCCGGGCTTGAGCCCCGCCTCGAAGCCGTCCTGCACCTGCACCAGGCCATCGATCTCGGGCGCATCCGCCATCGAGCGTGCGATGGCCAGTTCGCCGTCGATCGCGTCCACGATGCAGCGCTGCACCGTACCCACCTTCGCGGCGAGCTTGGCTTCGGAAATTTCCGCCTGCAGCGCCATGAAGCGTGCCAGGCGTGCCTGCTTCACGTCTTCCGGGACCGGGTCCGGCAGTGCATTCGCCGCTGCACCCTCCACCGGCGAATAGGCGAACGCGCCCACGCGGTCGAGCTGCACCTCGTCGATGAAATCCAGCAGTTCCTCGAACTCCGCATCGGTCTCGCCCGGGAAGCCGACGATGAACGTGCTGCGGATCGTGATGTCCGGGCAGATGTCGCGCCAGCGCTGGATGCGCTCGCGGGTCTTGTCGATCGCGCCCGGCCGCTTCATCAGCTTGAGGATGCGCGGGCTGGCGTGCTGGAACGGGATGTCGAGGTAGGGCAGCAGCTTGCCCTCGGCCATCAGCGGGATGATGTCGTCGACGTGCGGGTACGGATACACGTAATGCAGCCGCGTCCACGCATCGAGTTCCGACAGGCCCTCGCACAGCGCCTTCATGCGCGTGGCGTATTCGCGGCCGTGCCAGGTGCGACCGGCGTACTTCACGTCCACGCCATAGGCACTGGTGTCCTGCGATACCACCAGCAGTTCGCGCACGCCGCCCATGACCAGCTTCTCGGCTTCGCGCAGCACGTCGTCCACCGGGCGCGACACCAGGTCGCCGCGCATCGAGGGAATGATGCAGAAGCTGCAACGATGGTTGCAACCTTCGGAAATCTTCAGGTAGGCGTAGTGCTTTGGTGTGAGCTTGATGCCGGAGGCATAGTCCTCACCGCTCAGCCGCGGCGCCGGAACCAGGTCGATGAACGGATCGTGCACCGGCGGCAGCGCGGTGTGCACGGCCTCCATCACGGTGGCGTAGTCCTGCGGGCCACTGATCGAGAGCACGCCGGGGTGCGCTTCACGGATCACGTCGGCACGCTTGCCCAGGCAGCCAGTCACGATGACCCTGCCGTTCTCGGCCATGGCCTCGCCGATCGCATCCAGCGATTCCGCCACCGCGGAGTCGATGAAACCGCAGGTATTGACCACCACCACGTCGGCATCGTCGTAGGTGGGTGCCACCGCATAGCCCTCGACCTTCAGCTGGGTGAGGATGCGCTCGGAATCGACGAGGGCCTTGGGACAGCCGAGGCTGACGAATCCGACTTTGGGCTGTGGGGCGGGCATCGCTATGATCAGGGAAAGGGCCGGCAATTATAGGCCCCTGCCCCTTTCCACCCGCCGGAGGCCACATGGGCTCGCACATCCGCATCCAGGTCGACCCCCACACCACCATCGACGGTTGGCTGGAACGCCCGCAGGGCACCCCCCGCGCCGGCGTGGTGGTGATCCAGGAAATCTTCGGGGTGAACGCGCACATGCGCGAGGTGGCGGCCCACTACGCGCGCCACGGCTATCTGGCGCTGGCACCGGCCCTGTTCGATCCGGTGCAGCCGGGGCTGGAGCTGGACTACACCGCGGACGGCATGGCCCAGGGCAAGGCGCTGGCGACGGAAGTAGGCCTGGAGCAGGCCGTGAACCTCGTCGATGCCGCGGCGCGGGCATTGCGCGCGGAAGGCGTGGAGTCGATCGGCGCGGTGGGGTTCTGCTGGGGCGGCACGCTTGCATACCTCGCGAACACGCGACTGGGCCTGCCCGCGGTCAGCTACTACGGCGCACGCACGGTGAAATATCTCGACGAGGCGCTGCGCGCCCCGATGCAGTTCCATTTCGGCGCGGATGATGCCTCCATCCCGCCCGCGGACATCGCGCTGCACCGGCAGGCGCACCCCGACGCCGAGGCCTACGTCTACGCAGGCGCCGGGCACGCCTTCAACCGCGACGTCGACCCTTCGCACTATTCGGCGGATGCGGCTCGCGAGGCGGATGCACGCACTCTGACCTTCTTCGGCGCGCACCTCTGATGTCGCATTGGACGCTGCATCCGCAACTGGCCGCGGATACACACGTGATCGTGCGCTGGCCGCTCTGCGATGTCCTGTTGATGGATGACGCCAACCACCCTTGGCTCATCCTGGTGCCGCGCGTCGCCGGGGTGAGTGAAGTGATCGACCTCGACCCCGCGCAACGGCTCCAGCTGATGCACGAGACCGATGCGGCTTCGCTCGCACTGCGCGGCCTGTTCCACCCGGACAAGCTCAACGTGGCCGCGCTGGGCAACATGGTGCCGCAGCTGCACGTGCACGTGATCGCGCGCTTCCGTACCGATCCGGCATGGCCACGACCGGTGTGGGGCGCGGCTCCAGCCAGACCCTACGCGCCTGGCGACCTGGCCGAACGCGTGGGCCTGCTGCGCGAGACGCTTACGTCCGCGGCAGGGTGACGCCGCGCTGCCCCTGGTACTTGCCGCCGCGGTCCTTGTACGAGGTCTCGCACACGTCGTCGGCACCGGCCTGGAAGAACAGCATCTGCGCCACGCCCTCGTTGGCGTAGATGCGCGCCGGCAGTGGCGTGGTGTTGCTGAATTCCAGCGTGACGTGGCCTTCCCACTCGGGCTCGAGCGGCGTGACATTCACGATGATGCCGCAGCGCGCATACGTGCTCTTGCCGAGGCACACGACCAGCGTGTCGCGCGGGATGCGGAAATACTCCACCGTGCGCGCCAGGGCGAACGAGTTCGGCGGGATGATGCAGACGTCGGATTCGATGTCCACGAAGCTTCCGCTGTCGAAGTGCTTGGGATCGACGATCGTGGAGTTGATGTTGGTGAACACCTTGAACTCGCGCGAGCAACGCACGTCGTACCCGTAGCTGGACGTGCCGTAGCTGACGATGCGCTGGCCATCGACCTGCTTGACCTGCCCGGGCTCGAACGGCTCCAGCATGGCGTGCTGCTCGGCCATGCGACGGATCCAGCGATCGCTCTTGATGCTCATGCGTGTCCAGGAATGCGTGAAACGCCGATTGTAGGCGGGCGGCGCCTGCTCAGACCAGCGACGACGCGATCGGCATCGGTGCACCCGGACGCTTGGCGAGTTCCTCCAGCAAGCGCGTGGCGGCCCCCATGTAGGCAGCCGCGATCGCGCCATCGGGCTGGGCAACCACCACCGGCATGCCGGCATCGCCATCCTCCCGGATGCGGATGTCCAGCGGCAGCGACCCCAGCAATGGCACGTCGTACTGGCGGGCCATCGCCTCGCCGCCGCCCTGCCCGAACACATGCTCCGCATGGCCGCACTGGCTGCAGGTGTGCAGCGCCATGTTCTCGATGATGCCGAGCACCGGCACGTCCACCTTCTCGAACATGCGCAACGCCTTGCGCGCGTCCAGCGTGGCGATGTCCTGCGGCGTGGTCACGATCACCGCACCCGTCACCGGCACCTTCTGCGCGAGCGTCAGCTGGATGTCGCCGGTCCCCGGCGGCAGGTCGATCACCAGCACGTCCAGGTCACCCCAGCGGGTCTGGCCGAACAGCTGCGTCAGTGCCTGCGTGGCCATCGGCCCCCGCCAGATGGTCGGTGCGTCCTGGTCCAGCAGGGACCCGATCGACATCGCTTCCAGGCCATGGGCCTGCATCGGGGTGAAGCTCTTGCCATCCGGGCTTTCGGGCTGGCCGTGCAGGCCGAGCATGGCCGGGATGCTGGGACCGTAGATATCGGCATCCAGCACGCCGATGCGGTAGCCCTGGCGGGCCAGCGCGGCGGCGAGGTTCACCGCGGTGGTCGACTTGCCCACCCCACCCTTGCCGGAGGCCACCGCGATCACGTTGCGCACCCCGGGAATGGGCTTGAGGGCGGGCTGTACCTGGTGCGCGGGAAGGCGTTGCATGGGGATCCGGAGGTTGGGAACGGGGTCATTTTCCCACTTCGGCCGGGCGCCTGCCGATGAACGGGCGGCATCGCCGGGGCAATCCGCGCTGAATGCTGCGGCGCACCTTTTCCCCGCGGGGACCGCCATGCGATATAGAAGGCGCATCCGATGGCGTACGGCCACCGGGGGGACCGACCGACGACACATGGAGAAACGCATGCGCAAGACCCTCATCCTGAAGACCCTGGGCCTGCTGCTGGCCTGCGCGCCGATCGCTGCGTTCGCGCAGTCGACGCCGGTGGGCACCTGGACCACCATCGACGACCACACCCACAAGCCAAAGTCGAACGTGGAGATCTACACCACCACCAACGGCACGCTGGCCGCCAAGGTGGTGCAGGTCCTGCAGTCGGACGAAGGCCCGCACCCGATGTGCAATGCCTGCTCCGGCGAACGCAAGGGCAAGCCGGTGGAAGGCATGGTGATCATGTGGGGCGTGCACAAGGACGGCAACAGCTGGGGTGACGGCCGCATCCTCGATCCGCACAACGGCAAGATCTATTCGGTCAAGCTGACCCCGAGCGCGGACGGCAGCCGCATGGAAGTGCGCGGCTATCTCGGCTTCTCGCTGCTGGGCCGCAGCCAGACCTGGTACCGCAAGCACTGATCGCCCTTCCCGCGCGACCCACAAAGGCCCGGTTTTCCGGGCCTTTTTGTTGCGGCATGCGATACTGCGCGATCCATTCCAGTCGTGATCCGAATGAGCGCCGCACTCGTCACCTGCGCCCTTCCCTATGCCAACGGCCCGCTGCACCTGGGTCACCTGGTCGGCTACATCCAGGCCGACATCTGGGTACGCGCACGACGGATGGCTGGCGAGACCGTGCATTTCGTGTGCGCGGACGACACCCACGGCACGCCGATCATGCTGGCGGCGGAAAAGGCAAAGCTGACGCCGGAAGCCTTCATCGCCGGCATCCAGGCCGACCATGAGCGGGATTTCGCCGCGTTCGGCGTGGCATTCGACCACTACGACTCCACCAATTCGCCCGGCAACCGCGCGCTGACGGAGCGCATCTACGGCGCGCTGGACTCGGCGGGGCACATCGGCAAGCGCTCCGTGGCCCAGCTCTACGATCCAGAGCGCGGCATGTTCCTGCCGGACCGCTACGTCAAGGGCATCTGCCCGAACTGCGGCACGCCGGACCAGTACGGCGACAACTGTGAAGCCTGCGGCGCCACCTACGCACCCACGGAACTGAAGGAACCGAAGTCCGTGGTGTCCGGCGCCACGCCGGTGCTGCGCGAGTCCGAGCACTACTTCTTCGAGCTGGGCCAGTTCCAGGACTTCCTGCGCGGCTGGCTCGCGGGCGACGTGGCCCTGCCCGGGGTGAAGGCCAAGCTGTCCGAATGGCTGGATGCCGAGGGCGGACTGCGCGCCTGGGACATCTCCCGTGATGCGCCCTACTTCGGTTTCGAGATCCCGGGCGCACCGGGCAAGTACTTCTATGTCTGGCTGGACGCGCCGATCGGCTACCTGTCGAGCTTCGAGACGTTGTGCGCGGAGCGCGGGCTCGATTTCGATGCGTTCCTCCGCCCCGGCAGCGGTGCGGAGCTGCATCACTTCATCGGCAAGGACATCGTCAATTTCCACGGGCTGTTCTGGCCCGCGGTGCTGCATGGCGCGGGCCTGCGCACGCCCACGCGGCTGCACGTCAACGGTTACCTGACGGTCGACGGCGCGAAGATGTCGAAGTCGCGCGGCACCTTCGTGATGGCCCGCACCTACCTCGACCAGGGCCTGGCGCCCGAGGCACTGCGTTACTACTTCGCGGCGAAGTCGTCCGGCGGCGTGGACGACCTCGACCTCAACCTCGGCGACTTCGTGAGCCGGGTGAACAGCGACATCGTCGGCAAATTCGTGAACCTCGCGAGCCGTTGCGCCGGCTTCATCGGCAAGCGGTTCGACGGCCAGCTCGCGCATGGACTGGCGGATCCCGCAATGTACGCGCGCTTCGTGGCGCAGCTCGGCCCGATCCAGGCGGCCTACCGCGCGGATGACGTCGCCGGCGTGTTGCGGATGACGATGGCGCTGGCCGACGAGGCCAATCGCTACATCGACGACACCAAGCCCTGGGTCGTCGCGAAGCAGGTCGGTGCCGATGCGGAACTGCAATCGATCTGCACGCAGGGCCTGAACCTGTTCCGCGTGCTGGCATTGGCCCTGGCGCCTGTGCTGCCGGCGATGGCCGCGCAGGTCGAGGCCTTCCTGCAGGCGCCCTTGTCGCGTTGGACGGATTGCGATGCAGCCCTGGTCGGGCACGCCGTCCAGCCCTACGACCCCCTGTTCATCCGGATCGACCCGAAGCAGATCGACGCCATGACCGAAGCCAGCAAGGACACCCTCGCGCCCGCCGCGGCGATTCCGGCCGCGAAGCCTGCAACGGCCGCGCCGGAAGTGGCCACCGCATCCACGGCCACCACCACCATCGGCATCGACGATTTCGCGAAGCTCGACCTGCGCGTGGGCACGGTGCTGGAATGCGGCTTCGTGGACGGCTCCGACAAGCTGCTGCGCTTCCTGCTGGATGCCGGCGAGCTCGGGCAACGCCAGATCTTTTCCGGGATTCGTGGCTCGTACGGCGCGCCGGAGTCGCTGGTCGGGCGCCGCGTGGTGTTCATCGCCAACCTGGCGCCGCGCAAGATGCGCTTTGGCGTGAGCGAAGGCATGATCCTGTCCGCGGGCTTCGATGGCGGCAGCCTGTTCCTGCTCGATGCCGATGCCGGCGCGCAGCCCGGCATGCCCGTGCGCTGAGGCCGATGGCAGGACCGCGCGCCCGGCCGGGCTCGGACGAACTGCTCGAGCGGCTTGATCGGCTGTTGCCGCAGACCCAATGCGGCCAATGCGGTTATGCCGGATGCAGGCCGTACGCGGAGGCCATGGCCCACGGCGACGCCGGGCCAGATCGCTGTCCACCCGGTGGCGACGCCGGCGCGCGTGCGCTGGCCGCACTGCTGGGGGTTCCTGCGGTTCCGTTTGACCGCACGCTGGGTGAGCACCTGCCGCCGCGCGTGGCCGTGGTGGTCGAGGCCGATTGCATCGGTTGCACCAAATGCATCGCGGCCTGCCCGGTGGACGCGATCATCGGGGGGGCCAAACTCATGCACGTGGTGCTGGATGCCCTGTGCACGGGCTGCGATCTGTGCGTGCCCGCCTGCCCGGTGGACTGCATCGTGATGATGGATGCCGGTTGAGGCTCAGTGCGGTGCCGTGGTGCAGGCATCGCATATGCGTTCCACGCGGTAGCCGGCCGACTTCAGCTTCTCGACCACGCCGTCCGGGCCGACGAGGTGCATCGCGCCCACGACGATGAAGATGTTGCCGGTGCCGGATCGCGCGAGCATCGTGCCGATCTCCGGCACCCAGCGCGCGTTGCGATCCGCCACGATGGTGCGGTAGAGCCGCGGATACGCACGCAGCATCTTGCGGCCATCGTTCGCCCACAACCTGTCCGCGTCGCCGGCGCGCCAGGTCGCATGCAGCGCCTCGACGTCACGGGTCCCGTGCCCCGCATCATCCAGCGATTCGGCGAGGAACTGGCGCTGCTCATCCGCGCTCATCGTCGAGAACAGCGCCACCTGGTCGGCCACCGATTCCAGCCCTTCCGCAGCCATGTGGCGCTGGCTGGCCGCGGCCATGAAGTGATCGTCCAGGCCCAGCCTGGGGTCGAGGCCGGCAGCGCGCATCGACTGCAGGTCGATGATGACCGCGGCGTACCACGCATGCAGTCGCTGCATCGCCTCCGGCGGGAAGCCCTGCGCCTGCAGGGACGCACTGTTCCGTCGCAGCCACGCGGCGAGCTTGGCCCGCAACGCAGGCGTCAGGCCGTCATCGAGTGTCGTGCCATCGGTGCGCAAGCCCGCCGCCCCGAACAACCCTGCACCCTTCTGCAGCGCGTCCGGCGCGATCTCGAACACGGCCGCATCCGAATCCGCGAACGCGGCCTCCACCTCGCGCGGCAGCGGATAGTCCGAGGGTCGCAGCAGGTGGAACGACCCGAGCAGGTAGGCGCAGTTGTCGCGATCGCAGGCCTTCCACAGCAATGGCACCGGAGTCGCCGGCTTTGCTGACGCATGCGCCGCCAGCCCGCTGCACAGAAGGAGCATGGCGACGAGGCCCCGCACGATCAGGATCTGGATTCGGGGCATCGGATCTCCAGGCATCACCGGCCGCGCAGGAACCAGCGATCCATTTCGGCCAGGTTGAAACGCGCCCAGGTGGGCCGTCCGTGGTTGCACTGGCCGGAACGTTCGGTCGCTTCCATGTCGCGGAGCAAGGCGTTCATTTCAGGAAGGGTCAGACGCCGGTTGGCGCGCACCGCGCCGTGGCAGGCCATCGTCGACAGCAGGTCATCGCGGGCCTCGGCCACGCGCCGACTCGCACCGTGCTCGCGCAGGTCGGCCAGCACGTCGCGCACCAGGTTTTCCACGTCGCCATGCGCGAGCAGCGCCGGCACCGCGCGCACAACCACCGTGCCCGGGCCGCTGCGCGTGAGTTCGAAACCGAGCGCGGCGAGCGTGCCCGCCTCCTGTTCGGCGATGTCGGCCTCGCGTTCGGACACCGACATCGCCTGCGGCACCAGCAGGGGTTGCATGCGCACCCCTTCGCCATCGTGGGCGGACTTCAGGCGTTCATAGCCGATGCGTTCGTGCGCGGCGTGCATGTCCACCACCACCAACCCGTCGGCGGACTCGGCAAGGATGTAGATGCCGTGCAATTGCGCGATCGCGAAACCCAGCGGGGGCGTGTCGCCATCGGCCGGCAACGGACCGGGCTGCGCGAACGCCACTCCCGCAGTGCCGGCAGCGGGAGCGGCATACAAGGCCGCGTACTGCCCCACCGCCTCGTCGACCCGCAGCCCCAAGCCGCCCTGCCCGGCCGCGGCAAACGGGAAAGAGCCAGCGGGATGGCCCGGCGATCCCATCGTCGTCGCTTCATGCCCTGGCACCTGCCCTGCGCGCGTCTCCGCCAACGCGGCGGCCACCGTGCGATAGACCACATCGTGCACGGTGCGCGCGTCGCGGAACCGCACCTCGTGCTTGGCGGGATGCACGTTCACGTCGACGCGGCGTGGATCCATCTCCACGAACAGCACGTAGGCCGGCTGCCGGCCGTGGTACAGGACGTCGGCGTAGGCCTGCCGCACCGCATGCGCGATGGTGCGGTCGCGCACCGAGCGTCCGTTGACGTAGACGTACTGCTGGTCGGCGGAGGCGCGGTTGTAGCCCGGCTTTCCGATCCAGCCATGCACGCGCACGCCGCCCGCGGCGTCATCCAGGTGCAGGGCCTGCGCGACGAACTCCGCGCCCAGGGTTTCGTCGAGGCGTGCCTGCCCGAACAACGCGCCAGGCGCCTCGCCGCGGTAGCGCCGCGAGGCCTTGCCGTTGTGGACCAGCCGCAATTCGATTTCGGGCCGTGCCAGCGCCAGCGAGCGCAGCCATTCCTCGATGTGCCCGAGCTCGGTGCGTTCGGCGCGCAGGAACTTGCGCCGCGCCGGCACGTTGTAGAACAGGTCGCGCACCTCGACCGTGGTGCCGCGCGGGTGCGCCTTCGGCTGCACGTCGCCCACGCGCCCGCCATCGACGTGCAGCTCATGGCCATGCGCATCGCCTTCGCGGGCCGACGCCAGGCTGAACCGGCTCACCGAAGCAATCGAGGGCAAGGCCTCGCCACGGAATCCCAGTGTTCCCACTGCTTCGAGATCGTCGATC
>Ga0207982_1000055_pt1 | contig 10213 bp, 10 predicted proteins | sample SoimicmetaGmgHAB_FD_188335 | JGI IMG/M metagenome (GOLD analysis project Ga0207982, IMG submission 188335) | Soil and rhizosphere microbial communities from Laval, Canada - mgHAB (SPAdes) (version 2) | ecosystem: Environmental > Terrestrial > Deep subsurface > Rock core/Sediment | place: Laval... | reverse complement strand
GTCACGCCCGGATCGCAAAACTGAATGCGTCCAGGAGGCATCCTTTCATCGCGAACAAGCGATATACTTCACGCCCGCCGAGGGGCGCTGCGATCGCGATGGATGCGACCAGGCTCGGCGAAGAACATCAACGGCGCCCGTGACCGCATTCCATCGCACTCACGGAGCCCCCGCGCATGAACGCACAAGCCAAGACCTTTTCCCAGGACGGTGACTACAAGGTCGCCGACATCACGCTGGCCGACTGGGGCCGCAAGGAACTCGACATCGCCGAGCACGAGATGCCGGGCCTGATGTCGATCCGCAAGCAGTACGCCGCCACCACGCCGCTCAAGGGCGTGCGCGTGACCGGCTCGCTGCACATGACCATCCAGACCGCGGTGCTGATCGAGACGCTGAAGGACATCGGCGCCGACGTGCGCTGGGCCTCGTGCAACATCTTCTCCACCCAGGACCATGCCGCCGCCGCGATCGCCAAGACCGGCACGCCGGTGTTCGCGTGGAAGGGCGAGTCGCTGGAGGAATACTGGGACTGCACGCTGTCCGCGTTGTCCTTCCCCGATGGCAACGGCGGCTTCCTCGGCCCGCAGCTGGTGGTGGATGACGGCGGCGACGTGACCCTGCTGATCCACAAGGGCTACGAGCTCGAGAACGGCAGCGACTGGGTCGACACCGCCTCGGGCAACCACGAGGAGCAGGTGATCAAGGACCTGCTCAAGCGCGTGGCCAAGGAGCGTCCGGGCTACTGGCACAAGGTCGTGGCCGACTGGAAGGGCGTCTCCGAGGAGACCACCACCGGCGTGCACCGCCTGTACCAGCTGGCCGAGGCCGGCACGTTGCTGATCCCCGCGATCAACGTCAACGATTCGGTGACCAAGTCGAAGTTCGACAACCTCTACGGCTGCCGCGAATCGCTGGCCGATGGCCTCAAGCGCGCGCTCGACGTGATGCTGGCCGGCAAGGTCGCCGTGGTCTGCGGCTACGGCGACGTGGGCAAGGGCTCGGCAGCCTCGCTGCGTGCCTATGGCGCACGCGTGATCGTCACCGAAATCGACCCGATCTGCGCCCTGCAGGCGGCGATGGAAGGCTTCGAGGTCAACACCATCGAAAGCACGCTCGGCCGCGGCGACATCTACGTCACCACCACCGGCAACAAGGACGTGATCACGCTGGAGCACATGAAGGCGATGAAGGACCAGGCCATCGTCTGCAACATCGGCCACTTCGACAACGAGATCCAGGTCGATGCGCTGTATGCCTCCGGCGCGACGCACGTCAACATCAAGCCGCAGGTGGACAAGTACACGTTCCCCGGTGGAAATTCGATCTTCCTGCTGGCCGAAGGCCGCCTGGTGAACCTCGGTTGCGCCACGGGCCACCCGAGCTTCGTGATGTCGAACTCGTTCTCGAACCAGACGCTGGCGCAGATCGACCTTTGGGCCAACAAGGACACGTACCAGCCCAAGGTCTACATCCTGCCGAAGAAGCTGGACGAGGAAGTGGCGCGCCTGCACCTGGAAAAGATCGGCGTGAAGCTGACCACGCTGACCGATTCGCAGGCTGCGTACCTCGGCGTGGACAAGGCCGGTCCGTACAAGCCGGACCACTACCGCTACTGAGCCGGGCAGGAGCATGCGCATGGCCACGGTGCCTGTTTCGTTCGAGTTCTATCCACCCAAGACCGAGGAACAGCGCGGGCAGCTGGACCGCACGGTGCAGCGGCTCAAGCCGCATGCACCGCAGTTCATGTCGGTCACCTTCGGCGCGGGCGGCTCCACGCTCAGCAACACGCCGGAGACGGTGCAGCGGCTGCGCAGCGAACACGGCGTGGCGGGCGTGCCGCACATCACCTGCGTGGGCGGCAACCGCGAGGAGATCCGCAACCTGCTCAAGCTGTACCGCGCGTTGGGCTGCGATCGGATCGTGGCCCTGCGTGGCGACACGCCCTCGGGCATGGTGCGCAGCGGCGACCTGCGCTATGCCAGCGAGCTGGTGGCGCTGATCCGCGACCAGCACGGCGACCACTTCCACATCGAGGTGGCCGCCTACCCGGAAACGCATCCGCAAGCAGTGGATGCACTCGTCGACCTGCGCAACTTCAAGGCAAAGGTCGATGCGGGCGCCAATGGCGCGATCACCCAGTACTTCTACAACCCGGATGCGTACTTCCGTTTCGTCGATGACGTGCGGCGCCTGGGCGTGGACGTGCCGGTGGTGCCGGGGATCATGCCGATCTCCAACTTCACGCAGCTACGGCGCTTCTCCGAGGCCTGCGGCGCGGAGATCCCGCGCTGGGTCAGCCAGCGCATGCGGGCGTTCGGCGACGACACCGACGCCGTGCGCGACTTCGCCACGGAGCTCGTGGCCACGCTGTGCCAGCGCCTTGTGGCGGGTGGCGCACCGGCCCTGCACTTCTACACGCTGAACCTCGCGCGGCCAACGCTGGCAGTGCTGGAGCGGCTGGCCTAATGTCTGAGGCGATGCACGCGCGTCGCCTCCTCCTCGTTTTAATCCTGTTGTGCGGCCTGCCGCTGGCCGCGCATGCGCAATCGGGCGTGCGCCGCTGCACCGGTGCGCACGGGGAAACCGTCTACACCGACAAGCCCTGCGCCGCGGTGGATGCGATGGATCGCGTTCCGGTGGTCGCCCGGGCGTCGATGCCGGTGACGCTGCGCACCGGTTGCGCCCATACCCTGGGCGACCTCACGTACACGATCACCTCCGCGATCGATGGGCGCGACGTGAACCAGCTTGCATCGGTCTACCACTGGGCGGGCATGTCCACCTCGGCCGGCTATGCGGTGATGCGGCGGCTCGACGGCGTGCTGCAACGCCCCCTGCTCGACATCGCCCCCGTCGGCGGCGGCTCCGGCGACCCCGTCTGGCGGGACGACGGTAGCGGGCTGAGCGTCCCCGTCTATCCGAAGGCCCGGCCCCCAACCGCCCTCAAGCTCATCCAGGCCATCGGCAAGGATGGGGCGTCCACCTCCACCACCTTCGCGTTGCGGCGCAATTTCGACTGCTGGTGGATCAGCTACTGACGGGCGACAATGGCGGTTTCCGCACGAGGATCGCGCCATGCAGCAGTACCCCGACTGGATCTGGCATAACGGCGCGATCAAGCCCTGGGCCGAGGCCACGACCCACGTCATGGCGCATGCGCTGCACTACGGCTCCTCCGTGTTCGAGGGCATCCGCTGCTACGAGACCCCGGGCGGCCCGGCGATCTTCCGCCTGACCGACCACAACCGCCGCCTGTACCACTCCGCGCGCATCCACGAGATCGACATCCCGTACGACCTGGACACGATCAACGCGGCCTGCCGCGAAGTGATCCGCAAGAACGGCTTCAGCCGCGCCTACCTGCGCCCGGTCGCGTTCCGCGGACTGGGTGGCTTTGGGCTGACCGCCGACACACCGACCGACGTCGCCGTGGCCACCTGGCAGATGGGTGCGTACCTGGGCGAAGGCGTGCTGGAGAACGGCATCGATGCCTGCGTGTCGAGCTGGCAGCGTTTCGCACCCAATACCATCCCCGCAGGCGCCAAGGCCGGCGGCAACTACCTGTCCGGCCAGCTGGTCGCGCGCGAGGCACGGCGCCTGGGCTTCGGCGAGGGCATCGCCCTGGCGTCCACCGGCCTGCTGAGCGAAGGCGCCGGCGAGAACCTGTTCCTCGTCTTCAATGGCGCGTTGCACACCACGCCGGTCAGCGCCGCGCTGCTCAACGGCATCACCCGCGACACGCTGATCACGCTTGCACGCGAAGCCGGGATCACCGTGATCGAACGCGATCTTCCGCGCGAATACCTCTACCTGTGCGACGAGATCTTCATGTGCGGCACCGCCGCGGAGATCACCCCGATCCGTTCGGTGGACGGCCGCCAGGTCGGTGCCGGCAAGGCCGGTCCTGTCACCCTCCGCATGCAGGAACTCTTCTTCGGCCTGTTCGAGGGCCGCACGCCCGACCGCCACGGGTGGCTGGAAGCGCTCTGACTCAGGGGCGATGCGCGAACGACAGGCTGGCCACCGTGCCCACCGCATCGGTGCGGGGCGCAATGGCCACGCGCCAACCGTACAGATCGCAGATCCGGGTCACGATCGACAGGCCGATGCCACCGCCAGCCGTGTTCCCGGAGGACGTGCCGCGATAACCGCGCTCCAGCAGGTGGGCCTGGTCCTGCGGTGACAGGCCGCGCCCGCTGTCGATCACGTCCACGGAGTCGGCATTGAGGCGCACGGTCACGCCACCGGCATCGGTGTACTTGACCGCGTTGGCGATCAGGTTGCCGAGCGCCACGTTGACGCTGGCTTCCGGCGCGTCCACCACGAGCGCGGTGTTGCCTTCCATGCGCAGGTCCAGCGACTTGCCGCGACGCATCTGCAGCCGATGGGCATCCAGCAGTTGCTCCACGACCCGCGCGACCGGCGTATTGCCGCGCCCGCGTTCGTCGCGCGAGAGCATCAGCAGGGTCTCGGTGATGGCGGTGCCTGTTTCCTGCGCGCGCTGGATGCGCTGGATGCGCTCCAGCATCTTGGGGCTGAGGTCGGGCGTCTCCAGCATGAGCTCGACCGTGCTGCGGATCACCGCCAGCGGCGTGCGCAGTTCATGGCTCACGTCGGCATTGAACTCGCTGTCACGCCTGGCGACCTCGGTGATGCGGGTGGAATAGTCGTCCATCGCGCGCGCCAGTTCCCCCACCTCGTCGTCGGCGAAATGCGGGGCCAGCGGTTCCGGATCCACGTTGCCGGCGGAACGCCTGCGAATGCGACTCACCAGGTCCGAGACCGGGCTCATCACGCGCGACGCGGACCACCAGCCCAGGATCAGCGACAGCACGCTGAACACGCCGACCGCCGCCACCAGGATCCACTTCATGCGCTCCTGCGATTCGCGCGCGCGCGTGAGGTCCTGTGCCAGGAAGAACCAGTAGTCGGGATCCTTGCGCACCACCAGCCGGTAGACGTACGGCTTGCCGTCCTGCACGCCATTCATCACGTAGACGCCGGATTCGAGCGCCGCCCAGTCCGGCCGTACGTTGGCGCGCTTGTCGGGGCCGTACACCAATGCGCGGTAGTCGCTCAGCGCCTGCATGGTGGCGTTGTGGTCGACGTAGAACTGCTGCGCGTACTCGTCGACATTGCGGCGCAGGACCTGGCCGACGGTCTGGTCCTCCACGCGCGCCGCCGCATACATCGTGGCGTACGCGAACAGGGCCGTCAGCGCCAGGCCCAGCAGGAAGAACGACAGCACGATGCGCGTGCGCAACCGCCGCCGGTTGCGGCGGGTGGGAATGGGATTGAATGTGGGCTTGGCCTTAGCCGGCATCAGGCGGTGCGATGCGGTAACCGATGCCGTGGCGCGTCTGGATCAACGGAACGTCGAAGGGCTTGTCGATCACCGCGCGCAGGCCGTGGATGTGCACGCGCAGGGAATCGGAATCCGGCAGCTCTTCGCCCCAGACGCGCGTTTCCAGGTCCTGGCGCGTGACCACGGCGGGCGAGGCTTCCATCAGCGCCTGCAGGATCTTCAGCGCGGTCGGGTTGAGTTGCAGCAGCTTCCCCTGCCGCCGCACTTCCAGGGTGTCCAGGTTGTACTCGAGGTCGCCCACGTCGAGCACGCGCGCCTGCACGCCCTTGCCGCGCCGCGACAGCGCATTGAGGCGCACGTCGACTTCCTGCAGCGCGAACGGCTTGACGAGGTAGTCGTCGGCACCGGAATCGAACCCTTCCAGCTTGTTGTCCAGCGTGTCGCGCGCGGTCAGCATCAGCACCGGGGTCTGCTTGCGCGCATCGGTGCGCAGCTTGCGGCAGACCTCCAGTCCATCCATGCCCGGCAGGTTGAGGTCCAGCACGATGGCGTCGAACTCGTTGACCACGGCCAGGTGCAGGCCGGTCACGCCATCGGCGGCGAAATCGACGGTGTGCCCGCGATCCTCGAGGTAGTCCCCGAGGTTGGCGGCCAGGTCCTGGTTGTCTTCGATGACGAGGATGCGCATGGGGGTGGTTCCGGTGGCGCCGGGGCGCGATCCTGCGATTCTTGCACAGGCTGCGTCAGCGACCGCTGACCGCCTTGCGGCGGGGTCGCGGCGTTTTCGGCAGCGGGGAGGCCGAAGTGCGTTCGCTGCCGCTGGTGAATTCGATGATGAGTCCGGCGATATCCACCCCGGTCGCCGCCTCGATGCCCTCCAGCCCGGGCGAGGCATTGACCTCCAGCACCAGCGGACCGCGCCTGGAGCGGATCAGGTCGACACCGGCCACGCCCAGGCCCAGCACGTTCGCCGCGCGCACGGCCATCTCGGCCTCGTCCGCGGTGGGCAGCATGGGTACCGCGGTGCCACCACGGTGCAGGTTGCTGCGGAAGTCGCCTTCGGGTGCCTGCCGTTGCATCGCCCCGACCACGTTCCCGCCGACCACGAAGCAGCGCAGGTCCGCGCCGGCCGCCTCCGCCACGAATTCCTGCACCAGGAAATCCGCGTGCAGGCCACGCAGCGCCTCGATCACCCCACGGGACGCGGACAACTTCTCGGTGAGCATCACCCCCGCACCCTGCGATCCTTCCGTGAGCTTGATGACATGCGGCGTGGAGCCGAGCATCGACAGCAGGTCGCTGGTGTCATCCGGATTGTCGCCAAAGACGGTGATCGGCAAGCCGATCCCCTGCGCCGCCAGCAACTGGTGCGAACGCAGCTTGTCGCGCGCACGCAGGATCGCGTCGGACGAGTTGGGGGTGAACGAGCCCATCAGTTCGAACTGGCGCAGGACGGCGGACCCATAACGCGTCACCGAGGCACCGATGCGCGGGATGACCGCGTTGTAGCCCGCGGCTTTCGCCCCCTTGTAGTGCAACTCGAACCCGTCAGACGCGATCTTCATGTAGCAGCGCAGCGGATCCAGCACCCGCACGCTGTGGCCGCGCTCGCGCGCGGCCTCGACCAGCCGCCGCGTGGAATAGAGCTTGCTGTTGCGGGACAGGATGGCGAGTTTCATGGGGCGCGGCGCTTGCGGTGGAGGTAGGAGCGTGCGGGATCGACGATGAAGCGCCCCTGCATGGCGCTGCGCCCGAGCAGCATCGGGTAGCGCATGCCATGGCGCGAGGCGAGGTTGAGCTCGACGTCTGCGTCCACCCCGCCCACGCGGATCCGCGCCAGGATGAAGATGCGCTCGGAGGCATGCCCACCGGAGTCGATCACGCGCCGCTCGTCGCTGATGCGCGCCTCCACGTCGACCGCGGTATCCCGCAACCGCGGGCGGATGCTGAAGCCGACCCAGGGCTGGCCATCGCGATCGAACCGCCACTGGTCGTCCACGTGCAGGGACGAGGATCGTGCACCGGTGTCGATCTTGGCGCGGATGCGGTGCAGGCCCAGCTCGGGCATGGCCACGTACTCACGCCACCCGAGGCACACCGCATCCGGCATTCGAGGACTCCAGGGTCCAGACGACAGCGGCGGCCTGTGGGGCCGCCGCTGGAAATGGAGCGGGTGATGGGAATCGAACCCACGCTAGCAGCTTGGGAAGCTGCAGTTCTACCATTGAACTACACCCGCGGTGGCGTGAGTCTATGCCGCGCGGGTGTCGCTTTCAATCGCGGGACGCGTCCGGTTCAGAAGCCCTTGCCGAGGGTCAGGAACAGAGACGAGCGCTTGCTGCCGCCATTGCCGAAGCCCGCGCTGGCCCCGGCCTGCAGGTCCAGCCCCGCGACGTGGCCGCGAACGCCCAGGTCCGCGCGACCCTGGTTGCGCTGGAATCCAGGCGCGGGCACGGCGTAGGTCACCGGCGTGGACAGGCTGGTCATGGTGGCGCGGGCTTCGGTGTCGCCACGCATCAGCTCACGGTCGTAGCCCACGCGCGCATACGGGGTCCACGCATCGCTGGCCGAATAGCGGAGCTCGTAGCCCACCGAGGCGAGCATGGAGTCCATGGTCTGCTTCGGGAACGCCAGCGCGGTCGACAGCTGGGGATCGGATTCGGTGTAGCCATCCACGGTCACGCGCTGGATCAGCATGCCGACCACCGGGCCATGCTGCAGGCGGCCATGGCTGAACATGTGGCCGCCTTCGACGTCGACAAAGAAGTCGCCGCCGTTGGTGCTGCCGGAGTGCGTGCGCATGCCCTTCCCGAGCGGTACGCCGCGGTGCACGTCATACGACGAACGTGCATAGCCGATCTGCCCGCTGGCCCATGAGCCATCATTGCCGTGCCAGCCACCAAAGCCGGTCAGCGACACCATGTTGTTGCGGAAGTTGCCGCGATCCTGGCCGAAGTCCATGCGCTGGCGCGCGAAGCCCAGCGCGCCGCCGTAGCGGTACTCGCCGCGGGTCCAGCCGATGCCGCCGTTCAGCGCGACCGGCGTCCCGGACGTGCCGACCCCGGCTTCGTCGTTGCTGACGTCGAAATGGCTGCCCTGCCCGCTGACCCACCATTGCATGCCGTCGCCCTGCGGGGCGAAGGACAGCTGCGAGGCCAGCGCGCGGGCGCTGTCCTGCTGCCCCATGGCCGTCACGTGCGGCAGCAACGCGATCTGGCGCGGCCCCTCGATGGTGGCGATGGCGTAGTCCGCCACGATGCGGTGCGCGGCCGTGCTGGGATGGATGCCGTCGGCGAACACGTAGACATCGGCGGCATTGGCGGCGTTGTAGTTAGGCGGGAGACAGGTCACCGATGCGCCCGCGGGCGCATAGCCCGGTCCGCACGCCGTGTTGGCGACGTTGGTGAAGCCGAACGAGGACGGGTTGCCGACGATCTCACGCAGGAGATGGAAGGTGTCGAGCGGGATGTACCGCAGCCCGAAGGCGGTCATGTTGGAATACAGCGCGTCATTGAAACCGGCCGCCGCGGCGGTGCCGCCCGCCTGCACGGCAGGACCACCCAGCCGGGATTCCGGGGTCAACCCGAAGTCGGGCATGTTGGGCACCAGCACGTAGCGCGCGCCCGCGCCTTCGAGCGACTGCACGATGCCGATTTCGGCGGTCACGGCGGCACCGATCACCGCAGGCGCCTGCGCAGGCGTGGCGATCGTGCGCAGGTCATTGGCGCCGCCCCACACGGTGTACAACGCATGCGGATCCGCCACGCCGCCCGTGCGTGCGAGGTAGGCCGACACCTGCGTGGCCACCGACGGGGTGTAGCCCAGCGAACCGCTGCCATCCGTGGCGAGGCGCGCGCCACCCACGGCGTAGTTCGAGCCCGTGGCCGGGGTCGGCGGCGGCGTGCCCTTGCCGGTCCAGGCCGGCGCGCCGTTCGTGCCGTAGTACGCGGCGACATTCTCCGCCCAGACATTGCCGGGGTTGGTGGTGAACTTGCCTGCCTGCGCCAGGGCCGGATTGGCTTGCGTGAGGGTCGGCCGGAAGAACCCGCTGTCGGTCAGGCTGTCGCCGAAGAAGATGGTCTGGGTGAACGTGTGGGCCTGCTGGGCCGCGGCGGTGCCTGCGGCAAGGGCCAGCGACACGGCGAGAAGGGAACGGGCAAGGCGGATCGGTGCGCTCATGTGGCGGCTGCCTACGGTGGTGAATGGTGGATGACCGGCCGATGCTTCCACGTCCACGACGCGGCCGCAAGCGGCAACGCGGCATCCGCCCCGGTTGCGGCCGATGCGGGACAATGGCGGGATGGACATCGTGCTCAATGGCAACCCCCGCCGACTTACCGACCACTGCACCATCACCGCCCTGCTCGAGGCCGAGCAACTGGCCGATCGCCGCGTGGCGGTGGAGGTCAACGGCACCATCGTTCCGCGCAGCCAGCATTCCGCGCATGCCCTGCAGCCGGGCGACCAGGTGGAGATCGTGCATGCGCTGGGCGGAGGCTGAGGCGATAATCGATCCATGAACCTTCCCGCTTCCCCCATCGACCCGAAGCCGCTGCAGCTCGCCGGGCGTACGTATGGCTCGCGCCTGCTGACCGGCACCGGCAAGTTCAGGGATCTCGACGAGACCCGCGCCGCCACTGAAGCCGCGGGCGCCGAGATCGTCACCGTGGCGATCCGCCGCACGAACATCGGGCAGACCCCGGGAGAACCCAACCTGCTCGACGTGCTGCCGCCCGATCGCTACACCATCCTGCCCAACACGGCCGGGTGCTACACCGCCGCCGATGCGGTGCGCACCTGCCGCCTCGCCCGGGAGCTGCTGGACGGGCACACGCTGGTGAAGCTCGAAGTGCTCGGCGACCAGAAGACGCTCTACCCGGACGTGGTGCAGACCCTCGCGGCAGC
>Ga0207982_1000053_pt1 | contig 10262 bp, 7 predicted proteins | sample SoimicmetaGmgHAB_FD_188335 | JGI IMG/M metagenome (GOLD analysis project Ga0207982, IMG submission 188335) | Soil and rhizosphere microbial communities from Laval, Canada - mgHAB (SPAdes) (version 2) | ecosystem: Environmental > Terrestrial > Deep subsurface > Rock core/Sediment | place: Laval... | reverse complement strand
GGTCCGTTGTATGGCCAGGCGCTCGAAGCGGAGACCGCGGCGCAGCGCATCACGCTCCAGTCCGGGGATGCATTGCAGGCGTTCCGTCTCAACGCGAATGGCACGGGGATCGATGTCAGTTCCACTGAGGCCAATGCCTTACGCGTGAACGGCTTTCCCGTATCTGCCGCCACGCTGCGGCTGGGCGACCAGCTCGCCCTTGCCGATGGCCAGCGGTTCGTGCTCGAAGGGCCCGGCAACGTGCCCAAGCCCGTGGTGGCGCCGTCGCCCCGCGCTGCCGCGCGGGATGCGGCCGATGCGCTTGGCCAGGAAGTGCGCCGCTGGTCGGTGCCGTGGGTGCTGGTGTCGGCCGTGGTCATCGCGCTCGCCCTGCTTGCGGTGTTCTGGTTCGGCGCATGACACGCGCGCTCAATTTCAGCGCCGGACCGTCCACGCTGCCCGAGCCGGCGCTGCGCCAGGCGCAGGCCGAACTGCTGGACTGGCGCGGGACCGGTGCCTCCGTGGCCGAACTCAGCCATCGTGGCGCCCCGTTCATGGCGCTGGCGGCAGAGATCGAAGCCGACGTGCGGCGCCTGCTCGATGTGCCGGAAAGCCACGCCGTGCTGTTCATGCAGGGCGGGGCCACGCTCCAGCAGGTGCTGGTGCCGCTCAATTTCGCCGCGCCGGGCCAGGCCGCCGGTTACCTTGTCACCGGCCACTGGAGCAAGGTGGCGATGAAGCAGGCGCGTCCATACGTGGACGTGCGCGAGATCGCCAGCAGCGAACCGGGCGGCTTCCACGGCGTGCCACCGCGCGAAACCTGGCAGGTGCCGGCAGACGCGGCGTACGTGCACGTCACTGGCAACGAAACGATCCACGGCGTGGAGCTGCCGGACGTGCCCGACGCGGGCGATATCCCGGTGGTGATGGACGTCAGTTCCAACATCGCCTCCCGGCCGATGGATTTCTCGCGTGTCGGCATGGCCTACGCCGGCGCGCAGAAAAACCTGGGTCCATCCGGCGCCACCGTGGTCATCGTCCATCGAGACCTGCTGGAACGCGCGGGGCAGCCGCGCGGCGACATCCTCGTGCTGAAATCGCATGCCGCCCAGGGGTCCATGCTCAACACGCCGGCCACGTTCAACTGGTACCTGCTGGGCCTGTGCGTGCGCTGGATGCTGGACGAAGGCGGCACGCCGGAGTTCGCGCGCCGCAACGCACGCAAGGCTGCGTTGCTCTATGGCGCGATCGACGGCTCGGGCGGCTTCTACCGGAACGATGTGGACGCTGGCGTCCGCTCGCGCATGAACGTGCCGTTCGTGCTGCACGACCCCGGGCTCGACGCTGCCTTCCTCGCCGAGTCGGAAGCCCTGCACATGATCGGCCTGAAGGGCCACAAGGCCGTGGGCGGCATGCGCGCATCGCTGTACAACGCAATGCCCGAGTCCGGCGTGCAGGCGCTGGTGGATTTCATGCGCGATTTCCAGACCCGTCATGGCTGACTGGATCGCATCGCGTGGCCAGCCGCCGCGCGGCGTCCTGCAGGTTCCAGGGGACAAGTCGGTTTCGCACCGCGCGGTGATGCTGGCCTCCATCGCCGATGGCACGTCGCGCATCGACGGGTTCCTGGAGGGTGAGGACACGCGCGCCACCGCTGCGGTCTTCGCGGCGCTGGGCGTGCGCATCGAGGCGCCGGAACCCGGTGTCCGCATCGTGCATGGCGTGGGCATCGATGGGCTGCGTGCACCGGTGGCGGCGCTGGATTGTGGCAATGCCGGCACCGCGATGCGCCTGCTTGCAGGCCTGCTCGCGGGCCAGCCATTCGCGTCGCGACTGGTAGGCGACGCGTCGCTGTCGGCACGCCCGATGGCGCGCGTCACCGTACCCCTTGCACGGATGGGCGCGCGGATCCGGACCGCCGAGGGCGGCCTGCCGCCGCTCGACATCACGCCCGTGCCGGCACTGCAAGGCATCGACATCACGTTGCAGGTCGCAAGCGCGCAGGTGAAATCGGCAGTGCTGCTGGCCGGGTTGCAGGCACATGACACGACCTGCGTGCACGAGCCGCGTCCCACGCGCGACTACACCGAGCGCATGTTGCGCGCGTTCGGCGTGGCGCTGGATTTCAAACCCGGATTCGCACGGATCGAAGGCGGGCAACGCCTGGGTGCATGCGACGTCCATGTGCCCGCGGATTTCTCGTCCGCCGCGTTCGCGCTCTCGGCGGCCGCGATGCGGCCCGGCGCCGAACTGCGATTGCCCGCGATCGGCATCGATCCACGGCGGACCGGCCTGCTGCACGTGTTGCGTGCGATGGGCGCCGACATCGAGGTGGTCCCCGATGCGGACGATCCGGCCATCGGCGACATCCTTGTGCGTGGGCGTCAATTGCGTGGCATCGACGTGCCGGTGGAGGCCGTCGCGGACATGATCGACGAGTTCCCGGTGCTGTTCGCGGTCGCGGCGTTGGCCGGGGGCGTGACCCGGGTGCGTGGCGCGCAGGAATTGCGGGTCAAGGAATCGGACCGCATCGCCACGATGGCCGCGGGGTTGCGCGCGCTGGGCATCCGCGTGGACGAGACCGATGACGGCGCCGACATCCACGGTGGCGCCGTGCAGGGCGGCCGGATCGACAGCCATGGCGACCACCGGATCGCGATGGCCTTCGTGGTGGCCGCGCAATGCAGCGCGGGCGAGATACGCATCACCGACGTCGCCAACGTGGCGACGTCCTATCCGGGGTTTGCCGAATCCATGCGCTCCGTCGGGATGTCGCTGCGCGACGCCTGATCAGTTCTGCGGTTCGAACACGAACGGCACCACCACGCTGCCCACCGTTGCCACGCCATTTTGCGAGGCGGGGTGGAAGCGCCAGCGGCGCACGGCCTGCAGCGCCGCGCGATCGAGATCCGGCTCGCCGCTGCTCTGCACGAGACTTGAATCGGTGGGGACGCCATCCGGTCCCACTTCAACGCGCACCAGCACCTTTCCGCCGATGCCGGCACTGAGCGCGCGGCGCGGATATTGAGGCGGTGGCGTGGACAGCGGGCTCGGCTGGACCACCGGCGAGGCCGCGGGTTGCGAGGGTTCGGCCGGGCGCGGCGCTTCGGCAACCGGCTTGGGGACCGGCGGCGGACGCGGCGTTTCGAGGATATGCGGTACCGGCTGGTTCGATGCGCCGGTTTCGGGCTCCGCGGTCCCGAGGGCGCCTTCCGCACCCGGTACAGGCACCGGCAAGGGCTGGTATTCGTCCGTGGCCTCGGGCTTGGCGACGGGCTCCACCCTGAAGAACTGTTGCTGGCGCTGGTGGTTCCAGATCAGCAGGAACAGCAGCAGGCCGACGGCGAAGGCACCGCCCAGCCACCACAGTGCGCGACGCTGGCCAAGGCCGGCCGGAAGGGAACGGGATACACGCGATTCGGGTTTCGACATGTCGCCATGGGGGAATTCGGTCGGCCCCATTCTTGCATAATGACGGCATCCCACGCCGTGCTCCGCCCGATGCTTGATCCCCAGCTCCTGCGCAATGATCCCGCCACTATCGCCACGCGGCTCGCCACGCGCGGGTTCACGCTGGATGTGGGAACGCTCGAGCACCTCGAGTCCGAGCGCAAGGGCCTGCAGGTGCGCACCCAGGAGTTGCAGAACCTGCGCAACACGCGCAGCAAGGCGATCGGACAGGCCAAGGCCAAGGGCGAGGACGTATCCACGCTGATGGCGGAGGTCGCCGGATTTGGTGATGAACTGAAGGCCAGCGAAACCCGGCTCGATGCCATCCGTGGCGAGATCGAGGACTTGGCGCTCGTCATTCCCAACCTGCCGGACGATTCCGTGCCGCAGGGCGAAGACGAAGCCGGCAATGCCGAGCAGCATCGCTGGGGTACGCCGCGCACGTTCGATTTCGAGGTGAAGGATCACGTCGAGCTGGGCGCGCGCCACGGCTGGCTGGATGCGGAAACCGCGGCCAAGCTGTCCGGCTCGCGCTTCACCGTGTTGCGGGGCGGCCTTGCGCGGCTGCACCGCGCGCTCGCGCAATTCATGCTCGACCTCCACACCGGCGAGCATGGTTACGAGGAAACCAGCGTGCCGTTGCTGGTGAACGCCGACAGCATGCGTGGCACCGGCCAGCTGCCGAAGTTCGAGGACGACCTGTTCTCCACGGTGGTGGGCGAGGGCGAGGGCGCGTCGAAGCGCTATCTCATTCCGACTGCGGAAGTGCCGCTGACCAACACCGTGCGTGATTCGATCGTCGATGCGGACACGCTGCCCCAGCGCATGGTTGCGCATTCGATGTGCTTCCGTGCGGAGGCCGGCAGTGGCGGACGCGACGTGCGCGGCATGATCCGCCAGCACCAGTTCGAGAAGGTCGAGCTGGTGTCCGTCACCGCTCCCGGTGAAAGCGATGCCGAGCACGAACGCATGACGCGTGCCGCGGAAACCGTGCTGGAACGGCTGGGACTGCCATACCGCCGCGTGCTGCTGTGCACCGGCGACATGGGCTTTTCCGCGCGCAGGACCTACGACCTCGAGGTCTGGTTGCCATCGCAGGCCACCTACCGCGAAATCTCATCCTGCTCCAACTGCGGCGATTTCCAGGCCCGGCGCATGCAGGCCCGCTGGCGCAATCCCGCCACCGGCAAGCCCGAGCTCGTGCATACGCTCAACGGGTCGGGCGTCGCCGTGGGTCGCGCCCTCATCGCGGTGATGGAGAACTACCAGCAGGCCGATGGCTCCATCACCGTGCCGGAGGCGCTGCGTCCGTGGATGGGCGGGGTCGAGCGCATCGCCTGACCCCGCGTGAGAGAATCCGTACTCCGGAAAGGTGGCCGAGTGGTTTAAGGCAGCGGTCTTGAAAACCGCCGTGGCAGTGATGTCACCGTGGGTTCGAATCCCACCCTTTCCGCCAATCCAGGTTCGCCACGCATACGCGGCGGCTCGCGGGTTCAGCCCCGCAACCTGATCCGCTTGGCCTGGTCCTTGTAGTCCTTCTTCGGATCCACGCCGAGCAGCGTCTTGATACCGGCCAGCAGGCTGCTTCCGTTCTCCCAGATTTCCGCCGTGTCCGGGTCGAACCGGACCAGTCTCAGCTTCGGATCGTCCTTGCCGGTGTACCACGCGGCGATGAAGGGATTCCACAACCGGTCGACCACCTCTGGATCGGTGTCGGCGACCAGGGTTCCACCGACGGTGGCGAACAGGTCGTGTCCCTTCGAGGTCAGCATCATCAACCCGTTGGCGCGCCGATGCGTTTCCAACCGTTGGCCGATGTCGGTGTCGATGGAGGTGAAGAACCAGATCGGTCCGCGGGCGTCTTCGGCGATGGCTGTCATCGGGCGCGGATACACGCCGTCGGCGCCGAGCATGACCGTGCGGTCGCTGTCGAGCGCTTTCCAGAACGCGTCCTGCAAGGCCTGCTTGGTGGTCATGGCGGAAGCCTCATCGATGGGAATGGATGTGTTTTTAGGCGATGGATCGTGAGTGCGCCGTCATCCGTGGCCTGGACGGATTCGGATTTTCCCGACGCCACGGTACGGAAAGTGACGGTTGTCACGAATCAAATGCGACCGTACTCTTGTCCGGCATCGATTCCGAATGAGGGTGAGGAATGACGATCCGGGTGTATCTGGTGGACGACCATGCGCTGGTCCGCGCAGGCATGCGCATGATCCTGTCGGGGGAAGTGGACATTGAAGTGGTCGGCGAGTCCGACAGCGGGGAGGCGGGCTTGCCCGAGATCCGGCGGCTCAAGCCTGACGTGGTGCTCTGCGACCTGCACCTGCCGGGGGTCACCGGGCTTGAAGTCACCGAGCGGATCGCCCGCGGGCAATCCGGCACCCGCGTGGTCATCGTTTCCGTGCTCGAGGACGGGCCGATGCCAAAGCGCCTGCTCGAAGCAGGCGCGTGCGGTTACGTGGGGAAGGGTGGCGATTCGCGCGAACTGGTGCGGGCCGTCCGTGAGGTGGCGCAGGGCCGTCGTTTCCTCGCCAGTGCGGTCGCGCAGAACCTCGCGCTCTACACCGTGGAAGGCTCGGCCTCTCCGTTCGACGGATTGTCGCGGCGTGAACTCGAAGTGGTCATGCTGCTTGCACGTGGGATGCGCCAGGACGACATCGCCCGCAAGTTGTCGTTGAGCGCGAAGACGGTGAACACGCACAAGTCGCGCGCGTTCGGCAAGCTCAACGTGCGCGACTCGATCGCGCTTGCGCGCCTCGCTGCCCAGTACGGCGTGTCCGACGCCCTGGCGGCCTGACCCTCAACCGCGGATCGTCGTTCGCTGATCGATACCTGGCACCGGGCGCGAACGCCCGGTGCCTCTTGAACTCACGTCGGCTGCGTCGGATCCGCGTGGCCGCTGTCGTTTTCGGCGTGCGGCTCCGGCAGTCCTTCGACCGGTGATTCCGGCATCGGTGCCGGGGCCGGGGCGGGGACCGGGGTGGGGGCGGCAACGACGCGCGGTGCAACGCGGTGGGTGTCCGCCAGCGACACGGCAATCGCTGCGGACAACGGCAGCGAATGGATGATCTCCTGCTGGCGTTGACGCTGGGCTGCAATGGTTTCGCGCGGCGCCGGCGAAGGCGCGGCCGGTGCCACGTCCTGCTCCAGCAACTCGTCGGCGGACGCGGGTTCCGCGGGTGAGGCCTCGGCCTCGGCGCTGGTCGTGGTGGATGCCGGTGCTTCAACCATCTCCACGTGCATTGGGGGTTGAACATCCGTGGCCTGCACGACTTCGACCGATGCCTGTTGCACCGGAACCGCAGTGGCCGTTACCGGTGCACTGGCCGGTTCGATGTCATCGAAATCGAACTCGGGTTGCGCGCCCCTGCTGATCGACTGTGTCTCCTCGCCATCGTCCAGCAGGTTCTCCTCACCACCCTCGGCGGACTCGCCCTCGCCGGGACCACGACGGCGGCGACGGCCACCACGACGCCCGCGACGGCGCTTCGGCTTGTCATCATCTTCAGCAGTGTCGGCATCAACTGCCTCGGCTTTGACGCCGTTTGCGGGCGTTGCATCGGCAACGGCATCGGTGGACCCAGCAGGGGGCGCAGCGACCGGCGCTTCATCCACTGCAGCGACGGCCGCCACGGTGGTGGCTGCGACGGACGAAGGCGTCTCCGCGATGATCGCGGCCGCTGGCACCGCGTCGGCAGTTGCCACGGCCTCGGTCGCGCCCGCTTGCGTGTTCTCGCCACCCTCGCCGCGACCACGGCGGTTGCGGGAGCGGCGGCGATTGCCGGAACGCGCTTCCTGCGCGTTGCCTTCCGTATCACCCGTCACGGGCGTGGCATCCGTGCGCGGCGCGTCCTTGGCGCGAGGCTCGTCCTTCACCGCCTGCTGCTGGCGCGGCTCGTTGCCGCGGCGCGCCTCGCCCCGCGTTTCGTTGGCCTGCGCATTGTTGCCACCACGCTTGCGGTTGCCATCCTTCTGGCCGCCGCTGGTGCCGCTGCCCTGGCCATCGCGCGGGCGACGCTCGTTGGGCTTGCGGCCATCGCGCCCGTCGCCCCTGGCTTCGCGCACGGGCGTAGCAGCGGGCGCGGATGCGGCCGGTGTTGCCGCGGGCTCGGCATCGCCGACGAGGGCGCTCACCAACCGGCCCAGCAGGCCCTTGCGGCGTGCGGATGGCGCAGGCGCGGCGGCAACCGGTGCCGGAGCGGGCACCGGGGCCGGCGGCGGCATGGGTGCCGGTTCCGGGCGTATCGGTGCCGGCGCGGCCGGCTTGACCGCCTTGACCACGGGCTGCGGGATGTTGAGGTGGTTCTTGGTCAACGCGTGCGTCGGAACCTTGCGCGGCGTGCCGCGGTGGTAGCTCGGGCGCGAGGACTCCTCGCCCAGCTCGTTCTCGCGGATGCGCGTGACTTCGTAATGCGGCGTGTGCAACTGCTCGTCGGCGACGATCACGATCGGCGCGTCATGGCGCTTCTCGATCTCGGACAGCGCCGCGCGCTTCTCGTTCAACAGGTAGTTGGCGATCTCCACCGGGGCCTGCACCAGCACCTGTCCGGTGTTGTCCTTCATCGCATGCTCCTCGGCCACGCGGATGATCGACAGCGACAGCGACTCCACGCTGCGCATGCGGCCATGGCCTTCGCAACGCGGGCACACGATCTGGCTGGCTTCGCCCAGCGAGGCGCGCAGCCGCTGGCGGCTCATTTCCATCAGGCCGAACTTGGAGATGCGGCCGAGCTGCACGCGCGCACGGTCCTGGCGCAACGAATTCTGCAGGCGGTTCTCCACGTCCCGCTGGTGCTTGCCCGAATCCATGTCGATGAAGTCGATCACAACCAGGCCGCCCAGGTCGCGCAGGCGCAACTGGCGGGCCACTTCTTCGGCCGCCTCCAGGTTGGTATGGAACGCGGTCTCCTCGATGTCGCCGCCCTTGGTGGCGCGTGCGGAATTGACGTCGATCGCGGTCAGGGCCTCGGTCTGGTCGATCACCAGGGCGCCGCCCGACGGCAGGCGCACCTCGCGTTCGTAGGCGCCTTCGATCTGCGACTCGATCTGGAAGCGGTTGAAGAGGGGCGTGTCGTCGGTGTAGTGCTTCAGCTTGCGCAGGTTGTGCGGCATCACCTGCTCGACGAACTCGCGGGCCTCGGCGTACATCTCCGGCGTATCGACCAGGATCTCGCCCACGTCCGGCCGCATGTAATCGCGCAGGGCGCGGATGATCAGTCGCGATTCCTGGTAGATCAGGAACGGCGCGGGCTTGGAAAGCGCGGCCTCGGCGATCGCCTTCCACACCGACAGCAGGTAATCCAGGTCCCACTGCAGCTCTTCCGCGTCACGGCCCACGCCGGCGGTGCGGATGATCACGCCCATGCCGTCGGGGATCGCCAGCGCGTCCATCGCCCGCTTCAGCTCGGCGCGGTCATCGCCCTCGATGCGGCGCGAGACACCGCCCGCGCTCGGCGAGTTGGGCATCAGCACCATGTAGCGCCCGGCCAGCGAGATGAACGTGGTCAGGGCGGCTCCCTTGTTGCCACGCTCGTCCTTCTCGATCTGCACGACCACTTCCTGGCCTTCGCGCAGCAGCTCGCGGATGTTGCCGGAACGGTGGTCGCTGCCCGGCTGGAAATAATCGCGCGAGATTTCCTTCAGCGGCAGGAAGCCGTGGCGTTCCGCACCGTATTCCACGAAGGCTGCTTCGAGCGAAGGCTCGATGCGCGTGATCTTGCCCTTGTAGATGTTGGACTTCTTCTGTTCCTTCGACGGCTGTTCGATGTCGATGTCGTAGAGCGACTGGCCGTCGACGATGGCAACGCGCAGTTCTTCTGCCTGCGTTGCGTTGATGAGCATGCGTTTCATATTGCGTCCCTCGCGCTTCCGCACGCGGCACGCCTGGCGTACTGCCTGGATCCATCCGCGATCCGCCGGGGCGGATCGTCCTGAATTGTCCAGCGCTGCAACACCACGGCTGGCCGCGGGAGCGCTTGTTGTCCTTGCTGTTGTCGGGTGCCGGCGGCGGTCGCGATGACCGGTCTCGCCGCACGGCGCGTGTTCGTTGCGCGGGTGACATGCACCCGGCGATCCGCATTGGCTGCCGCGCGTCCGGTTAACATGGCCGCCCCGGGGGCGGTGGTTTCGTTCCGCGTGGAATTCGCACAGGCGGCTTTTGGCCGTGATCTGCTGCGAAAACAGCAAGTTGTATCGCCCGCCGAGTGTAGCAGATTGCCGATGCCCGATTCAGTTTCAAACCCCGGTCCCGGGGTTCGCATGGTCGAGGTCCCGGAGGATCGCGCCGGCCAACGGCTGGACAACTTCCTGTCCGGGCACCTCAAAGGTATTCCCAAGTCATTGATCTACAAGATTCTTCGCTCGGGGCAAGTCCGCGTGAACGGAGGCCGGGCCAAGCCGGAACGCAAGCTGGATGCCGGCGACCAGGTCCGTATTCCGCCGGTGCGGGTCCCAGAGGAGGGGGAGTCGGCGCCACCGCCCAAGGGCCTGTTGCAGGCGCTGGACCAGGCGATCGTGTTCGAGGATGCCCGCCTGCTGGCACTGAACAAGCCGTCCGGATTGGCCAGCCACGGTGGCAGTGGCATCCGCCACGGCGCGATCGAGGCGCTGCGCGCGTTGCGGCCAGGTGAATCGCTGGAGCTGGTGCACCGGCTGGATCGCGATACCTCCGGGCTGCTGATCATCGCCAAGAAGCGCTCGGCGCTGCGCGAGTTGCAGGCCCTGCTGCGCGAGGACCATGGCGCCGGCATCGACAAGCGCTATCTCACGCTGCTGGTCGGCCGGATGCCGGGCGGGGTGATGGATGTGGATGCGGCACTGCACATCGGGCT
>Ga0207982_1000050_pt1 | contig 10777 bp, 13 predicted proteins | sample SoimicmetaGmgHAB_FD_188335 | JGI IMG/M metagenome (GOLD analysis project Ga0207982, IMG submission 188335) | Soil and rhizosphere microbial communities from Laval, Canada - mgHAB (SPAdes) (version 2) | ecosystem: Environmental > Terrestrial > Deep subsurface > Rock core/Sediment | place: Laval... | reverse complement strand
CGCCCCAGCCCATGGCCCTGGGCATCCGGGGTCACCACCATCGCCGTGATGCGGCAGGTGGTGGTGTCGAGCGGCAGGTAATACATGAAATCCAGCGCCACCAGCCCGCACACCACGCCGCCGCAGCGCGCCACCAGCAGGGCCTGCCGGTCATTGGCGGTGATGTTGAGGATCCGGTTCCCCGCGTCTTCGCGGTCGCAGGGGTAGCCCAGCGCGGTCAGCAGCGCCGCCACGTCGTCGGCATCCATCAATGTCGCCGGACGGATATCGGCGTCGGGCAGGGCGGTGCTGGCGTCCCAGCCGCTCACCGGCTGCCGTACAGGACGATGGTCTTGCCGCGGGCGTGGAGCTTGCCGTCCGCCTGCAGCTTCTTGAGCACGCGCCCCGCCATTTCGCGCGAGCAGCCGACCAGGCGCGCGATCTCCTGGCGGGAGATGCGCAGCTGGGTGCCCTGTGGATGGGTCATCGCATCCGGCTCCTTCGCCAGGTCGTGCAGCGTCCGCACGATGCGGTCGGTCACGTCCAGGAAGGCCAGCCGGCCCGCCTTGCGACCGGTATCGCGCAGGCGCCGGGTCAATTGCCCGCCGATGGCGAACAGGATCCTGGGTGCATCCGGGGCCAACTCGCCGGTCATCAGCTGGAGCAGCGAGTCGTAGCTGATCTCCGCCAGTTCGGTCTGGGTGCGGGTCCGCAGGGTCACCTCGCGCTGGGCGGACTGGATGAACAGCCCCATCTCGCCCACGAACTCGCCTTTCCCGAAGTAGCCGAGGACCAGCTCGCGGCCGTCGTCCTCCTCCGCCAGGATGCTCACCGATCCGTCCAGGACGTAATACAGGGTGCTGGCGGGGTCGCCGGGCCGGAACACGTCCACCCGCGACGGATAGCGGTGCCGCTGGCAGCGGGCCAGCAGATGGTCGATCGTGGCGGAATCGATCATCAGCGACCGCGCATGGCCGGAGCCCGGTCCGTTCTGGCCTGCGTTGGGCAGGTGGTTCATGGTCTAGACCCCGTGTGACGGCTTTCCGCATTATGGCGAACCAGGCGTCACGGGCAAGCATGGACCCGCGCCACGATTTCGGCTTCAGCCATCTTGGCCCATAATCGCGCGCTCTACCGCTCTGCCGAGGCACCCGACGTGGTCAAGCCCCTCCCGCGACTGAAGCTCCAGGGATTCAACAATCTCACCAAGTCGCTGAGCTTCAACATCTACGACGTCTGCTACGCCGCGTCCGAGGACGAGCGCCGCCGGTACATCGAGTACATCGATGAGGAATACAACGCCGACCGCCTGACCCAGATCCTCACGGACGTGGCGGAGATCATCGGCGCCAACATCCTCAACATCGCGCGCCAGGACTACGATCCACAGGGCGCCTCGGTGACGATCCTGATCTCCGAGCAGCCGGTCATCGACAAGGCCGACGCCAAGGGCGTGATCTCCGACGCGGTGGTCGCGCACCTCGACAAGTCGCACATCACGGTGCACACCTACCCGGAAACCCACCCGGACAACGGCATCGCGACGTTCCGCGCGGACATCGACGTCTCCACCTGCGGCGTGATCTCGCCGCTGAAGGCGCTGAACTACCTGATCGAGTCGCTGGAGTCCGACATCGTGGTGATGGACTACCGCGTGCGCGGCTTCACCCGCGACATCAAGGGCCGCAAGCACTACATCGACCACAAGATCAATTCGATCCAGGACTACCTGGCCAAGAACGTGCGGGCGCGCTACGAGATGCTGGACGTGAACGTCTACCAGGAAAACATCTTCCACACGAAGATGCACATGAAGGAATTCGACCTCGACACCTACCTGTTCGAGGAGAAGGCGAAGAACCTCTCGTTCAAGGACCGGATGAAGATCGAAGCGCGGCTCAAGCGTGAGATCGAGGAGCTCTACCACGGCCGCAACCTGGTCGATTGACGGCGGGCGTCAGCCCACGCCCACCCGCGCTGGCATGCCCAGCGCACTGGCGACCGCCTGCATGGCCTCGGCGTCGCGCTCGAGGGTGATCCAGCCGGCCAGCGTCGGCTCGCCGGTTTCCATCGTCCACAGGCTGTAGTGGCGTTCGCGCAGTTGGGTGAAGGCGGTCTGCAGCAGCTCGCTTGTGTCAGGCAACGCCGCGTGCGTGTCGTCTTCGTCGATGCCCCAGTCGATCTGCAGCCGCCAGCGCGCGGCGAGCTCGTCCAGCGCCTCCATCAACCCCTGCGCGTCGTCTTCGGCCACGTGGAAGCCAGCCCTCCAGTCAATGGCATCGCGCAGCAGCCGCGCCGGGTCGGCGTGGTCCCCGGCCTCGGCCAGCGCCAGCTGGAACGCGGCGAACTGCTGCCGTGACGCGTCCTCGTCGTCCGGGTTGACCAGCAACAGGAACTGCCAGGCCACTGCTTCGAGCGCGTCATCGTCATCCAGGCCGGCCTGCGGATGGAACGCATGGCCGAAATTGTCGTCGGGATCGTATTCGTGCATGGCCATCGGGCGCCTGGTGTGCAGGGCGCAGCATACGTCCGCGGCGTGCCTGCCCGTAGAATGGCGAACCATCGAAGCCGGCCCCGTGGCCGCAGGACGCGCCATGGCCGCCAAGGCCACCATCCTCAAGGCCGAGTTGCAGGTCACCGACCTCGACCGCCATTACTACGCCAGCCACGCACTGACCCTGGCCCAGCATCCCTCGGAAACCGACACCCGCCTGCTGGTCCGGTTGCTCGCATTCGCGCTGCATGCGGATGCGCGCCTGGAGTTCGGTCGTGGCCTCAGCGACGAGGACGAACCGGCGTTGTGGCGTCGCGACTACACCGGCGACATCGAGCAGTGGATCGAACTCGGTCAGCCGGAGGAAACCCGCCTGCGCAAGGCGAGTGGACGCGCCGCGCAGGTGGTGGTGGTCGGCTACGGCGGGCAGGCGGCCGAGGCCTGGTGGAAACGCAACGCCGCCGCGCTGGGGCGCCTGCGCAACCTCACGGTGATGGAGCTGGACGATGCCGACGTGGCCGCTGCAGCCGAGTTGCTGGGCCGTGGCATGCGGGTGACCGCGATGATCCAGGACGGCGAGGTGCAATTGATGGATGCCGACCGCAGCGTGTCGTTGCGCCCGCGGATGCGGATGGTGGACGGCGTGGTTCAGAGCCTGTAAGCGACGGTCTTCATCACCTTCGAGGCGGCCGTCATCAGCGACGGGATGGGGAAGGGCAGGACGCGCGCGCCAGCCTGTTCCGCCGCTTCCGCATGGCGCGCCTCGTCGCGTTTCATCGTCGCCAGGATCGCGCGGCTGCGGGCGTCTTCCGGGGGCAGGGTGTCGAGGTGCTCGGCGAGATGGGCTTCCACCTGGCGCTCGGTCTCGGCCACGAAGCCGAGGTTCCAGCCATCACCGCGCAGTCCGGCCAGCAGGCCGATGGCATAGCTGCCGGCGTACCAGAGCGGGTTGAACAGGCTGGGCCGGCTGCCGAGTTCATGCAGGCGGTCGGCGCACCAGGCGAGGTGGTCGGTCTCTTCCTGCGCGGCCTGCAGCAGCTGGTCGCGGGTGGCGGGGTCGCGGGCCACGGCGGCCTGGCCCGTGTAAAGGGCTTGGGCGCAGACCTCACCCACGTGGTTGACCCGCATCAGGCCGGCCGCATGGCGGCGCTGGGCCTCCTCCAGCATGAGGTCCGGCTCCCCGGCACCGGGGTTGGCGCGCTCGGCGTGGACCTGGCCGAACACGGTCACCAAGGCCGACTGGGCGCCGCTGAGCAGCTGGTCGAGGGGGGTGGTCTGGCGGCGCATGGCCGGATTGTCCCACGGCCCGCATCAAAGAGGGGCGCCGGTTGCACGCCCCGCCGAACCCCGCTATCATTCCGCCTCTTTGCTGTTCGAATCACCACATCGCGAGGCGACGTTCCATCCTGGAACCAGCCCGACCATGTACCGATCACACGAGTTCGCTAATGAAGACTTTTACCGCCAAGGCTGACAACGTGCAGCAAGATTGGTACGTGGTGGATGCCGAAGGGCAGACCCTCGGCCGCCTCTGCTCCGAAGTGGCCCACCGCCTGCGTGGCAAGCACAAGCCCGTCTACACCCCGCACATGGACACCGGCGACTACATCGTCGTGGTCAATGCCGAGAAGATCGTGGTGACCGGCAAGAAGCTGCAGGACAAGAAGTACCACCGCTTCACCGGCTACATCGGCAACCTGAAGACCGAGACCCTCGGCCAGGCGCTGGAGCGTCATCCCGAGCGCGTCATCGAGATCGCCGTCAAGGGCATGCTGCCGAAGAACACGCTGGGCCGCGCCATGTACCGCAAGCTCAAGGTCTATGCCGGCACGGAGCATCCGCATGCCGCGCAGCAGCCCAAGCCCCTGAAATTCTGAGACCGACCGACATGGCACTCCAGCAGAACTACGGCACCGGCCGTCGCAAGTCCTCCACCGCCCGCGTGTTCCTGCGCAAGGGCGAGGGCAACATCACCATCAACGGCCGCCCGATCGACGAGTTCTTCGGTCGCGAGACCGCGCGCATGATCGTGCGCCAGCCGCTCGAGCTGACCCAGTCGACCGACAAGTTCGACGTCGTGGCCACCGCGTCCGGCGGCGGCACCACCGGCCAGGCCGGCGCGGTCCGCCTGGGCATCGCCCGTGCGCTGATCGAGTACGACGAGTCGCTGAAGATCGAGCTGCGCAAGGCCGGCTTCGTCACCCGCGACGCCCGCGAAGTCGAGCGCAAGAAGGTCGGCCTGCACAAGGCCCGCCGTGCAACGCAGTACTCGAAGCGCTAAAATCAGCTCCATAGCCCCGTCGCCAAGCGGTAAGGCACCTGACTCTGACTCAGGCATTCGGTGGTTCGAATCCATCCGGGGCTGCCAAACCAGGACCTCGACATCCGTTGTTGAGGTTCCACGAAAGCCCGCCTTGAGCGGGCTTTCGCGTTCCTGAAACTCGCACCCAGCGGTGGGCACGATGGACGACCTGCGTTTTTCCCCGCCTTACAGCGCGTTCGGCCAGTTCGAGGACGACGTGCGCCGCCGCGGGTTCGCCGCGCTGGCGCCGGCCGATTTCATGCGATTGACGGACGTGGACGCGCAGGGCCTCGCCGCGCTGCAACCCGCCTGGGATGCGCTGCCCCCGGACGACCATCTCCGCGACGGCGGACGCTACCGCCGTCGACGCCACAGCTGTTTTGTCGTGGAGCAGGGCCAGCTGGCGCAGGTGCCGCATCGCGCGCACTGGCAGCCGGTGGACTACAACGCCCTGCATGGCGGCATGCACCGCTGGTTCGCGCCGATGGAGCCGGCCGACATCGCGCAGCCGGCCTGGTCGAACCTGTTGCTGGGACTTGCGAAGGTCTGCGATGACCTGAAGCCGTCTGCGCGCTGGCACGTGGAGGCGCACCAGTTCCGCATCGACACCGGCGAGGGCATCGGCCGGCCCACGCCGGAGGGCGCGCATCGCGACGGCGTGGATTTCGTCGCGGTGATCCTGGTCGCCCGCCAGGGCATCACGGGTGGGGAGACGCGCGTGTTCGATTGCGCCGGACCCAATGGCCAGCGCTTCACGCTGGACGCGCCGTGGAGCCTGTTGTTCATGGAGGACGCGCGGGTGATCCACGAGTCCACGCCCATCCGCCGCAGCGACGCCGCCGTGCCGGGACACCGCGACACACTGGTGCTGACCTTCCGCGCCAGCGCCTTCCTCGGCGAAGACTGAACCGGGCGATTGTGTGAGAATGCGGCTCTTGCCCGCAGTGTCTTGATTGCCCAAATGAAGCTCGGTTCCCTCAAGGTCGGCGGCCGCGATGGCACGCTGGTGGTGGTCTCCCGCGACCTGACCCGCGCCGTGCGCGCGACCGGCATCGCCGACACGCTGCAGCACGCGCTCGAGGACTGGAGCCATGCCGCGCCGCGCCTCAACGCGCTGGCCGAATCGCTGGAAGCCGGCACCGCCGGCGACGCGTTCGACCTCGACATGACCGCGCTGGCCGCCCCGTTGCCACGGGCCTATGAATTCGTCGATGGCAGCGCCTACCTGCCGCACGTCGCGCGCGTCCGCCGTGCGCGTGGCGCCGAAGTTCCCGAGAGCTTCTACACCGATCCGCTGATGTACCAGGCCACCAGCGCCGGGTTCACCGCGCCGCGGGACCCGGTGGTCGTGCCGAGCGAGGAGTTCGGCATCGACCTCGAGGCCGAGGTGCTGGTGGTGACCGATGACGTGCCGATGGGCGTGTCGCCGGCCGAGGCGGCCGCGCACATCCAGCTGGTCGGGCTGGTCAACGATGTCAGCCTGCGCAACCTCATTCCCGCCGAGCTCGCCAAGGGCTTCGGCTTCCTGCAGTCCAAGCCGCGCTCCACGCTGTCGCCGGTCCTGGTGACGCCCGACGAGCTGGGCGAGGCCTGGCAGGACAGCAAGGTGCACCATCCCTTGGTGACCCACATCAACGGCCAGTGGTTCGGTGCGCCGGAAGCCGGCGTCGACATGCAGTTCAACTTCGCGCAGCTCATCGCGCACGTGGCGAAGACGCGGCCGCTGTCGGCCGGCACGCTGGTCGGCTCCGGGACGGTGGCCAACGAGGACACCTCCCTCGGCGCGTCGTGCTTTGCCGAGCAGCGCACCGTCGAGACCCTGCGCGACGGCAAGCCGTCCACACCGTTCATGGCGTTTGGCGATATGGTTCGCATCGAGATGTTCGATGCACAGGGGCAATCGATCTTCGGGGCGATAGAGCAACGCATCCAGAAGCAGGGCTGAAAGGCCGTGGATCGGGCACAGGGGGCCGATCACATGCAGGACAACACGCTGACGTTGTATTCCTACTGGCGATCCAGCGCGGCCTACCGCGTCCGGATCGGCCTGAACCTCAAGCAGTTGCCGTACGAGATCGCACCCGTGCACCTGTTGCGCGATGGCGGAGAGCAGCACGGCCAGTCGTATCGCGCGGTGAACCCGCAGGAACTGGTGCCGGCCCTGCAGCATGGCCAGCGCGTGTTCCGGCAGTCGCTGGCGATCCTCGAATACCTGGACGAGCAGTGGCCCGACCCGGCGCTGATGCCGGCGACCGCGCGCGATCGCCAGCGCGTGCGTGCGCTTGCCCAGCTGATCGCGTGCGACGTGCACCCGCTCAACAACCTGCGGGTGATGCAGTACTTCGAGCGCGAGTGGAGCGTGCCGCAATCCGAGCGTGACGACTGGTCGCGCCACTGGATGCAGGTGGGGTTCGAGGCGTTCGAAGCCATGGTGGCGGGGCATCCCTCCACCGGCGACTTCTGCGATGGCGGACTGCCGAGCCTGGCCGAATGCTGCCTGGTGCCGCAGATGTACAACGCGCGCCGGTTCGGCCTGGACCTGTCGCCCTATCCGACGATGCTGCGGATCGAGGCGGCCTGCCTCGAGTTGCCGGCCTTCAGGCGCGCCCATCCGGACGCGCAACCGGACGCCCCGCACGCCGGCTGACACCGGCGTCCCGCGGGGACGCGTTCCTCAGTACTCGTAGCCCTGTGCCGAGTACGCGGGCTTGTCTTCGGCTTCCGCCGCAGCCGCGGCCGCCGCCGTCTGCGCGGCAAATACTTCGGCATAGGGGTCGTGGTCCGCGCTGGCACCTTCGGACAGGCGGAACTTGACGGCGAGGCCGTCGCGCGAGTCGGCGGCGTCCAGCGCCTCGTCCTGTGTGATCTTGCCAGCCTTGTAGAGGCGGAACAGCGACTGGTCGAACGAGTGCATGCCGTCCTCGAGCGATTCCTCCATCGCCTGCTTGACCGAATGCACCTGGCCGCGGCGCATGAGGTCGCGGATCAGCGGCGTGTTGATGAGCAGTTCCGTCGCCGGCAGGCGGCGCCCGTCCACGCCCTTCAGCAGGCGCTGCGAGATCACCGCGTGCAGGTTGAGCGACAGGTTCATCAGCACGTTCTTGTGCGCCGATTCCGGGAAGAAGTTGAGGATGCGCTCGATCGCCTGGTCGGCGTTGTTGGAGTGCAGCGTGGCCAGGCACAGGTGGCCGGTTTCGGAGAACGCGATCGCCGCTTCCATCGTGTGCGCATCCAGGATCTCGCCGATCAGGATCACGTCGGGCGCTTCGCGCATCGCGTTCTTCAGGGCCTCGTGGAAGCTCATCGTGTCGATGCCCACCTCGCGCTGGTTCACCAGCGAACGCTTGTGGCGATGCAGGAACTCGATCGGGTCCTCGATCGTGAGGATGTGGCCGCTCATCGTGCTGTTGCGATGGTCGATCATCGACGCCAGCGTGGTGGACTTGCCGGACCCGGTGGAACCCACCACCAGCACCAGGCCGCGTGGCGCCTGGATCAACGACTTGAAGGTCTCCGGGAGCTGCAGCTCCTGGATGGTCGGGATCTCGGTGCGGATGGCGCGGATCACCATGCCCACCTCGCCGCGCTGGCGGAACACGTTCACGCGGAAGCGGCCGATGTCTTCCAGCATCAGGCCCATGTTGAGCTCGAGCGTCCGCTCGAAGGTGGCCGTCTGGTCGGCATCCATCAATGAATAGGCAATGCGTTTGACCAGGCCCGGCGGCAGGGCCGTGGTGCCGAGCGGGTGCATCTTGCCCTCGAGCTTGATGTGGATCGGCGCGCCCGTGGTCAGGAACATGTCCGACCCGCGCTTCTGCATCATGAGTTTCAGGAAGTGACCGATATCCATCAGAAGCCGCCGGGGCAGGGGTCGAAGTCCCAATGGCAACAGGCTTCGCGCCAATACGCAAGCCCGGGGCCGCGACACCGGTCGCAGTCAGGCTGGTGAACCCCACGTGACGCCCCGGGGCCGACCGGCGGAACGTCGAATTCCGTCACTTGCGGGTAACAGGGGGCGGGAGTAGGTTCGATCCAAGGCCTTGTGTCACCCGATTTCCCCCGCGCCACACCGGCGCATACAGACCAAGGAGGCTTGCATGTTTGAAGGGCAATCACCGGAGTCCGTCGAATCACTGATGCGGCACAACCCGGAATTCCGGCAGATGTATTACCGCCACCAGGAGCTGGACAAGAAGGCGACGGATGCCGCGCTCGGCGTGCTTCCCTTGGGTGACGGCGCCGTCAGCGAGATCAAGCGCGAGAAGCTGGCGCTCAAGACGCGCCTCACCGACATGTACCGAACCCTGGCCCACTGAAGCAACGTGGTGCACTGAAGCAGCAGGGGCGTGGCCACGGCCACGCCCCACGCACTGGACCCGCCGATGCGCGGGTTACCATGTGGACATGACCGTCCAGACCTCCGTCCTCGAGCTCATCGGCGCCACGCCGATCGTGCAGGCCCGCCACCTCGATACCGGGCCCTGCCGGCTGTTCCTCAAGCTCGAAAGCCAGAATCCCGGCGGGTCCATCAAGGACCGCATCGGCCTGTCGATGATCGAGGCCGCCGAGAAGCGTGGCGACATCACCCCCGGCGCCACGCTCGTCGAAGGCACGGCGGGCAACACCGGGATCGGCTTGGCGCTGGTCGCGCAACAGAAGGGCTACAAGCTCATCCTCGTGGTCCCGGACAAGATGAGCCGCGAGAAGATCTTCAACCTCAAGGCGATGGGTGCGCAGGTGGTGCTGACACGCTCCGACGTGGCGAAGGGCCATCCCGACTACTACCAGGACCTGGCCGAGCGCCTCGCGCGGGAGACCCCGGGTGCCTACTTCATCAACCAGTTCGGCAACCCGGACAATCCGGCCGCGCACGAGCACGGCACCGGCCCGGAACTCCTCGCGCAGATGGCCGATGTCGGCGGCATCGATGCGCTGGTCTTCGGCTGCGGCAGCTCCGGCACGATGACCGGCCTGTCCCGCTGCTTCGCGAAGGCGTCGCCGCACACCGAATTGATCCTCGCGGACCCGGTGGGGTCGATCCTGGAGGAATACATCAACCGCGGCACGCTCAGCGACAAGTCGGCGAGCTGGATGGTGGAGGGCATCGGCGAGGATTTCCTGCCGCCGATCTCGGATTTCTCGCGGGTGAAGAAGGCCTATGCCATCAGCGACAAGGAAAGCTTCCTGACCGCGCGCGAGCTGCTGTCAAAGGAGGGGGTGCTGGGCGGGTCCTCCACCGGCACGCTCCTGGCCGCCGCGTTGAAGTACTGCAAGGAACAGACCACCCCGAAGAACGTGGTGGTGTTCGTCTGCGACACGGGCAACAAATACCTGTCGAAGATGTACAACGACTACTGGATGCTGGACAACGGATTCATCGAACGCGAGCAGGCGGGCGACCTGCGCGACCTGATCCTGCGCCCGTACTCGCAGCGCGACACCGTGGTGGTGGGCCCGAACGACCTGCTGGTGACTGCCTACCAGCGCATGAAGCTGTACGACGTCTCGCAGCTGCCGGTGATGGAGGGCGACCGCCTGGTGGGCATCGTGGACGAGAGCGATGTGCTGCTGCACGTGTATGGCGATGAAGCCCGCTTCCGCGATCCGGTCTCCACCGCCATGGTCAGCACGCTGGACCGGGTCGACGTGGAATCGCCGGTGGAGGCGTTGCTGCCGGTCTTCGACCGGGGGCACGTGGCGATCGTGACCGAGGGCGAGAAATTCCTCGGCCTGATCACCCGGATCGACCTGCTGAACTGGTTGCGGCGCCGGGTGAACTGAGGAAAAAACTGAACGGCGCCGTCACGCCGACTGCTAAAATCGGCGGTCGCCCACGCCCCCACTGGATCGACCCGAATGACCTCCAATACCCTTGATCCGGCCGACCTTGCGCTGGGCACGCTGGCTATCCACGGTGGCCAGTCGGTGGATCCCACCACCGGCGCGGTGATGCCGCCGATCTACGCGACCAGCACCTATGCGCAGTCGAGCCCCGGCGTGCA
>Ga0207982_1000048_pt1 | contig 10855 bp, 8 predicted proteins | sample SoimicmetaGmgHAB_FD_188335 | JGI IMG/M metagenome (GOLD analysis project Ga0207982, IMG submission 188335) | Soil and rhizosphere microbial communities from Laval, Canada - mgHAB (SPAdes) (version 2) | ecosystem: Environmental > Terrestrial > Deep subsurface > Rock core/Sediment | place: Laval... | reverse complement strand
AGTGGTCGGTGACTGCTGAAATGGGCGTGCCGGCCGCAAGCGCGGCGGCGTTGATCTTGTCGTCGACGTCGGTGATGTTGCGCGCGTAGCGCAGTCCGCCGAAGCGGCGGCGCAGCAGGCGGGCGAGCACGTCGAAGACCACCGGTCCACGCGCGTTGCCGATGTGCGCGAAGTTGTAGACGGTGGGACCGCAGACGTAGAGGGTCGGGGAGGACGGGTCGAGCGGCTCGAACGGTTCGACCGTCCGGGTCAGGGTGTTGTGGAGACGGAGAGGCATGCGGCATCCCTTTGGATGCCATGGATTCTAGCGGGTCGCGGCAGTGGGCGGGCCGCCACGGCGGGCCTAGAAACGCCTGAGGAGCTGCAGCGACAACTGGGTGTAGCTGTAGGTGTACCCGGTCGTGATCGGTGTGTTGGTATACACAAGACCAGCCTTGAAAAGCCAGTTCCCGCGACTCTGCGGCGACGTGGCCGACAGCTCGACCAGGCGTGCCGCACGCCATCCCGATTGCGCGTCGCGGCTCCGCCCGTAACCCGCGGCAGCCAGGTATTGCCAGCCGCCCCTGAAGCGGCGGACCTGCAGGGTCGGGATGACCTCCGCGTACCAGCGTGGCGAGTAGTAGTCGAATTCGCGGGGCGTGCTGTCGTTGAAATACCGCACGCGCAGCTGCGCGGAGACGCCGTGGTCGGGGTCCAGCACGCGGATGTAGCGCCCGCGCAGGTGCGTGCGTACGTTGCTGCCCGAGAAATCCTGGACGCCGAGCATGGCAGTGAAGATGTCGCGGTCATCCACGGGCAGGTCGTAGGCGGCGCCGACGAGCGTGTAATACAGCCCGCGGTCCAGGCCCTGGCGGGTTTCGAGCATGTCCCGTTCGGCAAAGTATTCCTGCCGATGCGGCGCTTCATTGTGGATGGTCGCCGAACCCAGCACGGTCGTGCCGTCGGATCCGATGGTCCCGTTCCATTTCCACTTCGCCCCGGTTTCGGCGAACCGGTAGTACAGGCGGTTACGGGATTCGGCCCGCGTTCCGGAAGGCTGGAAGCGGGCGTACTCCGCCTGCAGGCCCTGGTAATGCGCCTGGTCCGGATGGGTGAAGTCGTACACCGCCGAAAGCCTGGATACGCGCGTGTGGTCCGCATCGTCGGAGCCGGTGGCCTCGATTCCGGCGGCCTGTTGGGCGAACGCGGCATTCCCGACCAGCAGCAGGCTGCAGAGCACGGCGCTATGGATGGCGCGTATCGTCATTTCGTATCCCAGCTCTTCCTCAGGCCGACAAGCTCGGCAAAATAACCCCAAACGCAGACCGGCTGCATGACCATGCTGTAGGCCAGCACATAAAAGAAGAAACCGAAGAGATTGCTCCGCACGCGCATGCCCTGCTGGTTCAGCATGCGGCGCTGGATGCGGAAGATGAAATAGTTCCAGAGCGCGGCCAACGGTAGGACCGCAAGCGTCATCGGACCGGCGATCCAGTAGACGCCGAGCAGTGCCAGCAGGATGCCGGGGATGAAGACGAACGTGTAGATCAGGTCCAGCGGGAAGAAGAACAGGTTCCACCAGATGAACAGTTGCGTCATGCGGCGCTTGCCGAGCAGGCCGGGGTACGCGCGGAATGCCTCGACCAGTCCCCGCGACCAGCGCTTGCGCTGCAGCGCGAACTGCCGCAGGCGTTCGGGGACGTTGGTGAAGATCACTGCATCCTCTGCATAGCCGATGCGATACCCCCGGTCGAGCAGCCCCCACGACACCACGATGTCCTCGCCGACGCATTCGGGCCAGCCGCCGACTTCGTTCAGGGCATCGCGGTCGTACAGGGAAAACGCGCCCTGGGCCACCAGGGTGCCGTGGTACATGCTCTGCATGCGCTTGACCGCGGCGATGCCGTGGAAATAGTCCCACTCCTGCGCCCGGGTCAGCCAGTTGCGGCGGGAGTTGCGGACCAGCACGGCGCCGGCAACGGCACGCGTGTTTGGCGGATCGGACACGCGTCGTTCCACGATGCGCTGCAGCGAGACCGGGTTGAGCCAGCAATCGCCGTCCACCGTGACCACGTAGTCGTGTTTCGCCGCCTCCAGGCCGCGATTGAGGACGGCTGCCTTGCCTGCATTGGCCGCGAAATCCACCAGCCTGAACTCACCATGGGTCGCCGCGGCGATCTCCTCCAGGGTCATGCGCACGATCCGGGCGGTGTCGTCGGTGGAGCCGTCGTTGAGCACCAGGACTTCGAACGGCCCCGGATACGTCTGCGCGGCGATGCTCCTGAGGGTGTCGGCAACGCTGTTGGCCTCGTTGTAGCAGGCCACCAGGAGGGTGACGCCGGGATACGCCGACGGCAGGGAGCGGCGGGGGCGATGATCCATGAGGATCGTCGAAAGCAGGAAGGCGTTCATGAAGCCCGGGACATAGGCGATGAACGTGATCACCACGATGGCCCAGCCGCGACCGATGAGGTCGCCGAGCGCATGCATCCACGGCATCGAGAGCCACAGGCTCAATGCCACCCAGGCCGCGGAAAACAGCAGGGAGAGTCCGAACTTGACGGGGACGGGCAGGTAGAAGCGGCGCCATTCGGGGAAGAAGCGCGCGCCGCCTGGCGACTCCAGCATCGCCGCCCCGGGCTCCGGCAGTGGCATGACATCCCCAAGCCCCACGTCCGCGAACGACGTCGAGCGCGCCTGCGCGGAGCGGTTCCCGGCTTCAGTGCGCGTCATTGCCTCCAGCGACCGCTGGACTACGTGCTCTCGGGAGGGGGACATGCCTGGACGCTCTGGAATGAGACTATGATCTCATTGAAGCAAGCTGCGTGCCAAAATCGTCCCGCGGCGGGGGAGGGTCACCCACCTTCGTGTTCAGGAGTCCTTGGGAGGCAGGCATCCACGTGCCGGCTGCTTGCAAACTCACGTCCAAAACCGATGGTCTTGGTCGGGGAGACAGGATTCGAACCTGCGACCTCTACGTCCCGAACGTAGCGCTCTACCAGACTGAGCTACACCCCGATGTGAGCCGCGCATTGTAGGGGCATGGCGGGCGGCGGGCAAGCCGCCGGTGGCGTGCCGCCCGTGCCAATGGAGTTCTCGGTAAAGCGACCCGCTAGACTTGTCGTTTTTGCGGCGGAGCCTGCGTTGATCAAACCACGTACGCCACCCGGGGTCATGGAATTGCTGCCGCGTGAGCAGGCGGCTTTCCAGCACATGCTCGACACCATCCGTTCGACGTACGCGTCCTTCGGCTTCCTGCCGGTGGAGACGCCCGTCTTCGAGCTGTCCGACGTGCTGCTGACCAAGACCGGCGGTGAGACCGAGCGCCAGGTGTATTTCGTGCAGTCGACCGGCGCCCTGGCCAAGTCTGGTGACAGCGGGGCGGGCGAGGGCGTGCCGGAGCTGGCCCTGCGCTTCGACCTGACGGTCCCCTTGGCCCGCTACGTGGCCGAACATGAGCACGACCTGGCGTTCCCGTTCCGCCGTTACCAGATCCAGCGCGTCTATCGCGGGGAACGTGCGCAACGCGGGCGGTTCCGCGAGTTCTACCAGTGCGACATCGATGTCATCGGCAAGGATGCGCTGTCTCCGCGCTACGACGCGGAGATCCCGGCGATCATCCATGCGGTGTTCGAGCGGTTGGCGATCGGTGAGTTCACCATCCAGTTCAACCATCGCAAGCTGCTGCGTGGATTCTTCGAGGGGTTGGGCATTGAAGGCGCGCAGCAGGACCTTGTCCTTCGCGAGTTGGACAAGCTCGACAAGCGCGGTGAGGCTGCGGTGCACGCAACGCTGCTGGGCGCGGAATTCGGGCTGACGGCCGAGGTGGCCGATCGCCTGCTGGCCTTCTCGCGCGTCAAGTCGACCGGCCACGACGACGCGCTGGCGAAACTCGACGCGCTGGGACCGGGCACGGCCCAGTTCGAGGAGGGGCGTGGCGCGCTGCGCGACACCCTGGCGCAGCTGAAGGCGATGGGCGTTCCGGAATGCCGTTACGCGATCAACCTGTCGATCGCGCGCGGGCTCGACTACTACACCGGCATCGTCTACGAGACCTTGCTGGATGCGCACCCGGAGATCGGGTCGATCTGTTCGGGCGGCCGTTACGACAATCTCGCCAGCCACTACACGAAGTCGAAGCTGCCGGGCGTGGGCATTTCCATCGGCTTGACCCGCCTGTTCTGGCAGTTGCGGGAAGCCGGCGTGCTGAAGCTGGATGCCAGCAGCGTGGACGTGCTGGTGGCGCTGCTCGATGACGCGGGCCTGCCGGATGCGTTGTCCTTGTCGCAGCACCTGCGTGCCGCCGGGCTTCGCGTGGAAACCCAGCTCGAGCCGCGCAAGATCGCCAAGCAGTTCCAGTACGCCGACAAGGCCGGCATCCGCTGGGTGGCGCTGCGCGGTGAAGGCGAACGCGCCGACGGCACGGTTACCGTCAAGGACTTGCGTACCGGCGAGCAGCGCACCGTGCCCGTGGACGATACCGGGGCCCTGGTGGCCTTGGTGCAGGAGGGCATGGCGTGAGCAGCACGATTCACCTGGATGGGTTGTCGCTGACGCGCGCACAGCTGGTGTCGATCGCCACGGGTGCGGGCGTTGAACTGGATCGGGGTGCGCTGGCGCGCGTGCAGCGTGCCGCGGATTTCCTCTCGGCACAGGTCGCGCGGCAGGAGCCGATCTATGGCGTGTCCACCGGCTTCGGCAGCAATGCCGACAAGCTGCTGGGTTCGCACCCCTTGCGCGATGAATTGGGGGGTGCGGCGCCGTCGGGCCGGTCGTTGCACGAGGAATTGCAGCGCAACCTCATCATCTCGCATGCGGTGTGCGTGGGCGAGCCACTGGCGCCCGAGGTGGTGCGGGCGATGCTGGCCATCCGCATCAACACGCTGTTGCGTGGACATTCCGGCATCCGCGTGGCCACGCTGGAAGCGCTCACCGCGCTGCTCAACGCGGGCGTGGTGCCGGTGGTGCCGCAACTGGGTTCGGTCGGTGCGTCGGGTGACCTCGCGCCGTTGTCGCACCTTGCCATCGTGCTGTTGGGTGGGGGCGAAGCCTTCCTGGGCGGGGAGCGCCTGCCTGGTGGCGAGGCGCTGGCGCGTGCGGGGCTGTCGCCGGTGTCGCTCTCGTACAAGGAAGGCCTCGCGCTGAACAACGGCACCGCGCAGATGCTGGCCACGGGCGTGCTGGCCGTGGACCGGTTGGAGCGGTTGGCCGACACGGCGGACCTCTCCGCGGCCATGACCATCGACGCCTTCGCCGGGCGCCTGGGTGCGTTCGCGCCCGAGGTGCATGCACTGCGCCCGCATCCGGGCCAGCTTCAGGTGGCCGCGAACCTGCGCAGCCTGCTCGAGGGTTCGACTCTCGCGGACATCCCGTACCACCTCGTGCCGAAGTTCCGCCAGTGGCTGCCGCAGAGCTGGGACACGCCGGCGTCGCAGGCGCTTGGTTTCGACATCGGCTGGGACTGGGTGCCGGTCTCGCAACGCCATGGTCGCGAGAAGTTCTACCGGCGATTCAAGCCGTTCCGCGGCGGCAAGAAGCACCAGCCGCAGGACAGCTACTCCCTGCGCTGCATTCCGCAGGTGCACGGTGCGGTGCGTGATGCGCTGGCGCAGGCCGCGCGCGTGCTTGAGATCGAACTGAATGCGGTGACCGACAACCCGCTGGTGTTCCCGGACGCGCAGGCCGAACACGTGGAGCAGCAGGTGATTTCCGCCGGCCATTTCCACGGCATGCCGCTGGCATTGGCGATGAGTTACGTGAAGGCGGCGATCCCGGTGCTCGCGTCGATCAGCGAGCGACGCCTCAACAAGCTGGTGGATCCGGCGACCAATGATGGCTTGCCGCCGTTCCTGATCGGCAACGAGGACGGCACCGATTCAGGCCACATGATCGTGCAGTACACGGCCGCCGCGATCGTCAATGACCTGGCCAGCCGCGCGATGCCGACGTCGGTGTATTCGATTCCGACCAGTGCCAACGCCGAGGACCATGTCTCGATGGGCACGAACGAAGCACGTCACGTGCTGGCGATGGCCGATGACCTGGGCAAGGTGTTGGGACTCGAACTGATGGTGGCGGCACAGGCGCTGGACCTGCGTCGCGACATGATCAACGCCGCGCGTGACCTGGCGGACCGTGCGGATGCGCAAGGATTTGCGGTGAAGGTGTCGGGCGCGCCTGCCGATGAGGACGGCCGCGGGCATTTCCTCGCCGAGGTCGAGGCGCTGCGCGCCGAGCTGTCGGCAGCGGATGCATTCCATCCCGGTCGTGCCGTGGCCAGGGCGCATGCGGAAGTGCGGCGGCACGTGGGCTACATGGCAACCGATCGCGCGCTGGACGGCGACGTGGCGACCGCAGTGCGGATGGTGGCCGACGGCTCGGTACTTCGGGCTGCGCACGCCTGAGCGCCTGCGGGCGTTGCCGAGGCGACGCCCCGAACCTGAATGCTCCGGAAGACTTGAGCTCCCCTTTGAGAACAGGTGTTGACAGGTGTGTCGTCGTGAAATAATGTATTAACGTGTTAATACATTAGAACATTGCAGAACCATGAAGCAACGTGCCATCTCCGAATCCCTTGCCGACGCCGATTCCGGCCTGGACGCCGTGGTACAGGCGATCGCAGGCTGCAAGGAACCGTCGGCGATCCGCGCGTTCCTCGAGGATCTGTGCACCCCGGCCGAACTGGAGGCGATGGTCGACCGCTGGAAGGTGGTGCCGCTGCTGCTCCAGGGGATTCCGTATCGGGATATCCACGACCGCACGGCCGTGAGCGTCACCACTATCGGCCGCGTCGCACGCACCCTCGAACACGGGGCGGGCGGATATGGCATCGCCGCCCGCAAGCTCCGCTTGCCGGTTACCACCTGAGGTCCGCATGAGCCCACCTGTCCTCCAACCCGTCGTGCGCGACCGCCTGCGCATCGCCATCCAGAAGAATGGCCGCCTGAGCGAACCGGCGCGCGCACTGCTGGGATCGTGCGGGTTGTCGTGGCGCGAAAGTCCAGATCGCCTGTTCTGCTACGGCGAAAGTGCGCCCATCGACCTGCTGCTGGTACGTGACGACGACATCCCCGGTTTGATCGCCAGCGGCTTGTGCGACCTCGGCATCGTGGGCCGCAATGTGCTGCAGGAACACGGTCTTGCGGACGGCGGAGAGGCGCGATCGCAGGAGTTGCGTGCCCTAGGATTCGGGGGTTGCCGCCTGTCCATCGCCATCCCGCAGGAGTGGACGTGGACGGGCCCCGCGATGCTGGCCGGTTTGCGCATCGCCACCAGTTACCCCGGCGTGCTGCGTGCATGGTTGGCGGAGCAGGGAATCGAGGCGGACATCGTCACGTTGTCCGGGTCGGTGGAGATCGCGCCGCGCCTGGGCCAGGCGGACGTTGTCTGCGACCTGGTCTCGAGCGGGGCCACCCTCGCGGCCAACCACCTGAAGCCGGTGGAGGACATCCTGCAGAGCGAGGCGGTCCTGGCCGGGCCCGTGGCCACGCTTGACCCGGTGTTGCGTGACCTCGCCGACATGCTGCTGCGCCGCCTTGATGGCGCACTTCGCATTCGTGACAGCAAGCTGCTGATGTTCCGCGCGCCGCGCTCGGCGCTTTGCGACGTGCTGCCATTGCTGCCGGATGCGGAAACGCCGATGGTGTACGGCACCAGCGACAACGGTGAAACGGTGGCCCTGCAGGCGTTGTGCCATGGCGTGGTGACGTGGCAGCGGCTGGAGGAATTGAAGCGGGCCGGCGCGTGCGGATTGATGGTGCTGCCGGTCGAAAGGATGCTGGCATGAAGCGCGTGGACTGGTCGCGGCTGGATGAGGCTGCACGCGAGGTGCTGTTGCAGCGGCCCACGCGCACCCTGTCGGCGATGGTGCGTGGCAACGTGCAATCGACGATGGAGGATGTCGCGTTGCGGGGCGACGTGGCTTTGCGCGTGTTGACGCGGCATTTCGACGGCGTGGAATTGGATGCGCTGGAAGTGTCGCCCGCCGAGTTCGATGCAGCGCGGGCGGCGGTGCCGGCAGGATTGCGCGCCGCGATCGAGGAGGCCGCCGGACGCATCGAAGCCTTCCATCAAGCCGGCATGCCGAAGCCCTACGCGCTCGAAACCGCGCCTGGCGTCCTGTGCGAGCGCGTGTCCCGACCAATCAATCCGGTGGGCCTGTATGTCCCGGCGGGCAGCGCGCCGCTGCCTTCGACCGCGCTGATGCTGACGATCCCGGCGCAACTGGCGGGCTGTCCGGAGATCGTGCTGTGCACGCCGCCCCGCGCCGACGGCAGCGTCGACCCGGCCGTGCTGACGGTGGCCGGACGTGTTCCCGGCATCCGCGTGTTCAAGCTGGGTGGGGCGCAGGCCATCGCGGCGATGACCTTCGGAACCGCGAGCGTGCCACGCTGCAACAAGCTGTTCGGGCCCGGCAACAGCTATGTGGATGAAGCCAAGCGGCAGGCCTCGCAGCGCAGCGATGGTCCGGCCATCGACATGCCGGCCGGTCCCTCGGAGGTGCTGGTGATCGCCGATGCCGGTGCGGATCCGCGCTACGTCGCGGCGGACCTGCTGTCCCAAGCGGAACATGGACCGGACTCGCAGGTGTTCCTGCTCTCGGATTCCGACGCGCTGCTCGATGCGGTATCCGCAGCGGTGGATGCCGAGCTCGAGGCGCTGCCGCGCCGCGAGATCGCGCGCAAGGCGTTGGAGTGTTCGCGACTGGTGCGGGTGCGCGACATCGCCGAGGCCATCGCCATCAGCAACGACTACGCGCCGGAGCACTTGATCCTGGCGTTGCGCGAGCCGCGTGGTTGGCTGGAGTCCATCACCTCGGCAGGCACGGTGTTCATGGGTGACTGGACGCCTGAATCGCTCGGCGACTACTGCACCGGGAGCAACCACGTGCTCCCCACTGGCGGAGCGGCACGGTCCTGGAGCGGATTGTCCGTCGGCAGTTTCACGAAATCGCTGACGGTGCAGACGGCAACGCGTGCAGGCATCGGTGCGATCGGCCCCTGCGCCGTCACGCTCGCGGAAGCGGAGGGGTTGCAGGCGCATGCACTCGCGGCGCGCGTTCGGCTGGAGGCCACGGCGTGAGCACGGCAAGCACACTGTTGCGCAGCGACCTCCGCGATTTTCGCGGGTACCGTTCTGCGCGCAGCGAAACGGTGCAGGGCCGGATCTGGCTCAATGCCAACGAGTCGGCATGGCCCAGCGCGGCCGATCCGGAGGGCAGCTGCCGCCGCTATCCGGACCCGCAACCGGAGCTGCTCGTAGGGGCGCTGGCGCGGCTTTACGGCATGCCCCCGGATGAGGTGCTGGTGGGGCGGGGCAGTGACGAGGGCATCGACCTGCTGGTCCGGACGTTCTGCATGCCCGGTAGCGGCTGCGTGGTGATCGCGCCGCCGGTCTTCGGCATGTACGCGGTGTGCGCACGGCTGCAGGGGGCGCGTGTCGTGGAAGTGCCCTTGCTGGACGCGCCGCCGGGGTACGCGCCGGACCTGGAAGCGATGGCGGACGCAGCGCTGCAGGACGGCGCCAGCCTGCTGTTCCTGTGTTCGCCCGGCAACCCCACCGGTGAGGTCATCGCACTGGCGGACATTGCCGCGCTCGCCGCTCGGCTGCGCAATCGTTGCCTGGTCGTGGTTGACGAAGCCTATGGCGAATTCACGGAGTCGCCTTCGGCCTCCACGCTCATCGCGGACAACGACAATCTCGTCGTGCTGCGTACGTTGTCGAAGGCGCATGCGCTTGCCGGCGCGCGCATCGGGTGCGTGCTGGCGGCACGGGAAACGATCGAGCTGTTGCGGCGCTGCCAGGCCCCGTACCCGGTTCCACGCCCCTGCGTGGATGCAGCGCTGGCGGCACTCTCGCCCGGTGCGCTGGTCGCGACGCAGGCACAGGTGGCGTCCGTCCGCGCGTCCAGGGAAGAGATGCTTCGCGAGCTTGGATCAGTCCCCGGGGTGCGCAGGATCTATGCATCGCAGGCGAATTTCCTGCTGGTCCGGTTCGACGATCCGGAGGGCATGCTGCAGAAGTTGCTCGCGGCAGGCATCGTGGTCCGTGACATGCGTGCGATGCCCGGGCTCGGTGACGCGATGCGCATCACGCTGGGCGATCCCATGCAGAATAAGGCGGTGCTGGCAGCACTGGCGCAACCCGATCCGATTGCCGAGGAGGCTGCATGACCCTGACACCGATCCTGTTCGTCGACCGCGATGGGACGCTCATCGCCGAGCCCGACGACTTCCAGATCGATGCCTGCGCCAAGCTGCAGTTCGTGGAAGGCGTGATTCCGGCGATGCTGCGCCTGCGCGATGCCGGCTACCAGTTCGTGATGGTCACCAACCAGAACGGACTGGGCACGCCCTCGTTTCCGTGGGACACCTTCAACCCCCCGCACGAGCTGATGATGCAGGTGTTCGAGAGCCAGGGCATCACGTTCCGTGAAGTGCTCATCGATTGCAGCTTCGCGCACGACCCTGCGCCCACGCGCAAGCCCGCGATCGGCCTGGTGACGCACTACCTCAAGGATCGTGGCGTCGATTGGGAACGCTCCGCGATGGTGGGTGACCGCGATACCGACGTACAGTTCGCCACGAATCTCGGCATCCGCGGGCTCAAGTTGTCCAGCCCGCAGTTTGGCGCGGGCCTGTCCTGGGCGGATGTGGCGCATGCGCTGGTGGACCAGCCGCGTACCGCCACGGTCGAGCGCACTACGCACGAGACGCGCGTCCAGGTCTCCGTTGACCTTGATCGCGCGCTGCCGCCAAAGGTCTCCACCGGTCTTGGGTTCTTCGACCACATGCTGGAGCAGCTCGGCACGCATGGCGGGTTTGCCCTCGATGTGGCATGCACCGGCGACCTGCGCGTGGACGAGCACCACACCGTG
>Ga0207982_1000047_pt1 | contig 10974 bp, 8 predicted proteins | sample SoimicmetaGmgHAB_FD_188335 | JGI IMG/M metagenome (GOLD analysis project Ga0207982, IMG submission 188335) | Soil and rhizosphere microbial communities from Laval, Canada - mgHAB (SPAdes) (version 2) | ecosystem: Environmental > Terrestrial > Deep subsurface > Rock core/Sediment | place: Laval... | reverse complement strand
GTGCGTTCCAGCATAGCGGCAACCGCGCCGATCTCGCGCTGGCCAGGCAGGAACGCGAGCACGTCGCCTGGATGGGCGGCAAGTGCCTGCACGATCGCGCGACTCGTCTGCACGGGCAGCGTTTCGTCGGGGCGCGATGGCAGGTGGGTGATGGCGACGGGATACGCGCGCCCCTCGCTGCGGATGCGCGGCGCATCCAGCCATGACGCCAGCCACTCTCCATCGAGCGTGGCCGACATCACGACGATGCGCAGGTCTTCGCGCAATCCCACCTGCACGTCGAGCGCGAGCGCCAGCCCGAGGTCACCGGCCAGGTGGCGTTCGTGGAACTCGTCGAACACCAGTGCGCCAACGCCGTCGAGCGATGGATCGTCCTGCAGCATCCGGGTCAGGATGCCCTCGGTGACGACCTCGACGCGGGTGCGGGCGGACACGCGGTTCTCGAAACGGATGCGATAACCGATCGTTTCGCCGACGTCCTCCCCACGCTGCCTGGCCATGAACGTCGCGGCAGCCCGGGCGGCCACGCGGCGTGGTTCGAGCACCACGATGCGGCGACCGGCCAGCCAGGGTTCGTCGAGCAATGCGGGCGGCACCTGCGTGGTCTTGCCGGCGCCGGGCGGGGCTTCGAGGACGAGCCGGGTGTGCGTTGCGAGTGCGTCGCGGACTTGCGGGATGACGTCGTCGATGGGGAACGCGGGGCGCGGCATGCGCGCAAGCATACGCGGGAGGCTTGGAGATCACGCCCTGGCCGCGACCGGTCGCCCTTGCCCCAGGGCGCGCCCCAAAGGCCCAGACGGGCCAGCCGTGACGGCCAGGCAGGACGCCGCCCGCCACCCGCTATCCTTCCGCCCATGCAACTCATCGACATCGGCGTCAACCTCACCCACGACAGCTTCGATCGCGACCGGGACGCGGTCATGCAGCGCGCCCGCGATGCCGGCGTCGTGCAGATGGTCGTGACCGGTGCCAGTCGCGAGCATTCACCGATGGCGCTCGAGCTCGCGCAGGCCCATCCCGGCATCCTGTTCGCCACTGCCGGCGTGCATCCGCACCACGCCACCGAATACACCGCCGAGTGCGACGTCGAGATGCGCGAGTTGCATTCGCACCCGGAAGTGGTGGCCGTGGGCGAATGCGGTCTCGATTACTTCCGCGACTTCTCCCCGCGTCCCGCGCAGCGTCGCGCCTTCGAGCGCCAGCTCGAGATCGCCGCGGGGAACGGCAAGCCGCTGTTCCTGCACCAGCGCGATGCGCATGACGATTTCATGGCGATCCTGCGCGAGTTCGAGGGCCGCATCGGCGACGTGGTCGTGCACTGCTTCACCGGAGAGCGTCGCGACTTGTTCGATTACCTCGACCGCGACTGGCATGTCGGCATCACCGGCTGGCTGTGCGACGAGCGCCGCGGGGCGCACCTGCGCGAGCTTGTGCCGTCGATTCCCGCCCAGCGCCTGCTGATCGAGACCGATGCGCCCTACCTGCTGCCGCGCACCCTGAAGCCGATGCCGAAGGATCGTCGCAACGAGCCCGCGTTCCTTGCGCATATCGTCGAGGAGCTCGCGCGCGATCGGGGTGAAACGACCGAAGCGGTCGCGGCCACCACCACCGCCAATGCGCGCCGGTTCTTCCGCCTGCCGGGTTAAACTCCGCGGCTGATCTTTCCGGACTCCCCCGTATGCGTTTTCCGGTCCGTTATGCAGTGTTGGCCTGCGCCGTCCTGGCCGTGGGCACCGGGTGCAAGAAGAAGGACGATGGCGCCGCCGCAAACGGCGATGCCAAGGCCGCGGCCAGCGCGCCGGCGGCGTCGATGCTCGCGGTCAGCACCGCACCGGTCAGCACGCGGCAGATGGCGCGCGGCCTCACCGTATCGGGCCCGGTGGCCGCGGTGGAGGAAATGCAGCTGGGCGTGGAGCTCAGCGGATTGCGCGTGACCTCGCTGGATGTCGACGTCGGCCAGTGGGTGAAGCGCGGCCAGCTGCTGCTCACGCTGGACCATCGCACGCTGGATTCGGATCTCGCGCAGGCCAATGCCTCGCTTCGGGAGGCCCAGGCCGGCGCGTCGCTCGCGCAGTCCAACCTGGCGCGTGGCCAGCAGCTGGCATCCAGCAAGTACATCAGCGCATCGCAGCTGGATGAGTTGCGCGCCGCCCGCGTGCAGGCCGATGCCCACCTCGCCACCGCCCGCGCGGCCCGGGATGCCGTGGCGCTGCGCCGCAGCTACGCCGACCTGCGTGCACCCGCGGCGGGCCTGGTGTCCAAGCGCCTGGTGCAGCCGGGCCAGGTGGTGGGTGCCGGCAGCGAGTTGCTGCGCCTGATCCGCGATGGCCGCCTGGAATGGCGCTCGGAATTGCCGTCGGACCAGCTGGCCCGCGTGCATCCCGGGGATCGCATCGTCCTGCACACGCGTGACGGGCAGGTGGTGGACGGCATCGTCCGCGCAGTCACGCCCGGCGTGGATGCCACCACGCGCACCGGCACCGTGTACGCCAACCTGCCGCAACCCGGCGCCCTGCAGCCCGGCACGTACCTGGAAGGCCGCATCGACACCGGCCTCGGCGAAGCACTCGCCGTGCCCACCGCCGCCGTGGTGCTGCGCGATGGCTTCCCGACTGTGTTCATCGTCGATGACGCGCACACGGTCCACGCGCTGCGCATCGAACAGGGTGCGAAGGACGACGGCTTCGTCGAAGTCCGTGCCGGCCTCAAGGCCGGCCAGCAGGTGGTGGTCGAAGGAGCGGGCTTCCTCGCCGAAGGCGATGCCGTGCGCATCGTGCCACCGACCGCCCGCGCGGCGCCTGCCCCGGCGGCCGCGCAGCCATGAGTGGCGGCGGCAACCTGTCGTCGTGGGCGATCAAGCGCCCGCTGCCGGCGATCATGCTGTTCTTCGTCCTCTGCGTGGCCGGGTTGTGGGGTTTCCACAAGCTGCCGGTGGCGCGCTTCCCCGACATCACGTTCCCGATGACGGTGGTGACGGTGATGCAGCCGGGCGCATCGCCTTCGCAGCTGGAAACGGAAGTCACGCGCAAGGTGGAGGATTCGGTCGCGACGATCCCCAACATCAAGCGCGTCACCTCCACGGTGGTGGAAGGCGTCAGCACCACCGCGATCGAGTTCAACATCAACGCCGACCTGATGGTGGCGTTGAACGACACCAAGGATGCAGTAACGCGCATCCGCATGAACCTGCCGCAGGACATCCAGGAGCCGATCATCTCCAAGGTGGACATCGGTGGCTCGCTGCTCACCTACGCGGTGTCGGCGCCGGGCATGGCGCCCGACGCGCTGTCGTGGTTCGTGGATCGCGACGTGTCGCGGACGCTGTACGGCGTTCCGGGCGTGGCGTCGGTCAACCGCATCGGCGGCGTGGACCGGCAGGTGCGCGTGGACATCGATCCGCAGGCGCTCGAGGCCTACGGCATCACCGCGGGCGACGTGTCGCAGCAGCTCGCGCTGACCCAGGTCGAGCAGCCGGGCGGCAAGGCGGAACTCGGCGGCGAACAGCAGACCATCCGCACCATCGGAACCGTGCAGGATGCGCAGCAGTTGCGCGACTACAGCATCAGCCTGGCCGACGGCCGCGCGGTGCGGCTTTCCTCCATCGCCACGGTCACCGATGATGCGGCCGACCCCAGCCAGGTGGCACTGCTCGATGGCAAGGCGGTGGTGGGGTTCTCGCTCGCACGCACGCGGGGTTCGGACGAGCTGGACGTGCGCGATGGCGTCAAGGCCGCGCTGGCCGATCTCGCCAAATCGCATCCGGGCACCGCCTTCCGCGTGGTCAACGACATGACCGCGGAGACCGAGCGTTCCTATCGCTCGTCGATGGAAATGCTGTTCGAAGGCGCGCTGCTGGCGCTGCTGGTGGTGTGGCTGTTCCTGCGCGACTGGCGCGCGACGTGGGTCTCGGCGATCGCGCTGCCGCTGTCGATCATCCCCACGTTCGCCGTGATCCACCTGCTCGGTTTCAGCCTCAACATGATCACGCTGCTGGCGTTGTCGGTGGTGGTGGGCATCCTGGTTGACGATGCGATCGTGGAGATCGAGAACATCGTCCGCCACCTCGGCATGGGCAAGAATCCGCTGGAGGCCGCGCGCGACGCCGCCGACGAGATCGGCACCGCGGTGATCGCGACCTCGATGACGCTGGCCGCGGTGTTCGTGCCGGTGGCGTTCATGCCGGGCATCGCCGGCAAGTTCTTCCGCGAGTTCGGCTGGACCGCGGCGACCGCCGTGCTGTTCTCGTTGCTGGTGGCGCGGCTGCTGACCCCGATGATGGCGGCCTACCAGCTCAAGCCGCACGAAGACCATCCGGAGGAAAGCCGGATGATGCAGCGCTACCTGCGCTGGGTGGACACGGCACTGCACAACCGCTGGAAGACCCTGCTGACCGCGCTGGTGTTGTTCATCCTGTCCCTGGTGATGATCCCGTTCATCCCGACCACGTTCATCCCGGTGAGCGACCAGGAACGCAGCAACCTCAGCATTGAGTTGCCGCCGGGCACGCCGATCGAGACCACCACCGCAGTCGCGGAGCGCGCGCGCCATGAGCTTGCGTCGATCAAGGACCTCAAGCAGGTGTTCACGATGATCGGCGCAGTGCCGGACGTGGGCGACCCCGGCAAGTCGGGGGTCGCCGATGCACGCCGCGCCACGCTGGTCCTCGATTGGGGCAAGAAGGGCACGCGCGAACACACGCAGAAAGAACTCGAACGCATGGCGCGCGCGCAGCTGTCCGACCTGCCGGGGGCGAAGATCAGTTACATCAGCACCGAGCCGGGCGAGCAGATGATGCTGGTGCTGTCGGGGGACGACCCGGAGAAGCTCGAGCACGCCGCGGCCGCCGTCGAGCGGGACCTGCATTCGATTCGCGGACTGGGCAGCATCTCGTCTTCGGCGTCGCTGCTGCGCCCCGAACTGCAGATCGTTCCCGATCCGGCGCGCGCCGCCGATCTCGGTGTATCCACGGCGGCGATCGCAACAGCCGCGCGCGTCGCCACCAGCGGCGATTACACCCAGCGCATGGCCAAGCTCAACCTGGCCGACCGCCAGGTGCCGATCCGCGTGGGCTTCGCGCGCGCCGACCTGCGTGATCCGGCGACGATCGGCCAGTTGCGCGTGCGCGGCAAGTCCGGCCCGGTGCCGCTGGATGCGGTGGCCGACATCCACCAGGGCAGTGGCCCGTCGGTGATCTCGCGGTACCAGCGCCAGCGCAACATCACGTTGACCGCCGAGCTCAACGGCCGTCCGCTGGGCGAGGTGATGAAGGAGGTGCAGCAGCTACCATCGGTGCAGCGCCTGCCCGCCGGCGTGGCCTTCATCAACACCGGCGATGCCGAGATCTTCGTGGAGCTGTTCACGGGCTTCGCCGTCGCGATGGTGGCGGGCATTGCCTGCATCTACATGGTCCTGTTGCTGCTGTTCAACCATCCGCTGCAGCCGGTGACCATCCTCACCGCGATCCCGCTGTGCGCGGCCGGTGCGTTCGGTGCATTGCTGGTTACGCAGAACGCGTTGTCGTTGCCGGCATTGATCGGCTTGCTGATGTTGATCGGCATCGCCACAAAGAACTCGATCCTGCTGGTCGATTACGCGGTGATGGCCGAGGACGAGCACGGCCTGAGCCAGCACGACGCGGTCGTGGATGCCTGCCGAAAGCGTGCGCGCCCGGTGATCATGACGACGATCGCCATGGGGGCGGGCATGCTGCCACTGGCGCTGGGCTTTTCCGGCGATTCCAGTTTCCGCGCGCCGATGGCGTGGGCGGTGATCGGTGGCCTGATCACGTCCACCCTGCTCAGCCTGATCGTGATTCCGTCGGCCTACACGGTGCTGGATGATCTTGGCGATTGGTTCGCGCGCAAGCTGCGGCGCAAGCCGCACGCGGAGCCGACGCGCGGCTGATCGACCTTCTGCCAGGACGCGTTCAATGCGAATAGGGCGTGTTTTCCGGTCGGCCCTGGCCGTTGTGGGCCTTCCATTTGCCGGGCTGCTCGCCATGCGGGCACACCATCTCGTACTGCTGCCAGGATCGCATGTCGTCCTGCGACCACGAACGATAGGTGTAGGGATACACCGGGCAACTGCCGGTCGACGGCACCGGGCAATACGGCGGCAGCGGTATCCAGGCCATGCCGCCGGTGTAGGGCGAGATCGGCTTCCACGCCTTCGGGTTCTCCTTGCGCCCCTGCGTGCAGAACACGAAGACATCGTTATCGCGGTAGCTCAGCGGATAGTAAAAACCAGCGGTTTGCGCATGCACCATGGGCGCGCAGCCAAACGCCAACGCAGCCACCATGGCCGCGCGATTCATCGAACGTGACATCACTCATCCCTCCCCGGATTCGTGGAGGGCCATGCTACCGCACGCGGTGGCGCGCGTCAGGCGGAGAGATGCTCGATGGCGGCGACGCTGCCCAGGCGGTCGGCCAGCCGCCGCAACAGCGCAAGGCGGTTGGCGCGCACGGCGGGATCGTCCACGTTGACCATCACCTGGTCGAAGAACGCATCCACCTGCGGCCGCAACCGTGCGAGATGCGCGAGCACATCCATGTAGTCGCCATGCGCCAGCGCGATGCCGGTTTCCGCGTGCATCGCCTCCACGGCCTCGGCCAGCGCAAACTCCGCGGGTTCGCGTAGCAGGGTGTGGTCTTCGATCGCCGGGATGGGGCCGTCCGCCTTTTTCAGGATATTGACGATGCGCTTGTTCGCGGCAGCCAGCGCTTCGGCGTCGGGCAGCGCAGCGAAGGAGCCGATGGCATCGATTCGACGGTCGAAGTCGTACAGGGAATTCGGGCGCAGCGCGACGACCGCGTTGAAATGCGCGGCCGGCACGCCCTTGTCGGCGTAGTAGCCACGCAGGCGGTCGAGGATGAAGTCGTACAGTTCGTCCGTGTCCGCGGCAGGCAACGGCAATGCGGTACCTGCATCCACAAGCAACGCGCGCAGGTCGAGGTCATACCCACTCTCGATGATCGTACGCGCAAGGCCCAGCGCATTGCGGCGCAGTGCGAACGGATCCTTGTTGCCGGTGGGCTTCAGGCCCGCGGCAAACCCGCCGGCCAGCGTGTCGAGGCGCTCGGCGATCGCCAGCACCTTGCCGGTGGGCGAGAGCGCGATGTCGTCGCCGGCGAAGCGCGGCTGGTAGGCCTCGTCGATCGCGAGCGCGACTTCGGCCGGTTCGCCCGCGGCCAGCGCGTAATGACGCCCGGCGATGCCCTGCAGTTCCGGGAACTCGTTGACCATGCGCGATTGCAGGTCGTTCTTCGACAGTTGCGCCGCTCGCGTGGCCAGCGCAGGGTCCGCGCCGACCCTGGTGGCGATGGCTGCCGCCAGCGTGGCGACACGCGCCGCCTTCTCTGCAACGCTGCCGAGCTTCGCGTGGTAGGTCACGGCCTTCAGCCCTTCGCCCATCGCCGGCAGACCCTGCTTCTGGTCCTCGTCGAAGAAGAACTTCGCGTCGGCGAAGCGCGGGCGGATCACGCGCTCGTAACCCTTGCGGACCTCGGCCACGTCCTTTGATTCGATGTTGGCGATGCCGACGAAATGCTCGGTCAGCCTGCCTGCCGCATCCAGCACCGGGAAATATTTCTGGTTGGTTTCCATCGTCGCGATCAGCGCTTCCTGTGGCACCGCCAGGAACGTGCGCTCGAAACTGCAGGCCACCGGCGCGGGCCATTCCACCAGGCCGTTCACCTGCTCCAGGATGCCGGGATCGATGCGCGCGGAGCCGCCGGCTTCGCGTGCCGCCGTTTCCACCTGCGCCACGATGCGGGCACGGCGGTCATCCGGATCCACCAGCACGTGGGCATCGCGCAGGGTGTCGATGTAGGTGGCCGGCGTGGTGATGTCCACGCTGCCGCCCTGCATGAAGCGGTGCCCGCGCGACGTGCGTCCGGCCTTGATGCCGAACAGCGAGCCGGGGGCGATGTCGTTGCCCAGCAGCATCACCAGCCAGTGCACCGGGCGTGCGAATGCATGCTCGCGTGCGCCCCAGCGCATCGGCTTCGGGATCGGCATGGCGGCGATGGCGTCCTGCACGATGTCGATGAGCAGGTCGCGGGTCTTCGCGCCCGGCGCCACCGCGCGGTGCACGAAGCGTTCGCCCTTGGCATCGGTGGTGCGCGCGAGTTGCGTCCATTCAACGCCCGCTTTCGCGGCAAAGCCGTCCAGCGCCCGGGTGGGCTGACCGTTCGCGTCCAGTGCGATGTTGAGGTAGGGCCCCAGCACTTCACTGGCCTGCTCGGGTTGTTCGTCGGCCACGCCCGGCAGCAGCACGGCGAGGCGGCGCGGCGTGTACAGCGGCCTGGCGTCGTCGCGCTGCACCGCGATGCCGCGCTTCTCCAGCCCGCTGAGCACGCCGTCAAAGAACGCCTGCGCCAGTCCCGGCAACGCCTGCACCGGCAGTTCATCGGTGCCGAGTTCGATCAGCAGCGGCTGCATCATGCGGTGGCTTCCTTGACGCCCTTCGGCTGCGGGACGAAGAAGGGTGCGTAGTGTTCGCGGAACACGTCGAGCGCTTCGCAGCGCGCCACGTGCGCGGCCAGCGCGGGCCACTGGTCCAGTTCCACCGGCAGGGCGGCGCTTGAATGGGTCACGTAGCAGGCGACGGTGATGTCGGCCAGCGTCATGGTGTCGTTCACCAGCCATTTGCCGGCGCGCGCGGCGCAGGCGGCATCGAGTGCGGCCAGCGCACCTTCGATCTGCGTGCGGCTGCGCGCGAGCAGTGCCTGCGACTGGTGGTCCTGCGGATGGAAGATGCGTTCGAGCACGATGCCCACGCAGCGATCGGATGCACCACTGGCCAGGCCGATCAGGCGCATGGCCTCGCGGCGCTCCCGGCCACCCGCAGGCACCAGGCGCTCACCACCGGGTTCGTGTTCCAGCCAGTCGAGGATCGCCGACGACTCCATCAGCGCCTCGCCGTCGTCCAGCACCAGCACGGGAACGCGGCCGAGCGGGCTGTACTCGCGGATGCGGTCGAAGTCGGCGCCCACCGACCAGTCGCGGTGTTCGAATTCGCGGCCGCACAGCGCCAGCGCGATCGCCACGCGGCGCGTGAACGGTGAGTCGTACATCCCGATGAGGATCATGCGGCGTCCTTGGTGGTCTGCTTCATTCCGGGGAAACCCAGCGCCTCGCGCTGTGCGTGGTAGGCCTGCGCCACCGCTTGCGACAACTTGCGCACGCGCAGGATGTAGCGCTGGCGTTCGGTCACGCTGATCGCGCGGCGCGCATCCAGCAGGTTGAAACTGTGCGAGGCCTTCATCACCTGTTCGTAGGCGGGTAACGGCAGGTTGGCCTCGACCAGCGCCATCGCCTCGGACTCCGCCTCGTCGAAATGACGGAACAGGATCTCGACGTTCGCGTGCTCGAAGTTGTAGGCCGACTGCTCCACCTCGTTCTGGTGGTAGACATCGCGGTAATGCACTGGTGTGCCATCCGGGCCGTACGTCCACACGAGGTCGAACACGTTGTCGACGTTCTGCAGGTACATGCACAGGCGCTCGAGGCCGTAGGTGATCTCGCCGAGCACGGGCCTGCACTCCAGACCGCCGGCCTGCTGGAACCAGGTGAACTGGGTCACCTCCATGCCGTTCAACCACACTTCCCAGCCCAGGCCCCATGCACCCAGCGTCGGCGATTCCCAGTTGTCCTCCACCAGCCGCAGGTCGTGCACCTGCGGATCCACGCCCAGGCTCTTGAGCGAATCGAAATACAGCTCGACGATGTTGTCCGGCGAGGGCTTCATCACCACCTGGTACTGGTAGTAGCGCTGCAGGCGGTTGGGGTTCTCGCCGTAGCGGCCGTCGGTCGGGCGGCGGCAGGGCTGCACGTAGGCGGCATTCCACGACTCGGGACCGAGTGCGCGCAGGAAGGTGGCGGGGTGGAAGGTGCCGGCGCCGACCTCAAGGTCGAGTGGCTGGATCAGCACGCAGCCGCGATCGCCCCAGAACTGGTTGAGGCGCTGGATGAGTTGCTGGAACGTGGGTTCGACGCGGGGCATCGGTGCAGGCCTCGTGGTCGGCGTCATGCCGGCGGACGGTAGGCGAATTAGTATAGAGGGGCCCCAACGCGCGATCCCCGATGCACGCTCCCTTCCTCATCCTCGAGACCGGCACCCCGGTGGCCGCGTTGCGCCGCCATGGCGGCTTTCCGCACTGGATCCGCGTGGCTGCCGGCCTGCATCGCGACGAGGCCGTGGTGGTCGACGTGCGTGATGAGGCACCGCCCCGCCGCGAAGGCTTCGCCGGGGTGATGGTCACCGGGTCCGCGGCGATGGTCACGGAGTCGCATGCCTGGAGCCATGCCGCGGGCGACTGGCTGAAGGCCGCGGCGAACGCGGGCTTTCCCGTGCTGGGCATCTGCTACGGCCACCAGCTGCTGGCGCATGCGCTGGGCGGACAGGTGGGCGACAACCCGGCCGGCCGCGAGATGGGCACGGTGGCCGTGACCCTCACCGGCGACGCCGCCACCGATCCGCTGTTCAACGGCCTGCCGCCGGTGGTCGCCGCGCAGGTCACCCACCTGCAGACCGTGCTGGCCCCGCCACCCGGCGCCACGGTGCTGGCCGCGTCCGACCAGGACGCGTGCATGGCCTTCCGCGGCGGCGAGCGCGCCTGGGGCGTGCAGTTCCATCCGGAGTTCAGCGCCACCCACATGCGCGGGTATGTGCACGCCCGGGCGAGCGCGTTGCGCGATGAAGGACGCGACGTCGACGCGCTGTGCCGTACCATTCGCGCCACGCCGGTGGCACGTTCCGTGCTGCACCGGTTCATCCGCCTCGCGCGGGCCAACTGATTTCCCGGGAACAACCATGGACCCAATCCGCAAAGTCACGGCATCCGCGGGTGCCGAATGGGTGGTGAATGCCTTCGGGCTGCTCAAGCGCCATCCCGCCACCCTGCTGACGCTGGGATTGGTCTACGGCATCGCCGTGATGGTGGCGACGTCGCTGCAGCAGATCGCGCCTGC
>Ga0207982_1000046_pt1 | contig 11113 bp, 13 predicted proteins | sample SoimicmetaGmgHAB_FD_188335 | JGI IMG/M metagenome (GOLD analysis project Ga0207982, IMG submission 188335) | Soil and rhizosphere microbial communities from Laval, Canada - mgHAB (SPAdes) (version 2) | ecosystem: Environmental > Terrestrial > Deep subsurface > Rock core/Sediment | place: Laval... | reverse complement strand
TGACCGCGCAGGACAACGAGCGGCTGGCCGTGCGCACGCACCAGCTGGCACTCGCGCTGATGAAGCAGTCCAGCCTCGGCGACACCGTGCGTGCGATGGCGGCATCGCTGTCGGAGGATTTCCAGGGCGACCTCGTGCGGGTGGTGCTGTTCCGCGACGTTCCCGGCCTCGACGACGCCGACTGGCTGCAGGTGCTCCGGCAGGAGGACGCCCGGCTTGCGCCGTTCCGCGATTGCCTGGCCGATGGCGAGCCGCTGTCCGGCCGCCTCAACGCCGACAAGCAGGCGCTGCTCTACGGTGCCCGCGCGGACGACGTGCAGTCCAGCGTGCTGCTGCCGGTACCCGGCGAGGGCATGGTGGCCGTGGGTAGCCTGGATCCCAACCGGTTCTATCCCGGCATGGGCACGCTGTTCGTCAAGATGATGGCGGACGCGTTCGCGGTCGCGCTGCGCCGCTTCGACTGAGCCTGGCGATGGCGCGCGGCATCGACGACTTCATCGCGTACCTCGCGGTGGAGCGCGCGATGTCCACGCACACGATCGATGCCTATCGCCGTGACCTCGCTGCATTGACGGCGTGGGCGGAGTCGCAAGGCGCGCCCGACGTCGCCGCGCTCGATGCGAATGCCATCCGCGCGTGGTCGGCGGCGGAGCATCGCCGCGGCCTGTCGCCAAAGAGCCTGCAACGCCGGTTGTCCGCGTGCCGCAGTTACTTCCGCTGGTTGCTGAAGCATGGCGAGATCGCAGTCAATCCCGCGGCCGTGGTGCGTGGCCCGAAGGCGCCACGCAACCTGCCCCAGGTGCTGGATGTCGATGAAGCGGTGCAGCTGGTGACCGTGGATGACACGGCGCCGCTGGGCCTGCGTGATCGGGCCATGCTCGAGCTGCTGTATTCCTCCGGCCTGCGCGTGTCCGAGTTGTGTGGATTGCGCTGGCGCGCGCTGACGCTCGATGCTGGCCTGGTCACCGTGGATGGCAAGGGCGGCAAGCAGCGCACGGTGCCGGTGGGCTCGCACGCCTGCAAGGCATTGCACGCGTGGCGCGGGGACACGGCCGCTACCGACGATGCGCCGGTCTTTCCCGGCCGGGGCGGCAAGCCCATCACCCCCCGCGCGGTGCAGCTGCGCCTGCGCCAGCTCGCGCAGCGGCAGGGCGTGTTCAAGCGCGTGCACCCGCACCTGCTGCGGCACAGCTTCGCCAGCCACGTGCTGGAATCCTCCGGCGACCTGCGCGCCGTGCAGGACCTGCTGGGGCACGCCGACATCGCCACCACCCAGATCTACACGCATCTCGATTTCCAGCACCTCGCCAAGGTCTACGACGGCGCGCACCCGCGCGCCAAGCGCAGGACCGGCGGCGGGGACGCAACTTGAACAGGAGCCGGGAGTGAAGCCGTGAACCTTGCGACCATCGAGATCAAGGCCTTCGTGCCCGCGCGTGACCTGCCACGTTCGCTGGCGTTCTACACGGCGCTCGGGTTCGCGGTGCCGTGGTCCTCGGAGGATCTCGCCTACGTACACCACGGCAACAGCAGCTTCCTGCTGCAGGCGTTCGAGGCCGCGGGGTTTGCCGACAACTTCATGATGCACCTGCAGGTGGAGGACGTCGGCGCGTGGCACCGGCACGTGGTGGCATCCGGCGTGGTGGAGCGGTTCGGCGTGCGTCTCGGCGATCCCGAAGACCGCCCGTGGCGCATGCGCGACTTCACGCTGACCGATCCGGGCGGGGTGCTCTGGCGGATCGCGCAGAACATCGACTGACGCGGGACTTGCGCGGGCCGGTGGCCGACCCCACGTCAGGGGTTCAGCCCCCGGAGGTCCCATGGATCCCAGTCGCAACCCCGATGTGTTCCACGCCACCACCATCGTCTCCGTACGCCGTGCGGGACAGGTGGTCGTTGCGGGTGATGGCCAGGTCACCCTCGGCAACACGGTGATGAAGTCGAACGCGCGCAAGGTGCGCCGGCTTGGCGAACAGGGCCAGGTGCTGGCGGGGTTCGCGGGCGCCGCCGCCGATGCGTTCACGCTGTTCGAGCTGTTCGAGGCGAAGCTCCAGAAGCACGGCCAGTTGCAGCGCGCGGCCGTTGAGTTCGCCAAGGAATGGCGCACGGAGCGTCGCTTCGGCAAGCTCGAGGCCCTGCTCGTCGTCGCCGATCGCGAAACCTCGCTGATCATCAGCGGCACCGGTGACCTGATCGAACCCGAGGATGGCCTGGTCGCCATCGGCTCCGGTGGCTCCTATGCGCTGTCGGCCGCGCGTGCGCTGATGGCACACACGGAGCTCGATGCGCGGACCATCGCCACGGAGGCGCTGAACATCGCCGGCGACATCTGCATCTACACCAACCGCAATGTCACGGTGGAGCAACTGTGATGACGAATTCCGCCGCCATGACCCCGCGCGAGATCGTGCAGGAACTCGACCGCCACATCGTCGGCCAGCAGCAGGCCAAGCGCGCGGTCGCCATCGCGCTGCGCAACCGCTGGCGGCGTGCGCAGCTGGAACCGGAGCTGCGCAACGAGGTGATGCCGAAGAACATCCTGATGATCGGGCCCACCGGTGTCGGCAAGACCGAGATCGCCCGCCGCCTGGCCACGCTGGCGAACGCGCCGTTCGTGAAGGTGGAAGCCACGCGCTTCACCGAGGTTGGCTACGTGGGCAAGGATGTCGAGCAGATCATCCGCGACCTCGCCGACACCGCGGTCAAGCTGTACCGCGAACAGGCCAAGACCCGCGTGCGCACGCAGGCGGAGGAACGCGCGGAGGATCGCATCCTCGACGCACTGCTGCCGAAGCGCGAGGCCCCGACGGCGTTCGGGTTCAACCCGGAATCCGCGCGCAACGAGCCGTCCGCGGTCGAGCCTGACACGCGCCGCAAGCTGCGCCAGCAGTTGCGTGCCGGTGAGCTGGATGCGCGCGAGATCGAAGTCGAAACCGCGGTGACGGTCGGATCCGTGGACATCATGGCGCCGCCCGGCATGGAGGAAATGGGCCAGCAGTTGCGGTCGATGTTCTCGCAGCTCGCCGGCAGCAAGACCCATGCGCGCACGTTGACCGTCAAGGCCGCGCGCACGCTGCTGCAGGACGAGGAGGCCGGCAAGCTGGTCAACGAGGATGAAGTGCGCGAAGCGGCGATCGAGGCCTGCGAGCAGCACGGCATCGTGTTCATCGACGAGATCGACAAGGTGGCCAAGCGCAGCGAAGGCCAGGGCGCGGATGTGAGCCGCGAAGGCGTCCAGCGCGACCTGCTTCCGCTGGTCGAGGGCAGCACCGTCAGCACCAAGTACGGGCCGGTGAGGACCGACCACATCCTGTTCATCGCCAGCGGCGCGTTCCACCTGGCCAAGCCCAGTGACCTGATCCCCGAGATGCAGGGCCGCTTCCCGATCCGCGTGGAACTCTCCGCGCTCGGCAAGGATGACTTCGTGCGCATCCTGACCGAGCCGAAGGCCGCGCTGACCACGCAGTACGTGCAGCTGCTCGCCACCGAGGGCGTGACGCTGTCGTTCGCGCCGGATGCGGTGGAGCGGCTGGCGGAGATCGCGGCCACCGTGAACGATCGCCAGGAAAACATCGGTGCGCGCCGGCTGCACACGGTGATGGAGCGCCTGCTCGATGCGTTGAGCTTCGACGCGCCGGACGCGGGCGGCACCGTCGCCATCGATCGCGCCTACGTGGATGCGCACCTCGACGGGCTGGTGAAGGATCCCGACCTGAGCCGCTACATCCTCTGAAGGCTCAATCGCCGCGGCGCCACTGGAATACTTCTTCCAGTGGCACGCCGAAGACTTCGGCGATGCGGAACGCGGCTTCCAGCGAGGGCGAATACTTGCCGGCTTCGATCGCGGCGATGGTCTGCCGCGTCACGCCGATGCGCTGGCCCAGCTCCGCCTGCGTCATCTCGCCCTGGTGGAAGCGCAGCGTGCGGATCGCGTTGGTGAGCGGCCCGTCCATCAGAGGGTCCGGTGGTAACCGACCACCCGCATGCCGTAGCTGACGATTTCCGCCAGCACGATCATCAGCAGTCCGGAATTCACCAGCAACCAGCCAGAAGCGTAGAACGGCATCACCACCGCCACCCAGATCATCCCGGCGATCAGCACGTAGTAGGCGATGGTGGTGGCGCGATGGGCGATCGCACGGTCGCGTTCGTCCAGCGCCATCCTGGCGTCCTCCGGGTTGCGCCAGCGCAACCACCAGTGCCCCAGGGCCAGCAGGACCATCTGGGACAGCGCGGTCTTGGCGAACATCGCCAGCTGGTTGAAGTCCGGAACCGCGTGCGCGGGGTGCATCATCACGAGCGTGAAATACGGGCCGTAGGTCAGGCCGATGGCCAGCAGCGACAGCCAGGCGACTTTTTCGCGGTACGACATGTTTGCCTCGGTTTCCATGATGTCAAATATATCTAACATCATGTCATTGGTTCTTGTCAATAGGCTGCGCTGATCTGGCAATTGCAGCGAAGTTATTGAAATTAGCGTAAGTTGATAACTTCGATAAGTCAGGAATAAGCCATGGATCCGGTCGCCAATCCCTATGCCCCGGGCGCCGGGACGCCGCCACCTGAACTGGCGGGACGCGATGCCCTGCTGCGCGCGGTCGATATCGCCAGCCAGCGCGTGCGCGCCGGGCGCCATGCCAAGAGCGTGTTGATGATCGGCCTGCGCGGGGTGGGCAAGACCGTGCTGCTCGACCGCATGCGCGACAACGCCGAAGCCGCCGGACTGCACACGCTGCGCATCGAGGCGCCGGAGGGCCGCTCCCTGCCGGCGATCCTCGCGCCACAACTGCGGCAGGCACTGCTGCGGCTGTCGCGCACCGACCAGGCGCGCGACCTCGGCCGGCGTGCGCTGCGTGCGCTCGCGGGCTTCGCGAAGGCGCTCAAGGTGAAATACGCCGACATCGAAGTCGGCATCGACCTGGAACCGGAGCCCGGCCTTGCCGACAACGGCGACCTCGAGCACGACCTGCAGGCATTGCTTGAAGCGGCGGGTCGCGCCGCGCAGGCGGGGGGCACGGCGCTCGTGCTGTTCATCGACGAACTGCAGTACGTGGAAGAGGACCAGCTCGCGTCGCTCGTCACCGCGCTGCATCGCTGCGCACAGCAGCAGGTGCCGGTGATGCTGGTGGGCGCGGGACTTCCGCAACTGCCGGGCCAGATGGGGCGCGCGAAATCCTACGCGGAACGCCTGTTCGATTTTCCGTTCGTTGGCCCGCTGGATCCCGCCGCGGCGCGCGACGCGCTGGAAGTGCCCGCTGCGCAGCAGGGAGTGGCGTTCGAGCCGCTCGCCATCGACCGCATCCTCGCGGCCACCGAGGGCTATCCGTACTTCCTGCAGGAATGGGGCAAGCACGCATGGGACGTGGCGACCGCCTCGCCGATCACGCGTGCGGACGTGGACGTGGCTTCGGTCACCGCCACCGCCGCGCTCGATGAAAGTTTCTTCCGCGTGCGCTTCGACCGGCTCACGCCGTCGGAGAAGCGTTACCTCCGCGCGATGGCGGAACTGGGCGCCGGCCCCCACCGATCCGGTGACATCGCGGCATTGCTTGACCGCAAGGTGACGGCGCTCGCGCCCACGCGCAGCCAGCTGATCGGCAAGGGCATGGTGTGGAGCCCCAGCCATGGCGACACCGCGTTCACCGTGCCGATGTTCGACCGGTTCATGCGCCGGATCATGCCGGGCGGGGACTGGCGAACCGAGTGACCACCACCGCCACGCCTGCGCCGGCCAGCTGCGCCAGCACGAACCCCGCCACGTCCGCCGGGCGGATGCCTGCGAACGTCCGCGTGAGCGCACGCGCCAGCGTGACCGCGGGGTTGGCGAACGACGTGCTTGCCGTGAACCAGTACGCCGCCAAGATGTAACTCGCCACGAGCGCCGGGATCGCCGCGGGCCGCGCGCGTTGCCCCAGCAGGATCGTGAGCAGCAGGCCGGCGGTGGCCACGCCTTCGCTCAGCCATTGCGCGGCGCCGGTGCGCACGTGGGTCCCGGGCTGCAGCAGTGGTTGGTCGAACATCGCATGTGCGAGCAGCACGCCGCCGATCGCGCCGGCGACCTGTACGACGACGTAGCCGATCGCATCCACCGATTGAAGCTCACCGCGCAGGCGCATCGCGAGGGTGACGGCCGGATTGAAATGCGCGCCGGAGATGGGTCCAAGCACGGTGATCAGCACGTACAGGATCGCGGCGGTCGCCATGGCGTTCGCCAGCAGCGCGAGTCCGTCGTTGCCGGCCGACAAGTTGGTGCCCATGATGCCCGAGCCCACCACCGTGGCGAGCAGCACGCCCGTGCCCAGGCCTTCGGCGAACAAGCGGCGCGCCAGCATCTCAGAGCGTCGCCAGCAGGGTGAGCACGCGCGCTTCGATGTCGTCGCGCACGGCGCGGTAACCGTCGTCGTCCATGTCGCGCGGATCGGACAACGCCCAGTCCTCGCGCCGTTTCGCCGGCACCCAGGGGCAGGCATCGCCACAGCCCATCGTCACCACGGCATCGAATGCTCCTGTCACGTCGTCCAGTGACTTCGATGCATGCGCAGCCAGGTCGTAGCCGCGCTCGGCCATGAAGCGGATGGCCTTCGGGTTGACCGCGCCGGACGGCCGAGAGCCCGCGCTGAGCGCCTCCACCGCGTCGCCGCCGTGCATGCGCGCGAAGGCTTCCGCCATCTGGCTGCGGTTCGAATTTTCGACACAGACGAACAGGACGCGCTTCATTCGTGCTTGGCTCCAGGCGTGAGGGGAGTGCATGCCGATGCCTGGCCGCAGTCCGCGGTGCCGGCGCAGCAGTTCTCGGTGAGGTAGGCGAGCAGGATGTTCATCCGCGCATAGTTGGCGCGAACGCGGATGACCCGCCCTTCGCGCGCGTCGTCCACCAGTCCCGCCCGGCGAAGCACGTTGAGGTGCGCGCTGAGCGTGGCCGGCGCCAACCCCAGGTGGTCGCGGAGTTCGCCAACCGACAGGCCCTCCGGCCCGGCCTGGACCAGTTGGCGGAATGCCGCCAGACGGGACGCGTGGGCCAGGGCGCGCAGGGCGGTGATTGCCGTTGGAGATTCCATGGTTCCAGAATAATGGAATCATGGGCCCACATCAAACCGGGCCTCCGGGGCCCGGGATCAGCCGCGCGCAGGCGTCAGTGCGTCGCGTTCCGTGGATCGTCTGCCGGATTCACGTAGGTGATCTGGAACGGCCCCATCGCCTGTACCTGCACGATGGCACCGCCCCGCGTGCTGACTTCGTGCTGCATGCCGGCCGTCATGTTGACGAAATCACCGGTTGCCAGGGCACCCGAATGTGCGTGGGCGGCCTCGCCCAGTGATGCGCTGAGTTGTCCCTGCATCACGGTCACCGTTTCATCGGTGGGATGGGTGTGGCGTGGCACCCGGTAGCCGGGCGGCATCTTCAGGCGGATCGTGAAGGGCCCTTCGGCACCGGGATTGCCCGACAGGACGGCGAGTTGTGCGCCCGCGGGCAGCGATGGCGGGGCGGCGCCCCAGGTGAGGTCTTTGGCGTGATAGGCCATGGGCATGTGCGGGGCAGCGTCCTGCGCGAGCGCGGGCAGGGGGGGCACCAATGCCAGCGCAAGCAGGGTGGCGGACAGGGGAAGTTTCATGGGAAGTACCTTGGGCAGTGCGATCCCTCGCGGATGGTCCTGGACCGGCGGGTTCAGGGCGCCGGCGGGCCGCGCGCGGCCTCCGGCGGATGTAGTTTTCCCGGTGGACGTTAAGGAAATGAGACGAGTGTCACGATTTATCAGGCAAAACCGCGGCGATGCCATAATCCGCCGATGAACAGCCCAGACCCGCGCCCCGGCACCACCCACTTCGGTTTCCGCGACGTTCCGACCGGCGAGAAACAGAAACTCGTGGGCGAGGTGTTCTCCTCGGTCGCCGGCAACTACGACCTGATGAACGACCTGATGTCGATGGGCATCCATCGCGTCTGGAAGCGCTATTTCGTGGCGACCGCGTCGGTGGCGAAGGGCGACCGCGTTCTCGACCTCGCCGGCGGCACAGGCGACATCGCGGCGCTGCTCAAGGACCGCGTGGGCGATTCCGGCGAAATCGTGCTGGGCGACATCAATGGCGCGATGCTGCGCACCGGGCGCGACCGCATGACCGATCGCGGCACCGTGCGCGGCTTCGAATACGTCCAGTGCAATGCCGAGGCGCTGCCGTTCCCCGATGCGAGCTTCGATCTCGTCACCATTGCATTCGGCCTGCGCAACGTCACCGACAAGGACGCCGCGCTGCGTGAGATGCACCGCGTGCTGCGCCCGGGCGGACAGGCCCGCGTGCTGGAGTTCTCGCAGGTGACCGCGGACTGGTTCAAGCCGCTGTACGACTTCCACAGCTTCAAGGTGTTGCCGCGTCTGGGGCAGTTGTTCGCGAGGGATGCCGACAGCTACCGCTACCTCGCCGAATCCATCCGCAAGCATCCCCCGCAGGACGAACTGAAGGGGATGATGCAGGCGGCCGGCTTTGCCCGTTGCGATTACCGCAACCTGTCAGCCGGCATCGTGGCCATCCATACCGGCTACCGGATCTGAGCGCGCCTCACGGCTGCCAGCCGTAGCTCAGCTTCACGAACACGCTGCGCGTGTCGCCGAACAGGCTCGGGTTCTCGTCATCCATGAACGCGCCATAGGAGGCGCCGGCATACACCGCCGTGCGTGGATTCACCTTGTACGAATAGACCAGCTGTCCCGCCAGGTTGCGTGCGGTTGCATTGACCGTGCGCGCATACAGTGCCTGGTTGCGGATCACCTCGCTCCCTTGCAGGGTCAGCCGCACGCGCTGGCGGGGATCGAGTTGCCAGCTGCCACCGGCGTTCACCAGGCTGGCCTTGAACGCGGTGCCGCCGTCACGCCGCAGGGTCTGGCGGGTGACGTCCCAGTTGAGCGTGAGCCCCCGGCCAAGGTCGACGTTGCCAAAGCCTTCCACCATGACGCGCCGCCCGGTGCGTGCCGCCGCCAGGTCCAGCACGTTGCCGACGCTCGCATAGCCGCCCACTTTCAGGTACGCCAGCGGGCGGAACTGCACGTTGAGGTCGGTGTACCACTCGTTGAACATGGCGCCCTGCCAATAGCGCTCGCGGGTCAGGCCATGCAGGTTGACGTTGCTCTGCATGGGACCGTCGGCGCTCAGGCTGGCCTCCCACTCGCGTTCGAGCAGCTGGCCGTCGAAGCGGTGGGTGATGTCGAAGTCGGAGTACAGGTTGAGGCGGTTGATCGCCTTGTCGTCGCGGTACCAGGTGCGGCTGCCGCCGACGAGTGACTTGTCGTAGCCCACCTGGCCGATGAAGCCGAGGTCCGCGCGGAAGCCGGGGTCGACATCCATGTGCCAGGTGTCGAACGACCAGTTGCGGTTGCCGTAGCGGTATTCCGCGCGCCAGGCATCGCCCTTGGGGCGCGGGTCGTTGCCCAGTTCGTCCTTGTATTCATCGACGATGCCGGTCGGGTATTCCGACTCGCTGCGCAGGAACTGCGCGGTCGCCGTGTGCGCACCCTGCTGCCAGCGTGCATCCACGCCGGCGACATCGTTGGAATAGTTGGCGGCCTCGCGGAAGGTGCCGATCGCGCCCACGCTGAGGTGCGTGTTGAAGTCGTAGCGGTAGCGGCCCACGGCCACGTTGGCCTTTTCATCCAGCGGCGTGAAACCCGAATTGAGCACGCCCGGCACCAGCACCTGCGGCGCCGCATCGCGCGCGACGAGGGCGCCGTACGTGCCGCCGCCACTGCGGCCGGTGACGCGCAGCCCGTAATCGGGATCGGCGATCTGGCGGGTATACAGCACGTCGAGCGGGGTGGTGAAGTAATCGGCGCCCTCGAGGAAGAACGGCCGCTTCTCCTGGTAGAAGAGCGCGAAACTGTCGTTGAAACCCAACTGCAGCTGGTCGGTTTCGACCTGCGAGAAATCGGGGTTCACCGTGGCGTTGAGGGTCATCGCCGGCGAGGGTGCCCAGCTCACGTCCACGCCGGGTTGCATCGCCGTCTCGGTGTGCCATGGAGCGGCCGCGGACTCGCGGCTCTGCGTGGCGCCCACGGTGAGCGTCGGCACCACTTCGAGGTTGCGGCCGGCCCGCGCGCTGCCGAAGCCGGTGTACTTGCCCCACTCGCACTCGAAGCAGTTGGATTCGCGCGGCACCCTGTGGCTGGTCAGCTGGTGCCGCTTGTCGCGCGGCCAGTTGCGGAACAACGAGATGCCCCAGGTGCGGTCGCCGCCGCTGGGGAAGCGCAGGGTGGAGAACGGGATGCGGATCTCCACGTCGTAGCCATCGGCGGTGAGGCGCCCGGCGCTGCTCCACAAGCCATCCCAGCTCGAGTCTTCCTGGTTGCTGCTGTTGCTCTCGTCGCGGATGATGTCGCCTTGCACGCCGAGCGGGTTCACCGCCAGCTCGTAGCCACGACGATGGTCGTTGAACGTGTCCATGAACACGCCGATCCAGTCGTCGTTGAACATCGCGTCGCGGTCGCGCAGGTGCGCGCGGATCCGGGACGGGTCGGGATCCATCGCGTGGAATGCGAAATAGACCGCGTCCGCGGTCTGGCCGATGCGCACGACCGTCCGGACCGGTGCGGGGGTGTTGTCGCCGGGCTGGATGTCGTAGCGGATCTCCTGCACCAGCGCGCCCTGCCAGGCGGCCTCGTCGAGCTTGCCGTCGATGGTGATGTCGCCGTGCAACTGGGGCACCTGCCCGCCGGTGATGGTGTCGAGGGCGTCCACCCTCGGCGGTTCCGTGGACTGGGGCGTGGCCGCGTGGGCGGAACCTCCCAGGGCGATGAGGCAGGCGAGGGCGAGGGGATGGCGGCGCGAAAAAGGCATGCGTGGTCATGAAGATGAGTGGTGCGTGAACGATGCCGTGTCCTGCATCTGAATGGCAGTGCTGCAAGTTGGGGTGACCAAGGTCATGCCCCGCCCTGGGCGCTAGACTCGGCGTTTTGGTCCAGCCGGAGCTCCCCGATGCGCCTGTCCCTGCTCGCCGCCGCCGTCACCGCCGTGATCGCCACGGGGTGCCCGCAGCAGAACCCCGCCACCAGCGCGGCTACTCCCGCCGCAACACCGGCCCCGGCCCCAGCGCCCAGCGCGGACAAAGTGGTGGACGAGCATTCGTA
>Ga0207982_1000044_pt1 | contig 11392 bp, 11 predicted proteins | sample SoimicmetaGmgHAB_FD_188335 | JGI IMG/M metagenome (GOLD analysis project Ga0207982, IMG submission 188335) | Soil and rhizosphere microbial communities from Laval, Canada - mgHAB (SPAdes) (version 2) | ecosystem: Environmental > Terrestrial > Deep subsurface > Rock core/Sediment | place: Laval... | reverse complement strand
TGCTGCGCGCGCACGAACTTGGCGTGCCCCAGGGCCAGATCCCGTTGCTGTGGGCCGGCGTGTCACTGGTGGCGACGTTGTTCTCCACGCCGCTGTCCGCGCTGTCGGACCGCGTGGGTCGGTTCCGCCTGATCCTCGCGGGCTACCTGGCGTTCGCGTTGTTTTACCTGCTGGTGGGCTTCGATGGCCACGGCGGCGTGGGCCTGTACGCGCTCTTTGCCTTTTACGGGCTGTTCCTTGCCGCGACCGAAGGCGTGGAGAAGGCGTTGGTGGCGGACCTTGCGTCGGAGGACGCGCGCGGCACCGCGTTCGGCTGGTTCAACTTCGTGGTTGGCCTGTTCCTGCTGCCGGCGTCACTGGTGTTCGGTGAAATCTATGCCGGGGTGTCCGCGCAGGCCGCATTCCTGTTCTCGGCGTCGTGCGTGCTCCTTGCCGCCGTGTTGCTGGTGGCATGGGTCCGGCCGCCGCGTCCGGCGGGAGAGGTCGAGCCGTGGGAGGCCCCGGGCTGAAAGGATCCCCCTGAAGTAGCCCAAACGGAGCGGGGCGCCCGAAGGCGCCCCGATCGACGAATCTCAGCCGTGGCCGCGCGGGCCGCGGTTGCCGCCACCACCCGGACGGCCGCCGGCGGGGCGGGGGCCGCGCGGACCCTGCGGGCGCGGGCCGCCAGGACGGGGACCGCCCGGACCACGCGGGCCACCCGGCTTGGGTCCACCCGGCTTGGCGCCGCGCGGACGTTCGCCGTAGGGATTGAACCCACCCGGATTGGCATGGTCGGACGGGAAGCTCGGGGCATTGCCCGGGTGCCCGTAGGGATGGCGCGCGCGCTGCGGCGGTGCATCGCCAGCGGGGCGGTAACCGCCCTGGCCACCGCCACCGTTAGCGCCGCCGGGCGCACCGCCATGGCCACGGCGCTTCTGCCCGTAAGGCTTCTTGGGGCCACGGCCATCGGCGTTGCGATGCCCGGTCGGACCGGTATCCACGCCCTCCGGCACGTACCAGGTCTTCATCGCCGCAGGATTGTCTCCGCGCTGTTCGCCCGGGCGCATGCGCTGGCCCGGCTGGCGATCCTGGCCCTTGATCTTGAGGCGCCGGTTGGCCTGGTTGGCGGCGGCATCACCGCTCACGGTCAACGCGTTCGGCTTGCGCGGGGCGCCGCGGCCACCGCGACGATCTTCGCGCACGTGGTCGAAGCGGCGTAGTTCGCGGCCCTCGTCGGCCGAGTTGTGGCCGTTGACGTAGCCCTGCGCGCGCTTGTCGCCGAGATGGACGGCGGTCTTGGTGGCCCGGCGCTGGCCGATCACCGGCTGCAGCGTCAACGCCGAGGGTGCGCCATCTTCGAGGCCCAGCGACGTGCGGAGTGCCTCGACCTGCTTCTCGGGCAGTTCCTGCGACTGGCCGCGCAGCAGCGGCTGCGGGAGCGTGATCTTGCCGTAGCGGATGCGCTTCAGTCGCGAAACCTGGCAGCCCTGCGACTCCCACAGGCGGCGCACTTCGCGGTTGCGGCCTTCCTTCAGCAGCACGCGGAACCAGTCGTGGCTGTCGCTGCCGCCGATGCGTTCGATGTCGTCGAACTTGGCCGGGCCGTCGTCCAGCGCCACGCCGCGGCGCAGGCGGTCGACGATCTTGTCGGCCACTTCCTCTTCGCCTTCGGGCGCGCGGACGCGGCACACGTACTCGCGTTCGAGTTCATGGCTCGGATGCATCATCGCGTTTGCCAGTTCGCCGTCCGTGGTCAGCAGCAGCAGGCCGGTGGTATTGATGTCGAGGCGGCCGACGGCGATCCAGCGCGCGCCCTTGAGTGCGGGCAGCGAATCGAAGATCGTCGGGCGGCCTTCGGGATCCTCGCGCGTGGTGACCTCGCCTTCGGGCTTGTTGTACATCAGCACCCGGGCCGGTTCGGTCAGCGCGCTGGCGACGAAGGTCTTGCCATCCAGCTCGATGCGGTCGCCGCCCTTGACGCTCATGCCCAGCGTCGCGGGTTCGCCGTTGACCTTGACCACGCCGGAGGAGATGCGCTGCTCCAGCGCGCGGCGCGAGCCGAGCCCGGCCTGCGCGAGCACCTTGTGCAGGCGTTCCTCGAGCTTGGGGGCGGTGTCTTCTGCGCCGCGCTTGAGGGAAAGTTTGTTGCGTTGGTCGTTCATTGGGTGCTCCGGCTGCTGTCGCCATCGTCGGCGAGGGCGTGGTCGTGTTCGGTCATGGTGTCGTCGTTGCCGGTGTCACCGGCATCGGTTTCGGCGCGGACTTCGGCATCGATGTCGTCGGCACCTGCCATGGTTTCGGTGGTCTCGTGGTCCAGCGCCACGGAGGCGGGCGCGGGCGCGAAATCGGGGTCGAGCTGGAGCTCGGGTTCCAGTTCGCCGAAGTCCTTTATTTCCGACAGCGGCGGCAGTTCGTCGAGGCGCTTCAGCCCGAAGTAATCGAGGAACGAGCGCGTGGTGCCAAGCAGTTCCGGCCGGCCGGGCATGTCGCGGTGGCCGACCACGCGGATCCACTCGCGCTCCTCCAGCGCCTTGATGATGTTGCTGTTGGTCGCCACGCCGCGGATCTGTTCGATCTCGCCACGCGTGATCGGCTGGCGGTACGCGATCAGCGCCAGGGTTTCCAGCGTGGCCCGCGTGTACTTGGTCTGGCGTTCGGTCCACAGGCGTGCGACCCAGGCGTGCACGTCGGCCTTGACCTGGAAGCGCCAGCCGCTGGCCACTTCCACCAGTTCCACGCCGCGGTCGGCGCAGCCGGCCCGCAGTTCGACCAGCGCCTGTTCCAGGCTGCCTTCGGGCGCGGGTTCGTCCAGCGGGAACAGCCCGGCGAGCTGCACCAGCGTGAGCGGGTGCGGTGCCGCCAGCAGGGCGGCTTCGACGATGCGGGTGATGAGCGTCTGGTCCATGCGTCAGGCCTTGTCGGGGGCGGCAGGCGTGCCGGCCTCGGGGGAATCGAACTCGCTGTCGGGCACTTCGGCGGGGCCGTCGGTGGTCGCAAGCGATTTCACGTAGATCGGGGCGAGGCTGCCCTCGCCAGGTGCGCCAGCCACCGGGGATTCCTGCACGATCTCGACCAGTTGCTCCTTGGCCAGCGTGAGCAGGCCGAGGAAGGTGACGACCACGCCGAGCCGGCCTTCTTCCGCGGTGAACAACGACTCGAAGCGGTGGAACGCGCCGTCGGCCAGCGTTTCCAGCAGCTCGCCCATGCGCTGGCGAACGCTGAGGGCATCGCGCCGGATGGCGTGGTGCGTGTACAGGTCGGCGCGCTTGAGCACGTCGTGCAGCGCCAACAACATTTCGCGCATGTCGACCGGAGGCGGCAACCGCACCTCCGCGCGATCGGGGACGTGCGCCGAGGCGGTCGAGGTGTCGCGATCCTGCCGGGGCAGGGCATCGATGTCCTCGGCGGCCTGCTTGAACCGCTCGTATTCCTGCAGGCGGCGGACCAGGTCGGCACGCGGATCGTCCTCCAGGCCCTCTTCGTTCGGCGGGCGCGGCAGCAGCATGCGTGACTTGATCTCCGCGAGGATCGCGGCCATCACCAGGTATTCCGCGGCGAGCTCGAAGCGCATCTCGTGCATCGCCTGGATGTAGTCCACGTATTGGCGCGTGATCTCCGCGACCGGGATGTCGAGGATGTCCAGGTTCTGGCGGCGGATCAGGTACAGCAACAGGTCGAGCGGACCCTCGAATGCCTCGAGGATCACCTCCAGCGCATCCGGCGGGATGTACAGGTCGCGCGGGATTTCCAGCACGGGCTGGCCGAGCACGGTCGCCAGCGGCATTTCCTGCTGCTGGGGCGCACGCGCGGCGGCAGGCGTGCCGGAAGTGGTTTCTTCGGTTGAAGTCGCGTCGGGCGCGGAAGGGTCGGTCATCGTTGCGGCGCTTGGCCGGATCGGAAACGGGGGTGGCGAACCGCAATGGATTGCGGGGGGCCGGGAACATGCGGTTCGGGTGCAATGGCTTGGCGGCCGCACGCGGCCAACGTCCACCGGGGCGGACACGTGCATCAAGTGCGGGGTGGCGAGCGCTGCAGGGACGGCGCGCCGGGCGCCGCCGCAGGGCATGCCCATGCGTCTGTCGCGAAGGGTAGCCGCAGTGCACGGGGCTTGTCCAGCACCCTAGACTGGGCGCCCCCTTGGCATGGATGGAGTTCCCGCATGTGGTACGTGATCGAAGGACATGACCGCCCGGACGTCCTGGCGCACCGCCAGCGCGAGCGTCCTGCCCACGTTGCGCGGCTGCAGGCGCTGCTGGATGCGGGGCGGTTGCTGGTGGCCGGCCCGTGCCCGGCCATCGATGCCGAGGACCCCGGCACCGCCGGTTTCACCGGCAGCGTGGTGATCGCGGAATTCGATTCGCTGGAGGATGCGCGGGCCTGGGCCGACGGCGACCCGTACCTGTCCGGTGGCGTCTACGAGCGCGTGGACGTTCGACCTTTCCGCAAGGTCCTCCCTTGACCACGCAGGCGGGGGACAGCCCCCGGATGGCAGCGATCCGCGTGGCGCTCGACCGCGCGTTGCAGCCGACCGAACTCGAGATCGTCGATGACAGCCACCGCCATGCCGGCCATGCCGGCGCGCGCGATGGTCGTGGCCATTTCCGCGTGCGCATCGTCAGTTCCGCCTTCGAGGGGATGACGCCGTTGCAGCGCCACCGCGCGGTCTACGCCGCCCTGGGCGACCTCATGCAGACCGACATCCACGCGCTTCAGATCGATGCATCCGCCGGGTGACGGCGCCCCTCATTCGTAACGCACGTCCACCACCACGAAACGGCGGCTGCCTCCCGGCAGTTCCGCGCTGAACTCGTCGTCGACGCGCTTTTTCAGCATGGCGCGCGCAAGCGGCGAGTCGATGCTGATGTGCCCCAGCCGGGCGTCCGTCTCGTCGGGCCCGACCAGCCGGTAGATGGATTCCGTGCCGCTGGCGGTGTCCTCGACCTCGACCGTCGCACCGAAATACACCGCGCCCGGATCGGATGGCGTGGTATCGACCACCCGCAACGATTCCAGCCGCTTGCCCAGGTAGCGAACCCGGCGGTCGATCTCACCGAGCTGCTTCTTGCGGTAGGTGTATTCCGCGTTTTCCGAGCGATCGCCCTCGGCGGCCGCGGCGGCCAGCGCCTTGACGACCTCCGGGCGCCGCACGCGCCAGAGATCGTCGAGTTCCGCCTTCAGGCGCGCGTGGCCCGCACGCGTGATCAGCGCCGTGCCGTGTTCACCGGGCGGGCGCCAGCGACCCACCAGGCCTCAGCGGCGGCCGCCGAAGATCCCGCCCAGCACGCCACGCAGGATCTGCCGGCCCACCTGCGACCCCACCGTGCGTGCCGCCTGCTTGGCCATGGTCTCGACCATGCCCTGGCGACGCTTGGTGCCGAACAGCGCGTCCTGGACCGCACCGCCGAAGCCGCCGGTTTCCCCGGCATGCGCATCGGCCGTCTTCGCGGGCGGGGCATTCGACGCCGTGGCGGCCGCATCCGCCTTGGCAGCCAGCCTCTCCGCCGCGGACTCGCGATCCACCGGCGTGTCGTACTTCGCACCCACCGGGCTGCCTGCGCGCACCTGGGCGCGCTCGGCATCCGTGATCGCACCCATGCGGCAGCGGGGCGGCGCCACCAGGGTCTTCTCAACCGGCATGGGCACGCCCTTGTCCTGCAGGGTGGAGACCAGGGCCTCGCCCACGCCGAGTTGCCCGATGGCCTTGGCCACGTCCAGCGCCGGATTGGCCACGAACGTTTCGGCCGCTGTCTTCACGGCCTTCTGGTCGCGTGGGGTGAACGCGCGCAGTGCGTGCTGGAAGCGGTTGCCCATCTGTCCGAGGATGTTGTCGGGCACGTCGTCGGGGAACTGCGAGCAGAAATACACGCCCACGCCCTTGGAGCGGATCAGGCGCACCACCTGTTCGACGCGCTGCTGCAGCGAGGGCGGGGCATCGTCGAACAGCAGGTGCGCTTCATCGAACACGAAGACCAGCTTCGGCTTGTCCAGGTCACCCACCTCCGGGAGCTTCTCGAACAACTCCGACAGCAGCCACAGCAGGAAGCTCGTGTACAGCTTGGGCTTGAGTACGAGTTCGTCGGCGGCAAGGATGTTGATCATCCCGCGGCCGTCCTGCGTGGTCCGCATCAGGTCCTGCAGTTCGAGCGCGGGTTCGCCGAAGAAATTGTCGCCGCCCTGCTGGTCGATCTGCAGCAATGCGCGCTGGATGGCGCCGATCGACTGCGTGCTCACCAGGCCGTAGCTGGTCGTGATGTCCTTGCGCTCATCGGCGATCAGGCCGAGAAGGGCGCGCAGGTCCTTGAGGTCGAGCAGCAGCAGGCCGCGGTCGTCGGCCAGCTTGAACACGATGTCCAGCACGCCGGCCTGGGTGTCGTTGAGCTCGAGGATGCGCGAAAGGAGCAACGAGCCCATCTCGCTCACGGTGGTGCGGACCGGATGGCCCTTCTTGCCCCACAGGTCCCAGAAGATCGTCGGGTTCGCCTCGTTGCGGTAATCGGCGATGCCGATCTCGGACACGCGCTCGCGGATCTTGTCGTTGGCTTCACCCGCCACCGCTAGGCCCGCCACGTCGCCTTTCACGTCGGCGAGGAAGACCGGGACGCCAAGCCGTGAGAAGCCTTCGGCCAGCGTCATCAGCGTCACCGTCTTGCCGGTGCCCGTCGCGCCGGCGACCAGTCCGTGGCGGTTGCCGTACTTCGGAAGCAGGAACACGTTGCCGCTCTGTGGCGTGGTGACGCCCTTGCCGACGAGGATCGGATCCATGCACGCCTCTGTTGGGTGAAAGTCCCGATTCTAGCGCCCGCCCGTCTCGATCCGGGACGTTCGTGCTTGCTCCGCGAACAACGCGGGGGGTAGGCTTCCCCGGGTGTTCCTGACGGGTCGAAGACGCTGATGACGTTGCGAGTAGGTGCGGGTGCAGTGCTGGCAGGTTGCCTGTTGCTGGTGTCGTGGAACGAAGCGGTTGCGGCACGCCGACCGGCGTCGCCGGACGCGCAGGCACTCCTGCTCGCCGACGAGGCGGCGCTGAAGACCGCCGGCTCGGCGACCCAGCGTGACGCACTGGTGGCCCACATGGATTCGCTGCTCACCGAATGCGGCAAGACCCGCGGGTGCGACATCGCGCCGTTGCTCGCGATCTACAAGCGCTCGCTGGCGTCGCTGAACAGTGGCGACCCGGACGACCAGGATGGCGGGGATGAAGAGGATCTCATCGACCTGCCGAGCCAAGGTGTGCCGCAGACCGCGACCGCGGACGTGCTGCTGGACGAACGCAACCGCCGCTTCGTGCAGATGGTGCAGATGAATCCGGCGGTGCAGGCAGGCATCCGCCGCTGGCTGACGGACATGCGGCCGTCGCTCATGACCAGCTGGGAAAACTTCCAGTACCTCAAGTCCAGCATGCTGCCGGCATTCCAGCGGCGCGGCCTGTCCGAGGCGCTGCTGTTCGGCATCGTGGCCAAGGAATCCAACGGCAAGGTGCACGCGGGATCGCGCGTGGGCGCGGTGGGCCCGCTGCAGTTCATGCCGGACACCGGGCGTCGCTTCGGCCTGGGTCCCGATGGCACGGGTTTCGACACCCGCTATGACCCGGCATCCGCCTCCATGGCTGCGGCCGAATACCTCACCGAGCGCTACGCCCAGCTCAACAACAGCGTGGAGATGGCGCTGGCCGCCTACAACGGTGGCGAAGGACGCGCGCTACGGGTTTACCAGGCCAGTGGCGGTCGCAATTTCTGGGACTCTGATGTCTATTCGCAGTTCCCCGCGGAAACGCGCGACTACGTGCCGATGGTGATCGCGGCGGCGTGGTTGTACCTGCATCCGCGCGACTACGGCCTGCGCTTCCCACGCATCTCGTCCACGCCAGTGCAGTTGCGCCTGCAGAAGCCCACGACGTTCAACGAATTGACCATCTGCATGGGCAACCAGCGCGGCACCGACGGGTTCCTGCGCGCATTGCGCAACATGAATCCCCGCTACGAGCCCACCCAGTGGTTGCCGGCCGGCACGACCCTTACCGTCACCGGCACCATGTCCCGGGCCTACAGCTGGCATTGCCAATCCGGCAAGCGCGCCGAGCTCGCTCACGAGCTGGTGATGGCGGATCCCTCGCAGGCGATCGTGCGGGTCGGCACGTTCTCGCCTGCCGAAACCTCTGCGACGACGATCGACAATGCATCGCCAGCGCAGGTCCCCGCACAGATTGCGCAGATGGACGCCAGGCCGCGGCCGCAGCCCGTGCCTGCGAAAGCGGAGCCGGCCAAGCCGACGCAAAAGCCGACTCCCAAACCGGCCAAGCCTGCGACGCACCGCGTGCGCCCGGGCGAGAACCTGACGGGCATCGCCGATGACAACCAGTGTGACCTGCGCGCACTCGCCAAGGCCAACGACCTGAAGGCTCCGCGCTACGCGATCCGCCCGGGGCAGGTGCTCACGCTCGACGGCTGCGGCAAGTAACCCGGACGCGGCTCAGGCGAGGTGCGCGAGCCCCTCGCCGAGACGCACGGCCGATTCGGCCCGCAGGCCGGACGCCAGCGTGGCCACGCCACGCGGCAGCAGCACGATCACCGTTGATCCGTAGTTGAAGCGCGCCATTTCGGCGAAGCGCTCCAGCGTGATGCCACGGCCGCGCCAATCCTTGCGCGTGATGCGATCGCCGTAGGCCGGGATCTCCACGCCGCTCCAGACGGTCTCCACGCCGGACACCAGCAGCGCGCCCACCATGACCATCGCCATCGGCCCGAAGTCCGTGTCGAAGTGGCAGACCAGGCGCTCGTTGCGTGCGAACAGGCGTGGCACCGTGCGCACCGCCGCTGGCCCCACCGAGAACAGGCGGCCCGGCACGTGCACGGTTTCGCGCAACGTGCCCGACCAGGGCATGTGTACCCGGTGGTAGTCGCGCGGCGAAAGGTAGACGGTCGCGAACAGCCCATCGGTGAAGGCCCGTGCAGCTTCCGCATCGCCGAGCAGTTCGGCGGTCGTGAACCCCTGGCCCTTGGCCTGGAAGATGCGATCCCCCTCGATGGGGCCGCACTGGCTGATGCGCCCATCCGCCGGCATCACCAGGACGCGCGGATCGGGATCCGGCACGCGTACGCCAGGGCGCAGCGAGCGGGTGAAAAATGCGTTGAAGCTGGGATAGGCGGACGCGTCGGGCTGGGCGGCCTCGCCGAGATCCACGCCGAACTGCTCGACCACGGTATCGATCAGCCACTGCTTCACGCGCGGGTTCGTGGAGTAGGCGAGGGCACGCGCACCCGAGGACAGCAGGCGATGCGGCAATACCCACGTCAGCCAGGTCCCGACGCTCATGGCGAGGCCGCCAGGGCCTGCATGTCGCGTGCGATAGCGCCGGTATCGAACGGCGCACGCACGAAACCGGCCAGCCGTGCCTGCGGATCCAGCACGGCCATCGCGGCCGAATGGTCCACCGTGTACTGGTCGCGCGGCGCACCGGCTTCGGGTGGATTGATCATGAAGACCAGAGACAATGATTTCGCCAGCGCCTGCAGGGCATCAAGGTCCGTTGTCCCGGCCAGCGTGTCCGGATTGAACGCATGCGCATACTTCGCGGCCGTTTCCGGGGTGTCGCGCTGCGGGTCCACGTCGACGAAGAGCAGGCGCGGTCGGTGGTCGGCGGGGAGCGCCGCCCATTGCTTCTGTGCGTGGCTCATCTGCGCCAGGGTGGTCGGGCAGACATCCGGGCAATGGGTGTAGCCCAGGAACACCAGCGTCCAGTGTCCCCGCAGCATGTCCGCGGTGAGCGCGGGTTCGCCGCCACGCTGGAGGCTGAAGGGTGGCAGCGGGCGTGGCGCATCCATCAGTTGCACGGTCTCAAGCGTGACCCTTGGCTGCCTGGGCGCCGCATCGAAGACATGCAGGCCCGCGAACAGGCCAGCGACCGCGACCGCGGCGAGGAGCAGGAGGAACAACGGGCGTCGGGACATGGCGCAGGACCGGGAAAACCGCGCGAATGATACCGGGCAGCGCCGGGGTGCCGCGTATACTGCGCTGTCCTGACACCAGACATCGCCGTGTCCCGCGACTCCGTGCCCGAACTCCAGACCCTCATCGACCACATCCGGTACGGCGCCAGCCGTTTCGGCGCGGCCGGCCTCACCTTCGGCCACAGCTACGACAACGCGCTCGACGAGGCGACACAATTGGTGCTGCATGCGCTGCACCTCCCGCACGACCTTCCGCCCGCCTACGGGCAGGCCCGCGTGACCGCCGATGAGCAGCGCGCCATCCTGTCGCTGTTCAACCGGCGCATCGATGAGCGCATCCCGTCGGCCTACCTCACCGGCGAAGCCTGGTTCGCGGGGCTGAGTTTCAAGAGCGATCCGCGCGCGCTGGTGCCGCGATCGCCCATCGCCGAGCTGATCGAGTCCGGTTTCGAGCCGTGGCTGGGTGGCCGCGAGGTGCATCGCGCGCTCGACATCTGCACCGGTTCCGGTTGCATCGCCATCGCGATGGCGCACTACAACCCCGACTGGCAGGTCGACGGCGTGGACATCAGCGATGACGCGCTGTCCCTCGCCGAGGAGAACACGGCCCGGCTGCATGCGGGCAACGTGCGGTTCCTCAAATCCGACCTGATGGATGCGCTTGCGGGCGAGCGCTACGAGCTCATCGTCACCAATCCCCCCTACGTCACCCACGCCGAGACCGATGCGTTGCCGCCGGAATACGCGCACGAACCGGAGCTGGGACTGCGTGCGGGCGATGACGGCCTCGACCTCGCGCTGCGCATCCTGCGCGATGCGCCGGACCACCTCACGGACGATGGCCTGCTCATCTGCGAAGTCGGGGAGGCCGAGCACGCGCTGGTCGAACTGCTGCCGGAACTGCCGCTGGCCTGGGTCGAGTTCAAGGTCGGGCAGATGGGCATCTTCGTGGTCGAGCGGCAGGACCTGGTCGTGCACCACGCGCGCATCAAGGCGCTGGCCGACGCCCGCGGATGAGCACGACGCGCCCATGAACAGCTTCGGGCACCTGTTCCGCGTCACCACCTTTGGCGAGTCCCACGGTCCCGCCATCGGCTGCGTGGTGGATGGCTGCCCGCCGGGCATTTCACTGGATGCGACGGATTTCGCGTCGGATCTTGCGCGGCGCGCCACGGGTCGCACGCGGCACACCTCCCAGCGCCACGAGGCGGACACCGTCGAAATCCTGTCCGGTGTCTACGAAGGGGTGACCACGGGTACGCCGATCGCGCTGCTCATCCGCAACACGGATGCGCGCAGCAAGGACTACACGGACATCGCACGGCAGTTCCGCCCGGGCCATGCCGACTACACCTATTGGCAGAAGTACGGCATCCGCGATCCCCGCGGCGGTGGACGCAGCAGTGCGCGTGAAACCACCATGCGCGTGGCCGCGGCGGTGATCGCCAAGAAGTGGCTAGCCGGCA
>Ga0207982_1000042_pt1 | contig 11491 bp, 12 predicted proteins | sample SoimicmetaGmgHAB_FD_188335 | JGI IMG/M metagenome (GOLD analysis project Ga0207982, IMG submission 188335) | Soil and rhizosphere microbial communities from Laval, Canada - mgHAB (SPAdes) (version 2) | ecosystem: Environmental > Terrestrial > Deep subsurface > Rock core/Sediment | place: Laval... | reverse complement strand
TCGCTGATGCCGGCGCTCTGGCGGCCTTCATCCACGACCAGGATCCGCGCGCATTCCGCGGCGTGCTTCGCGATCGCCTTCGCGTTCAACGGAACCAGCCAGCGCAGGTCGACCACGCGCACCTTCCAGCCATGCTTCGCTTCGATGGCCCTGGCGGCGCGCAGGCTCATCGGCATGCCGTTGCCGAAGCTGAAGATCACGCAATCCTTCGCGTCCGGGCTGTAGACGCGCTCCTCGCCGAGCACCAGCGCCTGGTCCGGTGGCGGATACGCGGTGAGCCACTGGCCATCGCCCGGCTCGTACAGGTCCTTGGTCATGTACAGGGCGATGGGCTCGAGGAACACGCTGACGCGGCCGTCGACTTTCGCCAATGCAGCCAGCGTCCGCAGCATCATCGCCGCATCGTCGCCACGCGATGCGCAACCAACGACGAGGCCAGGAATGTCGCGCAGCGCAGTGACGGAATTGTCGTTGTGGAAGTGCCCGCCGAAACCGCGCTGGTAGCCCAGGCCGGCGATGCGCACGACCATGGGATTGCGGAACTGGTCGTTGCTGAAGAACTGCAGGCTGGCCGCCTCGCCGCGGATCTGGTCGATGGCGTTGTGCAGATAGGCCAGGTACTGGATCTCCGGGATCGGCAGCATGCCCATGTTGGCAAAGCCCTGCGCCATCCCCAGGATCATGGTTTCATCGAGCAGCGTGTTGAACACGCGCCGGTTTCCGAACGCCTTGTGCAGGCCCTTGGTCACCGTGTACACGCCGCCCTTCTGCGCGACGTCCTCGCCGAAGAGCACCGTCTCGGGGTACTTGGCGAACAGGTCGTGCAGCGCGTTGTTGATCTGGATGGCGAGATGGCGGGGCGGCAGGTTCTCCGGCAACTTGGCTTCGCCATCGAACACCTGCTCGCGGGTGGCGGAATAATCCGCGCGCGTCGCCTCGGCCTGGACCTTGTCCGGCGTATACGGCGCCAGCGGCCTCATCACGTGTTCGAGCGTCTCGATGCGCGGGCGCGTGTCGGCGTCTTCGGCCGCGGCGAAGCACTTGCGGCGGGTGTCCTCGTACAGCGCGAGGATCTCGTCCTTCGACATCAGGCCGGATTCGAGCGCAATGGCGGCGGAACGCAACAGCGGATCGCTCGCTTCGACCGCACACAGTTCCTCGAAGCTGCGCCATTCGATTTCGAAATCGGTGCCGGCATGACCCATGATGCGCGTGGTGCGCAGGTGCAGGAAGGTCGGGCGCCGCGTCCGCCTACAGTGCTCCACGGCGCGTTGCACGTCGCCATAGCCGTTCGCCAGATCCAGGCCATCCGCGAAGACGTAGTCGAGGTCCGGGCGATTGCGGAAGCTTTCCGCGATCCAGCCGCCCGGCGTCTTCACCGAGATGCCGATGCCGTTGTCCTCGCACACGAACAGCACGGGCGCGGGCAGCTTCTGGTACGCCGTCCACGAAGCCGCGTTGAACGCGGTCTGCGCGGTGGCATGGTTGGCGGAGGCATCGCCGAAACTGCAGATCGCGATGCTGTCGTCCGGAACCGGCAGCGGGTGGCCGATTCGGCGCGCGGCCTCGATGGCCACCGCAGTGCCCAGCGCCTTCGGCAGGTGGGAGGCGATGGTGGAGGTCTGCGGCAACACCCACAACGGCTTGCTGCCCCACACCTTGTGGCGGCCGCCCGACGCCGGGTCTTCCGCGCTTGCCGCGAAAGAAAGCGCCGAATCCATGACCGGATCCATGCCAGGCAGTTTGCGGAACCGCTCGGCCATGAAGCCACCGCTGCGGTAATGCAGGAATGCAGGGTCGGTATGGCGCGCGGCGCGCGCGACCATCGCGTTGCCTTCGTGGCCGGAGGAACCAATCGTGTAGAAGACCTTGTTCTGCACGCGCAGGACGCGCGCCATCAGGTCGAGATGGCGGCTGATGAGCTGCGATTCGAACAGTTCGCGGAAACCGCGTGCATCCAGCGCGCTGCCATCGAGGATAGGCTCCTGCGGCGCGGGCCGCGCATCCACCGGGCCATCCCACCCCTTCACGAACTCGCTGAAATTGACGTCGCAGATCTCGGCGCGGTTCACGCCTTTCATGCGCGCCGGAATTGGATTGGGAACGGAAGCGAACATGGCGATATCTATCTGGATGGATTGGCCCGGGCCCGTCGCGCGAACCATTCCTCGCGCGTCTGGGTCCAGATTTCGATGGCGTGTGTGTCGAGTGGCGGCGGGTAGCTGCCGGGGCCGACGTTGCGTGCGCCGAGGCGCGCCGCAACCTTCTGCGACTCGGTGTTCGCGGCGTCGATCGACTGGATGACCGTGGTCCAGCCCAACGTGTCGAACGCCCAATCCATCGCGGCCGCGCAGGCTTCCGTTGCATAGCCCTTGCCACGCCCATCGGCGTGGAACGCGTAGCCGACCTCGGTATCGGGCCAGCCATCCGGAAACCACGGGCCGGCCTGGCCCATGAACAATCCGGACGCCTTCTCGATGACGGAGAACATGCCGAAGCCCTGGATCAGCCAGGCGCCCGGCATCTGCAGGAAGCGCCGCCATGCGTCGCCGCGCACCAGGGGGCCACCGATGTGATGCGTGGCTGGATCGGCGAACATCTCGGCGAAGCGCGGGTAATCGGCGAGTTCGGGGACACGCAGGAGCAGCCGCTCGCTTTCCAGGCGCGGCGCCCCGTCGCGCAGGTGCTCGAACCAGCCGGCATGGGTTGCGCTCATGCGCGTGCCGCGGTCAGAACGCGTTGATGCCGGTGAGTTCACGGCCGACCACCAGCTGATGCACGGTTTCCGTGCCTTCGTAGGTGATGACCGATTCAAGGTTGAGCGCGTGGCGGATCGGGCAATGCTCGGTGGTGATGCCGGCGCCACCCAGCAGGTCGCGGGCCTCGCGCGCGATGTCGATCGCCATGCGCACGTTGTTCCACTTGGCCAGCGACACCTGCGTGGGCTGCATGGTGCCGGCATCCTTCAGGCGACCCAGCTGCAGCGAGATCAGCTGCGCGGCAGTGATGCGGCGCGCCCAGTCGGCCATCTTCAGCTGTGCGCTCTGCGTGGCCGCGACGGGGCGCCCGAACAGGATGCGTTCCTTCGAATACCGCAGTGCTTCGTCGAGGCAGGCGATGGCTGCGCCGATCGGCCCCCAGGTGATCCCGTAGCGCGCCTGCGTGAGGCAGCCCAAAGGCCCCTTCAGGCCCTTCACGTTCGGCAGGCGGCTGGAATCCGGCACGCGCACGTTGTCGAAGAACAGCGCGCTGGTGACCGATGCGCGCAGGCTCATCTTGTGCTTGATCTCCTGCGCGGCGAAGCCCTTCATGCCCTTCTCGACGATGAAACCCTGGATGCCGTCGTCGGTCTGCGCCCAGACGATGGCGATGTCCGCGAGATTGCCGTTGGTGATCCACATCTTGGAGCCATTGATCAGCCAATCGTCGCCATCGCGCTTGGCAGCGGTTTTCATGTTGGCCGGATCGGAGCCGCCCTGCGGCTCGGTCAGGCCGAAGCAGCCGATGACCTTGCCGGCGGCCATGTCCGGCAGCCAACGGCGCTTCTGCTCTTCGGTGCCGTAGGCGTAGATCGGGTACATGCACAGCGAGCTCTGCACGCTGGCGAAGCTGCGGATGCCGGAATCACCGCGTTCCAGCTCCTGGCAGATCAGGCCGTAGCTGACGGCGTTGAGTCCGGCGCAGCCGTACTCCTCGGGCAACGAGCTGCCGAGCAGGCCCAGCTGCGCCATTTCCGGGATCAGGTCCTTCGGAAACTCGCCCTTGTCGAAGCATTCGCCGATCACCGGCAGCACGCGCTCGTCGGTGAAGCGGGCCACCGTGTCCTGCACGGCGCGTTCCTCCTCGGTCAGCAGGGAACGGACGTCGAAGAGGTCGTAGGGATGCAGGGCCATGGGGGCGGCTCGGGGAAAACGCCAAGTTTACCTTGCCCCGGATACGCGACGGGAGCCGTTTCCGGCTCCCGTCTGTACTACGCGGTACTGGCGCGATGACTCAAGCGTGCCTGGTCAAATCCGCGTGACCACGCGGCCATCCACCACCGGGAACCGGGTGACGGTGGGACGCTCGTCGAGGCGTACGGTGCGCTCCTTGCCCTGGTAGTCGTAGGTCACGTCGTAACCCACGGTCTCTTTGGCGGAGCCCAGCGGAATGCGCGAACCCGGGCGCGAGCCCATGCGCTTCATGCCCACGCTGCCGTCCGGGTTGCGGAAGGTCACGTCGTAACCCACCACCTTCTCCGAGGTGGTGCGGTCGTTCACCGTGTTGCACTGCTGCTGCGTGGTGTTCACGACGCGACCGCCGACATGGTTGCGGTCGATCCGGTTGCCGATGAACCCACCGGCCACGGCACCGCCCACGGTCGCGAGGTCACGGCCCTTGCCGCCACCGACCTGATGGCCGGCCAGGCCGCCGATGACTGCACCCAGCACGGTGCCGCCAACATTGCCGTCTCGCTCCGGCAGGCGCTGTTGCACCGCCACGTCGTGGCACTCCTGGCGCGGCGAGTTCTGCGCGATGGTCTTCGTGACCGGCTGCACGCCCAGCACCGAGGCATAGCGTGCATTGCTCGCGGTCACCTTGTGCACGTTGGTGATCGGGGCGAACGCTTCGACGGTCGCACCCGCAGCAGGCGCCTCGCCGGCCACGTCCGCGCTACGGGCGGTATCGGACTGGGTGGGCTGGAATCCGGCCTGCAGGTTGCCGGTCGTCTGCGGTGCGGCCGTCACGTACTGCTGTGCCGGCGCAGGCTCCGACCTGGATGCGTTGTAGGCCGCGACGGCGCCGCCGCCCGCCAGCAATGCCGCGATGGCAATACCCAGGGTCTTGTTGTCGATGGTCATTGCGTACCTCCTGTCATGCGGGAACGTCCCGCAACCACGGCTTGCATTGAAGCGCAGCCAAGCTGAACAGGGGCGGGCCAAGCGCGGTGAAACTGACACCGGGGTAAACAGGACTCCTAAACCGTGACGGCCAGCGTGCTACGTTCGCGCCAGTCCTGACCTGCATCGGAACTCGCCATGAAGCGGATTTTCCTCGCCCCCTTGATGCGCTACCTCACGCGCTTGAGTCATCCCCGACTGTTCATGATTTTTGCGGGACTGTTCGTGCTGGACACCCTGACTCCGGATTTCATTCCATTCGTGGATGAGATCCTGCTCGGCCTGGCGACGATGATCTTCGCGAACTGGAAAAAGAGCCGCGTACCGGGCGATTCCAAGGACACGACGATCGAGGGCACCTCGACCCGGCGCTGACGTGCTGCTGGTCGACAGCCACAGCCACTTCGACGTCGACGCGTTCGACGCTGATCGCGCGGATGCACTCGCGCGCGCCAAGGCTGCCGGCGTGCTCGCGCAGATCGTCCCCGCGATCGATGCAGCGGGCTGGCCCGCATTGCGCGCCGCCTGCAGTACGGAGGCAGGGCTGCACGCCGCCTATGGGCTGCATCCGCTGTACCTGCCGGACCATCGGCCCGAACACCTCACGCGGTTGCGCGAATGGTTGCAGCAGGAACGCTGCGTGGCGGTGGGCGAGATCGGCCTCGACTACTTCGTCGAATCGCTGGATCGACATGCGCAGCAGGTGTACTTCGAAGCACAACTGGAACTGGCGCGCGAATTCGACCTGCCGGTGATCGTGCATGCGCGTCGCGCGGTGGACGCGGTGATCGCCACGTTGCGGCGCATCGGCGGCCTGCGCGGGGTGGTCCACAGTTTCTCCGGCAGCGAGCAACAGGCGATGCAGCTGGTGGATCTCGGCTTCCTGCTCGGATTCGGCGGGCCCGTCACCTATGACCGCGCGCAGCGCCTGCATCGCGTGGTGGGTTCGCTGCCCATCGACCACCTGTTGCTGGAAACGGATTCCCCGGACCAGCCGGACAGCCAATGGCGCGGCCACCGCAACGAGCCCGCGCGCCTGCCGGTGGTGCTGGCGGCGATCGCGCGGCTGCGCAACATGTCGCCGGAATCCATCGCGCGCGCCACGACGGACAACGCCTGCCGCCTGTTCGGGATCCGGATGGATCCGCCGGGGGTCAGCGCTTCGGCTTGAGCAGCATCTCCAGCACCTTGCCCACCGCCGCGAACGCGAACGCGCCGGTGATGTGGGTGGCGGCGCCGAGTCCCGCGCCGCAATCGAGCTTCAACGCAGCGTCCTTGCCAAGCTGCGGACGCAGCCCGCAGACGGTTCCGTCGGCCTGCGGATAGCGCACGTTCTCCAGCGAATAGATCGCGGGCACGCCGAAATAGCGGTCGTGGTTCTTCGGAAAATTGAACTCGCCACGCAGCTTCTTGCGGATCAGCGACAGCATCGCATCGTGCTCGGTGCGCGACAGGTCGCGCACGCGCACCTGGGTGGGATCGGTGCGCCCACCGGCCGCGCCCACGGTCACGACGGGCAACTTGCGGCGCCGGCACCACGCGATGGTTTCCACCTTGGTGCGGAAACTGTCGCAGGCATCTAGCACGAGGTCGTGGCCACTTTCCAGCAGCGTGGCCATGTTCGACGCCGTGAGGAAATCCGGAACCGCATGCACGGTGATCCCTGGGTTGATGGCACGGCAGCGTTCGGCCATCGCCTCGACCTTGGACCGGCCGTAGTGGCCGTCCAGCGCCGGCAGCTGGCGGTTGGTGTTGGAAACACAGAGGTCATCCGCATCGATCAGGGTGAGCGTGCCCACGCCGCTGCGCGCGAGCGCCTCCACGACCCAGGAGCCGACACCACCGATCCCGACCACGGCCACCCGCGCGGCAGCCAGCCGCTCCAGCGTCCCGCGCCCGTACAGGCGGTCGATCCCGCCGAAACGTTCATGCATTGCATCCATCCGCTGATTTTACGGACGCGTGGTACTGTCCGGCCAATATTCACGGAGGTCATGCCATGTCCACGCCCGCCCCCGATGCGCCCCGCCCCGCGCCGGCCTCCAATGGCAGCCGCTACCTCTTCCTGATCCTGCTTGGCCTGGTCCTCGGCGCGATCGGCGCCGTGATGCTGATGAATGCCTGGCGCGCGCGGCAGGATCCGTTCCCGCACGCACTGATGCACGTGCAGGCCTGGCACATGGACCAGCTGAAGAACGACCTGAAGCAGAACCGCTGCGCCGCCACGGACATCCTTCCCCACTTCGAGGCACTGCGGGCCACCGCCGTCGACCTCGAGGCGGCCTTCCCCAAGCTGGCCACCGACCAGCGCTTCGCCGACCACGCCTCCAGATTCCGCGGCACGCTCAATGGCCTGCGCGAGGCCCCGCCGGTGAGTTGTGCCGGCGTGCAGAAGGCGGTCGCCGACATCGGCGAGGACTGCAAGGCCTGCCACGGCGACTTCAACAAGTAGCCCTACACCCAACGGTTGATGAACCCGGTCGGTGCCCGCGCGATTGCAGGCACCCGGTTTGACGCCGGATTCATCCCGCCGCGTCCAGAGTCGGGACACCTTCCGCCCTGACCTAGGACGCTCCCATGAAATTCAGACTGATCGCGCTTGCTGCCGCCACCGCCCTGACGCTTGGCGCCTGCGCCACGACCGGGCCTGGCGGTTACTACGGCACGAACCCGCCCCCGATGTCTTCCGGCACCTGCTACGACTGCGGCACCGTGACGCGCATCGACATGGCCGGTGGTGCCGGTTACGGCTCCACCATGCCCAACGCCACCGGCGCCGTGGTGGGTGGCCTCGTGGGTGCAGTGGCGGGGCGCGAGATCGCGAAGGACAACACGCATGACCAGTCCCGCCGCAACGTGGCAACCGTCGCGGGTGCCGCCGCTGGCGCCGCCATCGGCAATGCCATCCAGAACCGCGCGCAAGCCAACAACGGCACGTACAACGTGACCGTGCGCATGAACGATGGCCGCATGGTCACCGTGACGCAGGGTGACCTGGGCGGAATCCGCGAAGGTTCGTACGTGCGCGTCTACAACGGCCGCGCGTGGGCACAGTAACCGCCATCCACGACGCAAAGAAAAAGGCCCGCTTGCGCGGGCCTTTTCCTTGCATTGATCCGGGGATCAGGCGGCTTCGACTGCGTCGGCCTGCAGGCCCTTCTGGCCCTGGACGACGGTGAAGGACACGCGCTGGCCTTCCTTCAGGCTCTTGAAGCCCTGCATCTGGATGGCGCGGAAATGGACAAACACGTCCTCGCCATTCTCACGGCTGATGAAGCCAAAGCCCTTGGCATCATTGAACCACTTGACAGTGCCGGTTTCACGATTCGACATCGGTGTTGCTCCTTGTAACAAACTTGATTAGCGAAATAATGCTGGTCGCAAGGAGGAAGCGGGCAACGATGTAGCAAATCGGACGATCCACCGCACCGGCGGGCCACGATTCACTGTGACCCTTGAAACTCAGCAAGGGCACGGTAACCCCGTACACGTGAAATTGCAATCGCGCAACCGTACCTTAGCGTACGGATAACAGGAGACCGTATGGATCCGACCCCGCTCTACTACGTGCTTGCCGCCATCCTTGTGGTGGTGGGCATCGTTGGCACCGTACTCCCGGCCCTGCCTGGCCTTCCGCTGGTGTTCGGCGGACTGCTGCTGGCGGCCTGGGCTGACCATTTCCAGCACGTGGGACCGGTCATGCTGACGGTCCTGGGCGTGCTCACCGCGGCCTCCATGGCCATCGATTTCTGGGCCGGGAGCCATGGGGCCAAACGCGTGGGCGCCAGCCGCCTGGCGGTGATCGGTGCCGCCATCGGCACCCTTGGGGGCTTGGTCCTCGGGCCGATCGGGCTGTTCGCGGGTCCGTTCGCGGGGGCGCTGGCCGGGGAGTTGCTGCATCGCCGCAGCCTGGCGCAGGCCGATCTGGGCGCTGCGGCCAAGGTGGGATTCGGCACCTGGCTCGGCATCGCCGTTGGAATTGCGCTCAAGCTTGCGATCGCCGGACTGATGCTCGGCCTGTTCGCGCTGGGCTGGGTGTTGAACCGGTAGCCATTCACGTTGACTGCGCGCCGCGGTCGGCACCCTAGGGCGACCCATTCCCCACGCCCGACACGATGCCCTTCGCCCGCTGGAGCAAACGCCGCATGACCTGGACCATCCTCGCCACGGTGGTGATCACCCTCATCGCCGCAGTCCTGGCGATGAATTTCGCCACGCCCGAAAAGAAACTGGAACGCAAGATCGAGCATCGCTATGCAGCCAGTGATCCGCAGTTCCGGCGCGAGATGGGCGTGCTCCTGGGTCCCGGCATCGTGCATGGCAACCGCGTGGAAGACCTGGAGAATGGCGACGAGATCTTCCCGTCCATGCTGGCCGCGATCCGCGGCGCACGCCGCACGATCACCTTCGAGACCTACATCTACTGGTCGGGCGAGACTGGCCGTCAGTTCGCCGATGCGCTCGAGGAACGCGCGCGCGCCGGAGTGAAGGTCTCGATGCTGGTGGACTGGGTCGGGAGCATGAAGATGGACGGCGCACTGCTGGACGAGATGAAGGCCGCCGGCGTCGACGTGCAGCAGTACCGCCCGCTCAAGTGGTACAACCTCGGCCGGATCAACAACCGCACCCACCGCAAGATCCTGGTGGTCGATGGCACTACCGCCTTCACCGGGGGCGTCGGCATCGCGGACCAGTGGCGGGGCCACGCGCAGGATCCGGACCATTGGCGCGACATGCACTTCAAGGTGCAGGGTCCGGTGGCCGCGCAGTTCCAGGCCGCGTTCAACGACAACTGGATCAAGACCACCGGCGTGGTGCTCAACGGCCCGGATTATTTCCCGGAGGCGGGGCCCGAGGGCGACGTGGACGCGCACATGTTCGTGGCTTCGCCCGCTGGCGGCAGCGAGAGCATGCACCTGATGTACCTGCTCGCGATCGCGGCGGCGCAGGAAAGCATCGACCTCGAAGCCGCGTACTTCGTGCCGGACGACCTGATCATCAAGGCGCTGGTGGCGGCCCGGCATCGCGGCGTGCGGGTGCGGGTGATCGTCCCCGGGCCACACATCGATTCGGACAGCGTGCGATTGGCCTCGAAGGCGAACTGGGGCGACCTGCTGCTGGCCGGCGTGGAGATCCACGAGTACCAGCCGACGATGATCCACAACAAGATGCTGATCGTGGATCGCGTGATGACGTCCGTGGGATCGACCAACTTCGACGTGCGCTCGTTCCAGCTCAACGACGAGGCCAGCCTCAACGTCTACGATCCGGCCTTCGCCGCGAAGATGACCGGGGTGTTCGAGCAGGACATGAAGCCGACCGTCGCCTACACGTACGCGCGCTGGCGCAAGCGGCCGTTGAAGGAGAAACTGATCGAGAAATTCATTCTCCCGATCAAGTCCCAACTGTGACCCCGACCACCACGTTCGACCCCGACATCGGCGCGCGATTCGCCGTGGCCCTCGGCGAGGTCAAGGACAAGCTTGTCCACCTCGTGGCCGAGCTTCCCCTGCTGGTGATCGCGCTGGCCATCGTGCTGCTCTCCATCTGGCTGGGCGACGTGGTCAGTCGCCGCATGCGCCTGGTGCAACGGCTGAGCCGGCACAACCCCTACATGGATGGCCTGGCGCGCACGACGGCGAAGACCGTCGTGATCCTCGCCGGCCTGCTGGCGGCGCTGAACCTGCTGGGCGCGACCTCGCTGGTCGGCGCGGTGCTCGGCTCCGCCGGCGTGGTCGGCCTGGTGCTGGGCTTCGGGTTCAAGGACATCGTGGAGAACTACATCGCAGGCGTGCTGTTGAGCATCCGCCAGCCGTTCAATCCGGGCGACCTGGTGCGCATCGACACCTACGAGGGCCGCGTGGCCTCGCTGACTTCGCGCGCGACGCAGCTGGTGACACTGGACGGCAACCAGCTCACGCTGCCGAACGCGCTGGTGTTCAAGTCAGTGATGTTGAACTACACGCACAACCCGCGGCGGCGCTTCGAGTTCACCACCAACGTGGCGACCTCGGCCTCGTGGAACGAGGCGATGGACCTGGGCATCCGCACGATGCGGGGCATCGAGGGCGTGCTGGGCGACCCGGCGCCAACCGCCCTGATCAAGGAGCTGTCCGATAGTGCTGCGACCATCCAGTACCACGGCTGGATCGACCAGACCCGCAACGACCTGTCGAAGACCCGCAGCGAGGCGATGCGCCTGGTGCGACGCCGGTTGCGCGAAGCGGGCATCACCCCGCCGGACGGCGTGCAGAAGGTCGCGATGATCCGCACGGACACCGGCGCGCCCATCGAAGCCACGCCGAGCGAGTCGGCCCATGCGCGCGACACGTCGGTGGATCGCACGCTGGATGCGCAGGTCAGCGACGCGGGCGAACGCAACGACGCCAACCTGCTGAAGCCCGACGGCGAGTCCGCGCCTTCGGGCAGTTGAGCCTCAACCCTCGATCACGGCCACCGGGATCTTTCCGATCCTGGCCTGCCACTCGCGCGGACCGGTCTGGTGCACCGACGTGCCACGGCTGTCGACGGCGACGGTGACCGGCATGTCCTGCACGTCGAACTCGTAGATCGCTTCCATGCCGAGGTCCTCGAATGCAAGCACCTTCGCT
>Ga0207982_1000039_pt1 | contig 11685 bp, 8 predicted proteins | sample SoimicmetaGmgHAB_FD_188335 | JGI IMG/M metagenome (GOLD analysis project Ga0207982, IMG submission 188335) | Soil and rhizosphere microbial communities from Laval, Canada - mgHAB (SPAdes) (version 2) | ecosystem: Environmental > Terrestrial > Deep subsurface > Rock core/Sediment | place: Laval... | reverse complement strand
CGGCCGACTGCATCTTCAATCCAAGCTCATAGGTCCAGACGTATTCAGGGTTGAACGTGGGGTTCTTGGCCTCGTTCGGATCGTTCGCGCGGCCGTTGAAGCCACCGGACTTGAAGCCGCGGTTCGCCGAGAGGTAAGCGGTCGCGTTGTCGCCAAACGTCTTGGTGATGCTGGCGGATGGCGTGGCCGCGCTCCAGGACTTGCTTGCATTCACCACCGACTGCGGGTGCTGGCTGAAGGCGGAAAGGGGTGCGCCGTAGAAGGTATCGGTGGTCCGGAAGTAATCCTTGCGGTCGCGCGTGTAGCGCAGGCCGGCGGCAGCCGACCACGTCGGTGCGAACTTCCAGTCCACGTTGGCGAACACGGCGTCGCTGGTGTTGTGCAGGTTGTCGTCGATGGTGCGCAGGAACGTGACCGGCGCGCCGAGGTATTTCAGCAGGTCGTTGGCGTAGGCCTCCTGGTGGGAAGGCACCTTTTCGTCCAGGTGATACACGCCCGCGATGGCGTGCACGCTCTTGCCGGCGTACTGGAGTTGCAGCTCCTGGCTCCACTGCTTCTGGCGGAGGCCAACGAACACGTCGCCGAGCTGGTATTGGGACGCATCGATGTCGATGTACGACGCCGTCTTGAGCTTGCGCTGGGACGTGATGCTCTTGAGGGTCCAGGCCGGTGACAGGTTCCAGGTCATGTCCAGTGCCGCACCCTGGTGCCGCATCTTCTGGCCCTTGTCGGGCGAGAACGAAGTGCGGGCCTGGTAGTTGTAGTCGCCGGTGGGCGCCGGCTGCAGCAGGACCTGGCCTGCGGGGAACAGGCTGGTCGCATACAACGGCGCCGTCGGCCGACCCATCGTCAGCGCTGCATCCTGGTGGGTGTAGTCCAGGGACAGCACCGCGTTGAACGCATCATTCGGCTTGAACGCGAGCTTGGCACGGAGTGCCTGGGTCTCGTCATCGTTGTAGTGCCTGCCGGTGGACTGGTCGGTCACGAAACCGTCGTTCTTGATCACGCCGCCGGCGATGCTGGCAGCGAACGCCTCGCTCAGCTTGCCTGCCGCGTAGAAACGGGCTTCACGGCGGCCATGGTCGCCTACGGTTGCTTCGACCGAGCGAGTCGTGTCCATGAAGGGGTCCTTCGTGGAGATCTTGATCGCGCCACCCGTGGAGTTCTTGCCGTACAGCGTGCCCTGCGGGCCGCGGAGCACTTCCACCTGGGCCACGTCGAAAAGCGAGAACAGCGCGCCATTGATGCGGGAGTAATAAACGTCGTCGACATACATGCCGACGCCGGGATCGAAGGTCTGCAGCGCATCCGGCTGGCCGACGCCGCGGATGAACACATTGACCGAGTTCGAGGAACCACGGCCCTGCACGATGTTCATGTTGGGAACGGCGCCCTGCAGGCCACTGATGTCCTTCGCCTGCAGGTCCTTGAGGCTCTCTTCGCTGAAGGCACTGACCGCCACCGGCACGTCCTTGACGGATTCGGCACGACGACGCGCCGTCACCGTCACCGTTTCCAGGGTCTGTTCGGCCGGCTTGAGCTTGGCTTGCGGGCTCGCGGGCGCCGGGCTTGTTGCCGCCTGGTCCTGCGCGAATGCCGCCGGGCTGGCGACGCCTGCAATCGCCATGGCGATGGCCAGGCTGAGATGGTTTGCCTTCATGCGTCCCCCTTCGGGATCCAGTCGTATGATGCCGATCATGGCGGGACACCCCGGCGCCGCGCATCGTACCTTCGGACAAGGGCGGGCCCACGGCCGCGCCAGCACACTGCGCCCTCACCCGTGCCGAGTCCCTCCATGGCCTTCCTGATCGTGCTGGCTGCGCTGTGCTTCCTGATGTTCGTGGCTTACAGGGGCTACAGCGTGATCCTGTTCGCACCGGTGGCCGCGCTCGCCGCGGCGCTGCTGACCGACCCGCACTTGGTCGCGCCGATGTTCAGTGGCCTCTTCATGGACAAGATGGTCGGATTCCTGAAGAACTACTTCCCGGTGTTCCTGCTGGGCTCGGTGTTCGGCAAGGTGATCGAGATCTCCGGCTTCTCGCGCTCGATCGTCGCGGCCACCATCCGCGTGGTCGGCGCGAGCCGCGCCATGCTCGCCATCGTGGTCGTCTGTGCGCTGCTGACCTATGGCGGCGTGTCGCTGTTCGTGGTGGTGTTCGCGGTGTATCCGTTCGCGGCGGAGTTGTTCCGCCAGGGCAACATCCCGAAGCGGTTGATCCCCGGCACCATCGCGCTGGGTGCATTCACCTTCACCATGGATGCGCTGCCGGGGACGCCGCAGATCCAGAACATCATCCCGACCACGTTCTTCAAGACCACCACCTGGGCCGCGCCGTGGCTCGGCACGCTCGGGTCGGTGTTCATCCTTGCCGCAGGCATGGCCTACCTCGAGTGGCGGCGCCGTGGCGCGCTTAAATCCGGCGAAGGCTATGGCGATCCGGCCACGCTGCGCAATGAACCGGTCGAGTTCACCGGAGGCAAGCTGGTCCATCCGCTCATCGCATTGTTGCCGCTGGTGCTGGTCGGCGTTGCCAACAAGTGGTTCACCCTGGCCATTCCGCACTGGTACGGCGCGTCCACCAGCTTCGTGCCGGCGGTGATCGGCACACCCGCGCCCGTCGTGCAGGAGGTCTCGAAGGTCGCAGCGATCTGGGCCGTGGAAGGGGCGCTGCTGCTTGGCATCCTGGCGGTGATGGCATTCGCATGGCGCACGGTGGCCACCCATTTCGCGGAGGGCACCAAGGCCGCGATCGGCGGGGCCATGCTGTCGGCAATGAACACCGCGAGCGAATACGGATTCGGGGCGGTCATCGCCGCCCTGCCCGGCTTCCTATGGTTCGCCGACGCGTTGCGCCACATTCCCAACCCGCTGGTGAACGAGGCCGTCACCGTCACTGCGCTGGCAGGCATCACCGGTTCGGCGTCGGGAGGCATGAGCATCGCGCTGGCCGCCATGGCCGAAACCTTCATGCACAACGCGCAGGCGGCCGGCATTCCCGCCGAGGTGCTGCACCGCGTTGCCGCGATGGCCTCCGGTGGCATGGACACGTTGCCGCACAACGGCGCGGTGATCACCCTGCTGGCGGTCACCGGCCTGACCCATCGGCAGGCCTACAAGGACATCTTCGCCATCACCGTCGTCAAGACGCTGGCGGTGTTCCTGGTCATCACCCTCTTCTACGCCACCGGTCTGGTCTGACCGGCCAGTCCGGCCGACAATGGCCGGATGGAGCCCCGCAAGATCATCCACGTCGACATGGACGCGTTCTACGCATCCGTGGAACAGCGTGATGATCCGTCGCTTCGCGGTCGGCCGGTGGTCGTGGCGTGGCGCGGCAACCGGTCGGTGGTCTGCGCCGCCAGTTACGAAGCCCGCACCTTCGGCGTGCGCTCGGCGATGCCCGCGATCCGGGCGGAGCGCCTGTGCCCGGATGCGGTCTTCGTGCCACCTGACTTCACCCGCTACAAGGCGGTGTCCCGGCAGATCCGCGAGATCTTCGCGCGACACACCGATCTCATCGAGCCGCTGTCGCTGGACGAAGCCTACCTGGACGTGACCCATCCCAAGGCGGACCTGGGAAGCGCCACGGCGATCGCCGAGGACATCCGCGACGCGATCCGTGAAGAAACGCGGCTGACCGCCTCCGCAGGCGTGGCGCCGAACAAGTTCCTTGCCAAGATCGCCAGTGACTGGAACAAACCCGACGGCCTGTTCGTCCTCAGGCCAGCGATGGTGGAGGCATTCCTCACGCCGCTGCCGGTCGGTCGCCTGCCCGGCGTCGGCAAGGTCATGGAAGCGAAGCTCGCGGAACTTGGCATCGCCACCTGCGCCGACCTGCGCGCCATCGGCAGCGACAAGCTGGAACAGCGTTTCGGGCGATGGGGCGTGCGCCTGCACGAACTGTCCAACGGCCAGGACGCGCGATCCGTGCAGCCCGAACGGCCCACGCTGCAGATCTCCGCGGAGGACACGTTCGAGCACGACCTGCTGCTTGCGGACATCGAACCGCATATCCGCCGCCTCGCCACGAAGGCCTGGGCGGGCTACATGCGCGAACGGATGCAACGCCCGGAACGCATCGCGCGCACCGTCGTGCTGAAACTCAAGACCGGCGACTTCCGGATCCTCACGCGCAGCCTCACCCACGCGGAACCACCGACCAGCGAACAGCAGTTCGCCGACATCGCATGCGCGTTGCGCGAACGCGTCGACCTGCCTTCGCGCACGCGCTATCGCCTGGTTGGCATCGGTCTCGCCGGCTTCGCCGAACCGGCGGGAAGCCGCGCGCAGGACGACCTGTTCGCCTGACCATCCCGCACCTGCTTCGCATACGCTAGACCAATGAACGAGATCGCCCACACCACCGGCATCCCCAATGCGCCCGCACTGTCCGGCGCGCAATTGAAGACCCTGGCCCTGTCCGCGCTCGGCGGCGCGCTGGAGTTCTATGACTTCGTGATCTTCGTGTTCTTCGCCACCACGATGGGCACGCTGTTCTTCCCGCCCGCGATGCCCGGATGGCTGAAGTTGGTCCAGACCTTCGGCATCTTCGCGGCCGGCTACCTTGCGCGGCCGCTCGGCGGCGTGGTGATGGCCCATTTCGGCGACCGGTCCGGCCGCAAGCGCATGTTCATCCTCAGCATCCTGCTGATGGCGATTCCGACGCTGCTGATGGGCATGCTGCCCACCTACGCGCAAGCCGGACTGCTGGCGCCGCTGCTGTTGCTGCTGCTGCGCATCCTGCAGGGCGCTGCGATCGGCGGCGAGGCGCCGGGCGCCTGGGTATTCGTCAGCGAACATGTGAGCCCGCGCCATCGCAACCTTGCCTGCGGCACGCTATCCGCCGGACTGTGCGCCGGCATCCTCGTCGGATCATTGGTGGCGCGGGCGGTCAACGCATCGTTCGACGGCGCCACGTTGCTTGCGTGGGGCTGGCGCGTGCCGTTCATCCTGGGTGGCGTGTTCGGCCTGCTTGCGATGATCGTGCGTCGCCAACTGCACGAGACCCCCGTCTTCGCCGAACTGCAGGCCCGGCGTGCGCTGGCCAGCGAGCTCCCGCTCAAGCAGGTGCTGCGCGACCACCCTGGCGCCGTCCTGCTCGCGATGCTGCTGACGTGGCTACTCACGGCCGCTGTGGTGGTCACGCTGTTGATGATGCCCACGTTGCTGCAGGGACTTGGCGTCAGCCGGGACGCGGCCCTGTCCGGGAATGCGTTGGCGATCTGCGCGACCGTGATCGCGAACATCGTCGCCGGCGCGCTGGCGGACCGGTTCGGCGCCGGGCGCGTGCTGGTGGCGTGGAGCGGACTGCTCGGCCTGGCGTTCTGGATGTTCTATGGGTCCGCGCTGGCCCACGCGTATTCCCCGTGGCTTTATGCGCTCGCAGGCTCGGCGGTCGGGCTGACCGCGCTGGTGCCGGCCATCGCGGTGGATGGATTCCCGGCACCCGTGCGCTTCTCCGGACTCTCGTTCGCCTACAACGTGGCCTACGCACTGGCGGGTGGCCTGACGCCAGTACTCCTGAGCCTGTCGATGAAGGACAACCCGGCGGCGCCGCTTCACTACATCGCAGCGATGTCCGTGCTGGGCATCGGCCTGGGCCTGTGGGTGGCGCGCCGGCGGCCACGCCCCGCCGCCTGAGCGCGCTGCGCCGGAACGTCAGCGCCCGAAGAACCGCTCGCGCTGTAGTTCATCCTCGTGCGTTTCGCGCGCCGTGTTGACGAGGTCACTGCGGCTGACAATGCCGATCAGGGCGTGGCTGCCCTCGGCTTGGACCACCGGCAACCGCTCGACCCCCGTCGCCGCCATGCGTGACGCCACCGAGCGGCAGGTCTCGCCTGCCAGTGCCACCGGGCCGGTCCCCTTCTGCAGCAGCGCTCGCACAACGCCGCCGTCGCCTGCGAGGAGATCATCGCGCCGTACCATCCCGAGCAGCGCGCGGCCTTCCACCACCGGGTAGCCGCGATGGCTCTGGCCTGGCCCAAAGAACCGCTCGCGCGCCTCCGACACCGGCATGTCGCCCGGAATGGCCACCACGTCGCGCGTCATCACCTGGTCCACGAAACTGCGTTCCAGCGGATCCACGCCGTACTCGCGGTACACGTGCAGGCCGCGGCGCGCGATCTTCTCCGTAAGGATGGAACGCGGCATCACCACCACAGAGAATCCGTAAGCGGTCACGCAACCGAGCACCGTGGGCAGCAGTGCCTGCGTGTTCCATGTCAGCTCGAACGCGAACATGATCGCCATCAGCGGCGCGCGCATCGTGCCCCCCAAGGTCGCCGCCATGCAGACGAGCGTCCACAGGCGCGGATCGCCGCCCGGTAGCCAGGGCGCCAGCACATAACCCAGCCCCGCGCCGATCATCAGCAACGGCGCCAGCACGCCGCCCGACGTGCCCGACCCCAGGGCGATCGCCCAGATCAGCACCTTCACCAGCAACAGCGACACCACGGTCGCCAGCACCAGGTGGTGCGCAAGCAGGTCTCCGATCACGTCGTAACCCACGCCCAATGCGCGCGGCTCGAAGAAACCGCCCAGGCCCACCGCCAGGCCACCGATGGCCGGCCACCACATCCAGTGCAGCGGAAGTTTCTCGAAGGCGTCCTCGACCCAGTACAGCATGCGCGTCATCACCGCGGACAACGCGCCGGATGCCAGTCCCGCCACGACGCAGGACACTGCCGCGATCGCGGTCACCGGCACGGTCTGCATCGGGAACAATGCGCCCGCAGGCGCCCACAACGGGCGCAGGAAACCCGCCACCGTGCACGCGACCGCGACCGGCAACAGGCTGCGCGGACGCAGTTCGAACAACAGCAGCTCCACTGCCAGCAGGATGGCCGCGATGGGCGTGCCGAACACCGCCGTCATGCCCGCGCATGCACCGGCGACCAGCAGCGCCTTGCGTTCGGCGGACGTGAGGTGGAACGCCTGCGCAAGCAGCGAGGCCATTGCGCCACCGGTCATGATGATCGGGCCTTCGGCACCGAACGGCCCGCCGCTTCCGATCACGATGCCCGACGAGAGCGGCTTGAGAACCGCCACCTTCGCGGACATGCGGCTCTTGCCGAACAGAATCGCCTCCAGCGCCTCGGGGATGCCATGGCCGCGGATCTTGTCGCTGCCGTAACGCGCGATCAACCCCACGACCAGCCCACCCAGGGCGGGCACGAGGATGACCCAGGCTCCCAGGTGGTTGTCAGCAGGCGACGCCTGCGCGAACGACAGGTGCTGGAAGAAGAAGAGGTTGGTGAAGAACCGGATCATCGCCAGTAGCGCCCATGCGCCTACGGTGCTCAGTCCCCCGATCACCACGGCGAAGAGCGCAAGCAATGGCAGGCGCGTGTTCCGTGCGAAATCGCGGCGATGGATCGAAGAAGCGGCGTGGGTCATGGTCATGGTCGTGGAGGAACTGGAATGGGACCCACCGCAGCCGCGGCGCTGAACACCGCGCCCAGCTGCACGAGTTCGGCGACGTGGTGCGCGGCGACGCGTTCGACGAGCTGTTCGGCACGCGGCGTGAGCTGCACTTCCACGCAGCGTGCGTCCTCGCGGCCCTGCCGCTTCACCACCAGTCCGCGCCGTTCGCAGCGCTGCACCAGTGCCGCGGCATTCTGATGGCTCGCGTGCAGGCGTTCGGCCAGCTCACCAACGGTCGCCCAGTCCCGGTCCGGAAACCCGCGCACGTGCAGCAGCAGCAGGTATTGCGCGGGCGGCAAGCCGGCCTCGCGCGCCGCGGATTCACTGAAACGCAGGAACCCGGCCAGGCGGGAACGGAACTCGGACAGGACCTCGTACTGGGTTTTGCGCAGCATGGACGTGGGCCAATAAATACAACATTATTGTATATGAACCTGCCCCGCCAGCGCCACAAACGAAAACGGGCCCCGTAGGGCCCGTTTCGTCGGACAGGGTGCGGCGGCTTATTCGGCCGTCACGCCCTCGCCCTCTTCCACGGCCTTCATCGACAGGCGGATGCGGCCCTGCTTGTCCACTTCCAGCACCTTGACCTTCACCACGTCGCCTTCCTTGAGCACGTCGCTGACCTTCTCGACGCGATCATTGGAAATCTGCGAAACGTGCACCAGGCCGTCCTTGCCGGGGGAGATGGTGACGAACGCACCGAAGTCCATCAGCTTGGCGACCTTGCCCTCGTAGATGCGGCCCGGCTCGACGTCGGACGTGATCTGCTCGATGCGCGCCTTGGCGGCCTGGCCGGCAACGGCGTTGACCGAAGCGATCGTGATCGTGCCGTCGTCCTGGATGTCGATCTGCGTGCCGGTTTCCTTGGTGATCGCCTGGATCACCGAACCGCCCTTGCCGATCACTTCGCGGATCTTGTCGGGGTGGATCTTGATCGTGATCAGGCGCGGCGCGAAGTCGGACAGCTCCGGACGCGGCGCGGTCAACGCGTTCGCCATTTCGCCGAGGATGTGCAGGCGGCCCTGCTTGGCCTGGGCCAACGCGACCTTCATGATCTCCTCGGTGATGCCCTGGATCTTGATGTCCATCTGCAGCGCGGAGATGCCATTGCTGGTACCCGCCACCTTGAAGTCCATGTCGCCGAGGTGATCCTCGTCGCCCAGGATGTCGGACAGCACCACGAAATCGTTGTCTTCCTTCACCAGGCCCATCGCGATGCCCGCGACCGGCGCCTTGACCGGCACGCCCGCATCCATCAGCGCCAGCGAGGAACCGCAGACCGACGCCATCGAGGAGGAACCGTTCGACTCGGTGATTTCCGAGACGACGCGGATCGTGTACGGGAAGGCTTCCATGGTCGGCATGACGGCGAGCACGCCGCGCTTGGCAAGGCGGCCGTGGCCGATCTCGCGGCGCTTCGGGCCCATCATTCGACCGGCCTCGCCCACCGAATAGGGCGGGAAGTTGTAATGGAACAGGAAGTGTTCCTTGTACTCGCCGCCGACGGCGTCGATGACCTGGCCATCGCGCGCGGTGCCGAGGGTGACGGCGACGATCGCCTGCGTTTCACCACGGGTGAACAGCGACGAGCCATGCACGCGCGGCAGCACGCTCACCTTCGAGGTGATCGGGCGCACGGTGTCCAGCGCGCGGCCATCGATGCGGACCTTGGTGGCCAGCACCGAACCACGCATGGTCTGGTATTCCAGCTCGCCGAACTCCTTGGACGCCTCGGCCGGGTTCCAGCCGTTCGCTTCGATCTGCGGTGCGATCTCGGCCAGCACGGCCTTCTTCAGCGCGGAAATGGCGTCCTTGCGCTCCAGCTTGTCGCGCACCTGGAAGGCGGTGGACAGCTTGTCGCCGATCGCGCCCTTCAGCGCGCCGATCAGGGCGTCGTTCTTGGCCGGCGGCTGCCAGTCCCACTTGGCGCGGCCCGCTTCGGCAACCAGCGCGTTGATCGCGTCGATCGCGACCTGCATCTGCTGGTGGCCGAACATCACCGCACCCAGCATCACGTCCTCGGACAGCTCGGCGGCCTCGGATTCAACCATCAGCACCGCGTCCTTGGTGCCGGCGACGACGAGCTCGAGCTGCGAGTCCTTGAGCTGGCTCACGGACGGGTTGAGGATGTACTGGCCATTCGCGTAGCCAACCTTGGCGGCACCGATCGGGCCCTGGAACGGGGCGCCGGTCAGGGCGACCGCGGCCGAGCAGCCGATCAGTGCGAGGATGTCGCCATCGACTTCCGGGTTCAGCGACATCACCGTGGCGATGACCTGCACTTCGTTCTTGAATTCTTCCGGGAACAGCGGGCGCAGCGGACGGTCGATCAGGCGCGACGTCAGCGTCTCCTTTTCGGTCGCGCGGCCCTCACGCTTGAAGAAGCCACCGGGGATGCGGCCGCCGGCATAGAACTTTTCCTGGTAGTCGACGGTCAGCGGAAAGAAATCCTGGCCTTCGCGCTGGGTCTTGGCCGCGACCGCGGTGCACAGCACGACGGTGCCATCGACCGACACCATGACCGCACCGCCCGCCTGCCGCGCGATCTCGCCGGTCTCGAGGGTGAAGGTCTGGTTGCCGTACTGGAAGCTCTTGGTGATTTTCGACACGTGTGTTCCTTGGTGATCCTGGATGGCCGCGGCGACCCGTGCCGACGCGGTGTGCTGGTGCAAAAACAAAAACCGCGGTCCGTTGCCGAACCGCGGTGGGTATTGCTTAGCGACGAAGGCCGAGCTTCTGGATCAGGGCCTTGTAACGCTCGGCATCCTTGCGATGCAGGTAGTCGAGCAGGCTGCGACGGCGGTTGACCATCTGCAGCAGGCCACGACGGCTGTGGTGGTCCTGCTTGTGTGCCTTGAAGTGCTCGCTGAGCTGCTCGATGCGAGCGGTCAGCAGGGCAACCTGGACTTCCGGGGAGCCGGTGTCGCCGGTGCCGCGCTTGTGTTCTTCGATGATCTTGCCGGTGTCGATGGACATTTCAAACCTCATGGGATGCGTGGCCTGCAGGAACGCGCGGGGGTCCTCCCGCTGCCGCACCGCCTGGCCCGCCGTGAATGGAATTCCCGCCGCCGAATGCGAGGGGGGCATAGTGTAACCCGACTGCCCCAACCGGAACAGACGCTTACGCGCCGTCGGTCTCCGCATGCCCGGGATTCACCGCGGCCCACGTGAACAGGCGACGTGCACGCAACCGGCCGTCCGCCTCGATCTCCACCAGCCCAAGCGCCCGCCCATGCGCATCCACGGCCACGCAGTCCCCGGCGATGGCGAACAAGCCGTCCACCGGCTGGCCTTGCCCGAGGCGTCGCGCCTGCGCAGGCCCCAGCGATACCTGTGGCCACGAGGCCATTCCCGCCTCGATGGGCAGCAGGCAGGCATCCAGCGCCCGCTCGCCGCGGCTGGCCAGTTCCTCCAGCGCCGCGACCGTCCACATTTTCGGCTCGCGGAAGGGATCGACCCACAGGCGCCGCAGCTCCGCCACGTGGGCGCCGCATCCCAGCGCCTCGCCCAGGTCGCGCACCAGGCTGCGCACATAGGTGCCGGATCCGCATTCCACGTGCAGGCGCAGGCTCGGCCAGTGCTGCAGCAGGTCGCCGGCCGCCACCAGTTCGAATGCGTGCACGTCCACCGGCCGCGGCTCCAGTTCGATCACCTCGCCGCGGCGCGCCTTCGCATACAGCGGCTCGCCGCCCCGCTTGAGTGCCGAGTAGATCGGCGGCACCTGCTGCAGGCGGCCGGTCAACACCCTCAGCGCCGCATCCAGCGTGTCGATGTCGAGGTCGGGCACTGGCCGCTCGCGCAGCACCTGGCCTTCGGCGTCATCGGTGTCGGTGGTGATGCCCAGGCGGGCAACGGTCTCGTAGGCCTTGCGCGCGCCCAGCAGGCCGCCCGCGATCTTCGTGGCTTCACCGAAGCAGATGGGCAGCAGGCCCGTGGCGAGCGGATCCAGCGCACCGGTATGCCCGGCCTTCGCGGCACGGAACAACCGGCGCACGCGCTGCAGCACCTGGTTCGAGCTGGGCCCGGTCGGTTTGTCGAGCAGCAGGATGCCGTCGAGCTTGCGGAAGCGGGTGCCGTGCGGGCCGGGCGTCATCGCCGGATTGTATGTCGATGCCGCGGTCGCGCGGCTCAGGCGGCGTCGTCGGGCGCGCGCGGCAGGTTGCGCAACAGCGATTCCATGTGCTCGCCGCGGTCGACCGAATCGTCGTAAAGGAAATGCAGCTCCGGCACGTGACGCAGCTGCATCACGTGCGCGAGGT
>Ga0207982_1000035_pt1 | contig 12262 bp, 5 predicted proteins | sample SoimicmetaGmgHAB_FD_188335 | JGI IMG/M metagenome (GOLD analysis project Ga0207982, IMG submission 188335) | Soil and rhizosphere microbial communities from Laval, Canada - mgHAB (SPAdes) (version 2) | ecosystem: Environmental > Terrestrial > Deep subsurface > Rock core/Sediment | place: Laval... | reverse complement strand
GGACATTCCGGCGGAACCGGTGGCGCGCAATGGCAGGACGGTGCAGCGTGGGTGGTGCCGCTCCTGCTGCTGCTGCTCCTGCCGGTATTCCGCCGGGGCGCAGTGCGTGTTGCCGTGCTGCTGGCGGTGTTGTCACCGCTGGCGCTGCCGCAGCCTGCGCATGCGGACGGCCTCTGGCGCCGCGCGGACCAGCGGGCGCACGCGCACGTGCAGGCCGGAAATCGCGCGTATCGCGCTGGGAACTATTTGCATGCAGCCAGCGAATACAGGCAGGCACCCGGCGCCGATGGCCAGTACAACCTTGGCAACGCGCTGGCTAAAGCGGGCCAGTATCCGCAAGCCATCGCGGCCTACGATCGCGCGCTGGCACTGCAGCCAGGCATGGCGGATGCCATCGCAAACAAGAGGGCGGTCCAGCAGGTGATGCGCCAGCCGCCTCCGCAGGGTGGCTCGCAAGGGCAGTCCGGACAGCAGCGGTCACAACCCCCTCCGCAGCGCCAAGGGGGAACATCGCAATCGCAATCGCAATCGCAGGCGCAGGCGCAGGCGCAGGACCAGCCCGATGCAGCGGCCCAACGCGCGGCGGATGCCGCGCAGCGGCAGCGGATGCAGGACGCGCTGGCGAAGCCGGGTGCGGATGCGAAACGCGCCGTGGCGGGGCAGCCGCGAAAGCCGGCCGAATCCGCCGAAGCGCGCGAACGCCGCCAGCGCGACGAGGCGTGGTTGCGGCGCGTGCCCGACGATCCGGGCGCGTTGCTGCGCCGGAAGTTCCAGCTCGAGTACGAGCAGGGCAAGGGGCGATGATGCGCAAGGTCCTGCTCGGCGCCGCGTTGCTTGCCGTCGCATCGGGCGCGGGCGCGACCACGCGCGCCGAACTGCGGTCCACGCAGGTGGCGGCGGGTCAGCCGGTCGTGCTCACCATCACGACCGATGCGGTGCAGCCTCCGGATTACGGTCCGCTGCGGGCCGGGTTCGCGATCGACGATGTCTCCGTGGAACGCAGCTTCGGCGTGGACAGCTCCGGCGTGTCGCTGCAGCAGCGGTACGTGGTGACGCTGACGCCGCGCGGGTCCGGTACCGTCATCATCCCGTCGCTGGTCGTCGGCAGCGACCGCACGCAGCCGCTTGCGCTGGAGGTGGCGGCCACCGGGGCGGCGTCATCGTCGCAGGCCCCGATGCCAGGAACGACGAGTGGGCGCGGGCCGGTGTTCGTGCAGGCTGCCGTGGACGATGTGCATCCCTACGTGCAGCAGACCGTGGGGATGACGGTGCGTCTGTACTACGCCACGCAATTGGTGAGTGGGCAGCTGGACGTGCCCGCACCCGAGGGTGCGTCCCTGGTGCAGATGGGCGAGGACAGTCGCGGCACCCAGCAGGTCGATGGCCGCACCTATGGCGTCATCGAACGCCATTACCAGGTCGTTCCCGAGCGCAGCGGCGCGGTCACGCTGCCAGCGCCCCGCTTCAGCGGAGCTGGCGAGGGTGGCCTGCTGGACCAGGTGTTCGGCGATGGGCGCGAGGACCTGCGCGCGAGCGGACAACCGGTGGTGTTGCAGGTGCGGCCGATTCCGCCCAGCGCGCCGCAACCGTGGTTGCCGTTGCATGCGCTGTCCATGCGCATGTCGACCATCCAGTCACGCGCGAAGGCGGGTGAAACGTTCGTGGTGAGCCTGCACGTGCAGGCCGACGGCGCGACAGCCGCACAGCTGCCCGCGTTGATGCTGGAAACAAGCGCCGGATCCCAGGTGTTCCCGAACTCGCCCCAGCTACAGGAAGGTGACCGGCAAGGGCGTCCATACGCGGCCGTCGATCGCGGGTTCTCGATCCTTCCCGGACAGGCCGGCACGTTCCGCGTGCACGCGTTGCCGATCACCTGGTGGAACGTGGATGCCGCCCGCGCCGAAGTCGCGACCGCCCCCGACCTGGTGATGCAGGTCGCACCGGGCGTCGGCTCGCCGGCCGCGCCGTCGTCTCCCGATGGGTCCGTTTCCCGTCCGCGCATCGCTGTGCCCAACTGGAGCAGCATTGCCGCGGTGCTGTTGGGTGGTGCCGTGTTGGTGCTGCTGGCGATGCTGCTGCGTTCGCGCCGGCCCGTTACGCCAGCGACCATCGCGGCCGCGCGATCGATGCCGGTTCCCGCGCCGCCATCGCTCAAGGACGCATTGGGCGATGGGCGTGCGTCCGGGATCGCGGAGGCATTGCAGCGCGAGGCCGGCGTCGCAGGCCTCGATGCGGTGCACGACCGCCTGGCGGACACCGCGCAGGCCGAAGCGGTGGCGCAACTGCAGCGCGTGCTGTGGCACGACGGCGACAGCGATGCCGCGATCCGCGAGCTTCGCGCGGTGTTCCAGGCCGGTGCGAAATGGAGAATCGAAACCCCGCGGTCAGGTGATGCCCGGTTGCCGCCGCTGTATCCGGAACGCTGACGTCAGCCGGCAGGCAGTTCGGGCAGCAGCACGCTGAAGCGGATGCCCTGGTCCAGGGCGCGGGCTTCGAGCCGCCCCCCGTGCGCTGCGGCGATGGCCGCGGCAATCACGAGGCCCAGGCCCAGTCCGCCGTCGCCGGGCTCGGGAATCGGCAACTGCAACAGCTGCTCGGGTGGAACGTCGGGGAGCTGCGCGGAAGGATCATCCACGTCGAAACGGATGAACGTGCCTTCGCGCGAGATGAGCACGCGGCTGGCGGCATCGGCCTCCGGTGAGTAGGGCGCAGACAGCACGATGCGCAGCAGTTGCACCAGGCGGCCTTCATCACCCGCCACGCGCGCGCCGGGGGCCGTGGTCTCGATCTGCGGGACGCCGCTCGCGATGCCACTGCAGGCGTAGTCCACCAGCAGGGTGGCTTCGCTGACCGCCTGGGCGCTGCCGGCCACCAGGCGGCCACGCGACGCACGGGCAAGGTCCGAGATCTCGTCGATCATCGAGGCCAAGCGCTGCGTCTGCCGTTCGATCATCTCCACCAGCTCGGCCTGCTTGTCCGCGTCCAGACCACCACTGCGCAGCAGGTACGCGGCGGTCTGCAGCGGCGACAGCGGGCCGCGCAGGTCGTGTGCAAGCCGGTCGAGCCAGGGCAGTTCGGTGCTCATGAGGCGTGCCCGCATCCGGCCTCGGCGTTGGCGCAGATGTCGATGATCGCGTCCATCTGCGGCGGCTTCACGAGGTGATGGTCAAAGCCGGCATCGTGGCTGCGGCGCCGGTCGTCCGGTTGGCCCCATCCGGTGACGGCGACCAGGCACAGGTCCGCGCCGCCGGGCATCGCGCGCAGCTGGCGGGCCAGTGCATGCCCGTCCATCCCGGGCATGCCGATGTCGAGGAACAACACCTGTGGATGGAATTCCTCCACCGCCTTCGCGACGGCCAACGGGTCGTGCAGGCTGTGCGCCACGTGCCCGAGCAGGCCCAGCATCATCGCGAGGCTGTCGGCGGCATCCTGGTTGTCATCCACCACCAGTGCGCGCAGCGGGTGGGTGGTGGTGGGCAGGCGCGTGACCGGCGCGGCGGCGGCATCCGCCGACGGCTTGGCATGCGGAAGGAACACGTGGAACTCGCTGCCGTGCCCGTGCCCCCGGCTGAGGGCGCGCACGTTGCCCCCGTGCATCTGTACGAGCTGCTGCACGATGGTGAGGCCGATGCCCAGCCCGCCACGGCTGCGGTCCATGCCCGTGCCGGCCTGCGAGAACAGCTCGAAGATCCGCGCGATCTCGTCTTCCGACAGGCCGACGCCCTGGTCGTGGATGCTCACGTCGATTCCCATTGCATCGACCTCCGCCACCACGGTGATCGGCGTGTCGGCATCGGAATACTTCGCGGCGTTGTTCAGCAGGTTGGCGAATACCTGCGCCAGCCGCTCCCGGTCCGCATGCATCGGGACATCGGCATCGGGCATCTTCAGCTGCAAAGCATGACCTCCGCCTTCCACCAGCGGGCGCGCCGTCTCCATCGCCGATTCCAGCACCTCGCGCAGCGTTGTCGGGGCTGGGCGCAGGGTGAGCTTGCCGCGGCTGATGCGCGCGATGTCCAGCAGGTCGTCGATCAGGCGCACCAACAGCCCGAGCTGGCGCTCCATCATCGCCTGCAGCGGCGCTTCCGGGTTGCCGGACAGGCGCTGGATCGCCAATGCGTTCTGCAGCGGGGCCAGCGGGTTGCGCAACTCGTGGGCGAGGGTGGCCAGGAATTCATCCTTGCGCCGGTCGGCATCGCGCAGGCGGCCCTCCGCGCGGACGCGTTCGGCCACTTCGGTATTGAGTTCGGCATTGCGCGATTCCAGCGTGTCGTTCGCCTCGCGCAACGACGCATTCAGCCGCTCCAGCTCGCGCTGCTTCTCGGCCTGCAGCGCGATGTTGGCCGAAGCCAGCGCGGCATTCGCCTCCTGCAGCTCGCGCCGTTTGCGATGCAGTTCCGCGAGCACCGCCACCTTCGTGCGCAGGATCTCCGGAATCACCGGCACGCTGACGTAGTCGACCGCGCCGAGCTTGTAGCCGCGCAGGCGATCCATGTCGCCCACGTTCACCGCGGTCACGAAGATGATCGGCGTGTTCTCGAAGCGGGGATGCTGGTGGATCAGCGACGCGGTCTCGAAGCCGTCCATGCCCGGCATGTTCACGTCGAGCAGGATCACCGCGAACTCTTCTTCCATGAGCCGCGCCAACGCCTGCTCGCCCGAACTGGCTTCCACCAGGCGCTCGCCCAGCGGCTCCAGGATCGTGCGATAGGTCAGCAGCCGTCCAGGCTGGTCGTCGACCAGCAGGATGTTGACTGGCGCGACCTGCGCCTCGGTCGTCGGTGCGGCGGTCAGCGATGCAGCCATTGCCGCAGCATCCCAAGCAGTTCATCGGTGACCACGGGCTTGGCCAGGTAATCGGAGGCGCCGGCCTCGAGGCATTTCTCCCGGTCGCCCTTCATGGCCTTGGCGGTGAGCGCGATGATCGGCAAGGCGCGCGAATCGGGATTCTCGCGGATGACCTTCATCGTCTCGTAGCCATCCATCCCCGGCATCATGATGTCCATCAGGACGGCATCGATGTCCGGGTTCGCGGCGACCTGTTCGACGGCCTCCTGGCCGGTGCCCGCGGTCGCGACCGCCATGCCATGGCGCTCCAGCAGGCTGGACAGCGCGAAGATGTTGCGCACGTCGTCGTCCACCACCAGCACGCGCTTGCCGTGCAGGGCCTCGTCGGATTCGTGCAGGCTCTGCACCATGCGCTGCTTCGCGGGTGGCAGGTCGCCGATCACGCGGTGCAGGAACAGTGCGGTCTCGTCGAGGAGGCGTTCGGGCGATTCCACGCCCTTGATCACCACGCTCTTGGCCGCCTTCTTGAGGCGGGCGTCCTCCGCCGCGGTCAGGTCCTTGCCCGTGAAAACCACCACCGGCACGTCGGTGAGCGCGGGATCGGCCTGCAGTTTCTCCAGCAGGTCGAACCCCGTCATGTCCGGCAGGCGCAGATCCAGCACCACGCAGTCGTAACGGCCCGCCTGCAGCGCCTCCATCGCCTCGGCCCCGGAGCCAACGGTATCGATCGCGATGTCATCGTGCCGCACCAGTTCCTCGATGCTCATCCGCTCGGCCGGGTCGTCCTCGACGATCAACAACCGCTTTACCCGGGGCAGCGCGTACTGCTTGATCCGCTCCAGCGCAGCCTCGATCGTTTCGGTGTTGGCGGGCTTGGCAAGGTACGAGAACGCGCCGCGCTCGATGCTGTGGTGGCGTTCCTCCTCCACCGTGATGATCTGCACGGGGATATGTCGCGTCTCCGAATCCTGCTTGAGCCTTGCGAGCACCGTCCAGCCCAGCATGTCCGGGAGGAAGACATCGAGCGTGATGGCCGTCGGCCGGTATTCGCGGACCAGGCGCAATCCCTCGGCACCGCGGTTCGCGACAAGCACCTTGAATCCGCGTGCCCGCGCCGCATCGCGCAGGACCGCCGCATAACGCGGGTCGTCCTCGATCACCAGGAGCGAGGGCTCCCCGGGTTCCAGCGTGCGTCGGTCGTCATCGATTTCTTCCAGCACCTGCTCGACGGTCTCGGCATGCCGCGGCATCGGCGTCGCGCCGGGCGCGGGCAGGGCTGGCTGTGCGTTGTCGCTGTTGACGTAATGGAGGGGCAGGTACAGCGTGAACGTGCTGCCTTCCCCTACGGTGCTCACCAGCCGCAACTCGCCGCCCAGCAGGCCGGCGATCTCGCGGCTGATGGCAAGGCCGAGGCCGGTACCACCGTACTTGCGCGAGGTGCCGGCATCCGCCTGCTGGAACGCCTCGAACACGATCCTCTGCTTCTCCGGCGAGATGCCGATGCCGGTGTCGCGGACCTCGAAGGCGACCACCACCGGCGACGCATCCAGAACGCCGTGGCCTTCGCTCCAGCCGGAGGTCGCGCGGTAGGCGCGCAGGTCCACGCTGCCGTGCTCGGTGAACTTGAACGCGTTCGACAGCAGGTTTTTCAGGATCTGCTGCAGGCGCTTCGGATCGGTGTCCAGCGTGCGGCCCAGGTCGGGTGACATGGAGACCGAGAACCCCAGGTGGCGGCGCTCGGCCTCGTGGCGGAATCCGCGCTCGAGGTTCTCGCGCAGGTGCGCGAACGTGATCTCCTCGCTGTCCACGGTGACCGTGCCGGACTCGATCTTCGACAGGTCGAGGATGTCGCTGATCAGGTGCAGCAGGTCGGTGCCCGCGGCGTGGATGGTCTTCGCGAACTCGACCTGGCGCCCGCTGAGGTTCTCGTCCGGATTCTCGGCCAGCTGCTGGCCGAGGATCAGGATGGAGTTGAGCGGCGTGCGCAACTCGTGCGACATGTTGGCGAGGAATTCGGACTTGTAGCGCGAGGTCAGCGCCAGTTCGGCGGCCTTTTCCTCGAGCGCGCGGCGGGCGTGTTCGATCTGCAGGTTCTTCTGCTCCACCTCCGCCTTCTGCTCGGCCAGAAGCGCCGCCTTCTGCGCGATTTCGTCGTTGGTTTCCTGCAGCTCCTTCTGCTGCGACTGCAGCTCCGTCGCCAGCTCCTGCGACTGAGAAAGCAGGTGCTCGGTGCGCATCGAGGCCTCGATGGTATTGAGCATCACGCCGATCGATCCGGACAGCTGCTCCAGGAACGCGCGGTGCGCCGGCGTGAATTCGGACAGCGACGCGAGCTCGATCACGGCCTTGACTTCATTCTCGAAGCGCACAGGCAGCACGATCACGCTGCGCGGCACCGCGCTCAACAGCCCGGATTCGATCTGCACCGCGCCCGGCGGCAGGTCATCGACGACGATGAGCTTGCCTTCGACGGCGCATTGGCCCACCAGGCCCTCGCCGAATCCGATGCGGCGCCCCACCGGCGTCGCCGGCGCATCCGCATAGCCTGCAAGCTGGCGCAGCGTGCGGCCGTGCTCGTTCGTCTCGACCACGTACATCACGCCCTGCTGCGCATGCACCAGCGGCGCCAGCTCCGACAGCACCATGTGGCCGAGCGCCAGCAGGTCGCGCTGGCCCTGCATCATGCCGCTGAAGCGCGCGAGATTCGTCTTCAGCCAGTCCTGCTCACGGTTCGACTCCGTGGTGGCGCGGAGCGTGCCGATCATGGCGTTCATGTTGTCCTTGAGGTCGGCCAGCTCGCCGCGCACGTCCACCTGGATCGCGCGCGTCAGGTCGCCCTGCGTCACTGCGGTCGCCACCTCGGCGATGGCGCGCACCTGCGTGGTCAGGTTCTCGGCCAGCTGGTTCACGTTCGCGGTGAGATCCTTCCAGATGCCCGCGGTGCCCGGCACGTTCGCCTGTCCGCCAAGCCGCCCCTCCACGCCCACCTCGCGGGCCACCGTGGTCACCTGCGCGGCGAAGATGTCCAGTGTCTCGGTCATCGAGTTGATGGTTTCGGCCAGCGCGGCGATTTCGCCTTTCGCTTCCACGGTGAGTTTCTGCCGCAGGTCGCCGTTGGCCACGGCCGTCACCACCTTCGCGATGCCGCGCACCTGCGCGGTGAGGTTGGTGGCCATCGAGTTCACGTTGTCGGTCAGGTCCTTCCAGGTGCCGGCCACGCCGGGCACCTGCGCCTGGCCGCCGAGCTTGCCTTCGGTGCCCACCTCGCGTGCCACACGCGTCACCTCCGCGGCAAAGCCGTTGAGCTGGTCCACCATGGTGTTGACGGTGTTCTTGAGCAACAGGATCTCGCCCTGCACGTCGACCGTGACCTTCCGCGAGAGGTCGCCCTTGGCCACCGCCGTGGTCACCTCGGCGATGTTGCGAACCTGCGACGTCAGGTTCGACGCCATCGAGTTCACGTTGTCGGTCAGGTCCTTCCAGGTGCCGGCCACGCCGGGCACCTGCGCCTGGCCGCCGAGCTTGCCTTCCGAGCCGACTTCGCGGGCCACGCGCGTCACCTCGGCGGCGAACGCGTTGAGCTGGTCCACCATCGTGTTGAGGGTGTCCTTCAGCTGGAGGATTTCGCCCTTCACGTCCACCGTGATCTTGCGCGAAAGGTCGCCCTTGGCCACTGCGGTCGCCACCTCGGCGATGTTGCGCACCTGGGTGGTGAGATTGGTCGCGAGCTGGTTGACGTTGTCCGTCAGGTCCTTCCAGGTGCCGGCCACGCCCGGAACCTGCGCCTGGCCGCCCAGCTTGCCTTCGGTACCCACCTCGCGCGCCACGCGCGTGACTTCCGCGGCGAAGCCGTTGAGCTGGTCCACCATCGTGTTGATGGTGTCCTTGAGCTCGAGGATTTCGCCGCGCACATCCACCGTGATCTTGCGCGAGAGGTCGCCCTTGGCCACCGCCGTGGTCACCTCGGCGATGTTGCGCACCTGCGAGGTGAGGTTCGACGCCATGGCGTTCACCGAATCGGTGAGGTCCGCCCACGTGCCGGCCACGCCAGGCACTTCGGCCTGGCCGCCGAGCTTGCCCTCGGTGCCCACCTCGCGGGCCACGCGCGTCACTTCCGCGGCGAAGCCGCGCAACTGGTCCACCATCGTGTTGATGGTGTTCTTGAGTTCCAGGATTTCGCCACGCACGTCCACCGTGATCTTGCGCGAAAGGTCGCCCTTGGCCACGGCCGTGGTCACCTCGGCGATGTTGCGCACCTGCGAGGTGAGGTTGGTCGCCATCGAGTTGACGTTGTCGGTCAGGTCCTTCCAGGTGCCCGCCACGTCCGGCACTTCGGCCTGGCCGCCGAGCTTGCCCTCGGTACCCACCTCGCGCGCCACGCGCGTCACTTCCGCGGCGAAGCCACGCAGCTGGTCCACCATCGTGTTGATGGTGTCCTTGAGCGCGAGGATCTCGCCGCGCACGTCCACCGTGATCTTGCGCGAGAGATCGCCACGCGCCACGGCCGTGGTCACCTCGGCGATGTTGCGCACCTGCGACGTCAGGTTGAGCGCCATGGCGTTCACCGAGTCGGTAAGGTCCTTCCACGTGCCGGCCACGCCGGGCACGATCGCCTGCCCGCCCAGCTTGCCCTCGGTGCCCACCTCGCGGGCCACGCGCGTCACTTCCGCGGCGAAGCCGCGCAACTGGTCCACCATCGTGTTGATGGCTTCCTTCAGTTGCAGCATCTCGCCGCGCACGTCCACCGTGATCTTGCGCGAGAGGTCGCCGTTGGCCACGGCGATCGTCACCTCGGAGATGTTGCGCATCTGCGCCGTCAGGTTCGACGCCATCTGGTTGACCGAGTCGGTGAGGTCGCGCCACACGCCCGAGACGTCCTTGACCTTGGCCTGGCCACCCAGGCGGCCTGCCGTACCCACTTCCAGCGCCACGCGCGTCACTTCCGAGCTGAACTCGCCCATCTGCGCGATCATGCGGTTCACGATGTTGGCCGCGCGCAGGAACTCGCCTTGCAGCGGCCGTCCATCCGCCTGCAAGGGTACGGTCCGCGTCAGGTCGCCCTTCGCCACCGCCGACATCGAATCGGCCATGTTCTCGATCGGCCGCACCAGGTCATCGATCAGCCCGTTGACCGAGTTCTCCATTTCCGCCCAGCTGCCCTGGCGACTGGCGGGCGCCATGCGCTGCCGGGTCTGGCCTTCATGGCCGACCTGCTGGCGGACGCGGGCGAGTTCGGTGGCCAGGCGACGGTTGCCGTTGGCGATCTCGTTGAAACTATCGGCCAGCCGTCCGGCAATGCCATCCCAGTGCAGGGGGAGCTGCACCGCGAAGTTGCCCGTGCGGACCTCGTGCATCGCCTGCAGCAGGACCTGCAGCGGATCGTCCACGTCGCCGCCCATGAATACGGTTGGCGGCCCGGGCGCGACGGGTGCAGCGTCAGGCGGCGGAGTCTTGCGCGTGCCCCGTTTGCGAGGCTGGGTGTCGTCGGTCACGGAACATCAACCCCTGTGTGGTCATTCAAGGGCACGCAACGCGCCCAACATCCCAAGATAACGTGGTGGTGACGTTCATGCCTCCACGCCGCGTTGACGCCGTCGTGTGGCCCGGGGGGTCGTGTAAGCTGCGCCATCGCTCCGCCGGACCCTGACATGCAGCCTTTGACGCCCACGCCAGCCGCCGCCGAACGCAAGGGCCTCGCCCTGCATTTCAAGGTATTGATCGGCTTCGTCCTCGGCGCGGCGATCGGCCTGCTGGTGCATTTCCAGGGCGCGGATGCCCCCTGGGTGCAGGCGGTCATCACCTATGCGGCCAAGCCGTTCGGCCAGATCTTCCTCAACCTGCTGTTCATGCTGGTGGTGCCGCTGATGTTCTCGGCGCTGGTACTTGGCGTGGCGGAACTGGGCGACATCGCGTCGCTGGGCCGGCTCGGCCTGCGCACGCTCGCCTATACCGCCGGCGTGACCGGCGCCGCGGTGCTGATCGGCCTGGTCATGGTGAACCTGCTGCAGCCCGGCGCGCACATGGATCCGGCCCTGGTCCAGCAGGCGATGAGCAGCAACGTCGCCAAGGCCGGGACGATCGTCGAACAGGGGCACCAGCTCAACTTCGTCGACCTGATCGTGAACATCGTGCCCCACAACATCGTGGGCGCGATGGGCGATGACAAGCAGAAGCTCGGCATCGTGTTCTTCGCGCTGATGATCGGCATCGGGCTGGTGATGCGTCCGTCCGCGGGCACGCACGCGTTCAAGGGCGCGCTGCAGGGCCTGTTCGAGGTCTGCATGCACCTGATCGGCATGTTCATCAGGCTCGCACCGTATGCGGTGGCGTGCTTCATGTTCATCCTGTGCGCGCAGCTGGGCTGGGACGTGCTGGTCGGGCTGGGCTGGTTCGTGATCACGGTGCTGCTGGCGCTGGCGATCCACGGGTTCGTCGTGCTGCCGTTGTGGGTGCGATTCATGGGGGGCATGTCGCCGCGCGTGTTCTTCCGCGGCACGCAGGAGGCCACGCTGACCGCGTTCGCCACCGCGTCCTCCGCGGCCACGCTTCCGGTCACCCTGCGGGTGGCGGAAGAAAACCTGAAGCTGCCACGCAAGGTGTCGCGCTTCGTGCTGACGGTGGGCGCTTCCGCCAACCACCACGGCACCGCGCTGTTCGAAGGCATCACCGTGTTGTTCCTGGCGCAGGTCTACGGCATGCACCTGCCGATCGCCGAACAGGTGCTGGTGCTGGTGCTCTGCATCCTGGGCGGCATCGGCACGGCCGGCATTCCCTCCGGCTCGCTGCCTGTGATCGCGATGATCTGCGGGATCATCGGCCTGAAGCCGGAAGGCATCGGCATCATCCTCGGTGTCAACACCTTCCTCGACATGTGCCGCACCGCACTGAACGTGACCGGGGACCTCGCGACGGCCGTCGTCGTTTCGACGCGCAGCGGCGAGCTCGACGTGCCCGAGATCGAAGTCCGCCCCGACGCCGCGATGCACTGAGCACGGCCGGCGGCCGGCCCCGCTGTGGGACAATGGGAGGGCCCCGAGCCGAGGGCGCCCGCCGATGCCGCCATGACCAGCCCGACGCGCCGCGAACTCGCGAACGCCATCCGTTTCCTTGCCATCGACGCCGTCCAGGCGGCCAATTCCGGCCATCCGGGCATGCCGATGGGCATGGCCGACATCGCCGAGGTGCTGTGGAACGACGTGCTCGTCCACAACCCCGGCAATCCGAAGTGGGTCAACCGTGACCGCTTCGTGCTGTCCAACGGACACGGTTCGATGCTGCAGTACGCGCTGCTGCACCTGTCGGGCTATGCACTGTCCATCGACGACCTGAAGCAGTTCCGCCAGTTCGAATCGAAGACCCCGGGCCATCCCGAGAACTTCATGACGCCGGGCGTGGAAACCACCACCGGTCCGCTGGGGCAGGGCTTCGCCAATGCCGTCGGCATGGCGCTGGGCGAGAAGCTGCTGGCACAGCG
>Ga0207982_1000033_pt1 | contig 12859 bp, 9 predicted proteins | sample SoimicmetaGmgHAB_FD_188335 | JGI IMG/M metagenome (GOLD analysis project Ga0207982, IMG submission 188335) | Soil and rhizosphere microbial communities from Laval, Canada - mgHAB (SPAdes) (version 2) | ecosystem: Environmental > Terrestrial > Deep subsurface > Rock core/Sediment | place: Laval... | reverse complement strand
AGCTTCGTCCTGCGCCAGGGCCGGTTCACCGAAGCGCAGCAACGCGCCTTCGACGCGGAGTGGCCGCGCTACGGACTCGACTACACGGGTACGCCGCGTGATTTCGATGCGACCTTCGGACGCAAGGCGCCGCGCATCCTCGAGATCGGTTTCGGCAACGGCGAAGCGCTGCGCTACTCCGCCGGCATCGACCCGGCTCGCGACCACATCGGCATCGAAGTGCATGCGCCCGGCGTGGGGCGGCTGCTCAATGCGCTGGCGAAGGACGATGCCCACAACGCGCGCCTCTACCACCACGATGCGGTGGAGGTGCTGGAACATGAAGTGGCTGATGGCGGCCTCGACGAGATCCGCATCTATTTCCCGGATCCGTGGCACAAGAAACGCCACACCAAGCGCAGGCTGGTGAACCCGGAATTCGCCGCGCTGCTCACGCGCAAGCTGCGCGGGGGCGGATTGCTGCATCTCGCCACCGACTGGCCGGATTACGCCGAACAGATGTGGGACGTGCTGGATGCCACGCCGGGCCTGCGCAACACCGCTGGACCGCGCGGCCACGTGCCACGGCCCGACTGGCGTCCGCAGACGCATTTCGAGACCCGCGGCCAGCGCCTGGGCCACCCGGTGTTCGACCTGCTGTACGAACGCATCGCCTGACGGACCGATGGACCAGGCCCTCGTCCTCAGCAGCGACATGGCGATGGTGCTGGGCCTGCTCGGGCTGACGATGGTGCTGTTCCTGTTCGACCGCATCCGCCCGGACGTGGTTGCACTGATCGTGCTGGTACTGCTGGGGCTCACGGGCATCGTGGCACCGGAGGACCTGTTCGGCGGTTTCTCCGGCAGCGCAGTGATCAGCATCATGTGCACGATGATCCTGGGCGCGGGCCTCGAACGCACCGGCGCGCTCAACCGCCTGGCCGGCTGGCTGCTGCGGCGGAGCGGCGGATCGGAGACACGCCTCCTCACGCTGACATGCCTGTCGGCGTCGCTGGTCTCGCCGATGATGCAGAACCCGTCGGTCATGGCCATGTTCATGCCGGTGGCGTCGCGCCTGTCCTCGCGCACCGGCATCGCCACCTCGCGCATGCTGCTGCCGATCGCCGCCACGGTGGTGATGGCCGGCGCACTGACGATGGTCGGCACTTCGCCGCTGATCCTGCTCAACGACCTGCTGATGTCGGCGAATGCGAACCTGCCCTCGGGCGCGGCGTCGATCAAGCCGTTCCGCATGTTCGATCCGCTGCCGATCGGCCTGGTGATGGTGGTGGCGGCCACGCTGTACTTCCGCTATTACGGTGACCGCCGCCTCAACGACAGCGACCGCGGCGTCACCCCGGGCCGCACGCAGAGCTACTTCGCCCAGGCCTACGGCATCGATGGCGACGTGTTCGAACTCACCGTCACCGCCGACAGCCCGCTGGTGGGCCGTACCGTCGGCGAGGCCGAGTCGCTGGGGGGTGCGCCCCTGCTGCTCGCCCATCGCAGCAATGGCGAATCGCGGCTCGCGCCGGTCTCGGATGCGCGCATCTGGGTGGACGACATCCTCGGTGTCATGGGCCCGCAGGACCAGGTCGAGGCCTATGCGGAACGCAACCGGCTCGGAATGTCGGCGAGGCTGCGCGAGTTCGGTGAGCTGTTCAATCCCAGCCGGGCCGGCATCGCGGAAGCCGTGGTGCCGCCGAACTCCAACTACATCGGCAAGACCCTCGGCGACCTGCGCCTGCGCAAGCGCCATGGCATCAGCCTGCTCGCCGTGAACCGCGATCGCGACGTGCTGCGCGAGAACCTGCGCGACCTCACGCTGCGCGCAGGCGACATGCTGGTGCTGCACAGCAGCTGGCAGAACCTGGCGGAAAGCGCGGCGCAGAAGGATTTCATCGTCGTCACCGACTACCCCAAGGGCGAGCAGCGGCCGCACAAGTTCCGCATCGCGATGGCCATCTTCGCGGTGACGATGCTGATCGCGCTGTCGTCGCGAGTGCCTGTCCCGATCGCGCTGATGACCGGCGTGGCCGGCATGCTGCTCACCGGCGTGATCCACATGGACGAAGCCTACGCCGCGATCAGCTGGAAGACGGTGTTCCTGATGGCCTGCCTGATTCCACTCGGCTGGGCGATGGACTCCAGTGGCACGGCGGCGTGGCTGGCCGGACACACGCTCGACCGCGTGCCGGATGGCACCCCCGCGTTCGCGATCGAACTGGCACTGTCGCTGCTGACGGTGGCCTTCTCGCTGATCATCAGCCATGTCGGCGCAACCATCATGCTGGTGCCGATCGCGGTCAATCTCGCATTGGCCGTCGGTGCGAGCCCCACCAGCTTCGCGCTGGTGGTGGCGTTGTCGGCCTCCAACAATTTCATGACCTCGTCGAACCCGGTGATCTCGATGATCATGGGGCCCGGCAATTACTCGCCGCGAGACCTCTGGCGCGTGGGCGGCCCGCTCTCGCTCGTCTACGTGATGATCGTGGTGGTGATGGTGAACCTGATGTACTGAGGTCGCTACTCGCCCACGTGCACTTCGTCACCGGCGATCGTGACCGGCACCGCGCGCAGCGACGATCCCGCGCAGGGGCCAGCGGTACTGAAGCCATCATCCAGGCGGAAACTGGCGCCGTGCACCGCACACACGAGCTCGCCGGCCTGGCTCAGCAGGAACTGGCCCGGCGCCCAATCCAGGCGGCGTCCGGCATGCGGGCAGACGTTGAGCCACGCGTGCACGCTGCCACCGGTGCGGTGGACGATCACGGATTCCGCTTCGCCCTCCACCACGCAGGGCACTTCGGTGAATCCGGGGTCGGGAAGGGATGCGAGGGACAGGACGGTGGCCATGCGCAGACGATACGCCGCCCCCGGTCGCCGTTGCTATGCTGCGGCGGCGGCACCCGTCGTTTCCCTCCCCTGAAAGGAGCTGGACCCAATGAGCATGATGAGTGAGTTCAAGGACTTCATCGCCAAGGGCAATGTGGTGGACCTGGCGGTCGGCGTCGTTATCGGCGCGGCCTTCGGCAAGATCGTGACCGCGCTGGTCGACGGCATCATCATGCCGCTCGTCGGCGTGCTGACCGGTGGCGTCAGCGTCAGCGACTGGAAGCACGTGATCCATCCCGCCGTCATGGACGCGGCCGGCAAGGTCACCACCCCCGAGGTGGCCATCGCCTACGGCAGCTTCATCCAGACGATCGTGGATTTCCTGATCATCGCCTTCGTGATCTTCCTGGCCATCAAGGCCTACAACCGCATGCAGAAGCCAGCGGACGCCGCCGCGGCTGCGCCTGCCGAAGAAGTCATCCTCCTGCGCGAGATCCGCGACTCGCTGCGCAGGCCCTGACCCGGGTCGCGCAAGGCGTGACCTTGCGCACGGGGCACGGGTCCCACGGGCTGCTAGGCTCGGGGATTCCGTGCCCTTTTTCGTGGAGGTCGTCGATGCATCCGGTCGTTCGTGTCGCAACGTTGAGCATGGCCCTGTCGATGGCCCTTCCCGCTACCGCCGAAACCGCCGTCGCCGAAAAGGCGACCCGCGTCCCCGACGCCACCGTGAAGCAGGCCGTGGCCCTGCGCGACAAGGCGCTCGCCGATCCGACCGGCTGGAACGTGGTCGAATCCCTCACCACCGAAGTCGGCCAGCGCCTGGCGGGCAGCCCCGCGGACGCGCGTGCCGTGGCCTGGGCCAAGGCGAAGTTCAAGGCGCTCGGTTTCGACAGGGTGTGGACGCAGGATGTGACGTTTCCGAAATGGGAGCGCCGCGGTGAAGCGGCCACTGTGCTGGGCGCGCACTCGCAGAAACTCTTCGTGACCGCGCTCGGCGGCAGTCCCGGCGGCACCGTGGAGGGCGAGGTGGTGCGCTTCGATTCGCTGGATGCGTTGAAGGCCGCGCCGGCCGGCTCGCTGGCGGGCAAGATCGCGTTCGTCGACGTGGTGATGGAACGCGCGAAGGACGGGCACGGCTACGGCATGGGCTCGCGCATCCGCGGCACCGGGCCTTCGGCGGCGATCCGTGCGGGCGCGAGTGCCTACGTGATGCGCCCCGCCGGTACCGACGGCTGGCGCAATCCGCATACCGGCATGACCCGCTTCGAGAAGGGGCTCACGCCGATTCCCTCCGCGTCGCTCACCAACACCGACGCCGACCAGCTTGCACGCCTGGTGAAACTTGGCCCGACGCGCATCCGCCTCGCGCTGGACTGCGGCTACAACGGCACCTACACCTCGCAGAACGTGATCGGCGAGATCACCGGGCGCACGAAGCCGAAGGAGATCGTCGCCATCGGTGGCCACCTGGACTCCTGGGACCTGGGCACCGGCGCGATCGATGATGGCGCGGGTGTCGCCGTCACCATGGCCGCCGGGCATCTCATCGCCGGAATGAAGCAGCACCCGTCGCGCACGGTCCGCGTGATCGCCTTCGCCAACGAGGAACAGGGCCTGTGGGGCGGTCGCGTCTATGCGGAATCGCAGAAGAACGACATCGCCAACCAGCAGGTCGTGGCTGAAAGCGATTTCGGGGCCGGCACGATCTACCGCTTTGGCGGTCATTGGGGCACGCAGGCGGCGCCGGCGATGCAGCAGATCGCCGACGTCCTCGCGCCGCTGGGCGTGGCCTACACGCCGGGCGAAGGGCAGGCGGAATCCGAGATGGAACTGATGCAGGGCCAGGGCGTGGCGGCGGCCGCGCTGGACCACGATGGCGTCGACTACTTCGACCTGCACCACACCCCGAACGACACGCTCGACAAGATCGATCCGAAGCAGCTTGCGCAAAACGTGGCGGTGTACGCGGCGTTTACCTGGATGGCGGCGAATGCGGATGGCGGCTTCGGCAGCGACCCGAAGGCCGCGTGGATCGACAAGGGCAACTGATCAGCGCGAGGCGCGATGCTGGCGGAACCATTCCGCCAGCAACACCCCGGTGGCGGTGGCGACGTTGAGGCTTTCCACCGCACCGGTTCCGGGGATCGAGATCCGGCGGTCGCATGACGCCGCGAGGCCACGGTCCATGCCGGCCTGTTCCGCACCCATCACATAGACGACGCGCGCCGGCAGCGGATCCGCGAATACGTCATCGCCGCCGTGCACCAGCGTCGCGACCGGCGTGAATCCCGCCGCGCGCAGCGCCGCGAACGGGTCGCTCCCGCCATCCGCCCGCACGAGCGGCACCCTCTCGGCGCCGCCCTCGGCCACGCGCGCGGCCGCGCCGGAGACCTGCAGCGAGGCATGCGCGGGGACGATCACGCCCGCGACGCCAAAATTCGCCGCGCTGCGCAGGATCGCCCCGAGGTTGTGCGGATTGCCGACGCCATCGAGCCAAAGCACGCAGCACGGCCCCGGCGGGAGCGCCGGCAGCCACGCGTCCAGCCTGGGCATGGGCGCGCGCAGCACGTCGGCGACCACGCCTTCGTGATGGCTGCTCGCGGCAAGGCGGCGCAGGTCGTCCTCCTCGACCACGCGGTAGCCAACACGGTGGGTCGCGCACCATTTCAGGATCTCGCGCAGTTCCGGAACGCGTGCTTCGGAGAGGTAGAGCTTGCGCAACGCCTGCGGGCGGCGGGCGAACAGCGCGCGTATGGCATTGATGCCGTACAGGCGCTGCTCGTCTCCTCCCGTGTCGGCTTCGGGTGCGACGGCGGCAGGCGCCGGGCGGCGGGCCTTGTCCCAGGGCGAACTCATGCATGGCCTCCCACATTGGGCGTCTCGGCTTCCAGCGCCTCGAGCGCGTGCGCGACCGTGTCCGGCGAGCGCGTGTGCGGCGCAAGCAGCGCATAGAACGCCGGCACCACGAACAACGACAGCAACGTGGACAGGGATACTCCGAAGATCACCACGATGCCGATGGTGGCACGACTGGCCGAACCCGGGCCGCCAGCGAGCACCAGGGGGACCGCGCCCATGACCGTGGCGATGGAGGTCATCAGGATCGGACGCAGCCGGATCGCAGCGGACTCGATGATGGCTTCATGGACGCTGCGGCCTTCGTCGCGCAACTGGTTGGCGAACTCCACGATCAGGATGCCGTTCTTGGCCGCCAGCCCCACCAGCATCACGATGCCGATCTGCGAGAACAGGTTGAGCGTGCCCCCGGTGACCCACAGTCCCAGCAGCGCACCCAGCACGCCGAGTGGCACCGTCAACATGATCACGAGGGGATGCAGGAAGCTTTCGAACTGCGCGGCCAGCGCCAGGTACACGATCAGCAGGGCCATCGCGAAGGTGAGCAGCACCTGGCCGCCGGACTGCTGCAGTTCGCGCGCCTCGCCCTTCCAGTTCACCTGCGCGTAGTCCGGCAGGTTGTCGCGCACGGCCTGCTGTGCCCAGGCCACCGCATCGCCCAGGCGCGCACCCGGCGCCAGGCCCGCGCTGATGGTGATGGAGCGCAGGCGGTTGAACCGGTTCAGCGATCCCGGCTCGGCCACTTCCTTCAGCGTGACCACGTTCGACAGCGGCACCAGCGTGCCGTTGGCGCCGTGGACCTGCAGCGCGTCGAGGTCGGCCTGCGAGGCCCGCGCATCGCGCCCGGCCTGCAGCATCACGTCGTATTCCTCGCCGTTGTCGACGAACGTGGTGGCGCGCACGCCACCCATCATCGTCTGCAGCGCATCGCCGATGGCCTGGGCCGACACGCCGAGGTCGGCGGCCCGCGCGTGGTCGATCAGCACGCGCATCTGCGGGCGCGTCTCCTTGTAATCGGAGTCGGCACCGACAAGACCGGGATAGTCGTCCATCTTCGCGAGGATGATGTCGCGCCAGCGCGAGAGTTCCGCGTAGTCGGGGCCACCCAGCACCAGCTGGAACGGCTGGCCCCGGGTACGCACCAGTCCGCCGCCGACCTGCGTGCGCACCTTCACCGCAGGCATGCCCGCGAACCGCTTCTGCAGCGCGTCCGCCACCTGCGCGGTGGACTGCGTGCGCTGGTTCCAGTCCTTGAGGAAAATGCTCGCGCGGCCGGTGTACATGTCCTCGCTGCTGCCGAAACTTCCGGGCACGCGCGGATTGGCGCGCTCGATCGGCTTGCCGGGTCCGATCTCGCCGGCCAGGCCTTGCTCGACCTGCTGCATCTGCCGCACCGTGTAGTCGAAGCTGGCACCTTCCGGCGCCTCGAGCATCAGCTGGAAGGACCCGCGGTCCTCCGCGGGCGCGAGCTCCGTGGGGAGGTGCCGGAACAACAGTCCCATCGCCAGCAGCGCCGCCAGCATCAATGCCCCGAACAGCCACGCGCGATGGACGTGCCGCTCCAGCACGCGGCGGTACCCGGTCGCGAGCGTGGTGAACCGTGCGTTCAACCACTCGCTCACGCGGTTGCCATGTTCGGCGTGCGGGCCCGTGTGCGGCTTGAGCAGCTTCGACGCCATCATCGGCGTGAGGGTCAGCGCCACGAACGCGGAAATCGCGACCGCCGCAGCCAACGCCACAGACAGCTCACGGAACAACCGTCCGGTGTTGCCCTGCAGGAAGCCCACGGGCAGGAACACCGCGATCAGCACCGCCGTGGTCGCCAGCACCGCGAATGCCACCTGCGCGGTGCCGCGCCGTGCCGCCACCAGCGCGGGTTCCCCCAGGTCCACGCGGCGCTGGATGTTCTCCACCACCACGATGGCATCGTCCACCACCAGGCCGATGCACAGCACCAGCGCCAGCAGCGTCAACAGGTTGATCGAGAAATTGAACGCATACAGCGCGATGAACGCCGCCACCAGGCAGACCGGCACGGTCACCGCCGGGATCAGCGCCGCGCGCACGCTGCCGAGGAACAGCCAGATCACCACCAGCACGAGGATGATGGATTCCAACAGCGTGCCGTACACGCGCTCCACTGCGGCGGAAATGAACGTGGTGTTGTCGAAAGCCACGTAGATGTCCGTGCCTTTCGGCAACGTGGCCCGGATGCGGTCGGCCTCCACGCGCGCCGCCTTGGCGACGTCGAGGCTGTTGGCGGTCGAGGTCTTGACGATGCCAAGGCCCAGCGCCGGCTCCCCGTTGCTGCGGTAATACGCCCGGCGTTCCGCGGATTCGAGCTTGACTGTCGCCACGTCACCCAGTTTCACCACGTAGCCGTCGCTGCCACGGCCAACCGGCAACTGCGCGAACGATTCCGGCGAGGTGTAGTCGCGCGAGACGCGCAGGATGAAGTCGCGGTCCTTCGACTCCAGGTGACCGGCGCCCAGCTCCACGTTCTCGGTTCCCAGCGCCTTCTGCACATCCTCTGACGTGAGCCCATGCGCGGCCAGCTGGTCGCCGTCGAGCCAGATGCGCATCGCGTAGCGCTGGCTTCCGCCCAGCCGCACCTGCGCCACCCCCTCCAGGCTGGAGAATCGGTTGACGATGTAACGCTGCGCGTAGTCGGACAGCTGCAGCGCGTCCATCGTGTTCGAACGCATGTTGAACCAGATGATCGGATCGGAGTCGCTCTCGACCTTGCTGATCTCCGGCGCCGTGGCCTGCAGCGGCATACGGTCGGATACGCGGCTGACCGCGTTGCGCACGTCGTTGGCCGCAGCTTCCACGTCACGCGTGGGGAGGAATTCGATGCTGATGCGCGAGGACCCGTTCTGGCTGCTCGAATCGATCGTGTTGATGCCCTCGATGCCGGCCAGCGCATCCTCCAGCGTCTGGGTGACACGTGTCTCGACCACGCTCGCCGATGCGCCCGGGTAATCCACCTGCACGGAGACGATCGGCGGATCGATCGCCGGCAACTCGCGCAGCGTCAGGCGCGTGTACGACATCACGCCCAGCACGATCAGCAACAGGCTCATCACCACGGCCAGCACCGGCCGCTTGATCGAGAGATCGGACAGTTTCATCGACTCAACCCGCCGCCGCGGCGACGGCCTTCACCTTCGCGCCCGGCTTCAGCTTGTTCACGCCATCGGTGACGATGCGGTCACCCGCCTTCAGGCCATTCGCCACCATGACCTGGCCGGGCACGCGGCCACCCACCTCGATCGGCGCTTTCTCCACCGTGCCGTCGGGACGCACGCGCCACGCGTAGGTTTCCGACCCCACCTGCACGACCGCGATCTCGGGCACCACCACCGCCTCGCGCTCACCGCGCACCACCGCCACGTCGAGCAACATGCCCGGCTTCAACAGGCCGCGCGGATTGGGGAAGGCACCACGCACCGTGGCGGCGCGCGATCCGGCGTCAAGACGCGGCGAGACCACTTGCACCGTGCCATCGAAGGTCTGCCCGGGCCACGCACTGCCGGTCGCGGTGATGGCCTGTCCGGATCCAATGCCGGCCAATTGCGTTTCCGGCACCGGGAAATCGATGTAGACGCTGGCGATGTCGTCCAGCGTGGCGATCACCGTGCCCGGCGTGACCAGCGCGCCCGGGCTCACCTGGCGGATGCCGAGCACGCCCGCGAACGGGGCACGGATCACGCGATCGGAAAGATTGGCGCGGATCTGCGCCACCTGTGCGAACGCGGCATCGCGCGTGGCGCGTTGCGCATCCAGCGACGCCCGCGCGATGAGCTGTTGCGCGGCCAACCCCGCCTGCCGCTTGTAGAGGGCGTCCGCCTCCTTGGCCGACGCCTCCGCGGCGGCCAGCGAGGCCACCTGCTGCTGGCCACTCAACGTGACCAGCGGTGCACCGCGCGCCACCGCGTCACCGCTGTCGAAATGCACCTGCTGCACGGTCTCGCTGACCTTCGCGGTGACCGTCACCGATTCCCGGCCCTTCACGGTGCCGAGCGCGCGCAACGCGTCCTGCCACGGCTGCATGCGCACCGTCGCCATCACCACCGGGACCGGGCCATTGGCGCCCTTGCCCCCGCCAGCCTTGCCACCGGCCGGGTCACCACCCTTGCAACCGCCCAGGCCGAACGCGGCCAGCATCATGGGCACGAGGAACGCGGCCGCCCTGCGCGGCCCGGGGGAATGCGGATTCATCCTGCAAGTGTATCGGGCAGGGATGTCGGTTCCCCCTGCCATCGGGCATCCCCGCGACACGTCAACCCCTGGGGAGGCCGCGCGTTTACCGTGATCGGGCCGCCGCCCGGGGTGGCGCCGGAACGTGATCGGGTTCACTCTGGAATCCCCGCCTCCAGCCACCGCCATGATCCACGACAGCATCCTCGACACCATTGGCCGCACGCCGGTCGTCCGCCTCGCCCGCATCGCGCCGCCCGGCGTGGAGCTGTATGCGAAGGTGGAGTCGTTCAACCCCGGCGGCTCGGTGAAGGACCGCCTGGCCATCGCCATCATCCTCGACGCCGAGGCCAAGGGCCTGCTGAAACCCGGCGACACCGTCATCGAATCCACGTCCGGCAATACCGGCGTGGCCCTGGCCATGGTCTGCGCCGCGCGTGGGTACAAGTTCGTCGCGGTGATGGCCGATTCGTTCTCCGTCGAGCGGCGCAAGCTGATGCGCGCCTATGGCGCGAAAGTCATCCTGACGCCCGCCGCCGAACGCGGCTCAGGCATGGTCAAGCGTGCCGAGCAACTCGCGGCGAAGCACGGCTGGTTCCTCGCCCGGCAGTTCGACAACCCGGCCAACCCGGCCTACCACCGCCAGACGACCGCGGCGGAAATCCTGCGCGATTTCGCCGGGCGCAGGCTCGACCACTTCGTCTCGGGCTGGGGCACCGGCGGCACGCTCACGGGCGTGGGCGAAGTGCTCAAGGTCGCGCGCCCTGAAGTGAAGGTGCACGCCGCGGAACCGGAAGTCGCCGCGCTGCTGCAGGGCAAGGACTGGTCGCCGCACAAGATCCAGGGCTGGACCCCGGACTTCGTGCCGTCGGTCCTGAACCGTGCGGTCGCGTCGGACCTGCTGTCGATTTCCGATGCCGATGCCATCGCCACCGCGCGCCGGCTCGCACAGGAGGAGGGTCTTTTCGTCGGCATCTCCGCCGGCGGCACCGTGGCCGCCGCACTGCAGGTGGCCGCGACCGCGAAGCCGGGCGATGTCATCCTCGCGATGCTCCCGGATACCGGCGAACGCTACTTCTCCACGCCGCTGTTCGAAGGCGTCAACGAGGGGTCGGACGACGCGTGGCTTGCCGGCCTCGGCTGAACTTTCCCGCGCACATGAAAAACGCCGGCTTGCGCCGGCGTTTTTTTCATCCAGGCGATGGCCCGGGATTACCCGTTCTGCCACTGCCCAAGCGCGGCGAGCCCGTTGTCCTTGGCGCGGTCGAACACGGTCTGCTGCGCCTTGCCGAAGTTGCCGGCCATGTCCTGCGCCCACAGCTTCAGCGCGGCCTGCTGCATGGCGCGGCCGTAGGAGAAGCTGAGCGGCCACGGGTTCGGGCCCATTCGGTTCATCGCATCGAGATGCGCCGTCGCCTGCTCGTCGCTCTGGCCGCCGGACAGGAACACGATGCCCGGCAGGATCGCCGGCACGGTGGACTTCAGGCACATCAGGGTGGCTTCGGCCACTTCCTCGACACTGACCTGCTCCGGGCAGGACTTGCCCGGCAGCACCATCGACGCCTTGAGGATCGTGCCCTCGAGCGCGACGTTGAACTGGTACAGCGCATCGAACAGCGAGCGCAGCGTGACTTCGGTGACCTCGTAGCAGGTCTCGATGTCGTGGTCGCCGTCCATGATCACCTCGGGCTCGACCATCGGCACCAGGCCCACTTCCTGGCACAGCGCGGCGTAACGGGCCAGCGCATGGCTGTTGGCCTCGATGCAGGTGCCCGACGGCATGTCGTCGCCGATCGTGATCACCGCGCGCCACTTGGCGAACCGCGCACCCAGCTTGTAGTACTCCTGCAGGCGCTCGCGCAGCCCGTCGAGGCCCTCGGTGACCACCTCGCCCGGGAAGCCGGCCAGGTTGTGCGTGCCCTTGTCCACCTTGATGCCCGGGATCATGCCGTGGTCGGCCATGTACTTGGCGAACGGCACGCCGGCCTTCGTGGACTGGCGCAGGGTCTCGTCGAACAGGATCGCGCCCGACAGGTACTGGTTGGCGTTCGGCGTGGTCAGCAGCAGCTCGCGGTAGGCGCGGCGGTTCTCCTCCGTGCACTCGATGCCGACGCCGTCGAAGCGCTTCTTGCAGGTCGCGGAGGATTCGTCGATGGCGATGATGCCCTTGCCCGGGGCGACCATCGCACGGGCGGTTTCTGCAAGCTGTTCGATGCTCATTGGGGAGGCGTCCTGCGGGAAGGTGTCAGCCCTCCATTATAGCCGCCGCCGGGGTCGCCTGAAATCGTAGTCAGCCGGGAGGCTACAGCTCGCCCAGCCCCTCGGCGGTGCCGGACTCGCCCACCTGCAGCAGCCGGAGCGTGTTGGTGGCGCCGTGGGTCTCCATGTGCTCGCCGCTGGTGAACACCACCCGGTCGCCGGTGCCCAGCATCCCGGCCTCCACCAGCTTGCGGACGCTGCCGCGGGCGGCCTCGCGCGGGGTCTGTCCGCGGCTGTCGTAGTCCCACGTGAACACGTCACGCATCAGGGCCATGCGCCGGCGGGCCCCGGCATGGCGCGAGAACGCGTGGATCGGCACGTTGGAACGGAAGCGCGAGAGGAAGCGCACCGTGCCGCCGGACTCGGTCATCGCGACGATCGCGCCCACCCCGATGTGGCCCGACAGGAACATGGCCGCCATCGCAATGGCCTGGTCGGCACGCTCCAGGTCGCGTGGCGCGCCCTCGAAATCGAGGTCGCGCTGGAAACTGCGCTCGGCACCGATGCAGATGCGTGCCATCGCCTCGACGGCCGCCACCGGGTAGGCGCCCGCCGCCGACTCCTGCGACAGCATCACCGCGTCGCTGCCGTCGATCACGGCATTGGCGACGTCGAGCACTTCGGCGCGGGTGGGAATCGGGTTGTCCACCATCGACTGCAGCATCTGGGTCGCGGTGATCACCACCCGGTTGCGCGCCAGCGATTCGCGGATGATGCGTTTCTGCAGGCC
>Ga0207982_1000030_pt1 | contig 13301 bp, 12 predicted proteins | sample SoimicmetaGmgHAB_FD_188335 | JGI IMG/M metagenome (GOLD analysis project Ga0207982, IMG submission 188335) | Soil and rhizosphere microbial communities from Laval, Canada - mgHAB (SPAdes) (version 2) | ecosystem: Environmental > Terrestrial > Deep subsurface > Rock core/Sediment | place: Laval... | reverse complement strand
CTCGGCGATGCCGCCGGCGTTGTCGGTGATCGGGCCGTACGCATCCAGCGCCACGATCATTCCCGCCATCGAAAGCATCGACGTCGCCGCGATCGCGATCCCATACAGCCCGCCGAGGCGGTGGGCGAACAGGATCGACAGGCAGACGGCGATCACCGGCAGCGCGGTGGACTTCATCGACACACCCAGGCCCGCGATGATGTTGGTGCCGTGGCCGGTGGTCGAGGCCTTCGCCACGTGCCGCACCGGGCGGTACTGCGTGCCGGTGTAGTACTCGGTGATCCAGACGATGGCGCCGGTCAGCACGAGGCCGATGATCGCGCAGCCGTACAGGTTCATCCAGCCGTGCGGCGTGTCCGCCATCAGCGATCGGGTGATCGGGAAGAACAACAGCGCCGACAGCACCGCCGAGACGATCACGCCGCGGTACAGCGCGCCCATGATGTTGGGACGCTCACCGTCCACCTTGACGAAGAACGCGCCCACGATCGAGGCGATGATCGATGCGCCGCCCAGCACCAGCGGGTAGAGCACCGCGTTGTGCCCGGCCTGCGCGGCCATCAGTCCGCCCAGCAGCATCGTTGCGATGATCGTGACCGCGTAGGTCTCGAAGAGGTCCGCCGCCATGCCGGCGCAGTCACCCACGTTGTCGCCCACGTTGTCGGCGATCACCGCCGGGTTGCGCGGGTCGTCTTCGGGAATGCCGGCCTCCACCTTGCCCACCAGGTCCGCGCCCACGTCGGCGCCCTTGGTGAAGATGCCGCCGCCCAGTCGCGCGAAGATGGAGATCAGCGAAGCGCCAAACGCGAGCCCGACCAGCGCGTGCAGCGCCTGCTCCTGCGTCGCGCCCGTGTGCCTGGTGAGGACCATGTAATAACCCGCCACGCCCAGCAGGCCGAGGCCCACCACCAGCATGCCGGTGATCGCGCCACCGCGGAACGCCACGTTCATCGCCGGGCCGATGCCCGAGCGCGCCGCTTCCGCCGTGCGCACGTTGGCGCGCACCGATACGTTCATGCCGATGTAACCGGCCGCGCCGGACAGCACCGCGCCGATCAGGAAGCCGATGGCGGTTGGCCAGTGCAGTGCGAAGCCGATGATGAAGAACAGCACCACACCGGCGATCCCGATGGTCATGTACTGCCGGTTCAGGTAGGCGCGCGCGCCTTCCTGGATGGCGCCGGCGATTTCCTGCATGCGTTCGTTGCCCGCGGGTTGGCGGGTGATCCACTGGGCGGAGAGCAGCCCATAGGCGATGGCGAGGATGGCGCAGAGCAGCGCCAGGACGGGACCCCAATGTTCCAGCATGAAACCTCCACTTGATGCAGTGAAAAGGAATGGTGGTTCGGACCGCTGTCTCGACTATGGCACAGGCCCGCGGCCATTCATGCTGTGCTGCAAAAGAAGGCCGGGGTTCAGCGCGCGCGTGACACGCTCGCCGCGGTCCCCTGTCCTGGATGCTTGCCGATGATCCGTCCCGCCCTCGCCTTCGCCCTGGCCGCATTCGCCACCACTGCGCTTGCCGCCGATCCCAAGCCCGAGATCAACCGCCCCGTGGCCAAGCCACAGGTCGCGGGCGCCGTGCATACGCTGCGCACCTTCCCGGAAGCGTGCGCGCGCATCGAAGGCGTGTTCACCGGCAAGCCGGCGGACCCGTACCGCTTCGCCGTGGTCAACACCGATCCCCGGTGCCATGCGCGGGCCGACCTTGTCGACGCGAAGAAGATGAAGGTCGCGGGAGGGGGTTGGGTTTTCAACGACCTCGTGCGCGTCCCCAGCGCGGAATGCCCCTCGCGGATGGCCGTGGTGCGCGTCTGGCGGGAAAACGATAGAAAACTGGCGCCACCATCGCTCGATGCGCAGGGCCGGGCGCGCGTCTACCTGAAGGACGCCAAGGCCGCGGAAGTGCCGGGCGCGGTCAAGCTGCCGCGCTTCGCCGTGGCGATGAGCCTCGAGGGCAAGGCCTGCAACTGATCAGCCCAGATCCAGTTCCAGGTACTTCGGCAAGCCGGTCCGCGCGTACGGCGGATACGCCTCGCCACGGATCAAGGGCTGCAGGTAGCGGCGCGCTTCTTCGGTGATGCCGAATCCGTCGTCGCGGATGAACTCGGGCGGCATCGTTTTTTCCGCGTTGGCGATCTGCGACAGCGGGGCCGCCACCACCGACCAGCGATAGGGCGCATCGCGCAGCCGCCGGACCACCGGCATCGTGGCATTCATGCCCTTCAACGCGAACTGCACCGCCTTGCGGCCGACCGCGCGCGCGTGGTCGAAATCCGTCTGCGAGGCGATGTGCCGGGCGGAACGCTGCAGGTAGTCCGGCATGGTCCAGTGCACCTTGTGGCCCAGCACGTCGTGCACGCGACCGGCGAGGTGGCTCGCCACGCCCCCCAGCTGCGTGTGGCCAAAGGCATCGGTCCCGGCACCCGCATCGGCGACGAAACGCCCTTCGGCGGTGCGGATGCCTTCGCTCGCCACGACCACGCACCAGCCCACGCGCTCCACCACCGACTGCACTTTCGCGAGGAACGCGGCCTCGTCGTAGTCGCGCTCCGGGAACAGGATGACCTGGGGTGCTTCATCCTCGCGCGTACCCGCCAGGCCCGCGGCGGCGGCCAGCCAGCCCGCGTGCCGCCCCATCGCCTCGTAGACGAAGACCTTGGTGGACGTGCGTGCCATGGCCGCGACATCGAGCGCGGCCTCGCGCACGGACACCGCTGTGTACTTCGCGGCCGAGCCGAATCCGGGGCAGCAGTCGGTCACCGCCAGGTCGTTGTCGACCGTCTTCGGCACGCCGATGCAGGTCAGCGGATAACCGAATTCCTGCGCCAACTGCGAGACCTTGAGCGCGGTGTCGGCGGAATCGTTGCCACCGTTGTAGAGGAACCAGCGCACGTCATGGCGGCGGAACGTCTCCAGCAGTTGTTCGTATTTCGCGCGGTCCTGCTCCAGCGATTTCAGCTTGACCCGGCAGCTGCCGAATGCCCCGCCCGGCGTATGGGCCAGCGCCCGCACCTGCGCGATGGAGAGAATCGAGGTGTCGAACAGGTCATCCTCCAGCGCGCCGAGGATGCCGTTGCGCGCCGCCAGGACCTTGACCTTCCGGCTCCTCGCTTCGCTGATGACGGCGGAGGCGGTTGCGTTGATGACGGCGGTCACGCCGCCGGACTGGGCGTACAGGAGCGTGCCCTGGTGGGCGGCGGGACGGGGCATGGCGGCTGGAAATCCTGTGGGATGCGTTAAGCTGAAGGCCAACGGTGGCCGCCGAGTGTAGCGCCGGCCGCGCACGACCTCTGTGGAGTACCGCATGCGATTGATCCTCCTTGGCGCCCCCGGTTCGGGCAAAGGCACCCAGGCCACGCGACTGAAGGACCACCTGCAGGTCCCGCACATTTCCACCGGCGACCTGCTCCGCGCGGAAGTGGCCGCTGGCAGCCCGCTCGGCCTCGCCGCCAAGGAAGTGATGGCCCGTGGGGAGTTGGTCAGCGACGACATCCTGCTCGGCATGCTCGAGTCGCGCTTCTCGCGCGCGGACACCGCGAATGGCTTCATCCTCGACGGCTACCCGCGCAACCTCGCGCAGGCCGATGCATTGGGCGGCCTGCTGCAGCGCCTGGGCCAGCCGCTGGATGCCGCCGTGCAACTGGAGGTGCCCACCGACATGCTGGTCGATCGCATCGCCGGGCGTGCCAAGGCCGAGGGTCGCGCAGACGATTCCCCGGAGTCGGTGCGCACCCGCCTGCAGGTCTATACGGACCAGACCGCTCCGGTGATCGATTTCTATCGCAACAAGGGAGTGCTCACCATGGTGGATGGCGTGGGCAGCCTCGATGACGTGTTCGCACGCATCGTGACCGCGCTCGGCGAGGGCAAGGACGTCGGGTGAAACTGCACATCCTCGGTATCGCCGGCACGTTCATGGGCGGTGTCGCCGCGCTCGCGCGCGAACTCGGCCATGACGTCGAAGGCAGCGACCAGGCGGTCTATCCGCCCATGTCCACCCAGCTCGAGAAGCTCGGCATCGCGTTGAAGCAGGGTTACGATCCGGCGAACATCTCCGCCGACTGCGACACCGTCGTCATCGGCAATGCACTCTCGCGCGGCAATCCCGCGGTGGAAGCCGTGCTGGACGCCGGGCGCGCCTACACCAGCGGCGCCGAATGGTTGCGCGACAACGTGCTGCCGGGGCGCGAGACCATCGCGATCGCCGGCACGCATGGCAAGACCACCACCACGTCGATCACCACCTTCCTGCTCGAGGCCGCAGGCCGCGGGCCGGGGTTCCTCGTCGGTGGCGTGGCCGAGGACTTCGGTGTGTCCGCGCGCCTGGGCAGCGGGCGCGAATTCGTGGTCGAGGCCGACGAATACGACACCGCGTTCTTCGACAAGCGCAGCAAGTTCGTGCACTACCGGCCGACGGTCGCGGTGCTGAACAACCTCGAGTTCGACCACGCCGACATTTTCCCCGACCTCGCCGCGATCGAGCGCCAGTTCCACCACCTGGTGCGCACGGTGCCGCACCGTGGCCGCCTGGTCGTCAATGGCGAGGATGCCAACCTCCAGCGCGTGCTCGCGATGGGGTGCTGGACGCCGATCGACACCTTCGGCATCGGTGGCGCGTTCGATTGGGTCGCGCGTCCCGTGCAGCCCGATGGGAGCGATTTCGACGTCGTGCATCGCGGCACGGTCGTGGGACGCGTGTCCTGGCCGCTGCTGGGGCGCCACAACATGATGAACGCGCTGGCTGCCTTGGCGGCATGCCAGGCCGTGGGTGTGGATGCGGCAACGGTCATCCCCGCGCTGTCCCGCTTCCGCAGCGTCAAGCGGCGCATGGAAGTGGTGGATACCGTCGATGGCATCACCGTCTACGACGACTTCGCGCATCACCCGACCGCGATCGCCACGACACTCGGTGGCCTGCGCGCAAAAGTCGGCGCCGCCCGGATCGTCGCGGCGATGGAGCCACGCAGCAACTCGATGCGCCTTGGCGCCCACGCGGATGCGTTGGCGCCGTCGCTCGACGATGCCGACACCGTGGTGTTCCTCGCACGCCCGGAATTGCCATGGGATGCGCGCAAGGTGATCTCCGCGTTGAAGGGCGAGGGCGTGGCCGTGCCCGATGCCGACACGCTGCTGGCCGAATTGCGCACGCGCGTGCGCGCCGGTGACCACGTGGTCTTCATGTCCAACGGTGGATTCGACGGCGCCCCGCGCCGCTTCGCGCAACTGCTGCGCGATTAACCGCCGCCGGCCGGACGCGCGAGGTCGATCCGCAGGACCGGCGGCTCCCCGGCCGCCACGGGCGCATCGAGTGCGTGGAGGTTCTGCAGCTCCGCCGCCACCCCGGCATGCGCGGCCTGCGAGCGCACTGGATGACGGCTGGGTCGCCAAAGGCCCACCAGGCCCCATAGCCGCCGCACGTGGACCAGGCGCTGCACGCGCCCGATCCACAGCGGGGTGCCATCGTCGAGCCGCGCCGGCGCGGGCCACAGCCGCACCACGTCGCGTGTCCCGGTGGAGGGATCGTCGCGCACCATCAGCAGGGATTCCGGACGCCCATCGAGCGCGGACGGCAGTACGGCCTGCGATTGCGGCTTCGCGCGCTCGTCCAGCGCGCGCAGCGCCACCAGCCAACCAGCCTGCGGCTGCTCGCGCCAACCGGACATCTGCAGGCGCGCGCGCAACGGGGCCAGTTCGCCGGCCACCTGCAGGTCGAGCGGCCAGCGCGTCGTGCCGTCGCCCACATGGTGGCCGCTGGACAACGCCCGCCAGTCCGACTGCCACCATGCGGCCCGGGTGATGGCCACGCTGGGCGTGGGTGGCGAGAACCGGTCGAGCAACGGTCCCGCGCGCCGTGGCGCGTGCCACAGCGTCGCTGCGACGAGCGTGCCGTAGAACAGCAGCGCCAGCGGGCGCATCCAGAAGGATCGTGGCACGTGGCGACGGTAGGCCACGCCGAGCAGCAGCACCCAGGCCACGCCAAACAGCACGCCCATGACCACGTCGCTGAGCCAGTGCGCGCCGAGGTAGAGGCGGGCGAACCCCACCAGCGCGGTGACCGTCCCGGCCACCAGCCAAGGCCACATCCGCCGCCTGCCCGGCAGTTCGCGCGCGATGAGCACCGCGAAGAAGCCCAGCACCACGGCACACATCGCCACCGACACCGAGGGGAACCCGAACCCGACGGGAGCCGTCGGCGGCCGTGGCATGTGCACGATCCGCTTCAGCAGTTCCGAGGCCAGCAACCCGAATGCCACCGCAGCGATCCAGTGCACGACCGCCGGCCAGCGCCGCCGCCACGCCAGCCAGCCCAGCCCGACCACGAACGCGGGCAACAACACCTGGATGTCGGCCAGCGACGCCAACGCGGCCATCAGCCGGTCGGCGAGCGGATTGCGCAACGCGAACATCGCTTCGTACACGTGCTGGTCGAGCGGCAACGGTCCGCCCTGCATCAGTAATGCAACGATCCAGGCCGCCAGGCCCCAGCCCACGCTGGCGATGCAGGCCAGCAGGAGCAGCAGCGACGGCGTCTCCGGCCGCGCCGGATCCAGCAGGCGCGCCACATGCGGTCCAAGCCGGGGATGCGCGTGGCTCCACGCCAGTGTTCGTGCCAATCCACGATCGGCATGGCGCGCGAATGCGCGCGATCCGTACACCACCACCGCCCAGATCGCCGAAACCACCGCCAGCAGGATCAGCAGCACCAGCAGCAGGCGACCGGCGACCGCCGCGATCGCCTCGTACGACGCACCGAACAGCCACCCCGGCGCGAGGTACGCGCCGGCCCACGCCAGCGCCGCGAGCGCCGCGGGTGGCACATACCGGCGCCATGGCATCCCCAGCATGCCGGCGATGGCGGGCACGAAGGGCCGCACCGCGCCCACGAAGCGCGCGATGAAAATGCCCTTGACCCCCTGCTTGCGGAACATCCGTTCCGAGCGGTCCAGCACCTCCGGATAGCGCCGGAACAACCACAGGCCGCGCAGCTGCGGGCCGAACCGCCGGCCCAGCCAGAAACTCAGCGAATCACCGCAGAGTGCGCCGAGTGCGGTGCATGCCAGTGCATAGGGGCCGTTGATCTCGCCCAGGCCGACCATCACGCCGACCGCGAACAGCAGCGGCAACGCCGGCACGAGGATCCCCACGACGGCCACGCCTTCGCAGAATGAGATGGCGAAGACCGCCAGCCCCGCAGCGGCGGGATGCGCGGCGATCCAGAGGGAGAGTTCCTGAAGCCACGCGGGATGCATGCCGCGATTATAGGAACCGTCGACTAGACTTCGGTGACATTCCACGGGCCGCCGACGATGCAGACCCTCCAGGGCAAGACGCTGTTCATCACCGGGGCCTCGCGGGGCATCGGGCGTGCGATCGCGCTGCGCGCCGCACGGGATGGCGCGAGCATCGCGCTGGTGGCCAAGTCGGCGGTTCCGAATCCCAAGCTGCCGGGCACCATCCACACTGTCGCGGAGGAAGTCCGTGCGGCGGGGGGGCAGGCATTGCCGCTCCAGTGCGACATCCGCGAGGAAGACCAGGTGCGGGCCGCGGTCGCCGCCACGGTGGATGCGTTCGGTGGGCTCGACATCCTCGTCAACAACGCCAGCGCGATCTGGCTTGCCGGCGCACTCGACACGCCCATGAAACGCTACGACCTGATGACGCAGGTGAATTCGCGCGGCAGTTTCCTGTGCGCGCAGGCCTGCCTGCCGCAACTGCTGCAGTCTCCGAACCCGCATGTCCTCACGCTGGCGCCGCCGCCATCGCTGGATCCGAAATGGTGGACGCCACACACCGCGTACACGCTGGCCAAAATGGGAATGAGTCTGGTCACGCTGGGCCTGGCCGGGGAATTCGGCCCCAGGGGCATCGCAGTGAACGCGCTGTGGCCGAAAACGATTGTCGCCACCGACGCCCTCAACATGATCCCCGGCATCGAGATCGATCGCTGCCGCAAGCCCGAGATCGTTGCCGATGCGGCGCAGGCGATCCTGGTGCGCGATGCCAGCACCACCACAGGCCGCTTCTTCATCGACGAGGACGTGCTGCGCGAAGCCGGCACCACCGATTTTTCCGCCTACGCGGTCGATCCTTCCAAGCGCCTGCTGCCCGACCTGTTCCTGGAGCCGACGGCATGAAATACCTGCACACGATGGTGCGCGTGCGTGACCTCGAAGCCTCGTTGCGCTTCTACTGCGAGGGATTGGGATTGAAGGAAACCCGGCGCATGGACAACCCCGAGGGTCGCTACACGCTCGTCTTCGTCGCGGCCGACGAAACCCCGGGGGCCGAGATCGAGCTGACGTACAACTGGCCCGATGCCGGTGGCGTGAGCGAGGACTACGGCAGCGCGCGCAACTTCGGACACCTTGCGTTCCGCGTGCCCGACATCCATGCGCTGTGCGCGCACCTGCAGGCGATGGGCTACACGATCAATCGTCCACCGCGCGATGGCCACATGGCCTTCGTACGTTCACCCGACCTCATATCCATCGAACTCCTGCAGGATGGGCACCTGCCGCCGCAGGAGCCGTGGGCGTCGATGCCCAACACCGGAGCCTGGTAACCACCATGCAACACGACACGCAAACACTGCTCGGCATCGCCCGCGACCGCTACGTGCCGATCTACAGGCAGCGCGCGATGGTGCTCGATCGCGGGCTCGGCTCGCGCCTCTGGGATACCGAAGGCCGCGAATACATCGATTTCGCCGCGGGCATCGCCGTGTGCGGCCTGGGCCACGCGCATCCGGCCCTTGTCGACGCGTTGGTGGTGCAGGCCGGCAAGCTCTGGCACACCAGCAATGTCTTCCACTCCGAGCCGCCGCTGCGCCTCGCCGAGGAACTGGTCGGTGCCTCGCGGTTCGCGCAACGGGTGTTCTTCTGCAACTCGGGCGCGGAAGCCAATGAAGCGGCGATCAAGCTAGTGCGCAGGCATGCGGCGGGGCAGGGACGCACGCCGGACCGCCGCGTGATCGTGACCTGCCGGGGCAGCTTCCACGGGCGCACGCTGGCGGCCGTCACGGCCACTGCGCAGCCGAAATACCAGGAAGGCTACGAGCCGCTGCCACCGGGTTTCCGCTACATCGATTTCAACGATCTTGCCCAGCTGGACGCCGCCATGGCCACGGGGGACGTCTGTGCGGTGATGCTCGAACCGGTACAGGGCGAGGGCGGGGTGATGCCCGCCGCCGATGGGTACCTGCAGGGCGTGCGCGCCCTGTGCGATCGCCACGGCGCACTGCTGGTGCTGGACGAGATCCAGGCCGGCATGGGCCGCACGGGCACGCTGTTCGCGCATTGGCAGGACGACGTCATCCCGGACATCGTCACGCTTGCCAAGGCGCTGGGGGGCGGCATCCCGATCGGCGCGATGCTCGTCGGCGAACGTGCCGCGGATACGCTGCAATACGGCGCCCACGGCACGACCTTCGGGGGGAATCCGTTGGCGGCTTCGGTCGCGCGCGTGGCGTTGCGTGAACTGGCGTCACCGGGGATCGAGGCGAACGTCGCGCGCCAGTCACGATCCCTCCGCGATGGATTGGCCGCGATCGATGCCAGGCTCGACCTTTTTTCCGAAGTGCGTGGGCGTGGCCTGATGCTTGGCGCGGTGTTGAACCCTGGGCTTGCAGGCAAGGCTGGCGAGATCCTCGACTTCGCCGCCGCCGAAGGCCTGCTGCTGTTGCAGGCCGGGCCGGACGTGCTCCGTTTCGTGCCCGCGCTCAACATCGGTGACGCCGATGTCGCCGAAGGCCTGGCGCACCTGGAACGCGCGCTGCGGGCCTTCCTGGCGGCCTGAGTCAGGCCGCTGCGAGCTCCGCGAAGGCGGCGCGCGCCGCGACGATCGTTGCGTCGATGTCGGCCTGCGAATGCGCAGCCGACATGAAGCCAGCTTCGAAGGCCGATGGCGCCAGGTACACGCCGCGCTCCAGCATCGCGTGGAAGAACCGGTTGAAGCGGGACGCGTCGCAGGCCATCGCCTGCGCGAACGTGTCCACCTTTTCGGCGCTGAAGAACAGACCGAACATCCCGCCCACCCGTTGCGTGGAGAACGCCACGCCGGCATCGCGTGCCGCCATTTCCAGCCCATCGCACAAGGCGTTGGTTTTTGCCTCCAACGCCGCGTGGAATCCCGGTTGCTGGATCAGCTCGAGCATCGCGAGCCCCGCTGCCATCGCCACGGGATTGCCGCTGAGCGTCCCCGCCTGGTAGATGGGGCCGGCTGGCGCGATCTGCTGCATCAGGTCGCGACGGCCGCCATAGGCACCCACCGGCATGCCGCCGCCGATCACTTTGCCGAACGTGCTCAGGTCCGGAGTGATCCCGTAGCGCGCCTGCGCACCACCCAATGCCACGCGGAAGCCGGTCATGACTTCGTCGAAGATCAGGAGTGCGCCATGTTTCGTGCACAGGTCCCGAAGATGCTGCAGGTAGCCATCGCGCGGAGGCAGGCAATTCGCGTTGCCCACCACTGGTTCGATGATCAGGCCGGAAATGTCGTTCCCGCACGCGTCGAACAGCGCTGTCGCCGCATCGAAATCGTTGTAGGGCAACGTCAGCGTGAGGTCGGCCAAGGCCTTGGGGACGCCTGGCGAGGTCGGCACGCCGAACGTGAGCGCGCCACTGCCTGCCTTCACCAGGAAGCTGTCGCCATGACCGTGGTAGCAGCCTTCGAACTTCACGATGCGCGCGCGTCCGGTCGCGCCGCGTGCCAGCCGGATCGCGGACAGCGTCGCTTCGGTGCCCGAGTTGACCATCCGCACCATCTCGCAGCTGGGTACCAGGCGCGTGATGGTTTCCGCCATCGTGACTTCCAGTGGGTTCGGCGTGCCGAACGAGAGCCCGTCGCGCGCCGTGCTGACCACCGCGTCCAGCACCTGCGGATGGTTGTGCCCCACGATCATCGGTCCCCACGAGCCCACGTAATCGATGTAGCGATTGCCATCGGCGTCGAACAGGTGCGCGCCCTCCGCGCGGGCAGTGAAGAAGGGCTCCCCGCCCACGGACTTGAACGCGCGCACGGGCGAGTTCACGCCACCGGGCATCAGCGCCTGGGCGCGGGAAAACAGCTCGTGGGAACGCGAATGGTCAAGCGGCATCGGTGTCTCCGTTAAGGGTTATCGATCGAAGGCGGCGGCGCATGCACGGGCGGCCACGACCGGATCCGGCGCATCGAATACGCCGCTGATCACTGCGACCAGGTCGGCGCCGGCATCGATGGCCACTCGCACATTGTCCGGCCCGATCCCACCGATGGCCACCCGCGGCACGCCCAATGCGGTGGCGGCGTGCAACAGGGCGGGCGTGGCCCGTCGGGCCAACGGCTTCGTGCTGGAGGGAAACAACGCACCGAAGGCAATGTAATCCGCTCCCTCCGCCACCGCGGCGGTCGCCAGCGCGAGATCGTCATAGCAGCTGGCACCGAGGATCGCGCCGGCGCCGAGCACACTGCGCGCAGCCGGCAGGGTTCCGTCCGTTTCGCCCAGATGCACCCCCTCCGCGCCTACGCAGGCTGCAAGCGCGATGTCATCGTTCACCACGAATGGCACGCCGACGCGGGCGCACAGCTGCCGTAGCGCCGCAGCTTGCCGCTCGGCCAGCGCCGGTTCCGCAAGCTTGTTTCGGTATTGCAGCAGCACGGCATGCGGCAGCACCGCCCCCACGCGTGCCACCAGCGTAGCGGTGTCCAGGATGTCGGGGGTGAGCAGATACAGGCCGCGGCGGGGCATGGATGGCGGCATCGGCGTTCCGGACGTGGGAAAATGCCGATTCTTCCACGAGTCCGCGCCTTTACCCATGCCAGAGTCCGCCATCGCCACCCAGCCCTTCCGCACCTGGATGTGCGTTGTCTGCGGGTTCATCTATGACGAGGCGAAAGGGCTGCCGGAAGAGGGGATCGCACCCGGCACGCGCTGGGAGCACGTCCCGGACACCTGGACGTGCCCGGATTGCGGCGTCACCAAGGACGACTTCGAGATGATCGAGGCGTAACCCGCCAGCAGGCCGTCAGTTCAGCGTACCAGGTGCCACCTTCAGCACCGTGCCGTCCTTCAGCTGCATCGCCGCCGCCTGGCCGGCGTTCAACTCGAGCACATACATCGCAGGCGCATTGCTCGGATAGGGCGGGCAGCCATCGCCCAGCGTGCAGGGCGGCACGTCACGCTGCTGCGTCACCAGCTTCAGGTCGTGGTCGAAGAACAGGATGTCCAGCGGAATATGGGTGTCCTTCATCCAGTAGGCCAGTGGTTCCTCGCGCTCGTGCACGAACAGCATCCCGTGGTTCGCCGCCATGCTGTCGCGGAACATCAGCCCACGTGCGCGCTCGTCTTCGGTCCGCGCAACCTCGATGTCGTAGTGCTTGCCGGCCAACTCCACCCAGGGATTGGCCGTCGAAGCACAACTGGCGAGCAAGGCGCAGGCCATGAGCAGGGTGGATTTCGGGATCGCGCGCATCGATCGGGCTCCTTTCAACGGGTTTTCCGCATTGTCCGGCCGGTGTCGCCTGGAAAGTCAATCTCCGGGACCCAAAAGGCCGCATTCATCCCCCCTTGACGATCGGCAAATGGCCTGTAAGATGCGCGGCTCGCTCGGTGGTTCATCGCAGGGCGCCGACAACAGGCTTTCACAGGCTGTTGACGGACGAAAAAACCGCGCTATCATGTGCGGCTCCCCCGGACGAAACATTGCTACGGGGTGCAACGAAAAAAGTTCGATCAGAGGTGTTGACGGACTGAAAAAACGTTGTATAGTGTGCGGCTCACCCGGCGGAAACGCAGGGTTACGGAAAAGGCGCTGAGGCCCGATCCGGCTCTATGAAAAGGTGTACGCAGGAAACTTGTGTGGACGTCTGGCAAGTGGAGTTGTCCATCTTGCAGATGTTCAAAAGAGCGCAAGTCAATTCAATTGCAATAGCAAGCGAGTGATTTCGAGCTCGGGAGAACACTGCACTCAAAGCTTTGGACGCAAGTCCGAAAAACTTAAGTGAAGAGTTTGATCCTGGCTCAGAGTGAACGCTGGCGGCAGGCCTAACACATGCAAGTCGAACGGCAGCACAGGAGAGCTTGCTCTCTGGGTGGCGAGTGGCGGACGGGTGAGGAATACATCGGAATCTGCCTATTTGTGGGGGATAACGTAGGGAAACTTACGCTAATACCGCATACGACCTACGGGTGAAAGCGGAGGACCTTCGGGCTTCGCGCAGATAGATGAGCCGATGTCGGATTAGCTAGTTGGCGGGGTAAAGGCCCACCAAGGCGACGATCCGTAGCTGGTCTGAGAGGATGATCAGCCACACTGGAACTG
>Ga0207982_1000026_pt1 | contig 14640 bp, 14 predicted proteins | sample SoimicmetaGmgHAB_FD_188335 | JGI IMG/M metagenome (GOLD analysis project Ga0207982, IMG submission 188335) | Soil and rhizosphere microbial communities from Laval, Canada - mgHAB (SPAdes) (version 2) | ecosystem: Environmental > Terrestrial > Deep subsurface > Rock core/Sediment | place: Laval... | reverse complement strand
TCGTCGAAGGCATTGCGGTCGAGGTTGAACTGCCCCTCGCGCCAGTCGTAACGCTCGCGCGTGGTCACTTCCTTCGCGAGATCCATGCCCTTCAATCCAGGGAACTTGCGCGCGGCCTCGATGGCCTGCGAAGCATCGATGCCCTCGCCTGCCATCAACGCGCCGTTCTGGGCCCCGCCGTCGCGCAGGATGCGCGTGAGCTTGCGGGTGTCGATGCCTGAAATCGCCACGATGCCCCGCGCCTGCAGCCACTCGGGGAGCGGGACCTGGCTGCGCCAGCTGCTGGGGCGACGCGGCACGTCACGGACGATCAGCCCGGAGGACCACACCGTGCGGGCCTCGTCGTCGGCGACGGTCATGCCGGTATTGCCGATATGGGGATAGGTCAGGGTGACGATCTGGCGGGCGTACGAGGGGTCGGTCAGGACTTCCTGGTAGCCGGTCATGGCGGTGTTGAACACCACCTCGCCCACGGACAGGCCGGGCGCGCCGACGGAAATCCCCTGGAAGACGGTGCCGTCTTCAAGGGCAAGGATGGCGGGTTCGGTCACGGGCATTCGCCTTGTTCAGGTTGCAAGACACCGCCGGAGCGCGTTTGCGCGGTCCGGAATGGCGGTTGGGGCGAGCCGGAATGATAAATGTCGGGCCCCTCCCTGTCCATGCCGCGTGAGGAATCAAGGGACTGCGCGGGTTCATCATCACCCGGATGCCGTTTCGCACGGGCGTGCGAAACCCGTGGAACCGGAGGATCTCCGCTTGCGCCACGACCACTCGCTCAAGGCGCGCACCGCTGCCCTGCTCGCCCCAGCCGGCGTCCACCTCGACGGCGATGCCCCGCACGACCTGCGCGTCCATGACGACCGCTTCTATGCCCGGATCTTCGCGCAGGGCTCGCTCGGGCTTGGCGAGGCCTACATGGATGGATGGTGGGACGCCGACGACCTGCCCGCGTTCTTCACCCGCGTGCTGGGCGCGCGCGTGGACGAACACCTCCATACGTTCGATGCGATGCTGGCCCACCTGCGGGCACGGTTCGTGAACCTGCAGCACGGCGCCCGCGCGTTCCAGATCGGCGAGACCCACTACGACCTTGGCGACGACCTCTTCAAGGCGATGCTGGGGCGGCGACTGGTCTATTCCTGCGCCTACTGGCGCGACGCCGCCTCGCTCGATGCAGCCCAGGTGGCGAAACTGGCCATGGTCTGCGACAAGCTCGGGTTGCAGCCCGGGATGCGCGTGCTCGACATCGGCTGTGGGTGGGGGGAGGCCCTCAAGTTCGCCGCGCAGGAACATGGCGTGGAAGGCGTGGGGATCACCGTGTCCGCGAACCAGGCGGCCTATGCGAGACAGCTGTGCGAGGGGTTGCCGGTGGAGATCCACCTGGAGGACTACCACGACCTCACCGAACCGTTCGACGCGATCCTGTCCATCGGCATGTTCGAGCACGTGGGCGCGCTCAACTATCGCGGCTTCTTCGAAATCGCGCGCCGCTGCCTGGCACCGGATGGGCTGTTCCTGCTCCATTGCATCGGCACCAACGAAGCGCCTTCGCGCCCGGATCCATGGATCGCGAAATACATCTTCCCGAACTCGCAGATCCCTGCGGCCTCCGAGGTCGCGACAGCGCTTGAAGGCCTGTTCGTGGTGGAGGACTGGCACAACTTCGGTGCCGACTACGACCGCACGCTGATGGCCTGGCGGGACAATTTCGATGCCGCGTGGCCGCGGCTGTCGGGCCACTACGACGAGCGGTTCCGCCGCATGTGGCATTTCTACCTCGCCTGCGCCGCGGCGACGTTCCGCTGCCGGCGCGACCAGCTGTGGCAACTCGTCCTCAGCCCGGAGGGCGTGCCCGGTGGCTACCGGGCGCCACGTTATTCGAGCGTGTCGGACACCGCGTAGCGACCCGGCGCATGGCCTGCGATCCAGCGCGTGGCATGCAGCGCACCCCGCGCGAAGATGTCGCGGTCGGTGGCACGGTGCACCAGCTCCACGCGCTCGCCCAGCCCGGTGAACTGCACCAGGTGCTCGCCCACGATGTCACCCGCGCGCAGGCTGGCATAGTGCGGCTCGGCACCGCCTTGGGCGGCCGCGGCACCCAGCGTCAACGCCGTCCCGGACGGCGCATCCTTCTTGTGCACGTGGTGCGATTCCACGATGTCGCAGTCCCAGCCCTGCAACGCGCGGGACGCACGCGCGACCAGGTCCTGCAGCACGGCCACGCCAAGGCTGAAGTTGGATGCCCACAGCAGCGGGATGCGTGAAGCGGCGGCGTCGAGCCTCGCACGTTGTCCATCGTCGAGGCCCGTTGTTCCGGACACCAGCGCGGCTCCGCGCGCTTCGCACAGCGCGAGGATGGCATCGAAGCCTGGCGGCAGGCTGAAATCGACGGCCACGTCGAACGGCGGCAACCCGCCGAGTTCATTCGCGGAAAAACACGGCACCTGGTCGATCGCGCGCGATTCCGGCTCGCGTCCGAAGACCAGTGCCACCAGCTGCAGTCCGGGCACGTCGGCGGCAAGGCGCCGCAAGGCGTGGCCCATGCGGCCGTTGGCACCGTGGATGACCAGTCGGATCGGCGTGTCCATGCCCGGAGCCTAATGCATCAGGAGACCATGCGGTCCCAGAAGCCCTTGACCCCATCCACGAAGGTGCTGTGCCTCGGTGAATGCCGGCGTGCACCCTCGCCCACGAACGTGGATTCGAACTTCTCCAGCAATTCGCGCTGCTCCGTCGTCAGGTTGACCGGCGTCTCCACCACGGCACGGCAATAGAGGTCACCCTCGCTCCTGCTGCGAACGGACTTCACGCCCTTGCCGCGCAGGCGGAACACCTTGCCGGTCTGGGTTTCCGCGGGCACCCGGATCTCGGCATCGCCATTGAGCGTGGGCACGCGCACCGCGTCGCCAAGCGCGGCCTGCGAGATGCGGATGGGCACGTCGCAGTGCAGGTCGTCGCCGTCGCGCTGGAAGATCGCGTGCGGGCGCACGTGCACTTCCACGTAGAGATCGCCCGGGGGCGCACCCGCAGGCCCCGCCTCGCCCTCGCCCGCCAGGCGGATCCGATCGCCGGTATCGATGCCCGCGGGCACCTTCACTTCGAGCACCTTGTCGCCGTGCACGCGGCCGGCGCCGCGGCACTCGGGACAGGGATTCACGATCACCTGGCCGCGGCCGTGGCACTGCGGGCAGGCCTGCTGCATCTGAAAGATGCCGCGTTGCATGCGCACCTGGCCGTGGCCTTGGCACGTTCCGCAGGTTTCGAGCTTCCCGTCGGCCGAACCGTTGCCATGGCAGGTGTCGCACTCGGAGAGGGTCGGCACGTCGATGCGCTTGGTGAGGCCAGCCACGGCCTCTTCCAGGTCCAGTTCAAGCACATAACCGATGTCGGCGCCACGGCGCTGCGCACGTCCGCCACCACCGCCGAAGATGTTGCCGAAGATGTCGCCGAAGATGTCGCCGACGTCCGCGAACCCGGGCCCCGGCCCGCCGCCACCGCCCATGCCATGCTCGAACGCGGCATGCCCATGCGCATCGTACGCACGACGGCGCTGCGCATCGGTCAGTACCTCGTAGGCTTCCTTGCATTCCTTGAACGCCGCTTCCGCACCGGGATCCGGATTGCGGTCCGGATGGTGCTTCGCCGCCGCACGGCGGTAGGCCTTCTTCAGGTCCTCGGCGCTGGCATCGCGTGCCACTCCCAGGACTTCGTAATAGTCACGCTTGCTCATTCACGATGCTCTCTGCAGCCGCCCGTCCGGACGCCGGACAAGGAAACGGGCGCCCCGTCATTATCGGGGGCGCCCGCCATTCCGTGGGGCTCAAGCCTTGTTGTCGTCGTCCTTGACCTCGGTGAACTCGGCGTCCACCACGTCGTCGCCACCGGCATGGCCGGCCCCCGGCTCGCCCGCCGCACCCGGCTGCGCACCGGCATTGGCCGCGGCGAACAGCGACTGCGCCACCTCTTCCAGCGACTTCGTCTTGGACTCGATCTGGCCCTTGTCGTCGCCCTTCATCGCGGTCTCGAGCTCGGCGATGGCGCCTTCGGCGCGACCGATCAGGTCGCCACCCAGCTTGTCGCCGTTGTCCTTGATCGCGGTCCGGGTCGCATGGATCAGGCCATCGGCCTGGTTGCGCGCCGCCACCAGCTCATGGAACTTCTGGTCCTCCTCGCGGTGGGACTCGGCGTCCTGAACCATGCGCTGGATTTCCTCGTCGGACAGGCCGGAACCCGCCTTGATCTCGACCTTCTGTTCCTTGCCCGTCTTCTTGTCCTTCGCCGTCACGTGCACGATGCCGTTGGCGTCGATGTCGAAGCTCACCTCGATCTGCGGCATGCCGCGCGGCGCGGGTTCGATGCCCGACAGGTCGAAGCGCGCCAGCGACTTGTTGTACGCCGCCTGTTCGCGCTCGCCCTGCAGCACGTGCACCGTCACCGCCGACTGGTTGTCATCGGCCGTCGAGAACGTCTGCGAGGCCTTGGTCGGGATCGTGGTGTTCTTCTCGATGATCTTGGTGAACACGCCACCCAGCGTCTCGATGCCCAGCGACAGCGGGGTGACGTCGAGCAGCAGCACGTCCTTCACGTCGCCCGCCAGCACGCCACCCTGGATCGCGGCGCCGATCGCCACCGCCTCATCCGGGTTCACGTCCTTGCGCGGCTCCTTGCCGAAGAACTCCGCGACCGCCTGTTGCACCTTCGGCATGCGGGTCTGTCCACCGACCAGGATCACTTCGCCGATATCGCTCGCGCGCAGGCCGGCGTCGTTCAGCGCGGTCTTGCACGGCTCGATCGTCTTCCTGACCAGGTCATCCACCAGCGCCTCGAGCTTCGAGCGCGTCAGCTTGATGTTGAGGTGCTTGGGGCCGCTCGCATCGGCCGTCACGTATGGCAGGTTGACGTCAGTCTGCTGCGCGGAAGAGAGCTCGATCTTTGCCCGCTCGGCCGCGTCCTTCAGGCGCTGCAGCGCCAGCGGATCCTTGCGCAGGTCGATGCCCTGCTCCTTCTGGAACTCCTCGACGAGGTAGTCGATGACGCGCTTGTCGAAATCCTCGCCACCGAGGAAGGTGTCGCCGTTGGTGGCCAGCACCTCGAACTGCTTCTCGCCGTCCACGTTCGCGATCTCGATGATCGACACGTCGAAGGTGCCGCCGCCGAGGTCATACACCGCGATCTTGCGGTCCTTGACGTCGGCCTTGTCGAGCCCGTAGGCCAGCGCGGCGGCGGTGGGCTCGTTGATGATGCGCTTGACGTCGAGGCCCGCGATGCGGCCGGCGTCCTTCGTCGCCTGGCGCTGGCTGTCATTGAAGTACGCCGGCACCGTGATCACGGCTTCGGTGACGGTCTCGCCGAGGAAGGCCTCGGCCGTCTTCTTCATCTTCTCCAGCACCTTCGCGGAGACTTCCTGCGGCGCCAGGGCCTTGCCGTCGACCAGCGACACCCACGCATCGCCATTGTCGTGCGCCACGATGGCGTACGGCACCAGCCCGAGGTCCTTCTTCACTTCGGCGTCGGTGAACTTGCGGCCGATCAGGCGCTTCACCGCGTAGAACGTGTTCTTGGGATTGGTCACCGCCTGCCGCTTGGCCGAGGCACCGACGAGCACTTCGCCGTCCTTGGTCCAGGCCACGATCGAGGGCGTGGTGCGGTCGCCCTCGCTGTTCTCGATGACGCGCGCCTTGCCGCCATCCATGATGGCGACGCAGCTGTTGGTGGTGCCGAGGTCGATGCCGATGATCTTGGCCATGGGAAATCCTCTGTCGATTGGAATTGGGTGCGGCGTTGCCGCGATGTCCGGGATGTGGGGGCGTGGCGCCCGCCGTTCAAGCGCCGAGGGGTCAGTCGTGCTGGGCAACCACGACCATGGCGGGCCGCAACAGCCGCCCGTTCAGCACGTAGCCCTTCTGGAAGGACTGCAGCACGTGGCCTGGCGGCACGTCGACGGCCGGCGCCTGGCTGACGGCGTTGTGGTGCTCCGGGTTGAAGGCATCACCGGCCGCGGGTGCCACCTCGACCAGGCCGTTGCGCTCGGCCACGGCATGCAACTGCTTCAGCGTGAGCTCCAGCCCGGCGCGAAGCGGATCGTCCGCCGGCGCGTTGGCCAGGCCCGCCTCGAGGCTGTCGAAGACGGGCAGCAGGTCTCCCAGCAGGCGTTCGTTGGCGAACTTGCGCGCCACGTCGATGTCGCGCTCCAGCCGCTTGCGTTGGTTCTCGAGATCGGCGCGCTCGATCAGCGACTGCGCCTTCAGCTGGTCGATCTCGGCGCGCAGCGCCTCCAGGGGATCGAAGTTGTCATCGACGTCCGGGGCAGCGGTCGCCGCCAGGCCATCGTGGAGGTCTTCGGGGTTCGGATGCTCGCTCGTCATGGGCAGGTGGGGTCCTTGGCCGGGGTCGGATGCCCCGATTTTCCAGACATGGGGTGTGCTCCCCGTCGACGCAAGGGCGCCCGTCCAGGACCGCCGGCGTCAGGAGCGCGGGCCGAGGGCCTCGCCCAGCACCCCGGCCGTCGCCTCCACCAGCGGAATCACCTGGTCGTAGGCCATGCGCCGAGGGCCAATCACCCCCAGCACGCCCAGCACCTGGCCATCCGAACCGGCATAGGGCGTCGCCACCATCGCCATGCCCTCCATGGGGGCCAGCCCGGTTTCCTCACCGATGAAGATACGCACGCCCTCCGCGTGCAGCGTCCGTTCCAGCAGCTGCAGCATGTCGCGCTTGCGGGCGAAGGTTTCGAACAGCTCGCGCAGGCGGTCCACGTCGGCCAGGTCATGCACGCCCATCAGCCGGGTCTGCCCTGCCAGCAGCAGGCTGGCATCGCCCTGATCGGCGGGGTCGGTGATCGCAAGCTCCGCCAGGGTGAGCGCATGCCCCATCAGGTCGTGCACGGCATCGCGCGCGGCCCGCAGTTCCGCCAGCAGCTGGCGGCGGATGCGGGTGATCGGCTGGCCCGCGAAGTTCGCGTTGAGGTAGGCGGCGATGCGTTCCAGCTCGCCAGGCTCGTAACCTCGGCCAGGCCGCAACACCCGGTTCTGGATCTCGTTGTCGGCAAAGACCACGATCGCCAGCACCTCTTCCGGGCTCAGGGCCACGAATTCGATGCGCCGGAACGCCGACGCCTCGCGACTGGGTGCACTGACCACGCCCACGAAACGGCTCATCGCCGAAAGCAGTTCGGTGGCGCTGCCAAGCAGCTCGCGCGTCCCGGCGGTGCCGGGCAGCTCCGCCCGCAACCGGCGCACATCGCCCTCGTCCAGCGCCTGCACGTGCAACAGGGAATCCACGAACACGCGATAGCCCTGCGCCGTCGGGATCCGGCCGGCGGAGGTATGCGGCGACGCCAGCAGGCCCAGGTCCTCGAGGTCGCCAAGGATATTGCGGATGGTGGCCGGGCTGATGTCCAGTCCCGCGCAGCGGGCCAGCGTCTGCGAGCCCACCGGTTCGCCCTCGCGGATGTAACGACCGATCAGCGTGCGCAGCAGCTGCCGTGCACGGGGATCGAGGTCATCGGGGAGCGAGGCTGGGGCCATGGCTTCGATATACGGGCGCGGAAGCGCCGATGCAAGCGTCGCAACCGTTGCGACCCGAGGGCCTAGAATCGCGGCATGCTCACCCAGCTCAGCATCCGCGACTTCGCCGTCATCGCCACCTCCGAACTCGAGTTCGGCCCGGGCATGACGGTCATTTCAGGCGAAACCGGCGCGGGCAAATCGCTGCTGGTGGATGCGCTGGGCTTCCTGTCGGGCAACCGCGCCGACGCGGGCATGGTGCGGCACGGTTGCGCCCGCGCGGAGCTGGCGGCGGAATTCGACCTGTCCGATGCACCCGTGGCGTCCGCCTGGCTGGCCGAGCAGGAACTGGACGATGGTGCGGCCTGCCAGTTGCGACGCGTGCTCCGCGCCGATGGCGGCTCCAAGGCATGGATCAACGGACGCGCGGTGACGCTGGCCCAACTGGGTGAACTGGCCGCGCGGCTGGTGGAGATCCACGGCCAGCATGCGCACCAGGCGTTGTTGTCGCGCTCCGCGCAACTGGACCTGCTTGACGCCACCGGCGGCTTGCAGCCGCAGCGCGCAGCCGTGGCCGCCACCGCGGGCGCATGGCGCGCGATCCGCCGCCAACTGGATGCCTTGACCGAGCGTGGCGACGTGGCCGACCGCATCGCCCTGCTCGACCATCAGCACGCGGAACTCGTCGCGGAAACGCTGGAGCCCGAGGCCGTGGCAGAGCTGTTCGCACGGCACCGCCGGCAGGCCAACAGCAGCGCATTGCAGGCTGCCTGCGACAAGGCCTCCGTGCAACTGGAAGGCGACGAAGAACAACCCGGCGCTGCCGCGCTCGCGCACGGTGCACGCGTTGCGCTGGCCCGCATGCTGGACGACGAACCTGCGCTGCGGGAGGTGGACGGCATGCTCGAAGCCGCCGCGATCCAGCTGGACGAGGCGCTCGCGGCGCTGGCGCGCGTGCGCGACGAGCTGCAGGCGGATCCGGCGCAACTGGACGCACTCGACCGCCGTATCGGCCGCCTCCATGACCTTGCGCGCAAGCACCGCACCACGCCGGGGGAGCTGGCCGGCACGCAGGCCGCCATCGCCATCGAACTCGACACCCTGCGCAACGCCGGCGAATACGAAATCGAACTCCGCACGCAGCTGGACGCGGCGCACGCCGCATGGCGCGCGGATGCCGCCGCACTCGCGCGTGCGCGCACCAAGGTCGCGAAGAAGTTGTCCGTTGAGGTCAGCACGCTGATGGACACGCTCGGCATGGCCGGCGGCCGTTTCGTGGCCGAGCTCGAGCCGCGCACGGATGACACGCCGGATGCGCAGGGTTCGGAACGCGTGGAATTCCTGGTTTCCGCCAACCCCGGCCAGCCGCCACGCCCGCTGCGCAAGGTCGCCTCCGGTGGCGAGCTCTCACGCATCGCCTTGGCCATCGAGGTGGCCGCACTGGGCGGCGACCTCGTCCCGACCATGGTGTTCGATGAAGTGGATACCGGCATCAGTGGCGCCATCGCCGACGTGGTCGGCCGCACGTTGCGCCAGCTGGGTGGCCGTTGCCAGGTGATGTGCGTGACCCACCTGCCGCAGGTGGCCGCGCATGGCCATCGCCACTACCGGGTCAGCAAGCGCGCCGGTGATGGCGTGACCCAGAGCGCCCTGCAGGTGCTCGAAGGCGACGCGCGCACCGAGGAACTGGCGCGCATGCTGGGCGGTGCCGATGTCACCACCGAAGCGCGGGCGGCCGCCTCGCGCCTGCTGGCCGATACGGACTGACCGCCGGGCTCAGGCCCCGGGCTTGCGCCGCACGTACAACACCAGCGCGTGGTCTTCCAGGTCGTAGCCGTGCCGCGCGGCGATGTCGCGCTGCAATGCCTCGATCTCGGCCGATTCGAACTCGATGATCTTGCCGCTGTCCAGGTCGACCATGTGGTCGTGATGGTGTCCGCGGTCGAGCTCGTAGACGGCCTGCCCGCCCTCGAAATGGTGCTTCAGCACCAGCCCGGCCGTTTCGAACTGGGTCAGTACCCGGTACACGGTCGCCAGGCCGATCTCCTCCCCCGCGTCGAGCAACTGCCGGTAGACCTCTTCCGCCGTGAGATGGCGCGGCCGGCAGTGTTCCAGCAGCTCGAGGATGCGCAGGCGCGGATGGGTCGCTTTCAGTCCGAGGCTGCGCAGGTCCTGTGATTCCATCGGCATCTCCGGTGTGTGGCTGCTGAACGCGCCGGATCCGGCGGTCCGGGCTGGCGGGTCCAGCGTGTATCATCGCCCAATCCCGTGTCCGTACCCCTGCACATGCGCAAACTCCTGCTTGCCGCCGTCACCACTTTCGCCCTGTCCGGCTGCCTGTACAGGCAACCCGTCTACCAGGGCAACCTGATGGAAAAGGTTGCGGTCGAGCAGCTGCAGAACGGGATGAGCAAGCAGCAGGTGATGACCCTGCTGGGCACGCCCTCGATCAGCGATCCGTTCCACCACGACCGCTGGGACTACACCAGCACCCAGCACATCGGTCGCACGGGCAAGACGGAAGTTCACAACTTCACCGTGTACTTCGCCAACGACGCCGTGACCCGCTGGGAAGGCGACTACTTCCCCGAGCAGGACGAGGTCCTCGCCAAGCAGGCCAACAAGCTGTTCGGTCCCAACCTGCGCAAGGAGAAGGACAAGGACAAGCACGGCGGCGATTGAGCCTGTGCCGGGCCGGCGATCAGCGCCGGCGCGGTTGACGTGCCTCGGCGCGCTTGCGGCGCGCCTCCTTGGGATCCACCTGCAAGGGCCGCAGCACCTCGATGCGGTCGCCATCGCGCAACACCTGCGTGGCCGCGCACTTCACTCCGAACACCGCCACACCGCCACCGGGTGCCGGCCCCATGCCTGATGCCGCCAGTGCGTCGGCCACGGTCGCCCCGGGCGGCAGCAATACGGTGTGCAGGTCTGCCTCGTGTGGCCACGCCGCCACGACGGTGATCCGGAGGGCCGCCTCACTCATCGGGCGCATCCTGGTCCGCCGCGCGGATGAAGTCATCCACCATCCGATCGGCCAGCGCCTGCAGCCCCATGGCCAAGACCGGTGCCAGCAGGAGCGAACCCGGCTCGAAACGGAGCGTCAGTTGCACCTTGCAGGCATGCGGCGCCAGCGCCTTGAACGACCACTCGCCTTCCAGCGACTTGAAGGGCCCGGCCAGCAGGTGCATGTGGATGCGCTCCGGGCGTTGCAGCGTGTTGTCGGTCTTGAACCAGGTCTTGAAGGCCCCGAGGCCCACGTCCAGGCGCGCCACGGAGCGCGTGGCGGTGTGTTCCTCCACGTCCGCGCCCTTGCACCACCCGAACCGCTCCGGATAGCGTTCGGTCTCGTTGACCAGGTCGAACATCCGCTCGGCGGAATGGGCAACCAGGGCGCTGCGCTCGATCGTCGTCATGCGTTCCACTGCGCCGGCCCCGGGAAGTGCGCGACAATGCACGCATGAGCAAGGCATCGGCTGGCAAAAAGAAAAAGGATACGGGAAGCGGCACGATCGCGTTGAACAAGCGCGCCCGGCACGATTACCACCTTGAACAGCGGTTCGAGGCCGGGCTGGCGCTGCAGGGCTGGGAACTGAAGGCCATCCGCGCCGGCCGCGCCACCATCGGGGAGAGCTACGCGATCATCCGCGGTGGCGAGATCTACCTGTTCGCCGCCAGGATCACCCCGCTGATCCAGGCGTCCACGCACGTGGTCGCCGACGACCGCCGCGACCGCAAGCTGTTGTTGCACCGGAACGAGATCGACCAGCTGGTTGGCCGCGTGCAGCGCGATGGCTATACGCTGGTGCCCACGGCCCTGTACTGGAAGGGCAACAAGGTGAAGGCCGAGCTGGCGCTGGCGCGCGGCAAGCAGGAACACGACAAGCGCGATGCCAGCCGCGAACGCGACTGGGATCGCGAGAAGCAGCGGGTGATGCGGCGCCACAACAAGGACGCCTGATCCCGCTCAGGCCGCGGCGCCCGCATCGGGCGCGACCGGTTCCTTGTGGTGCGGCAGCGTGAACACGAAGCGCGCGCCCTTTCCTTCCGCGCCGGTCGCGGTGATGGTTCCACCGTGGCGCTCCACGATGCGCTTCACCGAGGCCAGGCCCACCCCATGTCCGTTGAACTCGGCATCGGCATGCAGGCGCTGGAACGGCCGGAACAACTTGTCCGCGTAGACCGGATCGAAGCCCGCGCCGTTGTCCTCGACCACGAAGCCCTCGGGATCGTCCGGGTCGCGCCCGACATGGATGCGTGGCTCGCGCGTGCGCCGCGTGAACTTCCATGCATTGCCCAACAGGTTCTGCAGCAGGTTGTCGACCAGCACCGGGTCGCCATCCGCGGCGAGCCCGGGATCCACCGTCACGGAGACGATGCGGTCCGGCTCGGCCGCGCGCATGTCATCGATGACCTGTTGGGCCATGGTGGTGATGTCCAGGCGCTCGCGTGCCATTTCGCTGCGCCCGAGCCGCGAGATCCTCAGGATCGCTTCGATCAACTCGCCCATGCGGTTGGCGGCTCCGCGCACGCGGGAGAGATAGCCCTGCCCCGCCTCGTCCAGCTGGCTGGCGTACTGCTCGCCCAGCACGCGGCTGAACCCCTCGATGGCCCGCAACGGCGCGCGCAGGTCGTGCGACACGCTGTACGCGAACGACTCGAGTTCACGGTTCGCATCGGTGAGTTCGCGCGTGCGTGCCTCCACGCGCGACTCAAGATGGCGGTTCATCGCATTGATGCGCGCCTCGTTGCGCATGCCTTCGGTGATGTCCTGCGCCTGCGCGATCCTGGCCACCTCCAGCCCTTCGCTCTGCGGAATGTCGGCGTAGATCACCGACACGTGGCGGATGTCGTGGTCGGCCCGGGCGAACCGGCGGATTTCTCGCCGCACGCCCTTGCGGGCGACATCGTCGATGGCAGCGATGCCGTCGGCATCGAACAGGTTGTCGAAGCGCCGGCCGAGGAAGTGGCTCTCCGGTCGCCCGAACAGATCGCTGAAGGCCGGGTTCACCTGCAGGATGTGCCCCCTCGGATCGAGCATCGCCATGCCGATCGCGGAGTGCTGCACAGAACTGCGCAACAGCGTTTCCGAACGGCGCTGGGCATCCGTCATGCGCACCGCCAGCGCCTGCGCGCGCGACTGCGTGGCCGCCAGCAGGAACACCACCACCGACAGGCCGATCGCGATGGGAATGCCGGCCCACAGCACGGCCGATTCCTGCGTCATCATGAGTGCCTGCGGGCCGCGGTAGAACCGCAAACGCCACGTGCGGCCGTAGACCCCGGTCATGTTGTCCACCACCGGGGCCGCATCCCCCGCGATGCCGCGATCCGCATAGAGCATCTGCGCTTGCGGGCCGGACACGTCATCGATGCGCACGCGCAACTGGCGCTGCAACGGCGACACCGAGGCATCCACCCATTGCTGCACCCGGAATGGCACGTAGGTCCACCCCACCATCGCCCCGCGCCGCTCGGCCAGCGTGGAGGGGTTGGTGATGCCGTGATAGACCGGTACGAAGAACAACAGCGCGGGAACATCGCCCCGTCCGGCATCCTGCATCAGCTGGACGCGGCCGCTCAGCGCGGCCGTGCCACGTTCCATCGCGAGCTGCATGGCCTCGTGCCGCAAAGGATCCGAATACATGTCGAAGCCGATCACGCCGGTGTTCTCCAGCGTGGCCGGCGACAGGTAGACGACGGGGCCGTATTCGGGCCGCACGCCCGCCGGACGGATCGAGTAATACGCGCCGGTATCGCTGCGGATGCGGTCCTGCATGCGCATCAGCGTCGATTGATCGAGGTACGAGGCGAGCCCGAACCCGATCGCGCCGGGGAAGCGTTCGGCCCAGTTCAAGCCGGCCACGTAATCCGCCCACTGCGCCTGGGTCAGGGTGTTCACCGAGGCGTACAGCGCTGCGCCGCCGCGCAACGCCAGCTCGTAATTGCCCAGGCGCCCCATCAGCAACGACTGGACGGCATCGGCCTCCTTGTGGGTCGCCGCCGCCTCGTCCTCGAGGGTCTGCTGGTGCTCTTCGCGCCATTGCAGCCCAACGACCAGCAGGCAGGACACCAGCACAAGCACCGCCAGCAACCATGCGGCCAGCGGCGTTTGCGAGCGATCGGACAACGGGTCGAAAGCAGTCGACATCATGCAGGCTGATCGGGGGAACCTTCATCCTGCCACAAGAAAAAAGGGCCGGAACCCGAGGGCCGGCCCTTCCAGCGTCAAATCGCGACGCGATTACTGGTGCACGGGCACCAGGGTGATCTCCACGCGACGGTTCTGCGCGCGCCCGGCATCGGTGTCGTTGCTGGCGATCGGACGGCTTTCGCCAGCACCGGTCGTGATCAGTCGCTCACGGTTCACGCCCTTGCCCTGCAGGTAGTTGGCGACAGCGGAGGCGCGCTGCACGGACAACGTCTGGTTGTAGGCATCGGAGCCGACGTTGTCGGTATGGCCGGCGACTTCGACCACGGTCTGGTTGTACTCGCTGAGGGTGCCGGCAACGTTGTTGAGCACCGGGTAGAACTTCGGATCGAGGTTGCTGCTATTGAAGGCGAAGGTGACGTTGCCCGGCATGTTCAGGGTGATGTTGTCGCCCTCGCGGTTCACTTCCACGCCGGTGCCGGCCATGCGCTGGCGCAGCACGGCTTCCTGCCGATCCTGGTAGGCACCGATGGCACCGCCCGCCAGGCCACCCACGCCCGCACCGACCAGCGCACGCTGGCGGCGCTCGACGGCATCGTGGCCGCTCAACAGGCCGGCGACGGCACCAATGCCTGCACCGATGAGGGCACCGTTGCGCGTGCGGTTGGGATCGTTCGGATCATTGGTCTGTCCGGTGTACGTGGCGCAGCTGCTCACCAGCAGCGACAGGGCGACAGCGGAGGTGATCCCTGCGGTCTTGAATGCATTCATATGCGTTTTCCTCGCGTTGAGTAGTGGATTTCCCGAAACGTGGGCCACCGTAGTCAGCGTGGTGTCGGCGCGAGGTGAGAAAGGAGGCCCCGCGGAGCGCCCTGTTCAGGTTCGGCTCGGGTGCGGGCCGTTCATTCATTGCGGGATCCGGGGGCAGCCGTATACTGGCCATGTCGAGCGATCGATCGATTTCCCGGGGGTGCACTGGCTTCGACG
>Ga0207982_1000025_pt1 | contig 14744 bp, 14 predicted proteins | sample SoimicmetaGmgHAB_FD_188335 | JGI IMG/M metagenome (GOLD analysis project Ga0207982, IMG submission 188335) | Soil and rhizosphere microbial communities from Laval, Canada - mgHAB (SPAdes) (version 2) | ecosystem: Environmental > Terrestrial > Deep subsurface > Rock core/Sediment | place: Laval... | reverse complement strand
GGAACGCGGCATGCCGATGACCGTGCACGCGGGCGGGCACCGCCTGCAATGCCACCACTGCGGCACCCGCCGACCCGCGCCGCGCGCGTGCCCCGATTGCGGCGGCCTGGCGTTGCAACCCCAAGGCAACGGCACCGAACGCATCGAGGACGCATTGGCGCAGCGCTTTGGCGACGTGCCGGTGATCCGCATCGATCGCGGCAGCACCCAGGGGCGCGACGCCCTGCAGGCGCATTTCGACACGCTGGGCAGCGCGCCCGGAATCCTGGTGGGGACGCAGATGCTGGCGAAAGGCCATGACCTGGCCAACCTCACGCTGGTCGCCGTCGTGGGCGTGGATGAAGGGCTGTTCTCCGCGGATTTCCGCGCGAGCGAAAAACTCGCGCAACTGCTGGTGCAGGTGGCCGGACGCGCCGGTCGCGCCGACAAGCCCGGCGAGGTGCTGCTGCAGACGCACCATCCCGAGCATCCGTTGTTGCAGGTGCTGGTGAACGGCGGCTACCACGCGTTCGCGGAAACCGAACTGCTGGAACGCGAGGCGGCCGCGTTCCCGCCGTTCGCACACCTGGCGCTGCTGCGGGCGGAGGCGAAGGATGCCGAGGCGCCACTCGCGTTCCTGCAGGCGGCGCGCCCGGCGTTTGCCGGGCAGGCCATCGAGATCAACGGCCCGATGCCAGCCCCGATGCCACGTCGCGGCGGCATGCAACGGGCGCAGCTGCTGCTGTCGTCGCCGTCGCGCAGCGCGTTGCAGCAGGCACTCGATGCAGGCGTACCGGCCCTGTACGACCTGCCCGAGGCGCGCAAGGTGCGTTGGTCGCTGGACGTGGATCCGGTGGATCTGTACTGATGAAACGACTGGTCGCGCTGTGGCTCCTGTTGGGCGTCCCTTGCGTCCATGCGCACGCCGTGGATCGCGGCTACGACGTGCGCGAATACCGGCTGACGCTGCGCGTGGACATCGATGCGAAGCGCATCGCCGGAACGCAGCGGATTACGCTTGAGTCCCGCCAGGGTGACATCACGCTGGATGCGGGAGGGCTGGCGATCGATTCCGTCCGCGAACACGGGCACGACCTGCCGTTCCGCAGCGATGCGTCGAAACTGGTCATCGATGCCGGCATCGACGGCGTGCATCGCATCGATATCGCGTACCACGGGCAGCCCAGGTACGGACTGGAATTCCATCCCGAGCGCCATGAGGCGTACACGATCTTTTCCACCAGCCAATGGATGCCCAGCATCGACGCGCCGGATTCGCGCGCGGTGCTGGATCTCACCCTGGTTACGCCGGCAAACCAGACCGTGGTCGCGAGTGGTCGCCATGTCGGTTCACGCCCCTTCGCGGATGGAACCGTGGCCCATCGATGGCGCAGTGCGGTTCCGCGCCCGGGATTCCTGTACGCCTTCGCGATCGGTCCGTACCGGCGCATCGCGTTGCCTGGACGCGGGCCCGGCCAATGGCTTTACGCCAGCGATGGCGACGCTGCGTATGGGGACGCATTCGCGCGCACCGCGGAGATCACCGCCTTCCTCGCCGACAAGGCCGGGATGCGCATTCCCGGCGACGAGTATTCCCAGGCCATCGTCGCGGACACCATCGGCCAGGAAGCCGATGGCCTTGCACTGCTGTCCACCAGCTACGCGCGCGACCTGCAGGCGCGACAGGCGGACGATTCGTTGATCGCCCACGAGCTCGCGCACCAATGGTGGGGCAGCCTGCTGACCTGCCACGACTGGGGCCAGTTCTGGCTCAACGAAGGCTTCGCCACGTTCATGGCCGCGGCATGGGTGGAGCATCGCGATGGACACGATGCCTATCTGCAACGCGTGGCCGCCTGGCAGGCGCGGGTGGATCGCCTGCGCGGCGAAGGCAAGGATCGGTCACTGGTCTTCGCCACGTGGAAGCCGAACTCCGACAACCGTGCCGTTGCCTACCAGAAGGGCGCGCTGTTCCTGCACACCCTGCGTGAGTCCCTGGGGGATGCGGTGTTCTGGCGCGGCATCCGCGAGTACACGCGGGCGAACGCGAACCGGTCCGTGGTGACGGCCGATTTCAGGCGCGCGATGGAGCACGCGAGTGGGCGCGATCTGAGTCCGTTGTTCGGTGCGTGGGCGGCCGAACCGGATCAGTGACCGTGTTCACCGGGCTCGCGTCCGTCGCCGTACATCAGGCGTTGGCTGGTGGCCGCGAAAGAAGACAGGGCGCCCTGCGCATCGAACTCGAACTGCAGCAGCCAGCCGTATTCGTGGTCTGGCCACTTGTCATGTGGAAGCGCGCCGCCCAAGGCACGCACCAGCGCGGGCAGCTGCTTGTGCCGCCAGCACGCCAGGGTCGTCGCGTTGTCATGCCGGCCGCCGTCGTTGAGGCGCGTCACCAATCCGTCGATGTCGGTTTCCTGCAGCGTGGCATCGATCGGCAGGTTGAACGCCGCAGCGAGCGGCTCCAGCGTCAGACGCGGCCGGTGGCTGTCAGGTTGGTCGGTGGCGGCAATGAGCGTCGCCAGCGGGCGCGCCGGGGCCGCGCGGTCACGGAAGAACGCGGCATATGCGCAGGCCCGCGCCTGGCCGGCGACACTCAATCCCACGTCACCCGCGTTGCCGCTCTCCTCCGCATGGCGGACCAGAAGGAGGGTGGCGGAGCGCGGCACGTCGGGACTCAGGCCGCCAGCAGCGTCCGCATCTTCTTCATCGCATTCGCCTCGATCTGGCGGATGCGTTCGGCGGAGACGCCGTATTCGTCGGCGAGTTCCTGCAGCGTGACCTTGCTCTCGTCCAGCCAGCGGCGGCGCACGATGTCGCGCGAACGCGCATCGAGTTCGGCCAGGCCTTCGCGCAACAACGACAGCTGGTGGTCCTCGCTGTCGGCACGCTCATAGGCCTGCGACGGATCCTCGTCGTTGGTCCTGAGGTAGGCGGATGGCGACGGCGGGGCGTGTTCGTCGTCCTCGTCGGACGGCGCGTCGAAGCCGATGTCGCGGCCCGACAGGCGCGACTCCATCTCCAGCACTTCGCGCTCGGACACGTTGAGGTCGGCGGCGACGGCGCGCACTTCCTCGGCATTCATCCAACCCAGGCGCGTGCGCGACTTGCGCAGGTTGAAGAACAGCTTGCGCTGCGCCTTGGTCGTCGCGACCTTGACGATGCGCCAGTTCTTGAGGATGAACTCGTGCATCTCGGCACGGATCCAGTGCACGGCGAAGCTCACCAGGCGCACGCCCACGTCGGGGTCGAAGCGCTTGATCGCCTTCATCAGGCCGATGTTGCCTTCCTGGATCAGGTCGCCCAGCTGCAGGCCATAGCCGCTATAGCCGCGGGCCACGTGCACCACGAAGCGCAGGTGCGAGAGCACGAGTTCCTGGGCGGCCTGGAGGTCATTGTCGTTGCGCAGGCGGTTGGCCAGCGCGCGCTCGTCCTCGACGGCCAGCACCGGGATCTGGTGCACGGCGGAGATGTACGCGTCGAGGGATCCCAGCGCGCTCGGAACGGGCAGGTTGTGCGTGACAAGTGCCCGGGAGGGGGACATTGCAGTCATGCCGGACATTTTAGCAATCGGGCCGGGGGAGTGCTAACGGCGGGCTCAAGGCGTTTTCGTGTGTTCATGAACGGCTTTCCACGGGCGGTTCAGCTGGGCGTTCCCGCTGAACTTGGGACGCCCGGGCCCGACCACAAGGGGTGACCCATGGCAGGGCTCAGCCGACCGCGTCGATCCCGATGATGTTGCCGGCCTCGTCGTGGTGGACCACGTCGATGCGGGCGGCGCGCCCGGCGCGCAGCTGTTCGGTGGGCACGCGCAGGCGGGCGGCCTCGTCCTCGAGGGTTTCCGTGGCGGGGGGCTCGGTGGGCCGACGCGAGGGCACCAGCGTCCACAGCAGCAGCAGGCCGCAGGTCCCGAACACCAGCAGGGCCGCCCGGGTCAGCGGGATCGGGGCCACGGTCTCCAGCACTTCGCGGGCGGCCAGGCCGAAATGCAGGTGCAGGTGGATGGCGGTCCGCAGGCGCTGGAAGGACGGGATCCACAGGAGGATCCAGCCGGCCCACAGGGCGACCGTGGCCAGGTCCGAGACGATCCGTCGGCGCCAGGCCAGTTGCCGGCGGGCATTGATGATCGGCAGGTCGGTCATCCCTGGCCTCCGCCGGCGGGCGGGATGTGCGCACCCCGATCCGGACTGACCCAGCGGGCGCGCTGTCCGCTGCCGAGTTTCCATGCCTTCGGCAACGCGACGATCGAGGCAGCCGTGGTGATCAGCCAGAACACCAGCGGATACCAGACCATCCAGAAATAATTGCGGCCGAGCCCGGAGTCGTACGCGCTGTCGAGCCATTTGCTGAGGGCGAACTGCAGCAGGCAGGTGCCCGCAAGCAACACGCTGCCCCACTGCGGGATCAACGGGGACCCCACCGGCGGCACCAGGCCGATGGGCAGCAGCAATCCGGCGATCCACAGCACCACCATCGCCAGCAGCGTGTACGCCCAGACCAGGCTCAGCACCAGTTCCAGCAGCAACGGCCACAACTGGTTCTGGCCGGGATGCAGCACCACGCCGAGGTTCTTGCGCAAGACCTGCGCGCCGCCGGTCGCCCAGCGCAGGCGCTGCTTCCACAACCCGCGCAACGTTTCCGGCATCAGGATCCACACCAGCGCATGCGGTTCGTAGCGGACGTCCCACCCGGCGCGCTGCAGCTTCCAGGTGATGTCGATGTCCTCGGTCAGCATGTCCGGGCTCCAGTAGCCCACCTGCCGCACGGCCGAGCGCCGGAACGCCGTGATCACGCCGGACACGGTGAACAACGCGCCGAACACCCGTTGCGCGCGCTTGATCATGCCGACGATCGACGAGAACTCGCCCACCTGCACGCGCCCGATCAGGGTGGACCGGTTGCGGATGCGCGGGTTGCCGGTGACCGCCGCCACCGTGGGGTCCTCCACGAAGTGGCGGACGAACCAGTGCGCGCAGTGCGGATCGATCAGTGCATCGCCATCGATGCAGATGAGCAGGCGGTTGCGGGCCAGCATCGCGCCGGCCTGCAGCGCCATCGCCTTGCCCTGGTTCTGCGCGAGATGGATCACGCGCAGGCGCGGGTTGGCGGGAACCATCGCGTCGAGGATCGCGCCGGTGTCGTCGCGGCTGCCATCGTTGATGGCGATGACCTCGAAATCCGGATAGTCCAGCCGCAGCGCCTGCATCACCGTTTCCTCGGCATGCGGCCCTTCGTTGAAACAGGGGATCAGCACGCTGACCGGAGGCGGATTCTCGAGCCTGGCCGGCTCGCGGTACTTCGGCTCGCGACGCTCGGAGCGCCACCAGAACAGCAGCGCGCCCAGCATCCACAGGTAGGACATGAACAACGGATAGAAGTAGACGAACCCCTGCAGGCCCATCCACGTGGTGTGCACCAGCGCGGGCAGCACATGCGGGTTCATTCGAGGCGGTTACCCGGCGGTGAATCCGGCTTGGTGATGAACACCTGGCGCATCAGCCTGGCGTCCGGCGTGTCGGTGAAGACGTTGTCGGGGTAGTAGCCCACGTGCTTCACGCCCCAGGAATACAGCCTGGCGACCGTGTCCGGCAATTCGTCGGGCGGCAGCGGCGCGTCGTTCCTGCGCCAGTCCACCGATTGCAACTCGAACACGACCTTCTCCATCGCGCCGGGGATCGCGGCCACCCGTTCGACCATCTGCCGGTAGAACGCGGTCGCGTCCGGTGCCTGCTCCATGTACGGCATCACCATGATCGCGGTGTAGTCATAGTGCCTGAGCGAAGCCTGCAGCGACTGCGCGTACCAGGTTTCCGATTCCGGGTTCAGCGCCACCTGTGCGTACAGGTTGCGCGTGGTCTGCAGGCCGGGCAGCTCCTGACGCACGCTGGCGGCAACGGAGCCGGCGAACGTATCCAGCCATTCGACCTTGTGGTCGGTCCAGCGACGCAGCAGCTTCGGGTTGGCGCGCAGTTCGGGCAGGGGTTGCGGCAGGCCCCACGCCTTGTACTGCGCGAGCGCCCACGGACTGCCGTCCTCGTAATCCGAGAGGGTGACGTCGTCATGGAAGAGGATGCCGTCGAAGGTCGCGGCGCGACCGAGGTCCTCGTAGATCTCGCGGATGGCCTTGCGCGCACGTGGCGAGAACGGCGACAGGCGCGGGTAGCCCATCGCCAGGTGGTTGGCCTTGTTCGGCAGCGTCACCACGCTGTCCTTCGCCGCCGGGTCGCTGGCGGGAAGCTGCCAGGCCAGCAGCGGCATCCACGCGTACACGCGCTTGACCTGGGTGCGCGTCAGGATCTGCCACGCGGCACGGTTGAACAGGTCCGCGCGCATCGGCAGGTGGCGGTTGGGGAAATACACCGCGTCCGCCGCACCGTTGGCATCGGGATCGGAGAACGCCTGCAGGTAGACCGTGTTCACGCCCAGCACCTGCAGGCGGTCGAGCAGCTTGCCGAGGTTGGTTTCCTGCTGCTGCGGATCCGGGTCGTAGATGTAGTCGAGGTCGATGTGCGCGGCCTTGGTGGGCCGGCCCTCGTCGAGGATGTCGTTCGCGCGCTGGCGCAAGGCGAACGCGAGGCCCTGAACGCTCTCGTTGCCCATCACCAGTTCGCGGCGCAGCGCCCAGTCCGGCACGTCGCGCGTGTTGGCGCCATCGTCGAGGTTGAACCCCATCGGCATGCCGAGGCGCACTGCATCCTGTGCGATGGCGACGTTGTAGCGGCCATACGGCCACACCACCGCCCGCGGCTTGACGTGCAGCATCTTCTGGATCAGCGCGTTGTTGCGCGCGAGGTCGTCGTGGATGCGGCGGCGGTAGGCCGACTCGCTTTCGTAGCGCTTCGCATCCGGCAGCCAGGCGCGCGCCGTCGCCGCCGGCTCCTTGTTGCCCTGCGGGTTGGCGAGGAGGCCCCCGTGCAGCGCATAGGTATGGCTGGCGATGTCCACCAGGCCGCTGGACTGCATCTCGCGCAGCTCCTGCCACGACATCAGCGCCGTCCGGGGGATGGCGCGCCCGTCGAGGTCGACGTTGGCATGCTCCGGCACCTCCAGCCAGCTGCCCACCACCGCGACCACGGCCGGGATGTGCTCGCGCTTGAGCAGCGGGAACACATTGCGGTACACCGAACGGTAGCCGTCGTCGAAGGTCAGCAACACCGCCTTGGGCGGCAGCGGCTTGCGGCCTGCACGATCGGCCAGCACCGCGTCCAGGTCGACGAAGCTGTAGCCGTTGTCCTTCAGCCAGTCGACCTGCTTGGCGAACTCCGCCGGACGCACCGCATAGCTGGCATCGAGCGCATCCTGGCGATCCGCCACTTCGTGGTAGCAGAGGACGGTCAGGCGGTGCGCGGGCGCGGCGGCCATGGCGGGCAGCATCGCCGCGAGGCCGCAGGCCAGCACGAACCGGTGCGCGAGGGAAGTCATCAACTTGGGCATGCAGGATCCATGGGAGACCGTACGCCCATCCAGCGGGGCGTGCGCGCGGATTCTAGCGATGCGCCCGTAAGCGGCGGATTACCGTCCTGTCATGAACCCGGCAGGCGCCAGTCGATCGGCGTTGCGCCACGGTTCGCAAGCCAGGCATTGGCTTTCGAGAAATGTCCGCAGCCCATGAAGCCGCGGTGCGCGGACAGGGGCGACGGATGCGGCGCGCGCAACACACAGTGGCGGCGCGCATCGATCACCTTGCCCTTGGCCTGGGCATAGCTGCCCCACAGCATGAACACCAGCCCGTCGCGCTCGCGGTTGAGGACATCGACCACGTGGTCGGTGAACCCTTCCCAGCCGCGGCCCTGGTGGCTGCCCGCCTGGCCTTCCTCCACGGTCAGCACCGAGTTCAGCAGCAGCACGCCCTGGCGCGCCCACGGACGCAGGTCGCCCGAGGCTGGAATCGCAAGGCCGAGGTCGCGCTGCTGTTCCTTGAAGATGTTCTGCAGCGAGGGCGGCACCGCCACGCCGGGCCGCACGGAGAAGCTCAGGCCATGCGCCTGCCCGGGACCGTGGTAGGGATCCTGCCCCAGCACCACCACCTTCACCGCGTCGAAGGGCGTGGCCGCGAACGCCGCGAAGATGTCGGCCGGGTCGGGATGGATGCGAGCGCCGGCAGCGATGCGCTCGCGCAGGAATGCCGACAACGCGCGCATGTCCTCGCGGACGAACCAGTCGCCCACCCGGGCCTTCCACGACGGCTCCAGCCGCAGCGACTCCGGCACCACGGGTCAGTGGCCCAGCCGCGCCCGCAGCTGGAACAGGATCTTGGTGACCATCAGGCGCTCCTCGATGGGCTTCATCACCAGGTCGTTGGCGCCCGCGCGGAACAGCTCGCGCTGCTTTTCCGGGTTCTCGTCGCCGGTCATCACGAGGATCGGCAGGCGGCGCTTGCCGTAGCCGAGCGTGTCGCGCACGTGGTGCAGCACGTCGAGGCCACTGAGGTCGCCCTTCAGGTACACGTCGGTGAGCAGCAGGTCGCAACCGGGATCATCGGACAGGGCGTGCTGGCCATCGATGTAGAGCAGCGCGGCTTCGGCGCTGTCGACGTGGGTGACGTCCATGCCGTGCGCGGCGAGCATGCGGCGCGTGGCCAGCGCGACCACGCGGCTGTCCTCGATGTAGAGCACGCGCGCACCCGGGATCGGCCGCGGATGCACGTAGCCCTCGATGAAGGTCGCCAGCGCGGCATACCCGAGGCTCTTGTCGAAATAATCGGTGATGTCTTCGCCGAGCGTGCGGGCCTCGAGCCGGGCGTGCACGTCGGACGACACCACGATCACGGGCACGTAGGCCTGGCCCGCGGCATCGCGGACAGCGGCCGCGACCGCGTGGCCATCGCCATCGGGGAGCACCAGCGAGGTGGTGACGAGGTCGACGGCGCCCGCCGCGAGCGCCGCGCGCGCGGAGGCCACGCCATCGCAGGGCACGATCACCGCACCGGGCAGCGTTTTCACCAGCACGTCGCCGATCAGCTTGCGGACCAGCTTGGAACCATCGACGACCATGACCCGGGGTTCATCGGTCACGACATGGCGCAGGGTGTTGTGGGGGGCGGCCATCAGCGTGTCGGTCGGGTCTGGCGGAGGAAGTGGCCGGTCACGAGGCCGGCGCCAAGCCAGCCCAGCAGGCCGGCGGCGACCACGGCGGCCAGCGCCTCGGCAGGGTTGAGCCCCTGCAGCGCAAAGCGGCTGCCGTAGCTGCCCGCCAGCGCGGACAGCGAAGGCTGCAGCGCCAGGTTGACCGCGGTCAGGAGCGCGAGCGCGAGCAGCCCCGCGCCCAGTCCATACCAGGCGCCGAGATACAGGAATGGCCGGCGGATGAACCCGTCGGTGGCGCCCAGCAACTGCAGCACGCCGATCTCCTCGCGACGCGCCTGGATATCGAGGCGCACGGTATTGCCGATCACCAGCACCGCGGCCCCACCCAGCAACGTCGCCAGCACCAGTGCCAGCCGCCCGCCGAAACGCAGCCAGTCGTCGAGGCGACGGCGCCATGCGGCATCGTGCTGGACCACGTCGGCCTCGGGCAGCTGCCGCAGGCGCTCCGCCAGCGCGGACTCGTCGCCCTTCGGCGTGACGATCAGCAGCTGCGGCAACGGGTTCTCATCCAGCCCGTCCAGCGCGCCGCCGAGGTTGCTGGTACGGCGCAACTCCGCCAGCCCTTCTTCGGGCGTGCGCCAGGCCACGCCGGCCACGTCGTCCGCGGCACGCAGGCGCTCCACCAGCTGTTGCGTCTGCGCGGTGGTCACGTCCTGCTTGAGGAACACGCTGACCTCGCGCGAACGCTGCACGTCGCCGGCGAAACGCTCGACGTTCTGCAGCGTCAACCACAGGCCCAGCGGCAGGGCGAGCGCCAGCGCGATCACCGCGATCGTCAGCAGCGCCGCGAACGGCTTGCGCACCAACCGGCCCAGGCTGGCCATCAGGCTGTAGGCATGGTGGTCGAACCAGGTACCGACGCCCGAACGCGGCTTCGGCTCGCGGACCTTATTCATCGGCCAGGTCCTCCGGCGAGATGTCGTCGATGAGGGCACCGTCGTTCAACACCAGCACGCGCTTCTTCATGCGCCGCACCAGGGCCAGGTCGTGGCTCGCGACCAGCACGCTGGTGCCGCGCTCGGGCAGGGATGCGAACAACTCCATGATCTCCGCGCTCAGGGTCGGGTCGAGGTTGCCGGTGGGCTCGTCGGCCACCAGCAGGCGGGGCTCCCCCACGAGCGCGCGCGCGATGCCAACGCGCTGCTGCTCGCCGGCCGACAACTGCGACGGCAGTGACCGCTCGCGGCCCCCCAGGCCCAGCTTGCCGAGGATGCTGCGCACGCGCTTGCCGATCTCGCCGCGCGGCATGCCACGCAGGATCAGCGGCAGCGCCACGTTCTCGAACACGCTGCGATCGGCCAGCAGCTGGTGGTTCTGGTAGACCACGCCGACCGCGCGCCGGTGCATCGCCACCTTGCGACCGCGGATGCCCTGCATGTTGCGTTCGTCGAACAGCACGCTGCCGCGCGACGGGCGCTCCGCCAGCTGGATCAGCTTCAACAGGGTGCTCTTGCCGGCGCCGGAATGGCCGGTCACGAACAGCATTTCCCCGGGTTCCACAGCGAATGTCACGTCGCGGAGCGCGTGTTGCCCGCCCGGGTACTGCTTGTCGACGCCATCGAAGCGCAGGATGCTCATGCGCCGATTATGCCCGTCCCGGTGGACGGGCCGTAGACGTCAGTGCTGGCTGCTGTGTCCGCGCGTGACCAACTTGCGCAAACCGTGGCCGATGCGGCTCAGCAGGCCCGGTGCCGGTTCCGCCTTCGTGGCCGGGACCGCAGGTGCATTGCCACGCGCGGGACGCGGGTTGCCGCCCGTCGCCGACCCAGCGGACACGCCGGATGTCTCGCTGCCCTCGACACGCTTGCCGTGCCGGCGCCGACGACGCTTGCGCGGCGCGCGCTCGCTGTCCGTGCCCGGCGTTGCCGCCACCGCGTCGGGAGCGGTCGCGGGACCTGCGGGTACCGCCTTCGGTGCGGCGTCGCCAGCGACGCGTTCGGTCCGAGGCGGGCGCGGCTTGCGTTCGCGACGCTCGCCACCACTGCCACTGCGACCACCACTGCCGTGGCCATCGCGCTTGCCCTTGCCGTGGCGCGCATCATCCGCGGCCTTCTGCTCGCGTGCTTCCTTGAAGATGCCGGCGATGCTGTCGTCCTCGCCGTCCTCGTCCGGTGCCACGACGGGCTTAGGGCGTTCCGGGCGCGGCAAGGCGACCATCAATTCGGGATCCACGCTTGCACGCGGGATTTCCTGGCCGATGTAGGCCTCGATGTCGGGCAGCCCCATCGCATAGCGCTCGCAGGCGAAGCTGATCGCATCACCCTCGGCACCCAGGCGGGCCGTGCGTCCGATGCGATGCACGTAGTCCTCGGCATCGAACGGGAGGTCGTAGTTGTAGACGTGGCTCACGCCATCGATGTGCAGGCCACGCGCGGCGACATCGGTGGCGACCAGCAGTTCGAGCTGGCCAGCCTGGAACTTCTTCAGCAGGGACTCGCGCTTCTTCTGCGGCACGTCGCCGGAGAGCACGCCCACGCGGTAGCCGGCCTTCTCCAGCGAACGCGCAACGCGTTCGACGAACGCCTTGGTGTTCACGAACACCATCGTGCGCGCGCCCTCGCTGCGCGAGAGCAGGCCCAGCAGCAGCGGCAGCTTCTCTTCGTCGGCCGGGAAATACAGGCGCTGGCGCACCCGCGCGGCGGTGATGGATTCGGTCTCCACCACCAGCTTCTCGGGATCGTTCATGTGCTCGTAGGCGAGCTCCAGCACGCGATGGCTCAGCGTGGCGGAGAACAGCAGCGTCTGCCGCTCGGTGCGGATCGGCATGCGGCGCAACAGGAACCGGATGTCCTTGATGAAGCCAAGGTCGAACATGCGGTCGGCCTCGTCCAGCACGCACACCTCGCAGGCGTGCAGCGACACCACCTTGTGCTGCTTCACGTAATCGATCAGGCGGCCGGGCGTGGCGATGATGACGTCGGCACCCTGCTGCAGCAGTGCGCGCTGCTTGTCGTAGTCGACGCCGCCATAGACCAGCGCGAACTTCAGGCCCAGCTGCGAGCCGAACTTCACCGCGTCCTTGTGGATCTGGATCGCGAGTTCGCGCGTGGGGGCGAGGATGAGCGCGCGCGGATCCTCCGGCTTGCGCTCGGCGAGGGCCGGGCGCGTCAGCAGCCGGTTCATCACCGTCACCAGGAAGGCGAGCGTCTTGCCGGTGCCGGTCTGCGCCTGGCCGGCGACATCGCGGCCCGCGAGGGCCACCGGCAGGGCGAGCGCCTGGATCGGCGTGCAGCGGTTGAACCCCGCGGCCTCGAGACCGGCAAGCAACGCGGGATGAAGGTCGAAGGACGCGAAGGAAACGTCGGTCAGCGGTTTATCGGACATTGGATCGCCGGAAATGCGCAGCATGCGCTTGCGTGGGTGGCGGTGGCGTCGCAGACTGCGGGCACCGCGGCGGAATCGGCGTGGCAGCCTTGTCGGCGCCATGCAAGTGCCCCATGTTACCAGTGCAGGACGGGGCCCGCCCGCCGCATGTCCATCGCCATCCCCCAAGGAGCCTCCATGAGCAACCCCAATGTCATCCATGCCACCACCGCCGATTTCGACCGGGTCGTCCTGGAATCGAATGAACCGGTGCTGGTGGATTTCTGGGCGCCGTGGTGTGGTCCCTGCAAGATGATCGCCCCCGCGCTGGACCAGCTGGCCGACGCCTATGCCGGCAAGGCCAAGGTGGTGAAGGTCGATATCGAGGCCCAGCCCCAGCTCGGCATGCGCTACAACGTGCGCAGCATTCCGATGCTGGTGGTGTTCAAGGGCGGCCAGGTCGCCGCCACCCAGATGGGGGCCCCGCCGAACGTGAAGGGCGTGCTCGGCCAGATGCTGGACAAGGCCATCGCCTGAACGATCCGGACCCCGGGCCGCCGCGACGCTTGCCGTGGCGGCCCCGCAATGCTAGCTTCATGACGTCCGGCGCGTCTTTCTCCGCCGCACCCCCCTACTTTCCCGCCGCCTGAATCCTTCAGGCGCTCGCCATCCGCGAGGATTCCCCGCTTGTCCGAAGACACCCCGATTGCACCGAAACGCCGTGGCCGCCCGCCGCGTGCGAAGGCTGATGCCACCCCCATGACCGACGCCCCCGAGCTGGTTGCAGCGCCACAGGCGCCCGCACCTGCCCCCGCGCCGGCTCCCGTGACCGAATCCGGCCCGCCGCGCGAAGCCCCCATGCAATCGCAGGGTGGGCAGGACGACGGGGGCGAAGGCGAGTCCCGCGACGGCCAGCGCCAGTACGGCCAGAACAACGGCCAGGGCCAGAACCCGCAGGGCAACAACCGCCGCGACCGGTTCAAGAACCGCCGCGACCGCCAGCGCGACCGCTACCGCGAGTCGGGCCTGCCGCAGGACGAAGACGGCATGCAGCAGGGTCCACCGCCCTCGGCGCGCCCGATGCCGACGATCCCGGAAGGCTTCCCCCTGTATTCGCTGGGCGACCTCAAGCGCATGCCCGCGCAGAAGCTGCTCGACATCGCCGAACAGCTGCAGATCCACGAAGGCGTCGCCCGCGCCCGCAAGCAGGACATCATCTTCGCGCTGCTGAAGGTGCTGACCCGCCATGGCGAAGGCGTGGCCGCCGATGGCGTGCTGGAAATCCTGCCCGACGGCTACGGCTTCCTGCGCGCGGCCGAGGCCAGCTACCTGGCCGGCCCGGACGACACCTACATCTCGCCCAGCCAGATCCGCCGCTTCAACCTGCGCACCGGCGACCACATCGCCGGCCGCATCCGCTGGCCGAAGGATGGCGAACGCTACTTCGCGCTCAACATCGTCGACACGATCAACGGCGAGCCGATCGAAGCGTCGAAGAACAAGGCGCTGTTCGAGAACCTCACCCCGCTGTTCCCGCGCAAGAAGTTCAAGCTGGAGCGCGGCGACGGCTCGAGCGAGGACATCACCGGCCGCATCCTCGACCTGATGGCTCCGCAGGGCAAGGGCCAGCGCGCCCTGATCGTCAGCCCGCCCAAGGCCGGCAAGACGATGATGATGCAGCAGATCGCCAGCGCGATCACCTACAACCACCCCGACGTGCACCTGATCGTGCTGCTCATCGACGAGCGTCCGGAAGAAGTGACCGAGATGCAGCGCACCGTGCGCGGCGAGGTGATTTCCTCGACCTTCGACGAGCCCGCCGCGCGCCACGTGCAGGTCGCCGAGATGGTGATCGAGCGCGCCAAGCGCCTGGTCGAGCACAAGAAGGACGTGGTGATCCTGCTGGATTCGATCACCCGCCTCGCCCGCGCATACAACAATGTGCTGCCGAGTTCCGGCAAGGTGCTCACTGGTGGCGTCGACGCAAACGCGCTGCACCGCCCGAAGCGCTTTTTCGGCGCGGCGCGAAACGTCGAGGAAGGCGGTTCGCTGACGATCATCGCGACGGCGCTGGTCGACACCGGCAGCGCGATGGACAAGGTCATCTACGAGGAGTTCAAGGGCACCGGCAACTCGGAGGTCCATCTCGACCGCCGCATCACCGAGAAGCGCGTGTACCCGGCGATCGGCGTCAACGCGTCCGGCACCCGCCGCGAGGACCTGCTGATCGATCCCGACCTGCTGCAGAAGATCTGGATCCTGCGCAAGCTCCTCCACCCGATGGACGAGATCGCGGCGATGGAGTTCCTGCTCGACAAGATGAAGAGCACCAAGTCCAACGACGAGTTCTTCAGCTCGATGAAACGCTGAGGCAGC
>Ga0207982_1000024_pt1 | contig 14760 bp, 9 predicted proteins | sample SoimicmetaGmgHAB_FD_188335 | JGI IMG/M metagenome (GOLD analysis project Ga0207982, IMG submission 188335) | Soil and rhizosphere microbial communities from Laval, Canada - mgHAB (SPAdes) (version 2) | ecosystem: Environmental > Terrestrial > Deep subsurface > Rock core/Sediment | place: Laval... | reverse complement strand
GCCTGGTGCGGCTGGCCCCTTCGCGCTTCCTCGACGAACTGCCCGCGACGGAGCTGCAGCGCGACGGCGCCGACCCCGAAGCCGACGCCGCACGCAAGGCGGAACGGGCGCGGGCGGGCTTCGCCGACATCCGCGCCCTGCTGGGCGAGTGACCATTCCCGCCGGCCGGGTCGTGCTCGGCTAGACTCCGCCCGAACCCGCGTTTTTCGAAGGCCGCCATGCGCATCCAGCCCGCCCTGACCCTGCTCGCCTGTGCACTCGCCCTGGCGGGTTGCCGCACGATCACGCTGCCTGTTCCTGTTCCTGCGCCGCCGGCCGCCATGGCCACGGCCCCCGCGAACGACAACCTCAACGCCGTCGTCTGGATGCAGCGCACCGCGGAGTACCGCGCCAACTGCGAGACCGTCTATCGCGCGGCGACCGCGCGCCTGGACGCGCTGCTGAAGGACCGCACCGAAAGCGCGATCGTGCCGGGCGAACGCCCCGTCGATGCGCGCCGCCTGCCACCGGCGGTCGTGCTCGACATCGACGAGACCGTGCTCGACAACTCGCCCTTCCAGGCGCGCCTGGTCGCGGCCAATGCCGACTACAGCGACCCGAGCTTCGACGCCTGGGTGCGCGAGGCCCATGCGAGGGCGGTGCCGGGCGCACTGGCATTCACGCAGGCGGCAGCGAAGAAAGGCATCACCGTCTTCTACATCTCCAACCGCACGGTGCAACAGCGCGTTCCGACACTGGCGAACCTGCGCGCGCTTGGGTTTCCGGTCAAGAACGAGGACGTGGTTCTGGGCCTTGGCACCGTGGTGCCGGGTTGCGATGGAACGGGCAGCGAGAAGCTGTGCCGCCGCAGGCTGGTGGCCAGCAAGTACCGCGTGCTGATGCAGTTCGGCGACCAGCTGGGTGATTTCCTCCGCATCGACACCAATACGCCCGATGCACGCCAGGCACTGGCCGACACGCATGCCGGCTGGTGGGGCGACCGCTGGTTCGCGCTGCCGAACCCGAGCTACGGCAGTTGGGAACCGGCGCTGTTCAACAATGACTGGAAACAACCCCGTGACGCGCGTCGCAAGCTCAAGCGCGAAGCCCTCGACCTGCGTCCCTGACGCCAGCCGCCATCGCGTAAGGTGGTCGCCATGACACCGGGGACACGGATGGACCATCGATCGATCGCGCGCGGCGTGGCGTTGCCGGCGGCGCTGTGCATCGCGCTCGGGGCGTGCAGCAAGCCGCCCCCGTCGCCGCCTGCAACCGTGGCTTCCGCGCCCGTGCGCAAGGTCTGCGAAGGCGCGACCGAGCCGGAACTTGCCGTGCGCAACGTGCTCGATGCATTGCGCACCAATGCGCTTGACGACATCCCCTGCCTCGCCACGCCACGCACGCTGCAGATGCGACTGGAGCTGGCCTGGCGCGAGGACCGCTCGCGCTGGCCGCTGACGGAGCTGCCGCTGAGCAGCAAGCTGCCGGCGATCCTCGGGGCGCTGCAGAAGCCCGGGGCGCAGGCGTCGCTCACCAGCCGCTTCGACCGCCAACTGGCGGACCAGACGAAGGACCTGCATGACACCGCGCGCGGACTCGGGCTGTTCGCCGTGCGCTACCTGCAGCACGAGGGCGACTACTCGGCCGGGGAACGCGCGCACTACGCCGCGCTGGTGGTGGCCCTGTCCGGCTGGGCCGAACAGGCACCGCTGGGCGACCGCGACCGAGCGCACCAGGCCATCAACCTGCTGGTGGCGGGCGCGGCGCAGACCGGACTCACGAACGATGCCGGCATCCACGAGGCCGGCATGGGCGGGACACTCCGCGCGCTGGCGCCGCTGGTGAAGGCGGCCAAGCAGGGGTTGTCCCTGTATGGCCTGTCGATCGACGACGTGCTGGCCGGCGCCACGGTGACCCGGCTGATGGCCCAGGCCGATCCGGATGCCGACCATGCCACGGTCCACGTGGCCTACCGGGTGGCGGGGAAGGACATCGCCACCGATATCCCGGTCGAACGGCGGGACGGCCTGTGGTACTGCAGCGGCCTGCTTGCGGATGCCGAGCGCGCCGCCAATGCGCCCAAGACCACCACCGTGCTGCGCAAGGCCGCGCCGGAAATAAAGTGACCGCCGTCGGGCACCGGAAACGGGGCGTACGGATGCGGACGGCTAGAATTGCCGGCGATGCCTGACCAGACGCCCCTGCCGTTCCCGGAACCCGCCCGCGCGCCGGTTCCCGCCCAATCGGCCACCCCGGACCCGGCGCCGCTGCCCCCGCGCGCGCCCTCGCCCCCTCCGTTCCATCCGGCGAATCGCGCGCGGTGGTGGGTGCGGACGATGGAATCGCTGATGGCGCCGTGGGTGCAACTGCGCCTCGAGCCCGAGCAGCCCGCGCAGGAAGCCTCCCTCGCCGCCATCGACGGCCGTCCGGTCTGCTACGTGCTGGAGGACTACGGACTGTCCAACGCGCTGATCCTCGAGCGCGCCTGCCGCGAAGCGGGCCTGCCCTCGCCACTGCGCCCGCTGCCCGGCGATCCCGTCGGTCGCAAGCGGGCCTATGTCGCGCTGTCGCGCCGCAACGCCGGCAGCACCCTCGGCAATGCCGCGCGCCTGGCCACCGGCAACGATCCGCATCCCCCCCACGGACGCAGCCACTCCAGGTCGCTGGCGCGGTTGATCGAAGCACAACGCGCGCATCCGGAGATGGACGTGCAGATGGTGCCGGTCTCGATCTTCGTCGGCCGCGCGCCGGACAAGCAGAGCGGCTGGTTCTCCGTGCTGTTTTCCGAGAACTGGACGATCGTCGGCCGCTTCCGCCGCCTGTTGTCGATCCTGTTGAACGGCCGCGACACGCTGGTCCGCTTCTCGCCGCCGATCTCGTTGCGCGGCATCGTCGACGAAGGCCTCCCGCAGGAACGCACCGTGCGCAAGCTCTCGCGGGTGTTGCGGACGCATTTCCACCGCATCCGCGCGGCCGTGATCGGTCCCGACCTGTCCACGCGCCGACTGCTGATCGACAACGTGCTCTCCGCCGACGGCGTGCGCGCCGCGATCGAGGACCAGTCGCGCCGGGACGGCTCCAGCCTCGCCGATGCGTGGAAGAAGGCGCATGCCTTTGCGTGGGAAATCGCCGCCGACTATTCGCATCCCGTCGTGCGTTCGGCCAGTTTCCTCCTGGCGCCGGTGTGGAACCGCATCTATCGCGGCATCCTCGTCCACCACCTCGACCAGCTGAAGGCGGTGGCGCCCGGCAACGAAGTGGTCTACGTGCCCTGCCATCGCAGCCACATGGACTACCTGCTGCTGTCCTACCTGTTGTACTCGCAGGGCGTGGTGCCGCCGCACATCGCCGCGGGCATCAACCTGAACCTGCCGGTCGTGGGCACGTTGCTGCGCAAGGGTGGCGCGTTCTTCATGCGCCGCAGCTTCCGCGGCAACGCGTTGTATTCCGACGTGTTCAACGAGTACGTGGCGCAGCTGGTCGCGGGGGGCTATTCGCTCGAATACTTCGTCGAGGGCGGACGCTCGCGCACCGGCCGCCTGCTGCAGCCCAAGGGCGGCATGGTGGCGATGACCGTGCGTGCCTACCTGCGGCAACCGGCGCGCCCGGTGCTGTTCCAGCCGGTGTACATCGGCTACGAAAAGCTGATGGAAGGCAACAGCTACCACAACGAGCTGACCGGCAAGTCCAAGCAGAAGGAATCGATCTGGCAGCTGCTGATGGGCATTCCCAAGGTGCTGCGCAGCAATTACGGCCAGGTGGTGGTGAACTTCGGCGAGGCGATCAGGCTGGACGACCTGCTGTCCGAACATGCGAAGGCCTGGGACGGCAAGCCGCTGCCCGAGGACGATCGCCCGGACTGGTTCTCCACCACGGTCGCCGCGTTGTCGCAGCAGATCATGGTCAACGTCAACCGCGCGGCGGACGTGAACCCGATCAACCTGCTGGCGCTGGCGCTGCTGTCCACCCCGAAGAACACGATGGGCGAGACCGATCTCATCGCGCAGATCGGCCTCTCACAGCGCCTCCTCGCGGAGTTGCCCTACTCCGATCGGGTGACGGTGACCCCGCACACGCCGGAGCAGATCATCGCGCACGGCGAGGAGATCAACGTGCTGGCGCGCGTACGCCATCCGCTGGGCGACGTCCTGACCGTCGAGGACCAGGAAAAAGCGGTGTTGCTCACGTACTTCCGCAACAACGTGCTGCACCTGTTCACCGCCTCCGGCTGGATCGCCAGCTGCTTCCACCACAATCGCCGGCTGGCGCGCGCCACCGTGGTGCGGCTGGGCCGGTCGATGTACCCGTTCCTGCAGCGCGAGCTGTTCCTGCCATGGGACGAGGACGGATTCGCCGGACGACTGGATCGCACGCTCGACGTGTTCATCCGGGAAGGCCTGCTGCAGCAGGTCAGCGATGACGATGGCGGCTACCTCGCGCGCAACGCCGGCGAGACCGACGAAGTGTTCCGCCTGCGCGCATTGGGGCATCCCTTGCAGCAGGCGTTCGAGCGTTACTACATCGCGATTTCCGTGCTGGCCAAGAACGGCCCGGGCACGTTGTCGGCGGCGGAACTGGAAAGCCTGTGCCACCTCGCGGCGCAGCGCCTGTCGCTGCTGTACGCGCCGGCCGCGCCGGAGTTCTTCGACAAGTCGCTGTTCCGCGGCTTCATCCAGAAGCTGCGCGAACTGCGGCTGGTATGGCCGGACTCCGAAAGCAAGTTGCTGTTCGACGAGCGCCTGATCGCGTGGGCGAAGGACGCGAAGATCATCCTCGGTCGCGAACTGCGCCACGCCATCGAGAAGGTCAGCCCGGATGCGGTGAAGACCCCGACGGAAACGTCGTCCGCTGCATGAACGAAAACGGGAGCGATGATCGCTCCCGTTGCATCGTCTACTGCGGATAACGGCGGTTACCAGCTGAAACCCGCGCCCGCAGCCACGCTGCTTTCCTTGCCCGAGAACGCACCCGACAGCGACACGCTGACGTTCGGGAGCAGGACGCGCTGGTAGCCCACGGCCATCGCGGAACGGCCGTTCTGCATCCCGACCCCGACGCCGACGCGATTCGTGCCAGGAAGTCCCGCGGTGTTCAGCGCCGCCGCCGCCATCGCACCGCCCATCGCGCCCATCCGGTCGATACGCGTATCCGTGCGCGCGAACCGCAGGTCCACTGCATGGCTGTACTGGGCGAAATCGTCGTTCAACGCGCTGAGGCGGGCATCCGCATAGGTCTTGGCCGAGGCCAAGGTCGTGGCGTCACCTTGCGCCGCGATGGTTCCGGCGTCAGCGGCCGTCAGTCCGCCGCCCCCGGATCCCGGAAACGTCGCCAACCACTGCTGCTCCGTGCCCGTGTAGCCATTGGACACGGCCAGCTCGTAGGCACTCGCCCCATCCGCACCGGTTGGGCCTGTCGGGCCTGGGACGCCCATCGCGCCTTGGGGGCCTGCCGGACCCGTTGCCCCGGTTGCTCCGGCAGGACCTTGCGGACCGATGGGACCCGCGACTCCATCCGCACCCGCGGGACCCGACGGACCTTGGGGACCGGTCGCACCCGTGGCGCCAGCGGGGCCCATGGGGCCTGTCGCACCCGTTGCCCCGGTTGCTCCGGCAGGACCTTGCGGACCGATGGGACCCGCGACCCCATCCGCACCGGCTGGACCGGCCGGACCCTGGGGACCGGTGGCACCCGTTGCGCCCTGAGGACCCGCAGGGCCTTGGGGACCTGGAGTCAGCGAGATCGTGTTGATCTGGTTCTGCAGGCCGGTCAACTTGGCATCAACGGCCGCGAATGCACCGCCCACGGTGTTGAAGTTGCTGCCCTGGATCGCGTAGGTCGGTGCGACGAACAGTCCTCCTGAATAGCTTGAGCCGCCGCCCAGTGCGGTGGTGAGCGGGAACAACTGGGAAAGGTTGACGGCATCGGTGCCGGTGGTGCCCGCGGCCATGTGGATGACCTGGTGCTCCGCACCCCCCTGGCCGACGGAAATCGCATAGTCACGGTCGGCGATGGCCGCGAAGCCGAGCGCAGTGCTGCCGATGTTCAACGCCCGGCTGCCGTTGCCGATCGCCGTGCTGTTCTGTGCGCTGGCGAAATTCCTGTACCCGAACGCCGAGGCATTCAGCCCGCTCGCGCTGTTGCCGAAGCCGACGGCGCTGCCGTAATCCGTCGTCGAGGAGTTGCCCACGCCGATGGCGCTGGTGAACTTGTCGGTCGCCGCGTCCCCGGACACATTGCCGCTGCCGATGGCCGCCGAGCTGCGCCCCGCCGCGATGTTCCATTCGTTCGCGTCCGTGGAGTCGTTTTCGTTGGCGTCGTACCAGCCGCCGATCGCGGAACTGAATCGACCCGACGCCGTGGTGCCATTGCCCACGGCAACGCTGTACAGGTTGGACGAGGTGTTGCCCACGCCGAACGCGCTGCTGAACGAATTGCTTGCGGTGTTGGAGCGGCCGAACGCCACGCTGATGCTGCCGCTGCTGGTGTTGCCGAAGCCGAACGCGCTGCTCTGCGAGCCGTTCGCGTGGTTCCCCCAGCCCACGGCACTGCCGCCGCCGCTGATGGCGAAGTTGTTGTAGCCGAGCGCGCTCGTGGATTGCGCCGTCGCGTGGTTGGCATAGCCGACCGCGGATGAGGACTGCGCCAAGGCCTCGTTGAACGACCCCACGGCACTGCCGTAATCCGCGCTGACCGTGTTGCGCGCGCCGGCGGCCAAGGTCCACGACCCGGCCACGGTGTTGTTGGATCCGAATGCCGACGCATTGAATCCGTCGACAGTGTTGTACACGCCAACGGCGGTGTTGCCGATCAGACTGCCGTCCGCCGCCGCGTTGAGCACGCGGTTGCCAATGCCGAACGCGGCACTGATCCCATAACTCACCTGGTTGTCGTTGCCAAAAGCCGCCGAGTCGGACACGCTCGCGCTATTGAGATAGCCGAAGGCGCTGCCGTTGGCGTTCGCGCTGTTACCGGTACCGAATGCGTTGCTGTCTGCCCCGGATGCGACGTTGTTGCGACCGAATGCATTGCTGCCGGTGTTGCTGGCGACGTTGTTCGTACCGCACGCGGTGGCTTCGGTGCCTGCAGCGGTGCTGTTCGCGCCCACGGTGCCCGTGTTCGTCGTGGTGCAGACGCGTCCGGCCCGTGCGTCCGGAACATGCATTGCAAGCCCCAGCAACAATGCCGCAGCCAATGGGTGCAGCGCAGGACGGCCACGCATGCGATGGCTGGTGTGGTTCATGGTCAATTCCCCCTGGTGTGCCGGCCGTGCCGGTGAGCGTGGTTGTGAATCAGTGGTGTTGCAGGGCCATCGCCTCGGCGAGAGCCTCCTGGTACCAGCCCGCCGCCCGGCGGGCGCCGGTCGCTAGTGCGGTCGCGGAGTAGGCGTTGAGGAGCACGTCGCGGGCGGCGCGGTCGATGGCGCGCTCAGGTTGGCTGCGACGCCGCAGGTAGTCGCTCGCGCTGCCGACCGACTGGACCGCGGCACTGACGGCCTGCCGCGCGACGCCCTGCATCAGTCGTTCGTGCAGCAGTACCGCACCCAAGGCCTCGCCGGCCTGCGTCGATGACGCGGCGGATGCCGCGAACCGGCGCCATGCCTCGAGCCCTACGGCGGATGGCGTCGCGTCAACCCCGAGGGCACGCGCTTCGCCCTCGGCGCGCCAGCCGCGATCGCGGATCTCGGCGGCCCAGTCGAGCGCCACGCTGTGCAGGTCCGGCGCGGCCACATGCCAGTTGGCGAGCCCCTCCAGGGCCTGGGCACTGACGCGGCAGATCGCGCTTTCCAGCATCAGCCAGTGCGGAAAGCGCGCACGCAGGCATTCGTCCGCGATGGCGGCGTCGAGCATCGTCCCGAGCGAGAACGCCGTGTCCTCCACGATCTCGACCCACCGTGGCACCGGTCCCGCTGGAGATGCCATCGATTGTTCCTGGTGCTGCGGATGCATCGGCTCCCCCCCTGGAGTGCGTGCTTGGAGGGCATTGCGCCCGACACGGTGCCCGCTGTCCTTCCCGGCCCCGGATAGGTTCTGAAAGTTTCTGAAACGCTTGCCGTCGGGTCGCGAACTCGCCACTCTGGTGGCCACGCGAAGGGGGCGATGTGGGTAGCGGAACGCAGGACAACGGGACGATCCAGCCCGGCGCATGGCGGTTCGGCGCGGTCGTCGTCGACACCGCCACGGCGACCGTCACGGTGGCGGGCCGCAGCGTCGAACTGGACCGCAGCAGCTATGACCTCCTGCTGGCACTGCTGCGCCATGCCGGCGACGTCGTCGGCAAGGAGGAACTGCTCGAGGCGGGCTGGCCAGGCCGCATCGTGTCCGAGAATTCGCTGGCCAAGGCCATCAGCCGCCTGCGCCAGAGCCTGGGTGAAGACGCCACCGCCCTGCGCGTGGTCCATGGATACGGCTATCGCCTCGTGGCGATCGTCCGCTACGAGCCGCGGGCCACGGATGCACCCACGGACAGTGTGATCCGCGTTGGCGACAGCCTCCCGAATCGCCCGGGCTGGACGCTCGTCGCACGCCTTGGCGACGGTGGCTCGGGGACCACGTTCCTCGCCGCGACAGCCGACGGCCGCCAGCGCGTCATCAAGTTCGCGCACGACGAAGCCGGCCTGGCCACCCTCAAGCGGGAAATCGCATTGACGCGGTACATCCGCGCGGTGCGCACCACGCTCGATGACATCGTGCCGGTGCTGGACTGGAACCTCGGCCAGGTGCCGCTGTTCATCGAGCTGCCCTACTTTCCTGACGGAAGCCTGCGCGACTGGGCCCAGGCACGCGGTGGGTTGCGGGCCGTCGAGCCCCGGCAACGGTTGGACCTTGCCATCGCGTTATGCGAAGCGGTGGCCGCGCTTCACGAAATCGGCATCGTCCATCGCGACCTCAAGCCACAGAACCTGTATCCGTACCAGGCACCGCGCGGCGACCTGCGCCTGGCCATCGCCGATTTCGGCGCGAGCGTGGCCACGGTGCTGCCGAAGCTCGCCGAGCTCGGGCTCACGCTGACCGCGGATGTTGGCGGCCATGCGCCCATCGCGGGAACCGCGCTCTACATCGCGCCGGAGGTGATCGCGGGCGAACTGCCCACGCAACGCAGCGATGTCTTCGCGCTCGGCGTGCTGGTCTACCAGCTCGTGGCCGGAGACCTGCGCCGGCCGTTCGCACCCGGCTGGGAAGCGGACATCGGAGATGCCTTGCTGCGCGAGGACATCGGCTTGGCGGCGGCGTCAAACCCGGAGCGACGGCTGGTGGATGCGCGCGCGCTCGGCGAGCGGCTGCGCACTTTGGATGAGCGACGTGAAGCGGCGGCCCGGGAAGCCGATGCACGCGCCGTTGCGCAACGTCGGGAACAGCAGCTCGAGCGGGAAATCCATCGCCGCCGGATGTGGCTGGGAACGGCCATCGCCGCGGGCCTGGGGCTGATCGGGATGCTGGGGCTCTACACATACGCGGAACACGCGCGCCGCACGGCCGAACGCAACGCCCAGCAGCGCCAGGCGCTGGTGGATTTCGTGACCGGCGATGTCCTTGCGCAGGCGGATCCGTACCGCGGATCGGCAGCCCGTGCGGACATGCCCGTGGGCCAGGCCGTGGATGCCGCGGCTGCCACGGTGGATGCGCGCTTCAGCGGCGACCCCGCCGCTGCCGCTGCGGTGCACGAGCTGGTGGGCAACGTGTACTTCGGTCGCGACCGGCACGCGCAGGCGATCGCCCACTACACGCGTGCGCTGGCCCTGCTGCCCGCGGGGACCGCGAACACGCCGGAGCGCGTGCGCATCGAAACCGAACTGTGCGACGTGCAGCGCATCGCCTATCGGCTCGCCGATGCAGAATCCGCGTGCACAAGCGCGTTGCAGCATGCCGAGTCGAGGACGGACCGGGAGTTCGCGACACTCAAGGTCGGCCAGTTGCGCGAGGAACAGGAACGGCACGCGGATGCGCTGGCACTGCTCAAGCCGTTGCTGGATTCACGATCACTGCGCGCCGATGCACGAAAGACTGCCGAACTGCTGTGGACGCTGGGGCAGGCCGAGCGCGGGCTCGCGGACTACGCCGGTGCACGCGCGCACTTCGAGGCACTGCTCGCGCACGACCAGCGCGCCGGCATCGGAGGCACCTGGCTGGCCTGGGCCTACAACTCACTCGGCAGCGTGCTGGTGGAAACCGGCGACTACGCCGCGTCGGAGCCGATGCTGGTCAAGGCGCGCGCACTGTTCCTGCAGACGCAGGGCGAAGGGGTGGAGGCGAACATGCCGAACGTGTGGCGCTCGGAGGCGCGCCTGCGCAGCGGGCAATGGGCCGATGCACGCGCACTGCTGACGGGCATGCAATCGGTGTGGGCGGCGTCGCTGGCGCCCACGCATCCGTTGCGACTGCGTGCCGATGCCAATCTCGCCTGGGCCGAGGCCATGCTGGGCGACGGTGCGGCGGCCTCGCATCGCATGGACACTGCACTGGCCGATCGCGGACGCGTCTTCGATCCGCAGGCGGGGCGTATCGCAGCGCGCGCCGAGCGCTGGCTACGCGCGGCCCTCGCATTGCATGACGCGGCGGCGGCCGCGACACTCATGCCGATCCTCAAGCAGGCGGTCGATCGCGAGTATCCTGCCCACCATCCGATGCATGCATTGGCGGATTGCCTGGGCCGGCAAGTGGATGCATTGCAGACCCCGGGTGCAAATGCAGACAGCCGCTGGAGTCGCTGCGGGCCGGGCTGATCCCGGAATCAGAACTCGACGGTCGCCGTCACCGTGTCCTTGTAGGTGCCTGCGGTCCAGCCACCGGCCTGCGCAGGGACCCTGCCGTACACCACCAGCGTCTGCGGATTGCCCTGCCCATTCCCGGTGCCGTTGCCGGTCTGGGTGCTTCCGCTGCCACCGCCGATGCCCCAGACCGTGGTGCGACCGGCATCGGTGTACAGGTTGTAGTTCACGGTTTGCGGCCCCGCGCCGTTGAGGTACAGCTTGCGCGGATTGAACGCGGCTGCCGTGCCACCGTCCAATTTCACCGTGTACGGCGTGCCGTTCGTGCAAATGAGGGTGAGGCTGGTCTGTGCATCGATGTTGGCGGCGAGGCTCGTCTGCGTGCCGAAGTTCAGCGGGGACGCCGAAATGGTGCAGCTGCCGAGCAGGGTCGTGGTGGCGATCAGCGTGAAATTCCCCGCGAAGGGAACGCTGTTGCAATTGGCGTTGGCCGTTTCGGAGAAGCCGTACACAGCATTCGTGGCTTGATACTGGTAGCTGCCAGGCGTGGTTGCGGGCTGGGTTGCCGACATTTTCCCGTACAGCGTGATATTGGCCGAATAGGGGGTGTTTGTGCTCGGCATGTTGATCGTGGCCGACGCATTGTTGGTATAGCCGACAAGCTGACTGTTCGCTGCGTCCGAATAGAAATCGAAGTTCAGCGTGCTCGCCGGCGCGGTTGTTCGATTCATCACGCGCGGACTGACATCGCTCTCCGCGCCGATGCACATGGTGGCGACGGACGAATCACCGTTCTTGGTCCGTTGGCACTGCACTGAGACCGTCGTGCTGGAGGTATTGGAATTCAGCGGCAAGCTCAACGTGCCGAACGCCAGCGTGGCCGGGTTGGTATTCACCTGGCAGGTCACGGCCGCATGCGCGCTGCCGGGAACCCCGATCCACCCAGCCAGGCCCAACAATCCAACGACGAGGAAGCGTTTCAACATCGGCATCATGGGTTGGATTCCTGTCGGCATTGCAGGGCATGCAGCGAAACGGATCGGGATGAAGTATCCAGCCCAGGCGTCGTGACGGTGCATAGGGTGCCTGCGCGTGTCCACGTCAGCACGTCTCCCGCGGTGTAGCGTTCCAGCCACAGCGCACCATCGAAGCCAACGATCGCTTCGCTTCCATCGCCGCGGTGCACACGCATGCCAGCCTCCACCTCATGCCCGTCAGCATCCAGCAGCTTGAGCGTGGCGTTGTGCGTGCGAGCGAGCTTGAACGGCACCAGTACACCGCCGCGATCGGCCGGCGTAACCAGGCGCTCGATCGCCGGGACGTCGTACCCGGCATCCAGCTGGTCCGGATCGATCGCGACCTTGTTGCGCTGCCAGCCGCGCAGGTCGGTCAGCAGCAGGTAGCCGCGGGCATTGGTCCGGCCCGCCACGCGGTTTTCGTGGAGGATCGGCACGCCACCCACGCCGCCAGTGGAGACCACTGCGAAAGAATCACTGATGCGGCGGCTTGCAAACGTCGCGCCATGCATCAGCACCAGGCTGCCATTGGCCTGGATGAACTCGCCGGTGTCGTTGCCGAAACGCCGCACCCCACCCCAGACTTCGCCAGCATTGCCACGCCAACCCACCTGGGCCTGGCCATCGCCGTTGTCACGCATCTGCGCCTGCCAGCCCGCACCACCTTCATAGGGCAGCGCGTGCGAGATCGTGGCAGTGGCGTGGGTGTTGTTGCCTTGGCGGTCCATCGACAACTCGCCGTAGGTGTCCCGGCCGAGCGGCACCGTCACGCTGAGTGAGCCTCCGACGCCCGACCGGCTATCGTGAAAAACGTTCAGGCTCCAGCCCAGCGCGTGGTAGCTCTGGTTGAAGCCCAATCCAGCCGTGCGGCTCCGGGGATTGCCGTGATCCCGATATTGCAGCCACGTCAGCGACACCGAACCGCGCGGCACGGTCAGCCACAACGAGGCGCGGTCCTGCTCGCGCAACGGCAGAACCCCTTCGTCCAGCGAACCGAGATCGCGAAAGCGCTCGGTCGCGCGCTGGCTGTGGAGGTCGAAGCCGAGCCGTTGCCCGAACCATTGGTAACCCACGCCGTACTGTTGCCCGCGGCCATGGCCGGCGCTCTGCGCAACGTTGCCCGTAAATACGCCATAGCGCCCCAGCGGCGACCAGGCGAATCCGCCACCGGCCAAGCCCAGATGGGGACCGTATTCCGCATGCGTCTCGGCGGTGAAATCGTTGGTGATGCCATACCGCCAGCTGCCGCTCGCCACGGGCCGATGGTCGTAGTCGGCCGAGCGGATGCCGTAATTGCGGCGCAGCACGCCGGCCTCGAGCGAGAAATCGCTGAGTCCGCGCGCCAGGCGCTGGTAGTCCACGTACAACGGCACGCTGGTCTGCGTGGTGCGTCCGAGGGCATCGGTAACCACCACCATGGCCTGCCCGGCGCCGACCACGCGCGGGAAATCATTGAGCACGAACGGGCCGGGATCGACGTTGCCGCTGTACTGGCGCACGTTGTTGACGTACAGGTCAACCGACGAAGGCACGGTCGCGTTGGCGGAAAACTGGGGGACCGGGTAGGTGATCAGGTCCGGGCGCACGCCGAAATCGCGACGCCATTGCACGCCTCCCAGGCGCACCGGGCGCGTCCACCCCAGGCCGCCGGAGATGAAATCGCCGGCGGTGAAGGTCCACATGCGGCGCGGATCGGAATACGTCCAGCGCGTGTCCAGGCGTTGGTAGCCGGCGCTTCCGCGTCCCACACGGGCGACGCCCGTGGATTCGATCGTGCCGAACGGCCCGAACCAGCGCAGGCCCGTGCCGAGGGAGGCCTCGGACACCTGCGCGGTGTGCTGGCCGTAGAGGTCCCAGTCCACCACCACTCCCTGGTCACGGCTGATCCGGGTCGGAGGTGGCGGCTGGTAGCCAAGCAGGTTGGCACGCCTGAGCGAGGCCGGGGGCGTCAACACCACCTGTTGCGCGGCGGCGTTGTAAGCCCAGCCAAGACCGGGGATGTCGTCGAGCGCCACCAGGCCGTGCGCACCAGCCACCGCCTGCGCAGGCAGCAGCAGTCCGATGGCGTCCAGCTCCGCCGGATCCACCGACAGATGGCCGCCTATGTCTTCGAAACGGACCAGCGGGCGCACCACCACGCCGTCCATCAGGATGTCGAGGTAGAGCGCCTGCGGCCCGATGCGTGCTGTCGACGCATCCGGAACCTTGTCGTCCAGGCCGGAAGGCAACGTGCTGGTGTTCGCCGCAAACGCGGGGGCTCCCGTCGCCAGCAGCGCAACCGCAAGCGCCGAGGCCAGGCGGGCCAGATCAGGGCGCCGGCGCGAGATCGATGCTGGTCGGTTGGCCATTCAACCTGACCTCGAGTCTGGTCCACGCCCCGGCATTGCCCACGGATTTCGCATCGAGGTCGAATCCGCGCGCGCTCCCCGCCAGGACATAGCCGAGCAGGCCTGACGTGATGTGGAGCTTGCGTCCGTCGCGCGCGACCAACGTACTGGCCCCGAGTTGCGCGGCCACGCCACCACTGTTGGAACACGCCAACCTGGCCTGCTGGACACGGCAGGTCAGGGCGATCGGTGCAGGATCCGGCGTGCGGACGAACACCGGGATCAGGTAACGCAGGCGAACATCCACCGTGGTGCCTGGTCGCGAGCTGCGGTCACCCGGCAACTCATCGACCACCAACCGGTACGCCATCTCGTGCGCAGCCGCCGGACCTGTGCGCACCACGCGGACGAGTTGTTCGCCGCCGGCCGGGATGTCCATGACCGGGGGCGAGATCGCCAGGTCGGTCGTGGGCACCAGCTGGTCGCCGTTGCCGTCCTGGGTCCACGCGAAGATACGGACCTGCGCGGCGACGCTGGCGTCGCCGGCATTGCCCAACACCAGCCGCCCGCCGCGAACGCCCGCGGGCAGGTCCACGCCGGTCTGGCGTGCCTGCAGCTGGCCTTTCGCGCCAGCCGTCCCGCCCAGCAGGGCGAGCACGGTGAGGGCGGCAAGTGCGGAGCGGCACATCATCAGAACGTGACGGTCGCGGTCACGCTGTCGTTGTAGACGCCG
>Ga0207982_1000023_pt1 | contig 15337 bp, 18 predicted proteins | sample SoimicmetaGmgHAB_FD_188335 | JGI IMG/M metagenome (GOLD analysis project Ga0207982, IMG submission 188335) | Soil and rhizosphere microbial communities from Laval, Canada - mgHAB (SPAdes) (version 2) | ecosystem: Environmental > Terrestrial > Deep subsurface > Rock core/Sediment | place: Laval... | reverse complement strand
CAGGCTCGACTGACAAAAATCCCTCAAGTCGCCGGGTGCCGCAATCGCCAGGCGCGGTGGATGCGCGGATTGCGGGCGAAATCAGGCGGGATCGTCGAAGGCGAGATGTCCTCGATCTCCGCGAACGCGCGGATCGCCTCGACATCCAGCTTGAAGCGCCGCGCATTGTTGGAGAAATACAGCACCCCGTCCGACGTTAGCCGGTCCATCGCCAGGCGCAGCAGTTCCACGTGCTCGCGCTGCACGTCGAAATCACCTGCGCGCTTGGAGTTGGAGAACGTGGGTGGATCGCAGAACACCAGGTCGAACTTCGCGCGCTCGGCGCGCAACCAGGACATGGCATCGGCCTGGACCAGGGCATGTTGCACGCCGCCCAACCCGTTCTCGCGCAGGTTGTCGGCCAACCACTGCAGGTAGGTGCCGGAAAGATCGACGCTGGTGGTCACCGTCGCGCCGCCAAGGGCGGCATGCACGGTGGTTGCGCCGGTGTAGCAGAACAGGTTGAGGAAACGCTTGCCCCGCGACTCGCGGGCGATGCGCATCCGCAAGGGCCGGTGGTCCAGGAATAGGCCGGTGTCCAGGTAATCGAACAGGTTCACGCGCAGGATGGCATCGCCTTCGCGCACGCGCAGGGTTTCCCCGCGCTGGTCCATCTGCCCGTACTTGCTGCCACCCTTGGCGATGCGGCGGGTCTTGAGTGCCACGCGTTCGCGTTCGACGCCGAACACCTCGCGCACCGCGGCCAACAGGTCCGCCAGGCGCCGGCGGGCCACGTCCTCGGGAATGTCCGCGGGTGCCGCGTATTCCTGCACGTGCAACCACGGGCGCGGATCGTCGATGGCCGTGTAGACATCCACGGCGGCGGCGTACTCCGGAATGTCGGCATCGTAGGCGCGCCAGCAGGTCACGCCGTCGCGGTCGCGCCATGTACGCGAGGCCTTCAGGGTCTTGCGGATGCGGTTGGCCACCATCGTCGCGCCATCGGACAACCCGGCGGCGGCGACGCCCTCCGGCACGGGAGGACGGATGGATGCGCATACCAGCAACGCGCATTCCAGCGCGCCATTGCGCAGGGGATACAGCTTGCGCCAACGCAGTCCGGTGGCGCGCGCGAGGTCTTCGTCGCCGCAGAGCAGGCTGGCACCCCACTCCGGCGTTGCGCGCTTCAGGGATTCACCGAGGCTGCGGTACAGCGCGGGCGTGGCGGCCAGGCGTACGTCGTAAGGCGGGTTGCAGACCACCAGGCCATAGGCCTCTGCTGGAGCGGGCACGTCGCTGATGTCGCGCGCCGCGAAATCGATGGCATCGAGCACACCCGCGGATTCCGCGTTGCCGCGGGCGCTGCGGATGACGTTCGCATCGGCATCGCTGCCATGGAAGACCGGGCGCAACGATGCAAGGCCGACGCGTGCACGTTCGCGGGCGTCTGCGCACAGCGCATTCCAGCCCGCGACATCGAAGCCCGTCCAGCGTGACGGCAAGCCCTGTCCGTGGCGTTGCAGGCCCGGCGCCACGTCGGCCGCCATCAGCGCACCTTCGATCAGTAGCGTGCCGCTACCGCACATGGGATCCAGCAGGCCGCCCCCCTGGAGGTACGGCGCGGGCCATCCGCCGCGCGCGAGCACTGCCGCGGCCAGGTTTTCCTTCAGCGGTGCGTCGCCCTGCGCGCCGCGCCAGCCGCGGCGATGCAAGGCGCCGCTGCCGAGATCGATCGACAGTACCGCCTTGCCCTTGCGAACGACCAGGTTGAGGCGGACGTCCGGCGATTCCACATCCACGTCCGGACGGTGGCCGGTCTCCGCGCGCAGCCGGTCCACGATCGCATCCTTCACCCGCAGCGCGGCGAACTGCGCATGCGTGAGCTCGGGCCCGGACACGTGCGCGTCCACCGCGAATGTGGCGCTTTCGGGGAGATGCCGTGCCCAGTCCACGTCCTGCGCGCCCCCGTAGAGCGCGGCCTCGTCCGTGCAATCGAACTCGGCGATCGGCCAGAGAATGCGACTGGCCAGTCGCGACCACAGCACGAGCCGCTGGGCATCCTGCAGGCTGCCTTCGACATTGACCCCGGCGGTTGCCGCCGTGGCGCGCGTGCAGCCGAGCGCCGTGCATTCGTCGGCAAGCAGGTATTCGAGTCCGCGTGCACAGCTGGCGAAGAACCGCATGGTGTCAGAGCCCGGCCAGCATCGCGGCGAACGCATCGCGCGCTGTTCCGACATGCGCCGTCAGTCGGTGCGAGTCGGGAACCAGCAGCAGCGTGGCGTTGCGGGCCTGTGCCCAGGACACCACGGCCGTCGCTTCGATCAACTCGTCGTGCCAGCCATGGATGATCGAGGTGGTCACGGCAGCCGCCTCCAGTGGTGGCGCCTCGCCCATGCGCACAGGCGGCGCCATCAGGAAGAGTCCCGCCACCGGAACCTGCAATGACGCGAGCCCGGAGATGTATGCACCCAGGCTCGACCCCGCCAGCACCACCGGTCCGCGCGCAGCAGCCACGGCCGAAATGCGCAGCAGGCGCTCGAGTCGTGCCGGGACATCGCCCAACGGACTGATGTCGCTCCGCGCATCCAGGTCGGTGTAGTCGGGGCGCTCATGGGTCCAGCCGAGCGCGTCGGCCGCGTCCGCCAATGCGGTGACCTTGGTGGCGTCCGGTCCGCTCTCGAACCCGTGCGAGAGGATGCAGTGGCCTTTCATTCCCGGTCTTCGCCCGCGTTCGACATGCAGGTGAATGCTAGCATCCGGCGATGCACGCGCTGCTTCCCGGCCTGCGATTGGATCCCCTCCCCTACGTGGGGAGACTGGCCGCGCGCGACCTGTCCGCCATCGACCTGGTGGTGATGCACTGCACCGAGTTGCCCGACCTGGCGACGGCACGCACGTTCGGCGAAGACATCCACTACCCACAGTCGCGCACCGGCAACAGCGGTCATTTCTACGTGGATCGCGACGGCAGCGTGCATCAATGGGTGGACATCGGTCGCGTAGCGCACCACACGCGCGGTTACAACGCGCGCAGCATCGGCATCGAACTGGTCAATACCGGGCGCTGGCCGAACTGGCTGGACGCCGCCCACCAGGCGATGGACGAGCCGTATCCCGAGGCGCAGATCAATGCGCTGGCCGGGCTGCTGCACGCCCTTCGCCAGGCGCTGCCATCACTGGAACTCATCGCAGGGCATGAGGACCTCGACCGCGATGAAGTGCCTGCAATCGACGATCCGGCCGTGATGGTGCGCCGCAAGCGCGACCCGGGGCCCAATTTCCCGTGGGATCGGGTGCTGGCCCGGGTGCCGCTGCAACGCTTCGTGGCTGGCTGAACCTGCCGGACCGACCGGTCACGGCCGCACCCTATAATCGCGTGCCGTGCCCGATCCGCGATACCCAATGAATTCTGCCGCCTCCGAACTGGTCGACCTGCTGACGCTGGAACGACTGGAGGACAACATCTTCCGCGGCCAGAGCCGCGACATCGGCACCAAGTACGTGTTCGGCGGGCAGGTGCTGGGGCAGTCGCTGTCGGCGGCGCAGGCCACGATCGACGACAAGGGCGGATCGCGCGCCGCGCACTCCCTGCATGCGTATTTCCTGCGTGCCGGCGATATCGAAGCCCCGATCCTCTACCAGGTGGATCGCACGCGCGACGGTGGCAGTTTTTCGGTGCGTCGCGTGACCGCGATCCAGCACGGCAAGGTCATCTTCTTCGCCGCCGCGTCCTTCCAGCAGGAGGAGACCGGCGTGGAGCACCAGCTGTCGATGCCGGAAGTGCCCAAGCCCGACGACATCGCGCCCGCTCCGCCGCTCTCGCCCGACGTGCTGGCGACGCTGCCCACCAAGGTGCAGCGCTGGCTGGACCGTTCCGGTCCGTTCGAGTTCCGCAACGTCTATCCGCGCGATGAACTGGATCCGCCCAAGCGCCCGCCCTACCAGCAGGTCTGGTTCAAGCTGGTGGACAAGGTGGGCGACGACCCGGAACTGCATCGCGCGATGCTCGCCTATGCGTCCGACTTCCACCTGCTCGGTACCGCCAACTTCCCGCACGGCATCAGCTATTACCAGCCGCACGTGCAGATGGCGTCGCTGGACCATGCCATCTGGTTCCATCGCCCGTTCCGCGTCGATGAATGGCTGCTCTATTCCATCGACAGCCCGAGTGCGCAGAATGCACGCGGCCTTGCACGCGGGCTGATCTACGATGTGCACGGCAGGCTCGTGGCGAGCACGGCGCAGGAAGGCATGATCCGCGTCGCGCCGAAGGAGGACTGACATGCGCCAGGTCTTCACCAGCCGGCGGCTGGAGAACGCCGAGGGTGTCGCGAAGATGCTGGAGGATGCCGGCATCGAAGTGCGCATCGTCAACGGACGTTCCTACAAGGGCAAATTCAGCCGAGGCCTCAGCTACCGCGACTCCAGGACGAGCGATCCGCTCCCCGAAGTCTGGGTCGTCCGCACGGACGACCTGCCCAAGGCGCGCCAGATGCTGCGTGATGCGGGCCTGATGGAGCCCACCCGTCCGGGCCAGGGCCTGCAGTTCCGCGCAACGCCTGAGCCGGCGGTGCAGCCGGTGCGCAGCCCGGCGCAACGCATGATGCGCTTGCGGCTCGTGCTGTTGTTCGCCTGCATCATCGCCATAGGCTGGATGCTGCTGCGCTGAAAACGGAAAACCCCGCGCAAGGCGGGGTTCCGGAACTTGGGTCGGCCGGTCAGCGGGCCGGCGGCGGCGGCGGCATCGGCCGGTCCATGCCTTTCATGCCCATGCCTTTCATTCCCATGCCGTGCCTGCCCCGCATGCCACCCATGCGGGCGTGGGCCGCGGCCATTTCGTCGGCGCTGATGTAGCCGTCGCCGTTCGCATCCATCATCTTGAAATGCGCGTCGAACATGCCGGCACGCTTCTGCTGCATTTCGGCCTCGCGCTTCGCCATGCCCGTACGCATCTCGTCACGGCTGATGCGGCCGTCATGGTTGGCGTCCATCTCGGCGAAATGCTTCTTCTGCATCTCCGCGCGCCTGGCCTGCCAGTTCGCACGCATCTGCGCACGCTCGGCATCGGTGTGGCCGGGATGCATCATCGGATTCGGCGCCGGGGGCGCGGGCGGGGTGGTCTGGCCCGCGGCGAACGCGGTGCCGGCGACAGCGGCCAGGAGGGCTGCGGCAATCAGGGATCGGGACATGGGAACTCCATAGGATGAGGCGCACGGCGCCGGGATACGCCATGGATAACGCTCCTGCCCGCAACGGGTTGACGCTCCGCCCGCCACGTTCAGCTTGGGTCGCGCACGCCGCGACGGACGTGGGACAGAATGTCCCGATGGCGATCGACGACACCCTGCGCGTCTACCGGACCGGGTTCCACGACTGTGGATACTTTCCCGACCGGTTTGCGCGGGACCTGCTGATGGACCCCCGGGATCCACGGATGGATGCGCTGTACCCGATGGCGCTGGCATGGGGATTCCGCCGCTCGGGCGACATGGTGTACCGGCCGGATTGCGTGGCCTGCCGGGCCTGTACCGCCGTGCGGATCCCGGTGGACCGTTTCCAGCCCGACCGCGCCCAGCGGCGCTGCCTCGCGCGCAACGCGGACCTGGTCGTCCGCGTGGTCCCGGCGGAACGCACCGATGAACAGTTCGCGCTGTACCACCGCTACCTGCAGAGCCGACACGCGGGCGGCGGCATGGAGGACCACGTGGAAGTGGACTTCGACCGCTTCCTCACCAGCCGCTTCGCCGACACGCGCTTCATCGAGATCCGCGCGCCGGCCGAACACGCCACCGGTCCGCTGCTGGCAGTGGCCGTTACCGACCTCCTGCCGGACGCCTTGTCCGCGGTCTACACCTTCTTCGATCCCGCGCAGGCAGCGCGCAGCCTGGGCACGTTCGCGGTGCTTCAGCAGCTGGCGTGGGCGCGCCGTGAGCACCGGGACCACCTCTACCTGGGCTACTGGATCGCCGGCCACCCGAAGATGGACTACAAGCGGCGGTATCGCCCGATCGAGCGCTATGACGGCGGCCGCTGGCGTGAGCTCACCGAGGCGCTGGAACTCCCCTGATCATGCCGGCGTCCGGGTCTCGGCCGCGGGCTCGACCGGTGCCGATTCCCGCGTGTTCTCGTGGCTGCGGAAACCGAACGCGCCTTCTTCCGCACGCGTCGAGACGATCATCCGCACCATGCTCGTGGGGATCATGAGTTCCACTTCACTGGGTTGGCCCGAGGGATCGGCCTGCGCGAGCGTCAGTTCCACCAGCGCCCCGCCCGTATCCACTTCCTTGCACGGGATGCACTGTCCACCCGGTCCGGTTTTAAGGAACGGCTTGGCCGCATCGCCCAGGGCCTCGACCGCCTGTGGGAACAGATAGACGGAATAGCCGGTCAGGGTGTCGTTCATGCAAGGCTCCGGATCAGTCGAGGTCGATGTGGATCGCGGCGGCGGCATTGCGCACAACCGTCCGTGCATCGTCGCACGTCGCCGCCCGCGCAAGCGTCACGCCAACGCGACGATGCCCTTCGACACGCGGCTTGCCGAACAGGCGCAACCCCGTATCCGGCGCCTGCATCGCCTCGTCCACGCCGGAGAAGCGCGGCACGCCGTGGCCTTCCGCAAGCATCGCGCAGGATGCGGCCGGACCCAGCAGTGGCACCATGCCCTCGGCATCCGCGCCCACTGGCAGGCCCAGGATCGCACGCGCGTGCAGGGCGAACTCACTGAGCGCCTGCGACGCCAGCGTCACCAGTCCCGTGTCGTGCGGGCGTGGCGACACCTCCGAGAACCACACCGCGTCACCCTTGACGAAGAATTCCATGCCGAACACGCCCCAGCCGCCAAGGTTCGCGGCCACCGCGTCGGCGATGTCGCGCGCGCGGCGCAGCGCCGTCGCCGACATTGCCTGCGGCTGCCAGCTCTCGCGGTAGTCGCCATCGCGCTGCAGGTGCCCGATCGGTGCGCAGAACGCGGTTCCGCCCGCGTGGCGCACGGTGAGCAGGGTGATCTCGTAGTCGAAATCCACGAAGCCTTCGACGATCACGCGTCCTGCGCCGGCACGCCCTCCCGTCTGCGCGTGATCCCATGCCGGCCCGATGTCAGCCTCACCGCGCACCACCGACTGCCCCTTGCCTGACGAAGACATCACCGGCTTCACCACGCACGGCAAGCCGATCTCACGGACCGCGTCGCGGTAATCCGCCTCGGTGTCCACGAACCGGAATGGCGAGGTCGGTACGCCCAGCGTTTCGGCGGCCAGGCGGCGGATGCCTTCGCGATCCATCGTGAGCCAGGCGGCACGCGCGGTCGGAATGACGCGCAGCCCGGCATCGCGCTCCAGCTCCACCAGCGTGGGCGTGTGGATGGCTTCGATCTCGGGGACCACGATGTGCGGCCGCTCCGCATCGATCACCGCGCGCAGCGCCACCGGATCCAGCATGTCGACGACGTGGCTGCGGTGGGCCACCTGCATCGCCGGTGCATCCGCATAACGATCGACCGCGATCACTTCCACGCCGAAGCGCTGCAGCTCGATGGCGACTTCCTTGCCCAGCTCGCCCGACCCCAGCAGGAGGACGCGGGTGGCGCGGGGCGACAGGGGCGTGGCGATGGAAACCATGCGGATCGGGCTCGCTTCGTGAGGCCGGCAGTGTACCGGGGCGGGCGAAGGATCGCCGCGCATCTGGCATGCTGTGGCGATGCCGCATCGCCGCACCTGCCTCCCCCACCTCGTCACGTTTCCCCTGGTGTTCCTGCTGGTGCTCGCGCTTGCGGCGTGTGACGGCGGAGTGCCGGTCGGTGGTGGCGCCACGCTCACGGGTGTCTCCACCAACAGCGACCTGGACGAGGTCAGCGGCATGGCGGCCTCGCGCGTGCAACCGGGCCGCCTGTGGCTGCACGACGACAGCGGGAATCCGCCACGCCTGTTCGCCATCTCGCCGCATGCGACCGACCTCGGCACGTGGACGGTCGAGGATGCGGGCAAGGTCGACTGGGAAGACATCGCATCGTTCGATGAGCACGGCAAACCGTATCTGCTGATCGCCGACACCGGCGACAACGGTGGGGTGCGCAAGGTGTTGACGCTGCTGGCGGTGCCGGAGCCGCGGGCCGCCGACCGTGGCGGCACTGTGCGCCCGGCATGGCGCGTGCAGTTCCGCTGGCCGGATGGCGCGCGCGACTGCGAGGCGATGACGGTGGACGAGCGCGCCGGGGTCGCGTTGCTCATCACCAAGAAGCGGCAACCACCGCAACTGTTCGAGGTGTCCCTGCACCCGACGGGCGCGGGCGTGCAGACGGCGAAGCTGGTGGGCCTGCTGCCCGACATCCCGCAACCGGATGCGCGCGACATCGCGGACAACCCGACCCTGGCGAAACTGTCGACGCAGGTCACCGCCGCCGACCTGAGCCCGGATGGTTTGACGCTGGCGGTGCTGACGTATCGCCACGTGCTGCTCTATCGGCGCGACTCGCGGGACATGCCGTGGCATGAGGCGTTCGTGCGGCATCCGCCGCGGGAGTTGCCGATGCCGCTGTTGCCGCAGCCGGAGGCGATCGCGTGGTCGCAGGACGGGCAGCGGTTGTACCTGAGCGGCGAGATGGCGCCGGCGCTGATCTACGCGGTGACGCCGTAGCGACCAGTCAGGGCTGGCCCGGCTGGGCATTTAGGGGCCGCGGTCACGACTGGCCCGTCTGGGCCTTGGGGTCTGGAGGTGTTCACGCGCTTGGCCTATCTCGCAGAAGGGGAAACTCGTCACATAAAATTAAGATATCATTCTGATATCATTTGATCGAACCCCGGAGACCCACCATGAAAGAACGCCTGCTCAATTCCCTGCCCGGCATCCCCACCCTGCTCGGCATCCTCGTCCTCGCGCTGGTTGCCGCCTGGATGGTTTTCACTGGCGCAGCCGCATCCACCCCGTCGCTCGGCTTCGTCATCGGCGGTGTCCTGCTGGGCGCGGCCGCGCTGTTCTGCCTGGTTGGCCTGTACAAGGTCGAGCCCAACCAATCAGCCGTGCTCAGCCTGTTCGGCAAGTACATCGGCACCGTCAAGGACAACGGCCTGCGCTGGAACAACCCGTTCTACGCCAAGCGGATGGTCAGCCAGCGCGTGCGCAACTTCGAGAGCGGCAAGCTCAAGGTCAACGAACTCGACGGCTCGCCGATCGAGATCGCATCCGTGATCGTGTGGCAGGTCGTTGACGCCTCCGAAGCCGTCTACAACGTGGATGACTACGAAAGCTTCGTGCACATCCAGTCGGAGTCCGCGCTGCGTGCAATGGCCACCAGCTACCCCTACGACCAGCACGAACCCGACCAGCTCGCGCTGCGCAGCCATGCCAATGAGGTTGGCGAACACCTGAAACAGGAATTGCAGGAACGCCTTGCAGATGCCGGCGTGCAGGTGCTGGACGCGCGCATCAGCCATCTTGCCTATGCCCCTGAAATCGCCCAGGCCATGCTGCAGCGCCAGCAGGCCAACGCGATCATCGCGGCGCGCACGCGCATCGTCGCGGGTGCGGTGGGCATGGTGCAGATGGCGCTGGCCGAACTCGAGAAGAACGGCGTGGTGAACCTGGACGAGGAACGCAAGGCGCAGATGGTCAGCAACCTGCTGGTCGTGCTGTGCGGCGAGCGCGGAACGCAGCCGATCGTCAACACCGGCACCCTGTACTGAGGCCGACGTGGCTGAGAAAAAGGCCTACCCGCTGCGCATCAACGCCGAGGTCCTCGCGGCGGCGCAGCGCTGGGCCGACGACGAACTCCGCAGCCTCAACGCGCAGATCGAATACGTGCTGCGCGAGTCTCTCCGCAAGGCCGGGCGCCTGCCCCACACCCCCATTTCCCCGGAACACGACGAATGAAGATCCTGACGCTTGCCGCTGCACTCGCGATGACCCTGCCCGTGCAGGCTGCACAACAGAGCAGCACGCCCGCATCCGCATCCGCGCCCGCCAGCGTTGCAACCGCGCTGCTTGACCGGTTGGATGCCCACGACTACACCGGTGCCGAGGCGATGTTCGACGCCAGGATGGCTGCCGCCGTCCCCGCCGCGAAGTTGCAGGGGGCATGGGAATCGCTGGCATCGAAGCCGCTTGTCCGCGGCACGCCTGTGTCCAGGACCCGGGACGGCATGTCCGTGGTGGAGATTCCGCTGCACGGTTCGGTCACCGAACTCGTCGCGAAGGTCGCCATCGGTGCCGACGGCCGCATCGCCGGCTTCCTGATTCAGCCGGCGGCCGCGCCCGCCGCCGCACCCGTGGCTGCCGATGCAACCTTCACCGAACAGGACTTCACGCTCGGCAGCGGCGCAACAGCCCTGCCCGGCACGTTGTCGATGCCGAAGTCCGCCGCCGCATCGCATCCCGTGCCTGCGGTCGTCCTCGTGCACGGTTCCGGGCCGAATGACCGCGACGAAACCATTGGGCCCAACAAGCCGTTCGTGGACATCGCGCGCGGACTGGCTGCCCAGGGCATCGCCGTCCTGCGCTATGAGAAGCGCACGCGCGCGCACCCGTCGCAACTCAAAGGCACTGCGCTGACCATCGATGCGGAGACCACCGACGACGCGGTCGCGGCCATGGCCGCGCTGCGCACCACACCGGGCATCGACCCGAAGCGCGTCTTCGTGCTGGGCCACAGCCAGGGCGCGATGATGGCGCCCCGCATCGCCCTGCATGACGGCCATGCAGCCGGTGTGGTCCTGCTGGCCGCCCCGGCGCGCAAGCTGCTGGACATCCTCGTGGAGCAGAACGAACGCCTCGCCCGGATGAACGACGGCAAGATCGATGCCACCGAAGCCGCGGCCATCGCGAAACTCCGTTCGCAGGCAGCAGCACTCCGCGGAACGGCCCCGGTCGCGGATGCGGATACACCCATGCAGGAGCCCGCGACCTATTGGCGCAGCGTGGATGCGGTCGATCCGATCGCCGATGCGCGCAAGCTACGTGTACCGATGTTGGTCCTGCAAGGCGGCCGGGACATCCAGGTGGTGCAGGCGGACTCGGCGCAGTGGCACCAGGCGTTTGGCCACACCGCGCGCGTGACGTTCCATGGCTATCCGGCGCTCAACCATCTCGGCATCGCCGGTACCGGTCCCGGAACACTGGCCGAATATGCGAAGCCCGGCCATGTCGATGCCCAGTTGATCGCCGACGTGGCCACCTGGATCCGGGCGCATTGACGTGGCGGATACCCCGCGCCGTTTCGACGTCGTACCGCCACAGGCCCTGCTGGTCTGGCCGGTGGCGTGCGCCGGCATCATGATCGCGCTCGTCGGTCTCGCGTTCGCCTCACGGCACGGCGGCGTGCACGTGTTTGCGGTGCTTCCCGCGCTGCTGGTTGCAGGATCCCTGGTCGCGGTCTCGGTGCTGCGCCTGCGCGTGGAGCTGGTCGGCCGCACGCTGCGCGTCGTGACGGGATTGATGGGCACGCGCGTGGACCTGGCGAAGCTCGATCTTGCCGCCGCACGGGTCATCGACCTGGATGCGGAAAAGGAATGGAGCCCCCGTTTCAAGACGATCGGCACGTCGCTGCCGGGACTGCGCGCCGGCAAGTTCCGGCTGCGTGGTGGCCGTCGGGGATTCATCCTCGTCACCGATCGGCACCGCGTGCTGCTGCTGCCGCAGCGTGATGGCCGCATCCTGCTCCTCAGCCTGCAGCAGCCGCAATCCCTGCTCGATGCGCTACGGCGAGTGGCAGCGGCGGACCTGCGCGCCTAAGCTGTCGGCATGCAGGCCATGCCCCGCCAACTGCTGAACACGCCCGACATGGAAGCCTGGCCGGCCGAGTTGCTGCGGGCGCGTTCCAACGCACATGCACGCGCGATCGCACTGGCCGAATGGGTGGTTCGCGACAAGGGCAGCGGCCGTTACCTCGCCGCGCAGGATGCGAAAGGACGGCTGCATGCATTGGCGCCGCCCCGCCGTGATGGCGCGCAGTCGCTTGCACGGGCACTGGATGCGATCCGGCACCGCGCAGGCACGCCTCCCCGCCGCGGCCATCTGCTGCCGATCCATGGCCTGCACGCTAAGCTCGAAGCCCTGGGCCTTGATGCCGATGATTACGGCGCACGCACTGGCCTGCCGTTGGTGCCGGAACCGATGGCGCTCGCCTTCGCGGGACGGGATCGCTATTGCCGGCCCTTGTGGCTGGATGCGCCGGCCGCACGTGCGTGGGCGGGAATGCGCGACGCGGCACGCCGCGACGGCATCTTCCTCGATGCGATCTCCGGCTACCGCAGCCATGCGTACCAACTGGGCATCTTCGCCCGCAAGCGCGCACGCGGCCAGGCCGTCGACGAGATCCTGACGGTCAACGCTGCACCCGGATTCTCGGAGCACCATTCCGGCCGGGCGCTCGACATCGGCACGCCGGACGAACTGCCTGCGGAAGAATCGTTCGAGGCCACGCCCGCCTTCGCCTGGTTGCAGGCGCATGCCGGCGACCACGGGTTCCGCCTGAGTTATCCGCGCGACAATCCCCACGGCATCGTCTACGAGCCGTGGCACTGGTACCACGTGGGCTGATCAGTCCTGCGAACGCTTGACCGGCTTGCGTGCCGGCCCCGCGGCATCCGCGATGCGCCACAGGTACAGGCTGGCATGCGTGCGGAACGGCCCCCACCGTTTACCGCGTTCGGCAAGCACGCGCGGCGCGGGCATCCCCTCCAGCCGATCCACCGCCTGGGCGCCCTTGCGGATGCCCAGGTCGTCCACGGGCAACACGTCCGGTCGGCCCAGCCGGAACATCAGCAGCATTTCCACCGTCCATCGGCCGATGCCGCGGATCGGCACCAGCGCATCGATGATCGCGTCGTTGGCCATGAATGCCATCTTCGCGGTGGTCGGGATCTCGCCGTCGGCTTCGCGACGCATCAGGTCGCGCAGGGCCAGCACCTTGTTGCCGGATACGCCACACCCACGCAATGCCAGGTCATCGATCCGCCCGAGCGTGTCGCAATGCAGCCGATCGGAACCGATCGCCGTTTCCACGCGCCCCGTGATGGTCGCCGCGGCCTTGCCTGACAGCTGCTGGTAGAGGATCGCGCGCGCCAGCGCATCGACGGGATCGAACCGCCCCATCCACTGCGGCTGCGGCGGGATCGGTCCGATGCGCGTGATCCACTTCGCCAGCTTGCGATCGCGCTTTGCCAGCCACGCCTCGGCCTCGGCCACGTCGTAACCCCGGGCATGCCGTGCCATGTCAGCGCACCGCCCGCAGCACGGCCAGCCATAACCAGCCTGCAATCATGGCGATGCCCCCTGCAGGTGCAAGCAGCGCCGGCACGCCTGCCAGCGCGTGCAATGCCACGCTGCCGGAGAACACCAGCGCGCCCGTCAGTTGCAACGCCAGCGCATGCCGCTGCGAATTCCGGGCCGGCAACGGCGCGAGCGCCGTGGTCACTGCTCCCTGCACCAGCGCGAACAACGCGGCCTGCTGCAGGTGCCCGCGCACGCCATCGTCAAGCGTGGCGTGGGCCGCGTACGCCGACAGTGCGATGCCCGATGCCGCCAGCGCCGCGCCGGCCGCGCCCAGCCAGCGCTGGAGCCCGGGGTCCCGACCTGCTTCCCGCATCGTTGCCATGCCTTGCCTCCGGAAAGACGAACGCCGCGACTAGCGCGGCGTCCGGGACACTCTTTGCAGGCGCGGTTACTTGACCGGCCAGTACACGTCGAAGTCGGCGCCACCTGCGGTGAACGACTTGTCCACGCCGCTCTTGTACACGTCGAACGGGCGGTCCGAGATGTCGTAGCCATGCACCAGGGTCCATGCGCGCAGTGCGCCGCGGGTCAGCTCAAGCGAGTTGTAGTCCGTGGCGGAGACGCTGGTCATCACGGCCTTGCGCGCTGGGATGGTCTGGAACTTCACCGGACCCTGCGTGGTCACGCCGGTCAGGCCGGCACCCGTGGTTGCGCCCTTCTTGCGGACGACCTGCTGCAGGTCGTAGGCGTAGTTGGCCGAGTTGCTGTCGCTCGTCACGACACGGAACGGACCCACCGGCTCCAGGCCATTGGCATCCATCACGCGCTTGATCCACTCGTCGTTCTGCTTGACCGACACGTAGATCGCGGACTCATCCTGCGCAACGGTCCCCGAGCTGATGGTCAGCACGCCCTCGGCGGGCATCGCCACGACCTTCGGCGGCGACAGCGGCACCATCATCTTGTTGTACGGCAGGTTCGGGATGTCCGACAGCAGGCTGCTCAGCTTGCGCAGCCCCATCTTCATGTCCTCGCCTTCATAGCTGGACACGTACATGCCGGCATAACGGCCAATCAGGTTCATGCCGTAATCGACGTCGTAGACCTGCTTGATCTCGACACTGCGGCCGTTCTCGCTCGGGGTCAGCGTGATGGTGGACTTCTTGTTGCCGCCCATGCTGCTGTTGACGATCGCGTAATCGATGCGGCTGTCCTGCTGCAGGCCGGTGATCTTCCAGCTGCCCTTGCCCACTTCGCGCACGGACGAGTCATAGCTGACCATCGAGCCCACGCCCGTCTCCGGGCCGGAAAGCGTCAGCTTGGCACCCGGGTCGCGCATGGAGACCGCGTTCCAGTCCTTGAAGCGGCGGAAGCCGTTGAGGAAGTCGAACGTGATGGTCGGATTGCGGTTGGTCTCGACCGACTCCGTCAGGTGGCGATGCGACGGGAGCACCAGCCCCATCAGCAGGAAGAACACGGCCACGATGGCCACGGAAATCAACAGCTCTTTGAACAGCTTCATTCAGACAGTCTCCAGGTGCCACCACGACGGCGCCGGGGGCGGGAAAGGCGAATCGTAGCAAAATGCCGCCGCCCGGTGACCACCCCGGCCGCACATTTCCTGAACCCGGGAGCGCCGGGCGGCCAGTCAGACCAGCTTGGCCTCCAGGGCCTTGAGGACCGCCCGGGTCCGGTCCCGGACCCCCAGCTTGCTGAGGATGTTGGACACATGGTTCTTGATCGTGCCCTCGGCCACGCCCAGGGAATTGGCGATCTCCTTGTTGGAGAAACCGCCTGCCATAAGGCGCAGGATCTCGGTCTCGCGTTCGGTCAGCGGATCGGGCTTGTCCAGGCTCGCGAACCCGGTCTGCATGTGCTCCAGCCCGGACAGCAGTTTCTGGGTCACCGCCGGCTGCACCAGTGAGCCGCCGGCCGCCACGGTGCGGATCGCGCCGACCAGCTGCTCCAGCGACACGTCCTTCAGCAGGTAGCCGCGCGCACCCGCCTTGATTCCGGCCAGCACCAGCTGGTCGTCGTCGAAGGTGGTCAGGATGATGGTCGGTGGCAGCTGCCCCGTCCTCGACAGTGCCTGCAGCGCCTCCAGGCCGGACATCACCGGCATGCGCATGTCCATCAGCACCACGTCCGGCTGCAC
>Ga0207982_1000020_pt1 | contig 16591 bp, 11 predicted proteins | sample SoimicmetaGmgHAB_FD_188335 | JGI IMG/M metagenome (GOLD analysis project Ga0207982, IMG submission 188335) | Soil and rhizosphere microbial communities from Laval, Canada - mgHAB (SPAdes) (version 2) | ecosystem: Environmental > Terrestrial > Deep subsurface > Rock core/Sediment | place: Laval... | reverse complement strand
TCGTTGAGGGCGTTCATCTTCGCGATCACGTGGGCCGGCCGACCCGCGCGCGCATGCGCGGCCTCGCGTTCGATCCGCTGCAGCAGGCCCGCGTGCAGCGAGAACGGCGACTGCAGCAGCCGCTTCAGCTTGATTTCCGAGGCCAGCCCCGAGAGTTGCTGGAAGATCTGGTGCACGTCCTCGCCGATCTCGCGGTTGCAGGTGATCAGGCCGATGTCGGTGTACGCGCGTGCGGTGCCGCTGTGGTAGTTGCCGGTGCCCAGGTGCACGTAACGCACCGGCTTGCCGCCTTCGCGCCGCACGATCAGCAGCATCTTCGCGTGTGTCTTGAAGCCCACCACGCCATAGACCACCTGCACGCCGGCTTCCTGCAGGCGGTCGGCCAGGCCCAGGTTCGCCTCCTCGTCGAAGCGTGCGCGCAGCTCGACCACCACCGTCACGTCCTTGCCGTTGCGCGCGGCCTGCACGAGGTGCTCCACGATCGGCGAATCCTTGCCGGTGCGGTACAGCGTCTGCTTGATCGCCAGCACCTCCGGATCCTCCGACGCCTCGCGGATCAGCTCCAGCACCGGCGCGAACGAATCGAACGGGTGGTGCAGCAGCACGTCGCCCCGGCGCACCAGCGCGAACATCGAGTCCGCCTCCAGCGTGCGCGGCTGCATGGGTGGGAACTTCAGGTCCGGCCGGCGCACCAGGTCGTACACCTGGCCCACCCGGTTGATGTTGACCGGGCCGGTGATCGCATAGACCGCGTTCTCGGTCAGCTCGAAGTTCTGCAGGAGCAGGGTGGTGATCTCCGGCGGGCAGGTTTCCTCGATCTCCAGCCGCACCGCGCGCAGGTAGCCGCGGCCCACCAGCTCGTCGCGCAACGCGTGGGCGAGGTTGTCCACGTCGTCGTCGTCGACGATGAGTTCGGAGTTGCGGGTCACCCGGAACTGGTAGGCACCCTTCACCGTCATGCCCGGGAACAACTCGCCCACGAATGCGGACAGCACCGAGGACAGGAACACGAATTCGTGGCAGGCATCGCCATCGCCGTCCGCATCGGGCAGGCGGATGATGCGCGGCAGCGAGCGCGGCGCACGCACGATCGCCAGGTGGCCCTCGCGGCCGAACGCATCGCGGCCTTCCAGCACCACCACGATGTTCAGCGATTTGTTGAGGATCTTGGGGAACGGATGCGCCGGGTCGAGCCCCAGCGGCGACAGCACCGGCATGATCTGTTCGCGGAAGTAGTCGCGCAGCCACTCCGCTTGTTCCGGCGTCCATTCGGTGCGGCCGGGCAGGCCGATGCCTTCCGCCGCCAGCGCCGGTCGCAGCTCCTGGTAGAAGCATGCGTACTGCGCCTTCACCAGCTCCGCGGCACGGTCATGGATCTGTGCGAGCACTGTGCGATGCGGAATCCCATCGGCACCCGGCGGGATGCCCAGCTGTTCGGCATGGTGCAGGCCGCCGGCACGGATCTCGAAGAACTCGTCGAGGTTCGTGCAGGAAATGCACATGTATTTCAGCCGCTCCAGCAGCGGGACGGCCGCGTCGCGCGCCTGCGCCAGCACGCGGAAATTGAAGTCCAGCAGCGACAGCTCGCGGTTGAAATACAGCGAGGGGTCGCGCAGGTTCCGGGCGGGGGCGGGAGTCATGGCTCGCGCGTGGCCACGCGCGTCGCGTCGAAGTGGCATGTGAACGTGCTTCCCTTGCCCACTTCGCTCGCGATCTCGAGGCGGGCGCCGTGGTTGTTGAGGACGTGCTTGACGATGGACAGGCCGAGCCCGGTGCCGCCGGATTCCCGCGAGCGGCTGGTGGAGACGCGGTAGAACCGCTCGGTGATGCGGGGCAGGTGCATCGGGGGAATGCCGAACCCGCTGTCCTGCACCCGCAGTGCCGCGCCCGCGCCTTCGCGCGCGAAGGTCACGGTGATCGCGCCATCGACAGGCGTGTACCGCACCGCGTTGCTGATCAGGTTGGAGAACGCGCTGTGCAGTTCCTTGGTGGAACCGACCAGGTCCACGCCCGCCTGGTCCGCCACGGTGATCCGGTGGCGCCCGCGGCTCAGGGCCTCGGCCTCGCGCCGCAGGGTGGCCAGCATCGAGGCCATCGACACCTGCTCCTCGTCCTGGTGCTCCTGCGCTTCCAGTCGCGACAGCGTCAGCAGGTCCTCCACCAGCTGGGCCATGCGCGACGACTGCTGGCGCATTTCGTTGAACATCCGCGCCCCTTCGTCGTCATCCTCGTCAGGCTCAAGGATATCCAGATACCCATGCAGCACGGTGAGGGGGGTGCGCAGTTCATGCGACACGTTGGCCACGAAGTCGCGGCGCATCTGCTCCAGGTGCGTGAGCTTGCTGACGTCGCGCGCGACCAGCAGCCAGAACGCGTCGGAATACGGAATCAGCCGCACGTTGAGGCGCAGCGACTCGTTGGCCGGTGAGGGCACGTCGTTCATCGGCTCGGCCTTGCGACCCATCGCCAGCCACTGCGCCATCGGCAAGGGAGCGGTCGCGGTGACGATCGAGGCATTGCGGTCGCGCGGAAAACGCAAGCCGAGCAGCGGCGTCGCCGCATCGTTGAACCAGAGGATGCGTTGGGTGTTGCGTTCGATCACCACCACCGCGTCGGGCAACGCGTTGGCCACCGCACGGTACGCACCCAGCCGGTCGACCAGCCGGCGCTTGCGCAGGCGGGCCTCGTCCTGGTGGCGCACCAGCAGGCGTTGCAACTCGCTCCAGCGGCCGTGGCCTTCGGGGGGCTGCAGCCGGTGCCTGGATTCCATCTGCCGCAGCAACCGGCGCAGTCGCCAGTCGTGCCAGCCGGCGATGGCCACGGCAAGCGCCGCCACCGCCAGTGCCAGCCAGGCCTGGGGCGACATCATCGGTCAGGCCGATGCCGAGAAGCGGTAGCCCGCGCCGCGTACCGTCTGCACCATGTGCTCCAGCTGGTGCGGCTCGAGGGTTTTGCGCAGGCGGCGGATGTGCACGTCCACGGTGCGCTCCTCCACGTACACGCTGCCGCCCCAGACGTGGTCGAGCAGTTGCGAGCGGGTATACACGCGCTCCGGATGGGTCATGAAGAAATGCAGCAGGCGATATTCCGTCGGCCCGATCGCCACCGGCGCGGGAGTGCCGTCCGCCGAGGCGAACACCCGATGCGCCGCGCCGTCGATGCGCAGGTCGCCGATCGCCACGTTGCCCTCCTCGTCGTCCTCGCGGGTGCGGCGCATCACCGCGCGGATGCGGGCCAGCAGTTCGCGCGAGGAGAACGGCTTGACCACGTAGTCGTCCACGCCGGCCTCCAGCCCGCCCACCCGGTCGTTCTCCTCGCCACGCGCGGTGAGCATGATGATCGGAATGTCGCGGGTCAGGCTGTCCTTGCGCCAGCGGCGCGCCAGGTCCAGGCCGCTGGCACCCGGCAGCATCCAGTCCAGCAGGATCAGGTCGGGCACGCGGTCGGCGATGGCGGTCTGCGCCTCGCGCGCATCCCCGGCATGCACGGGTTCGTACTCCGCCTTGCGCAGGGCAAAGGCCACCATGTCGCGGATGGCGGGCTCGTCGTCGACGATCAGGATGCGTTTCTGCACGATGGGGACCCAAGGGTTTGACCGCCGTCAGGAAACGACAGTTTATTGACACTTTGATGACGGCGGTCATGTTGGTCCGCCGCCCGCCCCCTTTCAGCGGCCCAGGTCGTCGTCCTTGATGCCCTGCCGGCGCAGTTCCAGCACGGTGGGCGTGATGGCGGCGATGCGCGCGTCGATCCGCGCCCGGGCGTAGTAATCCAGGTCGGGGCGGCGCTTGAGCGTGTTCAATTGCAGCAGGGCCCGCTCCGGACTGCCGTTCAGATACGTCGCCTCGGCATAGGCCTCGCCGGCCCGTACCGGGTCGCCCGCGGTTTCATTGGCCCGGCCCAGCACCTGCTGGTAGTTCGGATCGTCGCTGCTGTCCGCCGCCAGCGGTCGCAGCACCGCCTGCGCCCTCCGGCCAGCGGCCGCGTTGGCGCGCTGGCTCAGCAACCGCGCGTAGGTCAGCGCCACCGGGCGATTGCCCGGGAAGCGGGCCACCAGCGCATCGAACCGGGCATCCGCGGCGGCGTGGTTGCCCATGCCGTTCAACGCTTCGGCCGTGCCCACGGCCAGCCAGAGGTTGTCCGGATGGGCATGCTGCAGCGGGTCCAGCAGGGCGAATGCCGCGGCGGCCTTGCCGGCGCGCAGTTGCGCCACCGCCTGGCCGTAGCGCTGCGCATCGTCCAGCGGCTTGCGCCGGGCCAGTTGCTCGTACTCGGCGATCGCGGAGGCCGCCGTGTCCGCGCTCAGCGCGCGCAGCCGCTCGCGTGCGAACGTGAAATCGCCATGCGCGCCGCGGCGTGGCCCCAACGCGACCTTGATGCCGCCGGGCAGCAGCGGATTCACCGCCGTGCCGGAACCGATGTCCAGCGCTGCGGTGGCACTCATCTGCGCCGCGCGCGCCTTCGCCTCGGCGATGCGGGCGCCGGTGACCGGATGGTCCAGCAAAAAGTCCGGGGTCTGGTCGCGGTCGCCACCGCGGTTCGCGCGCATGACCGACTCCATGCGTTCGAAGAACCCGGCCATCGCGTTGGGGTCGTAGCCCGCGCGCGCGAGCAGGCGGATGCCCAGCCGGTCGGCCTCGCTTTCGTTGCTGCGCGTGTAATCGATCGCCCGCTGCGCCAGCAAGCCCTGCGCACCGGCGATCGCGGCCATCGCCGCATTCGAGCCCGAATTGCTCGAGGATTTCTGCGCCACGATGATCGCGCCCAGCATCGCCAGCAACACCGGCAACTGGTCGCGCTGTGCCCGCTCCACCGCACGCAGCACGTGCTGCTGGGTCACGTGCGAGACCTCGTGCGCCAGCACGGCCGCGACTTCGTCCTCGCTGTCCGCGGTCAGCACCAGCCCCGAATTCACCGCCACGTAGCCCCCAAGCGTCGCGAACGCATTGATCTCGCGCTCGCGCAGCAGGAAGAACGTGAAGGGTTGCCCGGCGCGGTCGGTGGAGGCCGCCAGCCGGTTGCCCACGCCCTGCAGCCAGTCGGCCAGCAGCGGGTCTTCCAGCGTGTAGTCGTAGTGCCGCAACTGGCTGAGCATCATCGCGCCGTAGCCGGCCTGTTGCGCCGGCGACAGCAGGTTGCCCGCGGACGAGCCCATGTCCGGCAGCCGCGATTCCTGCGCCCGCGCGCCCGGCTGCAGCACCCCGAAGGCGAGCACGCAGGTGGCGATGGCGGCGGCAAGCGGGGCAGGGCGCATGGCAGTCCGGTCACGGGGAAGGCAGTCAGGATGGGGGATGCGCGCACCGCGCTGGTGAATTGCGCGTAAACCGGCCCGGCTGCGCATTCATCCCCTTCGGCGCACAATGGGCCATTGCCACAGGAGCCTGCGATGTCCCGCCCCGAAATCGTCATGTACACCACCCAGGTCTGCCCGTACTGCGTGGCGGCGAAGAATTTCCTGAAATCCAGGGGACTGGAATGGCGGGAAGTGCGGGTGGACCTCGATTCCGCCGAACGCGAGAAAATGGTGGCCCTGGCGCGCCGTACCAGCGTGCCGCAGATCTTCGTGGGCGAGACCCACGTGGGCGGCTACGACGACATGATGGCGCTGCAGCGCGCGGGTCGTTTCGAGCCGCTTCTGGCCGGCGAGGGCTGAGTTCCCCGGCGCCGGTCCGCACGGCGCCGTCTGGTAGAATGAGGGGTTTCCCGTTCCCGCGCGCCGGTCCAGGCCTGCGCCGCTCCTGAAGGACTCCCCCGCATGACCCACACCATCACCGTGATCCGCGGCGACGGCATCGGCCCCGAGATCATGGCCGCCACGTTGCACGTCCTCGACGCCATGAACCTCGGCCTGCAGTACGAAGAGGCGGATGCGGGCATGGTCGCGCAGGAAAAGCACGGCAACCTGCTGCCGCAGGCCACGCTGGATTCCATCGCGAAGAACAAGGTGGCGCTGAAGGCGCCGCTGACCACGCCGGTGGGCGAGGGGTTCACCTCGATCAACGTCACCCTGCGCAAGACCTTCGACCTGTACGCCAACGTGCGTCCGGCCAAGAGCTTCCCGAACACCAAGTCGCGCTTCCCGACGGGCATCGACCTCATCACCATCCGCGAGAACACCGAAGGCCTGTACATCGGTGAGGGCCAGACCGTGTCCGAGGATGGCGAGGTCGCCACCTCCACCTCGCGCATCACCCACAAGGGTGCCGAGCGCGTCGTGCGCTACGCCTTCGAGATGGCCCGCAAGCTCGGTCGCAAGAAGGTGACGGTCGTGCACAAGGCCAACATCCTCAAGTCCACCTCCGGCCTGTTCCTCAAGACCGCGCGCGTGATCGCCGCGCAGTACCCCGACATCGAATGCAACGAGATGATCGTGGACAACACCTGCATGCAGCTGGTGATGCGCCCCGAGCAGTTCGACATCATCGTGACCACCAACCTGTTCGGCGACATCATCTCCGACCTCTGCGCCGGACTGGTCGGTGGCCTCGGCCTCGCCCCTGGCGCCAACATCGGAGAGAACGTCGCGATCTTCGAGGCGGTGCACGGCTCCGCCCCGGACATCGCCGGCAAGGGCATCGCCAATCCCTGCGCGCTTCTGCTGGCCGCCGGGCAGATGCTCGACCACCTCGGCATGCCGGAGCAGGCCACGCGCCTGCGCAACGCGATCGTCGCCACGCTGGAGGCGAAGGACACGCTGACCCCGGACCTGGGCGGCACCGGCTCCACAACCACCTTTGCCGAGGCGATCATCCGCCACCTGTAAGGGATGCGCGGGTTCCGCCAAGAAAAAGGGCGCCTTCCGGCGCCCTTTTTTCAGGCCCGCACGTGGATCAGTTGCGCTGCAGCTTCGACAGCAGGCGCAGGAATTCCACGTAGAGCCACACCAGCGTGACCATCAGGCCGAACGCGCCGTACCACTCCATGTACTTCGGGGCGCCGGCTTCCGCACCCTTCTCGATGAAGTCGAAATCGAGCACCAGGTTGAGCGCCGCCACGCCGATCACGAACAGGCTGAAGACGATGCCCAGCGTGCCGCTCTCGTGGATCATCGGGATCGAGTGGCCGAAGAAGCCCATCACGATGTCGACCAGGTACATCAGCGCGATGCCGCCGGTGGCGGCGACCACGCCGAGGCGGAAGTTGTCGGTCACCTTGATCAGCCCGCTGCGGTAGACCAGCAGCAACGCGCCCAGCGTGCCGAAGGTCGCCATCACCGCCTGCAGCACGATGCCGCCGAACTTCGCGTCGTACACGGCCGAGATCGCGCCGAGGAAGAAGCCCTCGAGCAGCGCGTAGAGGGGCGCCGTCACCGGCGACCACTCCTTCTTGAAGATGGTGACCATCGCCATCACGAAGCCGCCGATCGCGCCGCCCCACATGTAGACGGTTGCGCCCGGCGCCAGCGCGCCCTGCGCGTCGAACATGCGCGACCACGCGAACGCCGCCGTGAGCATCGTCAACAGCAGCAGGATCGCGGTGCGGGTCACCGTGCCGTTCAGGGTCATGGCCTCGCCCGGGCGCGTCACCACGCTGCCGGTTCCGAGATCCAGGAAGGTGCCTTCCTTCAATGCAGGGTTGCCACTGCGAAGCATCTGTCGTCTCTCCAGCGCCGCACCATGCGGCATGGATCGAGGATACCGCAGCGCCTGTTGCCCGCCCGCATTGACACTTGGCGCCCCGCGCCCCGACAATGCGCATCCTTTCCGCAACACGCCTTGCATCGGTTCCGCACGGACGGGTGGGGTGACGGTCTCCCGTCGGGGTATAGCGCAGTCTGGTAGCGCGCCTGCTTTGGGAGCAGGATGTCGGGGGTTCGAATCCCTCTACCCCGACCATTCCGTCATCGTCTCCACGCGCCCGTAGCTCAACCGGATAGAGCACCGGCCTTCTAAGCCGGTGGTTGCAGGTTCGAGTCCTGCCGGGCGCGCCAAATCGCGGGGAAAACTTGTTTCTGGTGGCTGTAGCTCAGTTGGTTAGAGTCCTGGATTGTGATTCCAGATGTCGGGGGTTCGAGTCCCCTCAGCCACCCCAATCCCAGTGCGATGCTTGCAACCCGGCAGGCCTCGTATAGAATAGGCAGTTCGGGGCCGTTAGCTCAGTTGGTAGAGCAGTTGACTCTTAATCAATAGGTCCAAGGTTCGAATCCTTGACGGCCCACCAAACCCCAGACACCCGGCCGCAAGCCGGGTGTTTTCGTTCGGGTCCTTTGCGAAAGTGGCGGAATTGGTAGACGCCCTGGTTTTAGGTACCAGTGCCGCAAGGCGTGGGGGTTCGAGTCCCCCCTTTCGCATGCCACCCGGACCGGTGGCGACATTCGCCGAAATCAGCCAAAATGACCGGCTAGCCGCGCGTGGTCCGCCACCGCGTGCCCCCAATCCGTTCAACAGGCCACGGCCCGCCGTGGTGGCAGGAGTTCTCCATGCAAGTGTCCATCGAATCCACCGGCAACCTCGGCCGCCGCGTGACCTTCCGCGTGCCGTCCGCCGACTTCAACAACCAGGTGGGTTCGCGCCTGCGCGAGATCGCCCGCGACGCGCGCATCAAGGGCTTCCGCCCGGGCAAGGTGCCGGCCAGCGTGATCGACAAGCGCTATGGCGACCAGATCCGTTCCGAGATCCTCGACGGCCTGCTGCGCGAGGGGTTCGGCAATGCCGTGAAGGACGAGCCCTTGCGCATCGCCGGGAACCCGCGCATCACCCCGAGCAATGAAGTGGCGGGCGAGGGCGAGCTGGCCTACGTGGCCGATTTCGAACTGGTGCCGGACTTCGGCACCGTCGATGCCTCCGCGCTGAACGTCACGCGCCACACGGCGGAGATCACCGAGGAAGACATCGACCGCATGATCGGCAACCTGCGCGAGCAGCGCCGCAGCTGGATCCCGGTCACCCGCGAGGCCATCGAGGGCGACCTCGTCGACGTCGCGATGTGGACCGAGGTGGAAGGCAAGCGCCTGCCGCCCGAAGGCACCGAGGACGCGTCGACCGTGATCGGTTCCGGTGCGCTGCTGGCCGACCTGGAAGCGGGCCTGGTGGGCCTGAAGACCGGTGACACGCAGGCGATCGACGTGACCTTCCCGGCCGACTGGCGCGCCGCCGACCTGGCCGGCAAGACCGCCAAGGTGCACGTGCAGGCCACGCAGGTGGCCGAGCCGAAGATGCCGGAGGTCGACCAGGCCTTCATCCGCAGCTTCGGCGTCAAGTCGGGCGACAACGAGCAGTTCCGCAAGGAAATCCGCAGCAATCTCGAGCGCGAGCTCAAGGGTGCGTTGATGCACCGCCTGCGCCGTGAAGTGGGCGAGGCCCTGATCTCGGCCTACTCCAGCGTGGAACTCCCGCCGCAGCTGGTGCAGGAAGAGGCGCAGGCCATGGCCAATGCCGATGCCGCGCAGGCGCGCCAGCAGGGCCAGGTGGTCGAAGCCCTGCCGGGCCCTTACGCCGAGGCCGCCCGCAAGCGCGTGCTGGTCGGCCTGCTGGTGGGCGAGGTGGCCCGCCAGAACGACCTGCGCCTGGAGCCGGCGCGCCTGATGGAGACGCTGCGCCTGATCGCCTCCACCTACGAACAGCCCGACCAGGTCATTGAGTTGTACCGCAACGATCCCCAACTCATGTCTGGACTGCAGAACCGCGTGATGGAAGAGCAGGTGATCGACTGGATCGCCGAGAAGGCCAACCACACGGAGCAGGCGATGTCCTTCCAGGACGCGATCCGGCCGGAGTAAGGTGCCTGTAGCGCGTCCGCCAACCGGGAACCCAGATGAGTCTTGAAACGAAAGCCCTGAACCTCGTGCCGATGGTGGTGGAGCAATCCAGCCGCGGCGAGCGTGCCTACGACATCTACTCGCGCCTGCTGAAGGAGCGCGTGGTGTTCCTGGTCGGCCCGGTGGACGATTACATGGCCAACCTGATCGTGGCGCAGCTGCTGTTCCTCGAGGCGGAAAACCCGGAGAAGGACATCAGCCTGTACATCAACTCGCCGGGTGGCGTGGTGACCGCGGGCATGTCGATCTACGACACCATGCAGTTCATCAAGCCCGACGTCTCCACGATCTGCGTGGGCCAGGCGGCCTCGATGGGTGCGTTGCTGTTGGCATCGGGTGCCGCGGGCAAGCGCTATGCGCTGCCGAACTCGCGGATCATGATCCACCAGCCCTCCGGTGGATCGCAGGGCCAGGCCACGGACATCGAGATCCAGGCGCGCGAGATCCTCGCGCTGCGCCAGCGCCTGAACGAGATCCTGGCCAAGCACACCGGCCAGTCGCTGGAGACGATCGCGCGTGACACCGAGCGTGACAACTTCAAGAGCGCCGAGGATGCCCGGGCCTACGGCCTGGTCGACCAGGTGATCGAGCGCCGCCCGGACGAAACCATCCAGGCAGGCTGATCCTGTCGGTGGTGCAAGCCACTGATTCCATTGATATTCGCAGGCGCCGCACCGGCCAAGGTCGGTGGCGGGGCCTGTGCTATTCTCGACGTGCGCGTCGATACATGCAGGAAGGAAATGACCGAAGACCGACAGGGGCGTTCCACGGACAACTCGAAGATCCTCTACTGCTCGTTCTGCGGCAAGAGCCAGCATGAGGTCCGCAAGCTCATCGCGGGCCCCAGCGTCTATATCTGCGACGAGTGCGTCGAGCTGTGCAACGACATCATCCGTGAGGAGCTGGAGGAGAAGTCCTCCACGGCGCGCAGCGCGCTGCCCAAGCCGCACGAGATCCTCGACGTACTCGACCAGTACGTCATCGGCCAGCAGCGGGCGAAGAAGACCCTCGCGGTCGCGGTCTACAACCACTACAAGCGCATCGAGAGCCGCCAGAAGTCCGACGACGTCGAACTGGCCAAGTCGAACATCCTGCTGGTCGGTCCGACCGGGTCGGGCAAGACGCTGCTGGCGGAAACGCTGGCGCGCATGCTCAACGTGCCGTTCACCATGGCCGATGCCACCACGCTCACCGAAGCCGGTTACGTCGGCGAGGACGTGGAGAACATCATCCAGAAGCTGCTGCAGAAGTGCGACTACGACGTCGACAAGGCGCAGCAGGGCATCGTCTACATCGACGAGATCGACAAGATCTCGCGCAAGAGCGAGAACCCGTCGATCACCCGCGATGTCTCGGGCGAGGGCGTGCAGCAGGCGCTGCTGAAGCTCATCGAAGGGACCGTCGCCAGCATCCCGCCGCAGGGTGGCCGCAAGCATCCGCAGCAGGAGTTCCTGCAGGTCGACACGCGCAACATCCTGTTCATCGTGGGTGGTGCCTTCGCGGGCCTGGACAAGATCATCCAGCAGCGCACCACCGAGGCCGGCGGCATCGGTTTCAGCGCCAAGGTGAAGTCCTCCGAGCGCAAGACCGACACCGGCAAGGTGCTGGCCGACGTGGAGCCCGAGGACCTGATCAAGTTCGGGCTGATCCCCGAGTTCGTCGGCCGCCTCCCGGTGGTCGCCACGCTCGAGGAACTGAACGAGGAAGCGCTGGTCAAGATCCTCTCCGAGCCGAAGAACGCCATCACCAAGCAGTTCCGCAAGCTGTTCGACATGGAAGGCGTGGAGTTGGAATTCCGCCCGGAGGCCCTGGCGGCCATCGCCCGCAAGGCGCTCAAGCGCAAGACCGGCGCCCGTGGCCTGCGCACGATCGTGGAATCGGTCCTGCTGGACACCATGTATGAACTGCCGTCGCTGCAGGGCGTGAGCAAGGTCGTGGTGGACGAGTCGGTCATCGAGAACAAGACCCCGCCGTACCTCATCTACGACGCCTCGGCGGGCGCCCCGCCGGCCAAGGTCGCGTCGGCTGAATAAGGGGGCGGCAGCCCCCCGCGGAGCCTGAACAGGCGGCTTGCAATGGCCGCCCGGCTCCCCCATCTTCGGTTGCAGGGCCGCGCGTTTGCGGCCCCCTGTACAGGACGACCGATGACTGAACCCGCTTCCCCCCAGACCGCCATCGCAGCCGGCAGCGTGCCCGTATTGCCGCTGCGTGACGTGGTGGTGTTCCCGCACATGGTGATCCCGCTGTTCGTGGGGCGCGAGAAGTCCATCCGGGCGCTGGATGCGGCGATGGAGGGCGACAAGCGGATCCTGCTGGTGGCCCAGGTCTCGCCCGACACCGACGACCCGGCGGCGGCCGATCTCTATGGCACCGGCGCGATGGCCAATGTGCTGCAACTGCTGCGCCTGCCCGACGGCACCATCAAGGTGCTGGTGGAAGGTGTCTCACGCGCGAAGGTGACGCAGGTGCAGTCCCACGATGGCGCGCTGTACGCGGTGCCGGAGGAGCTTCCCGAACCCAGCGCGCGCGATGCCCAGGAGCTCGAGGCGCTCGGCCGTTCGCTGGTGGGCCTGTTCGAGCAGTACCTCAAGACCAACCGCAAGCTGCCGCCGGAGTTGCTGCAGACGTTGTCCGGCATCGAGGATCCCGGGCGCATCGCGGACACCATCGCCGCGCACCTCGGCGTGCGGCTGGTCGACAAGCAGAAGCTGCTGGAGTCGCTGGACCCGGGCGAGCGCCTGGAGCAGCTGGTCGGCCTGGTCGACGGCGAGCTCGACGTGCAGCAGCTGGAAAAGCGCATCCGCGGCCGCGTGAAGTCGCAGATGGAGAAGTCGCAGCGCGAGTACTACCTCAACGAACAGATGAAGGCCATCCAGAAGGAGCTCGGCGAGATCGACGAAGCGCCGAACGACGTGGATGCGCTGGGCGCGCGCATATCCGCGGCCGGCATGCCCAAGGCGGTGGAGGCCAAGGCCAAGGCCGAGTACGCCAAGCTGAAGCAGATGTCGCCGATGTCGGCCGAGGCAGGCGTGATCCGCAACTACCTCGACTGGTTGCTGGGCGTGCCGTGGAAGAAGCGCACCAAGGTGCGGCGCGACCTCAAGCTCGCGCAGGACGTGCTGGATGCCGACCACTTCGGCCTGGAAAAGGTCAAGGAACGCATCCTTGAATACCTCGCGGTGCAGTCGCGCGTGTCCAAGATGAAGGGCGCGATCCTGTGCCTGGTCGGCCCGCCCGGCGTGGGCAAGACCTCGCTGGGCCAGTCGATCGCCAAGGCCACCAACCGCAAATTCGTGCGCATGGCCCTGGGTGGCGTGCGCGACGAGGCCGAGATCCGTGGCCACCGGCGCACCTATGTCGGCTCGATGCCCGGCCGGATCGTGCAGAACCTGAGCAAGGCCGGCACGAAGAATCCGCTGTTCGTGCTCGACGAGATCGACAAGATGGCGATGGATTTCCGCGGCGATCCCTCCGCGGCGTTGCTCGAAGTGCTCGACCCGGAGCAGAACCACAGTTTCAACGACCATTACCTCGAAGTGGACCTCGACCTGTCCGAGGTGATGTTCATCGCCACGTCCAACTCGATGAACATCCCGGGTCCATTGCTGGACCGCATGGAAGTGATCCGCATCCCCGGGTACACCGAGGAGGAGAAGGTCAACATCGCAATGCGTTACCTGGTCCCGAAGCAGGTGAAGGCAAACGGTCTGCGCGACGGCGAGCTGCGCATCGATGAAAGCGCGATCCGCGACATCGTGCGCTACTACACGCGCGAGTCCGGCGTGCGCAACCTCGAACGCGAGATCGCGCGCATCTGCCGCCGCGTGGTCAAGGACATCGCGCTGGCCGGCCCGCAGAAGAAAAAGACGAAGAAGCCGAAGACCGTGGTGGTCAACGAAGGCAACCTCGAGAAATACCTGAGCGTGCGCCGCTTCGATTTCGGCCGGGCCGAGATCGACAACGAGATCGGACTGGTCACGGGCCTGGCATGGACGGAGGTCGGTGGCGACCTGCTGCAGATCGAGTCGACGCTGGTGCCGGGCAAGGGGCAGCTCATCCTCACCGGCCAGCTCGGCGACGTGATGAAGGAGTCGGCGTCGGCGGCGTTGTCCGTCGTGCGTGCGCGTGCGGAGCGCCTCGGCATCGATCGCGACTTCGTGCAGAAATACGACGTGCACGTGCACATGCCCGATGGCGCCACGCCGAAGGACGGCCCAAGCGCGGGCGCAGCGGTGACCACGGCGCTGGTCTCCACGCTGACGCGCATCCCGGTCAAGGCCGACGTGGCGATGACCGGCGAGATCACGCTGCGTGGCCGCGTGACCGCGATCGGCGGGCTCAAGGAAAAGCTCCTGGCCGCGCTGCGCGGCGGCATCAAGACCGTGCTGATCCCCGAGGAGAACCGCAAGGACCTGGTGGACATCCCGAAGTCGGTCACGGAGGGCATGCGCATCATCCCGGTCAAGTGGATCGACGAGGTGCTCGACCTTGCGCTGGAACGTCCGATCGCGGCGCCCGTCGCCGTCCATACCGATGGCGCACCCGCGGGCGTGCCGGCCGCGGGCAAGGGCACGCGACGGCGCGAAAGTTCCAAGGAACGCGGCGTCAAGCACTGAAAATGCAGGCATTTGACGCGCCTGCCATAAACGGGCGCGGTTGCGGAAGCGCGGAATGCGCTGGTATAACCACCCGTCCACACAGGAGTTACCCAATGAACAAAGGTGAATTCATCGATGCCGTCGCCGAAGCCGCGGGCATGTCCAAGGTCGACGCGGGCCGTGCGGTTGACGCCGTGGTGTCGGTGATCGGCAAGACCCTGCAGAAGGGCGAGTCCGTGACGCTGGTCGGCTTCGGCACGTTCGAAGTGCGCTCGCGCGCCGCTCGCAACGGTCGCAACCCCAAGACCGGCGAGACCATCTCGATTGCCGCTTCGAAGGCTCCGGCGTTCAAGGTCGGCAAGGCGCTCAAGGACGCGGTCAACTGATCATCCCGGGTGCTTAGCTCAGCGGTAGAGCGTCTCCTTTACACGGAGAGGGTCGGGGGTTCGATCCCCTCAGCACCCACCAGATGCACCCGACCTGTTGCGCTGCGATCAAACCTTCGGTAAGATCTCGCGCTCTCGACGGAGCGGTAGTTCAGCTGGTTAGAATGCTGGCCTGTCACGCCGGAGGTCGCGGGTTCGAGTCCCGTCCGCTCCGCCATCGAAACGACGAACCCCGCAGCAATGCGGGGTTTTTCGTTTTTGGGCGCCGGGCCCGGCCTGGACCGGCCCGTGATCGCGGTACACTGCGCGGTCACCACGCACGACCGGTTCCCCATGCTTCAGAAGCTCCGTGAAACCACCAGCGGCTGGATCGCCACCGTGATCCTGGGCCTGCTCACCGTTCCCTTCGCGCTGTTCGGCATCGAGCAGTACACGGGCGCGCATTCCGACACGTTCGCCGCGCGCATCCAGGCACCGCCGACGTGGTGGGCCAGCGCGCCTGCCTGGTGGCCCGCGTCGAAACTGTGGGACACGCGCGACATCACCACCGAGGAGTTCCGTCGCAATCTGGACCTCGCCCGGCAGTCGGCGCGCGAACAGCAGGGCGACGCGTTCAACAGCGAGCAGTTCGAGAGTGCGGCCAACAAGCGCCAGCTGCTCGACCAGATGATCGATGCACGCATCATGCAGATGGCCTCCGACCGCAACGGCGTGGCCGTCTCCGACGTGGCCGTGCGCGATGCCGTGCAGGCGATGCCGGAATTCCAGGTGGACGGGAAGTTCAACCTCGCGCGTTACCAGTCCGTGCTGTCGTCGCTGCAGCAGCCGATGACGCCGGCGCAGTTCGAGCAGTCGGTCCGCGATGACCTCGAGCGCAATGCGCTCGCCGGCCGCATCGCGTCGAGCGATTTCATCACCCGTGCCGAAGGCCAGCGGATGCTGGACATCCTCACCGAGCAGCGCGTGGTGGAGAACGCCATCCTCGCCAAGCTCCCGGTCGATACCGCACCCGTTGCAGAGGCAGACATCGCCAGCTGGTACAAGGCGCACAGCGGCGACTACAAGCTCCCGCAGACGGTGACGGTCGAATACGTCGATGCGGACCCCGCGGCGATGCCGCCGGTCGTGATCGACGACGCCGCGCTGCAGAAGCGCTACGACGCGGAGAAGTCCAAGTACGTGAGCGGCGACCAGCGGCTGGTCTCGCACATCCTGGTGGCCGTGCCGCAAGGCGCGAATGCCGCGGCTGACAAGGCGGCGGAAGCCAAGGCCGACCAGTTGGCCGAACAGGCCCGGCGACCGGGCGCGGATTTCGCCGCGCTGGCCAAGGCGAATTCCGACGACGCGGGCTCCAAGGCCGCGGGCGGCGACCTGGGCTGGATTTCCCGCGATGGCAGCATGGCCAAGCCGTTCGAGGACGCCGTGTTCGCCATGCAGGCCGGACAGGTCGGTGCGCCGGTGCGCACGCAGTTCGGCTGGCACGTGATCGAAGTGCGCGAAGCGAGAGCCGGGGTGACGCGCAGCTTCGCCGAAGTGAAGCCGGAGCTGGAACAGGAACTCGGCAAGACCGAGGCGACGCGTCGGCTCAACGAGGGCCTGGGCGAGCTGACCGACGAGGCCTACAAGAATCCGGCGGCATTCGGCCCCACGGCCACGCGCCTGAAGCTTCCGCTGCAGGCCGCCGGCCCGCTGTCCCCGGGACAGGGCGATGGCGTGCTCGCGAACGCGGCCGTGCAGCGCGTGCTGTTCTCGCAGGCCCTGGTGCAGGGCGGTGGCGTGAGCGATCCGATCACCATCGCACCGGGTCACAGCGTGATGCTGCACGTGACCGCGCACACGCCGGAGCGGCA
>Ga0207982_1000019_pt1 | contig 16757 bp, 12 predicted proteins | sample SoimicmetaGmgHAB_FD_188335 | JGI IMG/M metagenome (GOLD analysis project Ga0207982, IMG submission 188335) | Soil and rhizosphere microbial communities from Laval, Canada - mgHAB (SPAdes) (version 2) | ecosystem: Environmental > Terrestrial > Deep subsurface > Rock core/Sediment | place: Laval... | reverse complement strand
GCCACGATGCTGTCCGACCCGGCCGCGATTCCACCGTTGCAGTTCGACATCGCCGACCTGCGCATCGGTCCTGCCGCGTTCTCCAACGTGGCGTTGCGCACGCATCCGGTGGCGGGTGGGCTCCGCGTCGACCAGTTGCACCTGGGTGCGCCCCAGCAGCAGATCGACATGACGGGAAGCTGGCTCGGCACGGCGCGCGCGTCCCGCACGCAGCTGCAGGCGCGGGTCACCAGCGGCAACTTCGGAAAACTGCTCGACGCCTTCGGGTTCGAAGGACAGCTCGCCTCGGGACGCGGCACGCTTCAGCTCGATGGCGGCTGGCCCGGCGGGCCGACCGACCTGCAGTTGGCCGCCTTGAACGGCGACCTCGCCATCGACGTGCAGGACGGTCGCCTCGCCAAGGTGGAGCCCGGCGTCGGTCGCGTGCTGGGGCTGCTGAGCCTCGCGCAGCTGCCGCGACGGCTGACCCTGGATTTCCGTGATTTCTTCGACAAGGGCTTTGCATTCAATTCCATGGCTGGCCACATCCATTTCGGCGGTGGCCGCGCCCGCAGCACTGATCTCGCGATCAAGGGCCCCGCGGCGGACATCCGCATCGAAGGCGCCGCCGACATGGCCGCGCAGCGCTTCGACCAGACCATCCATGTGTTCCCGAAAACCGGCAACGTGCTCACGGTGGCCGGTGCGTTGACCGCAGGACCGGTGGGCGCGGCGATTGGTGCGGTCGCCGGTGCGATCCTGAAGAAGCCCTTCAGCCAGATCGCGGAGAAAACGTATCGTGTGACAGGACCATGGGCCGATCCGAAAGTCGAGGCGGTGCAGGGCCAAGCGGCACCTGCGCGTTGATCCCGGCGTTTCGCGGCGGGTTACATGCGGCGTGAGATCATGTGGCATGTTCTCCGGGATGTTCCGCACGTGACCCAGGCCCTGCAACTTGCACAGACCCGGCTGCTGCTGCCGTCAGGTCTGGACCTCGACCGGCTTGGTCCGGCGTTTGCCACCCTGATGGGGCACGGCATCGATTTCGGCGACCTGTATTTCCAGCATGGCCGGCGCGAGAGCTGGAGCATCGAGGACGGCATCGTCAAGGATGGTGCGCATTCGATCGACCAGGGCGTGGGCGTGCGCGCGATCAGCGGTGAAAAAACCGGTTTTGCCTATTCCGGCGACATCAGCGTGCCCGCGCTGGCCGACGCCGCGAAGGCCGCGCGCGCGATCGCCCGCGATGGCGGCACGCATCCGGCGCACGCGCTCGCACGGCGCGATGGCAACGCGTTGTACGCGGCCATCGATCCGATCGATGGCCTGCCGAACGAGGCGAAGGTGGACGCATTGCGCCAGGTCGATGCGCTGGTGCGCAGCCTGGATCCGCGCGTGAAGCAGGTGATGGTGAGCCTGTCCGGCGCGGTGGATACCGTGCTGGTGGCGCGCAGCGATGGCGTGCTCGCCGCCGACGTGCGCCCGCTGGTGCGCCTCAACGTCAACGTGATCGTCGAGCAGAATGGCCGTCGAGAGTCGGGATACGCCGGTTACGGTGGCCGTTATTCGTATGAACAGCTGCTCGGCGATGGCCAGCCGGAGAAGTTCGCGCGCGAGGCGCTGCGCCAGGCGCTGTTGAACCTCGACGCGGTGGATGCACCCGCCGGCGTGATGCCGGTGGTGCTGGGCAATGGCTGGACCGGCGTGCTGCTGCACGAGGCGGTTGGCCACGGGCTGGAGGGCGATTTCAATCGCAAGGGCACTTCGACCTATGCGGGCCGCATGGGTCAGCGCGTGGCGGCACCCGGCGTCACGATCGTGGACGACGGCACGCTGGCCGGGCGTCGCGGCTCGCTCAACATCGACGACGAAGGCACGCCCACGCAGTGCACCACGCTGATCGAGGATGGCGTGCTCACCGGCTACATGCAGGACACGCTCAATGCGCGCCTGACCGGCGGCACCTCCACCGGGAACGGGCGCCGCGAATCGTTCGCGCACACGGTGATGCCGCGCATGACCAACACCTACATGCTGGCAGGCACGCACGATCCCCAGGACATGATCCGCAGCGTCAAGCGCGGGTTGTATGCGGTGAACTTCGGGGGCGGGCAGGTCGACATCACCAGCGGCAAGTACGTGTTCTCCGCCACCGAGGCGTATCTCATCGAGGACGGCAAGGTCACTGCGCCGGTCAAGGGGGCCACGCTGATCGGCAATGGCCCCGAGACGATGCAGAAGGTCACGATGGTCGGCCATGACCTCGCGCTCGATGAGGGCGTGGGCGTGTGCGGCAAGGACGGCCAGTCGGTGCCGGTGGGCGTGGGGCAGCCGTCGCTGCTGATCAGTGAAATGACGGTGGGCGGGACCGCGGCGTGAGCACGCGATCGCCCGTCATGGGATCACGCGTCGTCGGGTTCGCCGTCGTCGCCGGCATCGGCGGGTTCGGCAACCGTCGCGGCGCCACCCAGCAACGCCAGGATCTCGCGATAGAGTTCCCGGAACGCCCGCGGCGGTTTGTTGCGCGCGGCATCGTCCTGGGCGTTGCGAACGAGCTGGCGCAGCCGTTGCCGGTTCGCGGCGGGATGCTCGGCGATGAACGCGGCCAGCGCCTCGTCGCCGCCCTCGAGCAGGCGCAGGCGCAAGTCCTCGGCGCGATGCATCTCGGCGACCTGGCGGCGCGAACCCTCGCTGTTGGCATCCAGCGCATCGCGGATCGCATCCAGCGCGGCATCGTCCTCGCGGCGCATCTGCTTGGCCAGGAACGCGATCTGGCGCTTGCGCGCGATGTGCGAAGTGATGCGGCGGGCATCGCGCAGGTGCGGCAGCACGTCCTCCGGGATCGGCAGCTTCGCCAGCTGGCCCTCGGGCAGTCCCGTCAGCAATTCGGCCAGCGCCAGCACGTCCAGCGCTTCGCGCCGTTGCTGGCTGCGGCTGGCATCCAGGAATTCGCCGGTATCGGTATCCCGCCCGCGCACGTTGCACTCCTCATTCGTTGAACCCGAAGGATACGGCATTGAACGACATCACCCCCGCGGCCCATTTGCAGGACGACAGCGGCGCGCGGCTGGAGCGGCTGGCCGGGATCGCCCAGCAGGTGCTCGACCTGTGCAGGGCGCAAGGGGCCACGCAGGCGGAAGTGGACTGTTCCGAGTCCCTGGGCCTGTCGGCCAGCGTGCGCATGGGCGAGGTGGAGACCGTCGAATCCAACCGCGATCGCGGCGTGTCGGTCACGGTGTATTTCGGACAGCGCAAGGGCGCGGCCAGCACCGGCGACCTGGCGGATGCCAGCCTGCGCTCCACGGTGGACCACGCCTGCACGATCGCGAAGTACACCGAAGCCGACCCGGCCGCAGGCCTCGCCGATGCCGCGCGGATGGCGCGCGAGGTGCGTGATTTCGACCTGTGGCATCCGCAGCCGTTCGATGCCGAGGGGGCGGTCGCGCGTGCGCTGGAGTGCGAGCAGGCCGGGCGCGACGCAGAGCCGCGCATCACCAATTCCGACGGCGCCACGATGGCGGCCAGCGCGGGCGTGTCGGTGTATGCCAATTCGCACGGCTTCGTCGGTCGCGAGCGCGACACCGGTTACACGCTGGCGTGCGCGTTGATCGCGGGCCACGGCGATGCCATGCAGCGCGACGGCTGGTACACCACCGCCATCCGCGACGATGCCCTTGAATCCGCGCGTGCGGTGGGCCGGCATGCGGCGGAACTGGCCGTGGCGCGCCTGGATCCGCGGCCCCTGCCGACGGGGGCGATGCCGGTGGTGTTCGCGCCAGAGGTGGCACGCTCGCTCATCGGGCATTTCATCGGTGCAGTGTCCGGTGGCGCGCTGTACCGCCACGCCAGTTTCCTCGTCGACCACGCCGGCAAGCAGGTGTTTCCCGACTGGTTCGGGCTGGTCGAACGTCCGCACCTGGCGGGCGGGTTCCGTTCCACGTCCTACGATGCGGAAGGCGTGGCCACGCGCGAATCCGCGCTGGTCGAAGGCGGCGTGCTGCAGCGTTACGTGCTGGGCAGCTATTCCGCGCGCAAGTTGGGCCTGTCGAGCACGGCGAATGCCGGCGGCGTGCACAACCTGGATGTCGCCACGAACGTGGATGGCCTGCAAGCGATCCTCGATCGCGTGCCGCGCTGCCTGCTGGTGACGGAGCTGATGGGGCAGGGCGTGAACACGGTGACCGGCGACTACTCTCGCGGCGCCGCGGGTTTCCTGGTGGAAGACGGCCAGCGCGTCCATCCGGTCGACGGCATCACCATCGCCGGCAACCTGCGCGAGATGTTCATGGCGATCGAGGCCGTCGGCGCGGACATCGACCCGCGCTCGCACATCCGCATGGGCTCGCTGCTGGTGGGTCGCATGACCATTGCCGGCCACGGCTGATCGACCCGGGCAGTCCGGCTGTCAACCGCATGACGGGGCAGGCGTTGGATTCGCATACGCCGCGAGGAACCCTGCATGCCAGCGAACGCCACTGCGGAAGCCGCGGCCAACCGGTTCGGGCTGGGCGCACGGCCGGGTGACCTGGCCGCAATGACCGACCCGAAAGGCTGGCTGCGCAGCCAGCTCGATCCACGCGCCGTGCAATCGCCGCTGCTGGAGGGCCAACCCACCAGCGCGCAATACCAGCAGGCCTATTACGATGTTCTGGCCATGCGGCGACAGGCGCGCATGAATGCACCACCCGCCCTCCCGGATGCGGCTGGCGGCCTCCCCGCGAAGGCGGCGAAGACGCCGGAAGTGGCGGCGCGGCAGAAGCAGCAACGCCAGACCCTGATCGCGGATCTCGTGGCGAGGCAACGAACAGCGGTGCTGGCATCAAACGCATTTGCGGAACGGCTGGTGCGATTCTGGTCGAACCATTTCGCGATCTCGCTGGACAAGCGCCGCGCGGGGCTGTTCGCGCCGTCGATGGAGCGCGAAGCGATCCGCCCGCATGTCTTCGGTCGCTTCGGCGACATGGTGCTGGCGGTGGAAACCCATCCCGGCATGCTGGCTTACCTCGACAACGCGCGGTCGATCGGCACGGACTCGCGCGCCGCGCAACGTGCGCGTATGCGCACGAATGGCAATCGCCCAGGACTCAATGAGAATCTCGCGCGCGAGATCATGGAACTGCACACGCTCGGCGTGGCGGGTGGCTACACGCAGCAGGACGTGATCGAACTCGCCAAGGCCATCACCGGCTGGAGCCTGCGTACGCCCCGCGAGATGGAGATGCAGTCCACGCCCTTCGTGTTCCGACCCGGTGCCCACGAGCCCGGTGTCCGCACCGTGTTGGGGCGGCGCTACGTGGAGGACGGCGAATCGCAGGGTCGCGCCATCCTGTCGACGTTGGCGGTGCATCCCGCCACGGCACGCCACGTGTCCACGCAGCTCGCGCGCCATTTCGTCGCCGACCAGCCACCGCCTGCACTGGTTGATGCGATGCAGCGCGCGTGGCTCGCCAGCGATGGCGACCTGGCGACGGTGTACCGCACGCTGATCGATCATCCGGCGTCGTGGGATGCCAGCGCGGTCAAATTCAAGACGCCGGATGATTTCCTGCTCTCGGCGATGCGTGCGTGCGCACTGGACGCGCCCGCGCACGCCGCGTTGTCGCTGAAGCTGCTGGCGACGCTCGGACAGCCGGTGTTCGAGCCGCGTTCTCCGGCCGGGTTTGGTGACGTGGCGGCCGACTGGGGCGGGCCCGATGCGCTGCTCAAGCGCGTGCAATCGGCCGAAGCGCTGGCCGAGCGCGTTTCCCTGGCCGATCCCAACCGCGCGGCGGCGGATGCCCTCGGCCGCACGCTGGATGCAGAGACCGCAACTGCCGTGCGCCGGGCGGAATCGCCGCGCCAAGGCCTGGCGCTGATGATCGCCAGCCCCGCGTTCCAGTGGAGGCGCTGAGATGGATCCGGGTCGTCGTCGTTTCCTGACCGCCTCCGCACTGGCCGCCGCGATGGGGGCGTTGCCACGGTTCGCGGTCGCGGCCGCGTCGCGCGCGGACACGCGCCTGCTCATCGTGTTCCTGCGTGGCGGCATGGATGGACTGCACGTACTGCAGCCGGTGGGTGATCCGGCCTATGCGCGCCTGCGCGGTGCGCTGGCGGATGCAGCTCCGCCCCAAGCGCATCTTGATGGACTGTTCGCGTGGCATCCAGCGTTGCAGACCCTGTCGACGCTGTACGCGCACAAGTCGCTGCTGCCGGTGGTGGCCGTGGCGCCGCCGTACCGTGACCGATCGCATTTCGAGGCGCAGGACTGCGTGGAAAACGGCACCGGTGGCCCCGGTGCCACGCCAAGCGGTTGGCTCAACCGGTGCGTGGGTGCGATGCCCGGTGGCGAAGGCCTGGCGCTCGCCGCTGTGATGCCGATGATCCTGCGCGGCACTGGCAACGTCCGCACCTGGTCGCCGCCATTGCCGGACGCCGTGGACCCGATCCTGATGCAGCGCCTGCAATTGCTTTACGCCGCGGACCCGTTACTCGCGCCGGCATTCGCGCGCGTGGATCCGCAGGGCGGCGCGTCCATGGACATGCGCGGCACGGCCAAGGGCAGCCGACTTGTGCAGATGGCGGACGATGCGGGACGGTTCATGGCGGCCCCGCAAGGTCCGCGCATCGCGTTCGTGGAGGACACCGGCTGGGACACGCACGGCAATGAGGCCGCAATCCTCGCCGGCAAGCTGCGCGAACTTGACGATGCCGTGCAGGCATTCCAACAGGCTGCGCAGCCGGTGTGGGCGAACACTGCAGTGGTCATCGTCAGTGAATTCGGGCGCACGGCCGCGGTGAACGGCACCGGTGGCACCGACCACGGGACCGGCGGGCTGGCCTTCGTCACGGGCGGCGCGGTGCGCGGTGGCCGTATCGGTGGGGATTGGCCGGGCTTGGCACCAGGCGACCTCAACGAGAATCGCGACCTGCGCACCACGACCGACATGCGCGGCTTGTTCAAGGGCCTGCTGCGCGACCACCTGGACCTGCAGGAAGGCGTGCTTGACCGTGTGGTGTTCCCGGGCAGCGCCGCGGTCCGCGCGATGGACGGACTTGTGCACGCCTGAACCCTGCCATCGGTTGGCTTGCGGCGGCCCGGAGCCGTCCCCATAGTGGTTCCATCCACTACGGAGGAGCGGTTCCATGGACACCCTCGAAGCCTCGCCGATCAGCCAGAACGAACGCCTGTGGGCGGCGGCCGCCCCTGCCGGCGCCTTGCTGGCTGCGTTCCTGACCCATTGGTTCGCCGGCGTGGCCGGCATGGGCGTGGCCATCGGCGTGTGGTTCCTGGTGCGCGATCGCCATCCGTTCGCGGCGGCGCATGCGAAGGAAGCGTTCAACTTCAACTTCAGCATGTTCCTCTACGCCTGCACGGCGATCCTCATCGGCGTCGTGCTGTTCGGCGCGACGGTGCTGACGCTGGGCATCGGTGCGCTGGTGACGTTGCCGGCAGCGTTGGTGCTGGGGATCGTGGTGGTGGCGCTGGCCCTCGCGTGGCTGGTGCTGTCGATCATCGCGGCGGTCAAGGCGTACGAAGGACAGGCGTACCGCTATCCGCTCACGATCCGCGTCCTGAAGTAAGCACCTCAGCGGTCGCGTTCGATCACATGGCGCGCGAGTGCGCGCAACGGGTCGGCGCGTTCCCCGAACCCAGCGAGGGCCGCCTGCATGGTGGCCGCGAGCGCATCCAGCCGCTGGCGCGAGGCGTCGATGCCGAGCAGGGCGGGGAAGGTCGCCTTGTCCTGCGCGGCATCCTTGCCTGCGGTCTTGCCGAGCGTGGCGCTTTCGCCCTCGATGTCGAGCAGGTCGTCGCGGATCTGGAACGCGAGACCGAGCGCCGTACCGAACGCATCCAGCGCAGCGCGCTGCGATGCATCCGCCCCCGACGCCAGCGCACCCAGCCGCACGCAGGCCTGCAGCAGCGCGCCGGTTTTCAACGCGTGCAACCGTTCCAGTTGAGCGAGTGACGTGGTGCTGGCATGGCCTGTGGCCTGCAGGTCGAGCATCTGTCCGCCGCACATGCCATTCGCACCGGCCGCCTGGGCCAGTTCGCGCAGCATAGCCACCGTTGACGGGGGTGGGCTGGGCGACGTCGCCAGCACGTCGAACGCGAGCGCCTGCAATGCATCACCCGCAAGGATGGCCGTGGCTTCGTCATAGGCGATGTGCACGGTGGGCTGGCCACGACGCAGGCTGTCATCGTCCATGGCCGGCAGGTCGTCATGCACCAGTGAATACGCGTGCATGAGTTCAATGGCGGTGGCAGGCGCATCGGCCAGCGCGTCGTCGGCGTCCAGCGCATGCACCGTCGCGTGCACCAGCAAGGGACGCATGCGCTTGCCACCGGCGAGCACCGCGTGGCGCATCGCCGCTTGCAGGCGCGGGCTTGCGGTGGCACCCGCAAGGGCGGATTCGATCGTGCTTTCGCTGCGTTCGCGCCAGTGCGCCAGCAGCCCGTTGGCGTCAGGCATCGTCGCCGTCGCGGCCCGGTTCCGGGAACGGGCGGGCGCTGTCCGGGGCGTCGACATCGCTCAGCAGGCGCACGCGCAGCTCCGCCTGTTCCAGTGCCGCCTGGCAGCTGCGGAACAGGCCGATGCCGCGTTCGTACGTGGCCAGGGATTCCTCGAGCGACAGGTTGCCCTGTTCCATGCGCTCGACCAGCGCTTCGAGTTCATCGAGCGAGGCTTCGAAATCGGCGACGGGCGAGCCGTCGGGGTTCGCGGGGGCGGGTTTGCGGGGCATGCCGTGCAGTGTCGCCGCACGCCGATGCGGGGTCAATCACGCCAGGTCGAGTCGTGCACGGCGGATTCGCAGCCAGTCGGCGAAGGCCCCGGACAGGATCCCGTCGCCGGCCGCAAGCAGGACCCCGTGGCTGTCGAACAGCAGGGGCATGCGCTCGCGCTCCCACGGCGGAACCGCGCGCTCCTGCAGCACGTGCTTGAGGAGATGCGAATGCGCGCGCCCGGGCAGCTGGATGCGCTCGCCACCCCGGCGCGCCCGTACGGTGACCGGAGTGTCGAAGCCCGCGGCCGGGGTCAGCCGCAGCTGCCGACCATCCGGCAGTGCGAGCGGGGTGTGCCCGTCCCATTCCAGTACCAAGCCATCGGGCCATGCCGCGCGGTCATGCATCGCGTGCAGGCCATCGCGCCAGCGCACGATCGCGGCGCCATTCCATGCAAACCGCGCTTCGCTGTCGGCATTCGCTGGCAGCAGGTCGGACGCGATCCGGCGCACGCCCGCCGCCGGCAGTGGCGGCAAGCCCGCCCGTGCGACCCACTGGCGCAGCACGCCGCCACGCGTGGAATCGGGCAGCGTGGCGAGGCCAAGCGCATCCAGGCTCCCGTCGTCGCGCAGCAATGCATGCCGTGCGGAGGCATCCAGCGTCGCCAGGCGCGCGGCTGCCTGCGACTGCAGCGTGGCCACCGTCGCCAGCGCGGCATCGGCCTGCGGCCATCGCTTGCGCAGCATCGGCAGCACATGCAGGCGTAGGTAATTGCGATCGATCCCATCGTTCGCATTGGACGGATCCTCGATCCATTCCAGGCCGTGCGCCTGCGCGTAGTGCTCGAGGTCGACGCGCGCGGTGTCCAGGAGCGGGCGCCACAATCCGCCGGCACCGAACTCGCGCCACGGCCGCATCGCCGCCAGGCCATCCGGACCGGAGGCCCGCAACGCGCGCAGCAACACGGTCTCCGCCTGGTCGTCGCGATGGTGGGCGAACACGACCGCGTCGCCCCGTTGCATCAACGCCGCGATTGCCGCGTGGCGTGCATCGCGCGCCGCATGTTCGAGGCCGCGGCCGCCGTCGCGCGCCACGTCGACCCGCAGCACGTGCAGGGGCACGCCCAATAGAGCGCAAAACGCCGCGCAGTGCATGGCCCAGGCATCGGCATCCCTGTGCAGTCCGTGGTGGACGTGCACGGCCTCGACCTGCGTGCCGAATCGCGCACGCAACAGGTGCAGGAGCACGCTTGAATCCAGCCCGCCGCTCAGGCCGGCCAGGATCCGCCCGGTGGGGGCGCCGCCCGGCGGATCGATCAGTGCGAAGCCGTCAGGCGTTCTCGTAGGCACCGTAGCCGCGCAGGCGTTGGTAGCGCTGCTCCAGCAACGTATCGACCGGCAGTGCCTGGAGCGCGTCCAGTTCATTGAGCAGGATGGCCTTGAGCCGCTTGCCCATCTGCACCGGATTGCGGTGCGCACCGCCGATGGGCTCGCGCACGAGCTTGTCCACCAACCCCAATGCCTTCAGCTTGGGCGCGGTGATGGCCATCTGCTCGGCGGCATCCTTGGCTTTCGCCGCATCCTTCCACAGGATCGATGCGCAGCCTTCCGGCGAGATCACCGAGTAGGTGCCGTATTCGAGCATCAACGTGCGGTCGCCCACGCCGATCGCCAGCGCCCCACCGGAGCCGCCTTCGCCGATCACCGTGCAGATGATCGGCACGCGCAGGCCGGCCATTTCCATGAGGTTGCGGGCGATCGCCTCGGACTGGCCGCGCTCCTCCGCGCCGATGCCGGGGTAGGCGCCGGGCGTATCGATGAAGGTGAGGATCGGCAGCCGGAACCGCTCGGCCAGCTTCATCAACCGGAGCGCCTTGCGATAGCCCTCCGGACGCGGCATGCCGAAGTTGCGGCGCACCTTGGTCTTGGTGTCGCGGCCCTTCTGGTGGCCGATCACCACCACCGGGCGGCCGTCGATGCGGGCCAGTCCACCCACGATCGCGGCATCATCCGCGTACGCGCGGTCACCGGCGAGTTCCTGGAACTCGTCGCACATCACCTTGACGTAATCCAGCGTGTAGGGACGCTGCGGATGGCGCGCCATCTGCGAGATCTGCCACGGCGCGAGGTCGCGGAAGATGTGCGCGGTGCGCTGCCGCAACTTGCCCTGCAGGGCGCGCACCTCGGTGTCGATGTTGACCGCCGGGCCCGCGCTGGCCTGGCGCAGTTCCTGGATCTTCGCTTCCAGATCGGCGATGGGTTGCTCGAAATCGAGGTAATTCGGATTCATTGGACCCCCGGTCAGGCGGCCAGTCTAGCCGATGGGCCCCGGCTGGCCGAGGCGTATGGTCAGTTCGCCCAGGGTTTGCTGAACGCGACCGCGACGCCGCGCACGCCCGGGTTCGCCTTCAACAGCGAGGCCAGATCCGCGCCCACCCGCACGCCCTGCGGGCCGTTCAGCTCGATGCTGCCGCGGGCACCGTCCCGGACCAGGTCGACGCGGATGGGCGTGCCGCCGGGGCGGTGTGCGTCGAGCGTGGACTGCAGCGCGGCCAAAGCGCCGGGCTGGCGGGCATCCACGCGCACGGTGAGGCGTTGCGCCGCACGCGGACACAGCTGCTCGAAGTCCCAGCAGCGCCGCGCACGCAGGCTGAAGCCGCCACTGAACTCGTCCTCCCGCAGGCCGCCTTCGACCACCAGCACGCGGTCGCGGGTGAGCAGGGCCGAGAACTCCTGCAGTGCGTCGGAGAAGAACATGCATTCGATGCGGCCGCGGCCGTCTTCCAGCGTGACGAAGGCCTGCGACTCGCCACGCTTGCGCATCGCCACGACCTGGCCGGCGAGCACGACGGTTTTCTCGGGACGCCAGCCGCGTTTTTCTTCTTCCGTGCGGCTCGCCCACAGCGCGTCGAGGTCGCGCAGCGTGCAGCCGACCAGCGCCTGCAACGCGTCGCGCACGGGATCGATGGGGTGGCCCGAGAGATAGATGCCGAGCGTCTCGCGCTCGCCATGCAGCTTCGTGGCCAGTGGCCAGTCGTCCACTTCCGGCAGGTCGATCTTCAGCGGCGGTGCGGCATCGCCTCCGCCGAACAGCGAGTTCTGGCCGCTCTCCTGCTCGCGCGCGTGCTGCTCGGTGGCCTTCATGGCCTCGGGCAGCTGGGCTAGCAGGCTGGGCCGGTTGCGCCCGAGCGCATCCATCGCGCCGGCGTGCACCAGCGCCTCCACCGCGCGCCGGTTGACCTTCGTCATGTCCACGCGCTGGCAGAAATCCAGCATGTCGGAGAACACGCCGCCGCGCAGGCACTCCGCGTTGATGGCTTCGCACGCGTTCTGGCCCACGCCCTTCACCGCGCCCAGGCCGTGGCGGATCGTGCGTGGATCGATCGCCTCGAACATGTAGCGGGATGCATTGACGTCCGGCGGCAACACCGTGAGCCCCAACGCGACGGCCTCGTCCAGGAAGCCCACCACCTTCTCGGTCTTGTCCATGTCCGAGGACAGCACTGCGGCCATGAACTCGGCCGGGTAGTGCGCCTTCAGCCATGCCGTCTGGTACGAGACCAGCGCATAGGCGGCGGCGTGCGACTTGTTGAAGCCGTAGCCGGCGAATTTTTCCAGCAGGTCGAAGATCGGGCCCGCCACGCGCGGTTCCAGGCCGTGCTGCGACTTCGCGCCCGACTCGAACTTGGCGCGTTCCTTCGCCATCTTCTCGACGTCTTTCTTGCCCATCGCGCGGCGCAGCAGGTCGGCGCCCCCCAGCGAATAACCGGCGAGGATCTGCGCGGTCTGCATCACCTGTTCCTGGTACACCACCACGCCGTAGGTCGGCGCCAGCACCGGCTCCAGCAGCGCGTGCGGGTACTTCACGTCGGCGCGGCCGTGCTTGCGCTCGATGAAGTCGGGGATCAGGTCCATCGGCCCCGGTCGGTACAGCGACACCAGTGCGATGAGGTCGTCGAAGCGGTCGGGCAGCGCGCGTTTCAGCAGTTCGCGCATGCCGCGTGATTCGAACTGGAACACCGCCACCGTATCGCCACGCGCGAAGACCTCGTAGGCCTTGGGGTCGTCGAGCGGAATCGCGGTGATGTCGACCGGCGCCTCGCCCGCGGCCTCGCGCCGCGCGTTGATCGCCTTCACCGCCCAGTCGATGATGGTGAGCGTGCGCAGGCCGAGGAAGTCGAACTTCACCAGGCCCACGGCCTCGACATCGTCCTTGTCGAACTGCGTGACCGGGTTGCGGCCGAGCCCGGCACCGGCGTGTTCCGCGAACAGCGGGCAGAAATCCGAGAGCGGCGTGGGCGCGATCACCACGCCGCCGGCATGCTTGCCGGCGTTGCGCGGCAGGTCCTCGAGCTTGAGCGCGAGATCCAGCAGGTCGCGCACGTCGTCTTCGGCGGCATAGCGCGCGATCAGTTCGTCGCTGCGCCACGCATCGTCCTTGCGTCCCTTCTCGGTGCGGCCCAGCGCGTCTTCCAGCCCCACGCCCAGCGTCATGGGAATGAGCTTGGCGATGCCGTCCACGAAGCCATACGGGAAACCCATCACGCGGCCGCAGTCACGCACCACCGCCTTCGCGGCCATCGTGCCGTAGGTGATGATCTGGCTGACGCGATCACGGCCGTACTTCGCGGCCACGTAATCGATCACCTCGTCGCGGCGATCCATGCAGAAATCGATGTCGAAGTCCGGCATCGACACGCGTTCCGGGTTGAGGAAGCGCTCGAACAGCAGGTCGTACGGGATCGGATCGAGGTCGGTGATGCCGAGTGCCCACGCCACCAGCGAACCCGCGCCCGACCCGCGGCCCGGACCCACGGGAATGCCGTGGTCCTTCGCCCAGTTGATGAAGTCGGCCACGATGAGGAAGTAACCCGGGAATCCCATCGAGGTGATGACATCGAGCTCGCGGTCCAGGCGTTCGCGGTAGCTCTCGACGGTGTGGCCGTCGGCCAGCGGTTGCTTCGTCAGGCGGGCATCCAGGCCGGCGTGCGATTGCGAGCGGATCCAACTGTCGAGTGTTTCGTCCGACGGCACCGGAAAGGCGGGCAGGTAGTACGTGCCCAGCCGCAGTTCGAGGTTGCAGCTTTGCGCCAGTGCGAATGCGTTGTCGATGGCGTCGGGCACGTCGTGGAACAGCGTGGACATCTCCTCCGCCGATTTGAGCGACTGATCGGGCGAATACGGGCGTGGACGCCGCGAGTCGTCGAGCACCCGGCTGCTGGCGATGCAGACGCGGGCTTCGTGTGCATCGAAATCCTCGCGGTCGAGGAAGCGCACGTCGTTGCCGGCCACCACCGGGGCGCCCAGCAGCGATGACAGGTCCAGCGCCATCGCGTTGAACGCCTCCTCCTGCGCGCGGTGGGTGCGTGTGAGCGCGAGGTTGAAGCGGTCGCCGAACAGCCGTTGCAGGTCCCGTGCCGCGGCCTCGGCTGCATCGTCGTTGCGTGCCTGCACGGCGTGCCCGATCGCGGAACCATGCCCCGCCAGCGCAAACAGGCCGGAGAGGTCTTCTTCGCCAAGCCACGCGGCATCGATGGCCACGCCTTCGGTGCGGTGCCCCTCCAGCCAAGCGCGCGTGAGCAACCGCGACAGGGCGAGGTAGCCGTCATGGTTGCGGCACAACACCGTCAACTGGGACAGGCGGCCCTCGGCATCGGCCACGGTGAGGTCGGCGCCGGCGATCGGCTTGATGCCCGCCGCTTCGGCCTTGCCGTAGAACTTCACCAACGCGAACAGGTTGTTGCGGTCGGTGATCGCGGCTGCGGGCAGCCCGAGCTCGACCGTGCGCGCAACCAGGTCGCCCAGGCGGATCGTTGAATCGACGAGCGAGTACTCGCTGTGCAGCAGCAGGTGGGCGAAGCGAGCGCTCATGCGGTCCCGTAGGGGGTCATCCGGCCAGTGTGGAGGCCGGAGGGAGGACTGACAAGGCTTGACATGACCGGGGGCCACGAAGAGTGTGCCCAAACGCCAGCGGGCCGGAAATCCGGCCCGAGGCGTTCAGTAAAACTGTGATGGAATCCACACATTTTACAGAGTAAAGAGTAAAGTTCGACCACCTCACCTGTGCGGGGTGTCAGTGGACCAGGAACAGCGCATCTCCGGCCGGGAGGTAGCTACCAAGGGAGGCCCAGCCCTGCTTCCTGCTGGCTGGCCCTGCATGGTCTTCCTGGCGGCGGCAGAAGGGCAGGATGGCTTCGGCGGCTGCCACGGCCCGGGCAGGGGCGGCCAGGCGGGACAGGTCGATGCGGCGGTCGATCAGGGGGCGGTTGGCTTTGGCGACGACATGCTGCTCTGCGAGCGGCAGCGGCTGCGGGTTGGGAATGGCGTACATGAGTGTCTCTCCGGGGCTTGGGGGAAGGCGCGGACCCGGTGGTTGGGGCGCGTCGATAGAGTCCCTCCGGAAGGGGCCTGCGGTCATGACGGAAGCCTGCGCGTGTCGAAGGGGTTCCCTTCGGATTGCGATGGTTCACTGAGGGGGGCGTGATGGACACCGTCCCGGAAACGCATTCAGCGGATTTGCCGGTCGCGCGCTACCGCTTCGACGACGTGGTGGTGGACGCCGGCGCCCACACCCTGGAGCGCGCCGGGCAGCCGTTGGCGGTCGAGCCCAAGGTCTTCGAGACCCTTCTGGTGCTGCTGCGGGGCGCGGGCCAGCTGATTCCCCGGGACACCCTGCTGGATACCGTCTGGGGGCACCGGCACGTGACCCCGGGCGTGCTGACCCGCGCCATCGCCCAGTTGCGCGACGTGCTCGGGGATGACGCCCACCATCCGCGCTACATCCAGACCCAGCACGCGGTCGGGTACCGATTCATCGGTGAACTGGTCGAGGACCCCCCGATTCCGGCCGGCCCCGACCCACCCGCAGAAGCCGGCCGTACCCCGGTGGAGACCGTCCCGCCGGATCCGGGGGCGGTGGCGTTGGTGCCTGATGCAGCCCGGATGATCGATGCCCGGGCCGGGCCCGGCCCGCATCGCAGGCGCCTGGATCCACTGCGCAGCTGGCTGTGGCCCGGGCTGGCGCTGCTGGCGGTCGCCCTCGCGCTTGTCCCCAGGATCGGGCATTGGGCGAACTCTTCCCCGACGGCTGCCCCGGCTCCGGTTGCGGCATCCATTGCGGTCCTGCCGTTCATCAGCGCCGACGCGGCCCCCGGCAACGATTACTTTGCCGAGGGCCTGGCCTCGGAGATGCTTGACGCCCTGTCGGATGTGAAGGGCCTGACCGTGGCGGCACCGGTCAGCCCGCAGTTGGCGGATCACTACCGGCGCGACGTCAAGGCCCTGGGCCAGGTACTGGGGGTGGCCACGGTGCTGGATGCGACCGTGCAACACGAAGGCGACCGGGTGCGCATCAATGCGCGCCTCTCCGACACGCATACCGGCTACACCGTGTGGAGCCACAGCTACGACCACGATACGGCACGCATCTTCGACACCCAGAGCGCGATCGCCAGCGAGGTCGCCACCGCGCTGGTGGGCGTGCTGCCCACCCCGACCAGCACCGGCCTGCGCAAGCGCCTTGCACCGACGCGCAGCGTCGCGGCATTCGACGCGTACCTGCGCGGCCTGAAGTTGCTCATGCCGGATGCCAAGGCGGCGGACGGAACCACGGCCGATGCCGCGTTCCTGCGGGCGCTGTCGGAGGATCCGGATTTCGCGCGGGCCCAGGCGGGACTCTGCCGCGCCGAGGTGTCCGGTTTCGTCAACCGCAAGGATGCCTCCGCGTTCGATCGTGCACAGGCGGCCTGCGCCCGGGCCAGTGCCATGGATCCCTCGATGAGCGAGGTGAACCTGGCACTGGGTGAGCTCTTCGATGCAAAGGGTGAGCCAGGCAAGGCCGTTGACTACTACACGCGCGCCTCCAGCGATCCACCGCGGCGCGTGGCGGCGTACGTGGGCATCGCCACCGTATTGTCCCAACAGGGCAAGGCGGCGCAAGCGCTCGAGTATTACAACCGCGCGCTGGCCCTCGATCCGCGTAACGGGCACATCCATGCGCACATCGCCTACCAGCATTACCTCGCGGGAGACCTGGCGGGAGCGATCGCCTCATACCGCAAGGCGGTCGAGCTGCGTCC
>Ga0207982_1000018_pt1 | contig 16855 bp, 18 predicted proteins | sample SoimicmetaGmgHAB_FD_188335 | JGI IMG/M metagenome (GOLD analysis project Ga0207982, IMG submission 188335) | Soil and rhizosphere microbial communities from Laval, Canada - mgHAB (SPAdes) (version 2) | ecosystem: Environmental > Terrestrial > Deep subsurface > Rock core/Sediment | place: Laval... | reverse complement strand
CGCGGCGCAGGGCGCGTTCGACCTGGTCATCCATGCCGCCACGCCCGCCGATGACGGTGCGCAACCCGATTTGCCGGGATCGATCCTCGCCGACGGCGCCACCGTCGTCGATCTCAATTACGGCGCGCGTGCGTTGCCGATGCTGGCCTGGGCCGCGGGGAACGGCTGCGCGCGTGCGTTCGATGGCCTCGGCATGCTGGTGGAGCAGGCCGCGGAAAGTTTCGAGCTGTGGCACGGCATGCGCCCGGACACCGATCCGGTGTATGCGCAGTTGCGCCTGTCGGGGCGCACCGCAACCGGCGCCTGACACCGCTCAACCGGCGCGCGGCGCGCCGGTGAGGTATTCGTCCTTCAGCTTCACGTAGTGCCCGGCGGAATAGAACAGCGCTTCGATCTCCGCATCGGACAGCGTGCGCGCGAACTTCGCCGGCGCACCCAGCCACATCTCGCCGCGGCCCACCACCTTGCCCGGTGCAAGCAACGCATTCGCGCCGAGGAAGCCGTGCTGCTGCACCACCGCGCCATCCAGCACCGTCGAGCCCATGCCGATGAGGCACGCGTCCTCGATACGGCAGGCGTGCACGATCGCCTTGTGGCCGATGGTGACGTCGCTGCCGATCACTGTCGCGAACCCGCCCAGCTTCGCGTGCGGACCGTCATGGCTGACGTGGATCACCGTGCCGTCCTGGATGTTGGTGCGGTCGCCGATGCGGATGAAATTCACGTCGCCGCGGATCACCGTGAGCGGCCACACCGAGACGTCGTCACCCAGCACCACGTCACCGATCACGCGCGCGGTTTCATCGATGTACACGCGCTCGCCGAGCACGGGCGCATGGCCGAGATAGGGGCGGACGGTGGGTGCGGTCACGGCGTGAACCCGTGGAAGGCGGCGATGGTGCGGTCGATGGCCGCGTCACTGATGTCGAGGTGCGTGACCAGCCGCACCGACGGCAGGTAGCCGATGGATGCGCGGATGCCGTGCGCATCCAGATGCGTGCGCAAGGCGTCCAGCCGCTCCTTCGGCACCTCGAAGAACACCATGTTGGTGTGCTGCCCCAGCACGTTCACGGTGCCCGCCTGGCGCATCCCGTCGGCCAGCCGCGCGGCGCGGGCGTGGTCGTCGGCCAGCCTATCCACGTGGTGGTCGAGCGCATGCAGGCACGCCGCCGCCAGCATTCCCGCCTGGCGCATGCCCCCGCCGCAGACCTTGCGCCAGCGTCGCGCCCGATCGATCAGCGTTTGCGAGCCCGCGAGCACGGAACCCACCGGTGCGCCGAGCCCTTTCGAGAAGCACACCGACACACTGGCGAAATGCCGTGTGATCGCCGAGGCCGGGACACCCAACCCGACGGCCGCGTTGTACAGGCGCGCGCCATCGAGGTGCAGCCCAAGGCCACGGCGATCGCACAATGCACGTGCCTGCGCGAGGTAATCCATCGGCAGCGCCTGGCCCATCCAGGTGTCCTCGAGGCACAGCAGCTTCGTGCGCGCGAAATGCGGATCCACCGGCTTGATCGCCGCCTCGACCACCTTCAGCGGCAACGTGCCATCTGAAGCCTGCGGGATCGGCTGCGGCTGGATCGATCCCAGCACCGCCGCACCACCGCCTTCGAACTTGTAGGTGTGCGCGTCCATGCCGACGATGTATTCGTCGCCGCGCTCGCAATGCGCGAGCAGCCCACACAGGTTCGACTGCGTGCCGCTGGGCAGGAACAGCGCCGCCTCGAAGCCGAGGTCTGCAGCCACGCGTTCCTGCAGCGCATTGACCGTGGGATCCTCGCCATAGACGTCGTCACCGACGGGCGCGCGCAGCATCGCCTCGCGCATGGCCAGGGTCGGGGTGGTGACGGTGTCGCTGCGCAGGTCGATCGTTTCCATGCGGCATGATGCCACCGACCGATCCGTCAGGCTGCGTCCAGGACCTTCAGCAACGCCTTGGCGGCGGGTTCGGACGACGCCGGATTCTGGCCCGTGATCAACAGGCCATCGGTGACCACGTGCGGCTGCCAGTCATTGGCCTTGCTGTAGTTGCCGCCGTTCTTTTTCAGCATCTCTTCGACCAGGAACGGCACCACGGTGGTCAGCTCGACGGCGTCTTCCTCGGTATTGGTGAATCCGGTGACCGATTTGCCCTGGACCAGGGGCCTGCCATCGGCCGCCTTCGCGTGGCGCAGCACGCCGGGTGCGTGGCACACCGCGGCGACCGGCTTGCCTGCGGACAACGTGGCTTCAATCAATGCGATCGATGTGGGGTCTTCGGCCAGGTCCCACAGCGGACCGTGGCCCCCGGGGTAAAACACGGCGTCGAAGTCGGCAGCCGAGACATCCTTCAGCGTCTGCGTGCTCGCCAGCACGGCCTGCGCCGCCGGGTCGTCCTTGAAACGGCGCGTGGCATCGGTCTGCGCCGACGGATCGTCGCTCTTGGGATCCAGCGGTGGCTGTCCCCCATGCGGCGAGGCCACCGTGATCTGCGCTCCGGCGTCCTTGAACACGTAGTAGGGCGCGGCGAATTCTTCCAGCCAGAAGCCCGTCTTCTTGCCGGTATCGCCGAGTGTGTCGTGCGAGGTCAGAACCATCAGGATTTTCATCGGACACCTTCGTTGGGTACGGAAGGGGGCAAGCGGTTTTGCCGGTGTTCCGGTTGTACTCGGATGCTCCGGCGCGCGCTAGTCTTGAGCGACCGCCTTCGCACGCCATGCCTATTCATGAAAATCGCCAGCTGGAACGTGAACTCCCTCAACGTCCGCCTGCCGCACTTGCTGCAGTGGCTGGACGAGGCGCGACCCGACGTGGTGGCGCTGCAGGAAACCAAGATGGAGGACGCGAAGTTCCCCGCCGAAGCGCTGGAAGCCGCGGGCTACTGGTCGGTGTTCTCCGGCCAGAAGACCTACAACGGCGTGGCGATCCTGGCGCGCGGGCAGGCGCTGCACGACGTGCAGGCCGGCATTCCCGGGTTCGAGGATCCGCAGAAGCGCGTGCTGGCCGCCACCGTCAACGGCGTGCGCATCGTGGATGTGTACGTGGTGAATGGCGAATCGGTGGGCAGCGCCAAGTTCGAATACAAATTGCGCTGGATCGAGGCGTTGCGCGGCTTCCTCCTGGATGAGCTGTCACGTCATCCGGAGCTGGTGGTGCTGGGCGATTTCAACATCGCGCCGGACGACCGCGACGTGCACGATCCCAAGCGCTGGCGCGAGAAGATCCTGTGCTCCACGCCGGAGCGCGAGGCCCTTGGCACCCTGACCAACCTGGACCTGCACGATGCGTTCCGCCTGCACCACGAGGACGGCGGCCACTTCAGCTGGTGGGACTACCGCCTGGCCGCGTTCCAGCGCGGCTGGGGCTTGCGCATCGATCTGCTGCTGGTCTCGGCGGGGTTGCGGGGTCGGGTGGCCGAGTCCGGCATCGACCTCGCCCCACGGACGTGGGAGCGGCCGAGCGACCACACACCGGTGTGGCTGCGGCTGGACGCCTGAGGGCATCCCAAAAGAAAAGGCCCGGCAGTGCCGGGCCTTTTTGTTACCACCGGCGTTGCTCAGCGAGCGCGGCCACGGGTCACGAGGTTCACGATCAGCAGCAGTACCACGGCGCCGATCAGCGCGGTGATCAGGTAACCGATCGTGCCACCGAAGTTCAGGCCCACCATCGGCAGCAGGAAGCCACCGAGGAAACCGCCGATGATGCCCACGATCACGTTCAGCAGGACGCCCTGCTGCCCGTCGCGGCGCATCATGATGCTCGCGAGCCAGCCCGCGATACCGCCCACAATCAGCATGATGATGAAGTTCATGGATTTGCCCCTTCTTTTTGTCAGGTTGGATTTCGAGTCCCCCAATGGGGGCGGGGCCAGTGTCTGCACGGGTGCGTGATGGAGGTGTCACGGGCCGGGGCCCTTCCCGAATGCCCGTTCAAGAACGTCAACGCGGCGTCTAGGGCCGGGCCAGCAAGGCTTCAAGGGCGGCCCGGGGAAGCTTGCCGGTCTCGTTGCGGGGCAGCTGCGGCACGCGAATGATGCGGCGCGGCACGAATACGGGATCTGTTGCAGTGCGGAATGCCTCGAGGACCGCCGCATCCGCCAGCGTGGGGTCCGCCTCGATGATGGCGACCAGGCGTCGCGTCCCCGAGGCATCCGCCTGCAGGCCCTGGACCACCACGCCATCGCGCACGCCGGGAATGGCCTGCAGGATGCGACCCAGGTCGCCCAACGACGCGCGCTTGCCGGCGATCTCCAGCAGGTCCGCATGGCGGCCCCGCAGTTCGAAACGACGGCCAGCATCGCCCAGTTCGACGATGTCGGCCAGCTGCACGGGCTCAACGAGCGACACCCGCTCGACGGTGGTGCCTTCGGCGCCGGGCACCAGCGTCACCCCGGGATACAGCGTCCATGCCTGTTCGATGGCCGTGCGGCGCCGCGCGATCACGCAGGTCTCGGTGGAACCGAACAGCTCGCGCACTTCACCCCCGAACCGAAGTTCCGCCGTGCGCGCGAGTTCCGGCGGCAAGGGGGCGGTCGCGGTGAGGATGGCGGCAAGCGGCGGCAGCGCCACCCCCGACTCCACCACCGCGCGAAGGTGCACGGGCGTGGTCACCAGGATGCGGGGCGCGGGAACCTCGCGCAGGGCAGCGGCGATGTCGTGCGGAAAGAACGGTCGCCCGGCATGCACGGCCACCGGGCCCAGCAACGGCAGCAGCACCGACATCTCCATGCCGTACATGTGTTGCGGCGGAACGGTGGCCACGACCGATGCGATGGCATCGCCGTCCCAGAGATCGTGCAGCGCCTCGATGTTCTGCGCGGTGCTCGCGCGCACGCTGCCCCACGTCTTCGGGTTGGCGCCGGGCACGCCGGTGCTTCCCGACGTGAACCCGATCGCCACCACCATCGCGTCATCGATCGCCGGCATGGCACCCGGCACTTCGGCCATCACGTCGGCCAGGTACACATCGGCCGCCAACTTCGTGCCGGCATCCCCGATGAGATACGTGCTGGGGTAGCGCGTGCGGATGTCGACGATGGTTTCCGGTGCGCGCGAGGGCGGCAACAGCGTGGTCTGGCCGCGCACCGCGGCCGCGCAGAACGCGACAAGGAACCGGTCGCGGGACTCGCACAGGTTGATGGCGTGGCGCGCTTCCGGCAGCGTGGCGGCAAGTGCACGCACGCGTGCCGCGAACCGGCCGAGCGTGCACGCATGGCCGGTTCCCAGCAGCAGCGGACGGTCGTCGTCGCCGCTGGCCATCGGCGTTGCGGAGGTGGTGGTCATGGCCGGATCCCCATCGGCATAGCTTACGCTGCGCGCGTGCCCGACCTGCCCGCCAGTCCGCCTGCAAATCCACCGGCCACCGCCTGGATGGCGCGCGATCCGTCGCGTCCAGCGGAAGCGCAGGCACGCGAGTGGCTGGCGGCGCAACTCAATGCAGGTATCGCCCTGCCACTGCAGCGCGATGCGCGCGGTCGTCCGCACCTGGCCGCGCCGTTCGATGCATTCGACGCCAGCTGGAGCCACAGTGGCAAGCACCTGTTGGTTGCGCTGGCACGCGGTGCACGCGTGGGCGTGGACGTGGAGTGGGTGCAGCCCAAGCGTCGCCTGCGGGCCATTGCCGAACGCTACTTCACCGTGGCCGAGCAGGCGTGGCTGGAGGCATCCCGTGATCCAGTGACGGCGTTCCATCGCCTGTGGTGTGCGAAGGAGGCGGTGCTCAAGGCCCACGGGCACGGATTGGCCTTTGGACTCGACCGGCTGGAATTCACGGAAGCAGCCACCGGCGCGCTGCAGTTGACGACCGCCGATCCGGACCTCGGCAAGGCCACCGCATGGCGGTTGCGCGAATGGGTTCCCGAGCCCGGCTACCGCGCGGCGCTGGCGTGGCGGCCCCGCGACTGACCATACTTTGCACATGCCGCTCTCACCCGACATCGCCGCGCAGCAGGCCCCGCTGGATTCCGGCCTCGCCATGCTGGGTCTCGACGCCGCCGCGCTGGCCCCGCCGCTGCTGGCCTACCTCGACCTGCTGGCGCGCTGGAACCGCACCTACAACCTGACCGCCATCCGCGACCCGGCGGAGATGGTGCCGAAGCACCTGCTCGATTCGTTGGCGATGCACGCGTTCCTCGCGCCCGGACCCCTGGCGGACCTCGGCACCGGTCCCGGCCTGCCCGGCATCCCGCTGGCCATGGCACGGCCGGACGTGCAGGTCACGCTGGTGGAAAGCAACGGCAAGAAGGCGCGCTTCCTGCGCGAAGCGGTGCGCACCCTGGGCCTGCCGAACGCACGGGTGGCCGAATCCCGCGCGGAGGCGCTCGATGAACCCGGCGCGTACCGGCAGATCACCGCCCGTGCTCTGGCCACGCTGACCGGCATCCTGGACGTGGGCGGGCATCTGCTCGCGCCTGATGGGGTGCTGCTGGCGATGAAAGCCGCGACCACGGATGACGAGGGCGCGGTGCTGCCGTCCGGTTGGACAGTGCAGGCGGTGCATCCGTTGCTGGTGCCGGGGCTGGATGCGCGTCGCGAGCTCGTGGTCGTGGGGCGCGCGTTGTCCTGAACCCATGTCCCGCGTCGGCGGCATAATGCCTGTCCGGCCGCGGACGCGGCAGCCCCGAGTTCCGCATGGCCCGCATCATCGCAGTTGCCAACCAGAAGGGCGGCGTCGGCAAGACCACCACCGCCGTGAACCTGGCCGCAGCACTCGTCCAGACCGCCCAGCGCGTCCTCCTGGTCGACCTCGACTCCCAGGGCAACGCCACCATGGGCAGCGGCATCGACAAACAGGCCATCACCGCCGGCACCTGCGACGTGTTGCTGGAGGAAGTCGCCCCGCGCGACGGCATCGTCAGGACTGCTGAGGGCTTCGACCTGATGCCGGGCAACACCGACCTGACCGCGGCTGAAATCGCGCTGATGGACGAAGCCGGCCGCGAGCAGCGCCTCAAGCGCGCGCTCGACCAGGTGCGCGGCGATTACGACTTCATCCTCGTGGACTGCCCGCCCGCGCTGTCGCTGCTGACCCTCAACGCCCTCACCGCCGCCGATGGCGTGCTGGTGCCGATGCAGTGCGAGTACTACGCACTGGAAGGCATCACCTCGCTGGTCCAGACCATCGAGGCACTGAAGGCCAGGCTCAATCCCAACCTCAGGATCGAGGGCATCCTGCGCACCATGTACGACGTGCGCAACAACCTCGCGAACGCCGTGTCGGGGGAACTGATCACGCACTTCGGCGATGCGGTGCTGCAGACCGTCGTGCCGCGCAACATCCGCCTCGCCGAAGCCCCGAGCCACGGCCAGAGCATCCTTGGCTACGACCGCGCCTCCCGCGGCGGCATCGCTTACCTCGGGCTGGCCGGTGAACTGGTGCGCCGCACCCAGAAGCTCGCCGGCACCGCCACCCGCACCACGGAAACCACCGCATGACTGCAGCCAAGAAGCGCGGCCTGGGCCGCGGCCTCACCGCCCTGCTGGGCACCGAAGCCACCCCTGCCGCGATCGCCTCGCCGGAACCGCAGCCCGGCGATCGCCTGGCCTCGCTGCCGGTGGGCCAGTTGTCGCCGGGCAAGTACCAGCCGCGCAAGGACATGCGCGAGAGCGCGCTCGACGAACTGGCCGAGTCGATCAAGGCACAGGGTGTGATCCAGCCGGTGGTGGTGCGCGCGCTGGGCAAGGACAGGTACGAGATCGTGGCTGGCGAGCGCCGCTGGCGCGCGTCGCAGCGTGCGGGCCTCACCGAGATTCCGGCGGTGGTGCGTGATCTCGATGACCGCACCGTCATCGCGATGGCGCTGATCGAGAACATCCAGCGCGAAGACCTGAACCCGCTCGAGGAAGCGCAGGCACTGCACCGGTTGATCGAAGAGTTCGCGTTGACCCACGCGCAGGCGGCAGAAGCGGTGGGCCGGTCGCGCACCAGCGTGACCAACCTGTTGCGCCTGCTCGAGCTGCCACCCGCGATCCGTGCCTTGCTGGAATCGCGGCAGCTCGAGATGGGCCATGCGCGCGCCTTGCTGACGCTCGCACCGGACCTTGCCAGCCGCTTGGCCTCCGAGGCCGCGGAACATGGGTGGTCGGTGCGCGAAGTGGAACAGCGCGCGCAGGCCTACGGCGCCGGCCGGGTGGATGCGCAGTCGGCGGGCGCCGGGCGCGGCAAGCCCGCGCTCCACGTCAATGCCGACATCGCCGTGCTGGAACGCGAGCTGTCCGACACGCTGGGCAGCAAGGTAACGGTGAAGCATGGCCGCAACGGCCGCGGCCAGCTGGTGATCCATTACGGAAGCCTTGAAGCGCTCGACGGCGTGCTGGAACGGCTGCGCAAATGAGCGGTACCGTCCTCGTCACCGGGGCCGCCGGCTTCATCGGCGCCAATGTCGTGCGCGCGTTGCAGGACCGCGGCGAACGGGTGGTCGGGCTCGACAACTTCAACGATTACTACGATCCGCAGCTCAAGCGCGATCGCGTGGCCGCGCTGTGCCCGGATGCCGACATCCGCGTGCTGGACCTCACCGACCGCGACGGCCTGGCCGCGCTGTTCGACGACGTGAAGCCGGACCGCGTGATCCACCTCGCCGCGCAGGCCGGCGTGCGCTATTCCCTGGAAAATCCGCACGCCTATGTCGACAGCAACCTCGTCGGCTTCGTGAACCTGCTGGAGTTGTGCCGGCACCGCGGCGTGCGGCACCTGGCGTATGCAAGCTCCTCGTCGGTGTATGGCGATTCCGCCACGCCCCCGTTTTCCGAGGACCAGCGCATCGACAAGCCGCGCTCGCTGTACGCCGCCACCAAGGCCGCGAACGAGCTGATGGCCTACACCTACGCGCAGCTGTACGGCCTGCGCGCGACCGGCCTGCGCTTCTTCACCGTGTACGGCCCGTGGGGGCGCCCGGACATGGCGCCCCTGCTGTTCTCGCGCGCGGTGCTGGCCGGCCGCCCGATCCAGGTGTTCAACCACGGCAGGATGCGCCGCGACTTCACCCACGTCGGCGACATCGTGCGCGGCGTGCTGGGTGCACTCGACAACCCGCCGGGCGACACGCCGCCGCATCGTGTCTTCAACCTGGGCAACCACACGCCGGTGGAACTGGAACATTTCATCGATATCATCGGCGCCGCCGCCGGCAAGCCGGTCGAGAAGGTGTACAAGCCGATGCAGCCCGGCGACATGGTGGAAACGATGGCCGACACCCGCCGCGCCCGCGAGGCCTTCGGGTTCGAACCCAGCACCCCCATCGAGACGGGCCTGCCCCCGGTGGTGCACTGGTGCCGCGATTATTTCGGAGACAACGCATGAGCACGGAGCCGCAGCTGTCGGTGGTCGTCCCGGTCTACAACGAACAGGACAACGTGGCGCCGCTGGTGAACGAGATCACCAGCGCCCTGCGCGGCGTGCTGCCCTTCGAGATCGTCTACGTGGATGACCTCTCCACCGACAACACGCTGGCCACGCTGCAGCGGCTCAGGACGGAGGTGCCGGAACTGCGCGTGGTGCGCCACCTGCGCAACAGCGGCCAGAGCACGGCCATCCGCAACGGGGTCAAGGCCGCCCGCGCGCCATGGATCGCCACGCTGGATGGCGACGGCCAGAACGATCCGGCCGACATCCCCAGGCTGCTCGCGCAACGCAGCAACAGCGAAGCCGAGACCAAGCTCTTCGCGGGCTGGCGCGTGAACCGGCAGGATTCCGGCAGCAAGCGCTGGGCCTCGAAGTGGGCCAACGCGATCCGCTCGCGGATGCTGCGCGACGCCACGCCGGACACCGGCTGCGGGATCAAGCTGTTCGAGCGCGAGGCCTTCCTCGACCTGCCCTATTTCGACCACATGCACCGCTACCTCCCGGCGCTGATGCAGCGCGCCGGCTGGTCGACGGTCAGCGTGCCGGTGAACCATCGCCACCGGTCCAGTGGGGTGTCCAAGTACAACAACCTCAACCGCGCGCTGGTCGGAATCCGCGACCTGCGCGGCGTGGCCTGGCTGATCACCCGCAACCGCCGCACCGCCACGGAGGAGCTGGCATGAGCCTGGCCGCCCTCCTGCAGGCCGCGCCCGCCGCGCCGGGCGTGATGGACACGCCGATCGCCTGGCTGGCGTGGACCGGCGTGCATGCCAGCCCGTGGAAGATCATCGGTTGGGCCGGCGCCCTGATGTTCAGCGGGCGCTGGTTCGTGCAGCTGGTCGCCTCGAAGCGCTACGGCAAGCCGGTGGTGCCGCGCGCGTTCTGGTACATGAGCATCGTGGGCAGCCTGATGACGCTGGCCTACTTCATCTTCGGCAAGAACGATTCGGTGGGAATCCTGCAGAACCTGTTCCCGGCCTTCACCGCCGGCTACAGCCTGTGGCTGGACATCCAACACCGGGGCTGGAATCGCGATCGCGCCAGCCACTGAGACGGTGCCCTGGGGGATCCGGAAGACCCCGGCTGGCGGTCCCTGCCGCATTGCGGCATAATGCGCGGCTCACTGCGTCCGGCCCCAGGCCGGATCCGGGTCCGGGAACACGATCCCGCCCATGCAGTGCCCCCTGAATCGTGTGGCGCTCCCGCCTGCCGGGAACCGCCAGGGGCCGCCGCCGTCCGGGCTACGGACGACACCAAGACACCATGAGGTGCGCAATGTCACGAGTCTGCCAAGTCACCGGCAAGCGTACGACGACGGGTAACAACGTCTCGCACGCGATGAACAAAACCCGCCGCCGTTTCCTCCCCAACCTGCACGAGCGCCGCTTCTGGGTGGCCTCCGAGAACCGTTGGGTGAAACTGCGCCTGTCCGCCGCTGCGCTGCGCACCATCGACAAGAACGGCATCGACGCCGTGCTCGCCGACATGCGTGCACGCGGCGACAAGATCTGAGGAGACTGAACCATGGCTAGCAAGCGCGACAAGATCCGGCTGATCTCCTCGGCCAACACCGGCCACTTCTACACCACCGACAAGAACAAGAAGAACACCCCCGGCAAGATGGAGATCAAGAAGTACGATCCCGTCGTCCGGAAGCACGTGGTGTACAAGGAAGGCAAGATCAAGTAATCCCGGCAACGGGATGGCACCAAGGCCGCGCGTCGCAGGACCGCGGCCTTTTTGTTGCCCGGATGGCGTGTCCCCGACACGCGGGCTTAACGCCCGCACCGGTACCTCTCGCCGACGTTTGCCCCGATCCCTCTACTCCCGGTCCGCCATGCCCGATCCTTCCACCCCCGCCGTGTTCGATGTCGCCATCCTCGGCAACGGGGCTGCCGGCACGCTGCTGGCGCTGCACCTCGCGCGCGCGCCGGGCCGCGCCCTGCGCGTTGCGTTGGTGGGCACCGGCGAGGCGGGACACGGCGTGGCCTATTCGACGCCCTTCGCCGAGCACGTGCTGAACGTCCCGGCCGCTGGCATGAGCGCCTTCGATGGCGAAGCGGCCGACTTCGCGCGCTTCGTCGAGTCTGCGGGTGGGCTGGACGCGGTGAACGCGCCGTTCGCACCACGCCAGCTCTACGGCGACTACCTCGGCACGCGGCTCGCGGAGTCCTTCGGCGCCTCGCCGCACCGGCTGCAACACGTCCCCGCGCGCGCGATTGGCGTGGATCGCCGCGGCGATGCAATTACTATCGCCCTTGACGACGGCACCGCCATCGCGGCGCGCCATGTGGTGCTGGCCCTCGGCAACCAGGCGCGGCGCCTGCCGTTCGATGCGCCGGTGCTGGACAGCTGGGACTGGGCGGCCATCCGCGCGCTGCCGGCCGACGCCGACGTGCTTGTGGTGGGCAGCGGGCTGAGCATGGCCGATGCGGTCCTTTCGCTCGACGCGCGCGGGCACCGCGGCATCATCCACGTGCTGTCGCGGCACGGCCGCATGCCGTTGCCGCATGCGCTGGGACACGCACCCTGGCCCGTGGACATCGATGCGCTGTGTGCCCTGCCGCTGCGCGCCCGCCTGCACGCACTGCGCGACATCGCGCGCGAAGCCGCCCGCACCGGTGCGCCCTGGCAATCGGTGCTGGACGGCGTGCGTCCGCACGTGCGCCGGTTGTGGCGCTCGCTTACGCCGGCGGACCAGGCCCGATTCCTGCGCCACGGCGTGCGGTTGTGGGACATCCACCGCCATCGCATCGCACCGCATGTGCACGGGATGCTTGGGGAACTGCAGTCCACAGGCCGGCTGCACGTGCATCGCGCCCGCCTGCAGGCCTTGACCGCCCGGGGCGATCGGTTGCACGCATCGGCGACCCGGGGAAGCGGCCCGCTCGAACTCGACGTGGATGCCGTGATCGATGCGACCGGCGTGGAGACCGGGGCCTCGGCCATGGGCCAGCCGCTGGTCGACGCCCTGCTTGCATCAGGCCGCGCACGACCGGGTCCACATGGACTCGGGCTGGACGGCGATGCCGACGGACGGGTCCTGGGCGCGCATGGGTCCGCGCATCCGGACCTGTGGATGCTCGGTGGCCTGCGCCTGGGCACGCTGTGGGAGACCACCGCGATCCCCGACCTGCGCAAGGATGCCGCGGCACTCGCGGCCCGCCTTGCCGGCGATTGATCAGGCGCCGCGACGCTCGCGCACGAGCTGCTCGACCACGGCCGGATCGGCCAGCGTGCTGGTATCACCGAGCTGGTCCGGTGCGTTCTCCGCGATCTTGCGCAGGATGCGCCGCATGATCTTGCCGCTGCGCGTCTTCGGCAGCGCGGGTGCCCATTGCAGGTGGTCGAGCGACGCGATCGGGCCGATGTCGTTGCGGACCTGCGCGTTCAGCGCGTCGCGCAGCGCATCGGTGCCGGCGACACCCTGCTTCAGCGTGACGTACGCATAGATCCCGTGCCCCTTGAGGTCGTGCGGAAACCCGACCACCGCCGCCTCCGCCACGTCGGGATGCGCCACCAGTGCGGACTCCACCTCGGCCGTGCCGATGCGGTGGCCACTGACGTTGATGACATCGTCCACGCGGCCGGTGATCCAGTAATACCCGTCGGCATCGCGGCGGCAGCCGTCACCGGTGAAGTACATCCCCGGATATGCCCTGAAGTAGGTGTCGATGAACCGCGCGTGGTCGCCATGGACGGTGCGCATCTGTCCCGGCCACGAATCGGTGATCACGAGGTTGCCTTCGCCGATTCCTTCGACCACTGCGCCGTTGGCATCGACCAGCGCCGGCTTCACGCCGAAGAACGGTAACGTGGCGGAGCCCGGCTTGGTGGCAATCGCGCCGGGCAGGGGCGAGATGAGGATGCCCCCGGTCTCGGTCTGCCACCAGGTGTCGACGATCGGGCAGCGCGCATCGCCCACCACGTCGTGGTACCAGCGCCAGGCTTCCGGGTTGATCGGTTCGCCCACGCTGCCCAGCAGCCGCAGCGACGCGCGCGAGGTCGCCTTCACCGGTGCATCGCCTTCGCGCATCAGCGCGCGGATCGCGGTGGGCGCGGTGTAGAAGATCGTCACCTTGTGGCGATCGATGACCTGCCAGAACCGCGAGGCATCCGGCCACGTGGGCACGCCTTCGAACATCAGCGTGGTCGTCGCATTGGCGAGCGGCCCATAGACGATGTAGCTGTGCCCGGTGATCCAGCCGACGTCGGCCGTGCACCAGTAGACATCGTCGTCCTTCAGGTCGAACACGCAGCGATGCGTGTGCGCGGCGTACACGAGGTAGCCGGCGGTGGTGTGCAGCACGCCTTTGGGCTTGCCGGTGGACCCGCTGGTGTAGAGCAGGAACAGTGGATCCTCCGCGCCCATCGGCTCCGGTTCGCAGGCGTCGGGCTGGCCATCGACCAAGGCATGGAACCAGCGGTCGCGCGGCATCTGCATGTCCACCGGGGCGCCGGCGTGGCGCACCACCAGCACGGTCTCCACCGACTGGGTGCCCGGCAGTTTCAACGCGGCATCCACGTTGGCCTTGAGCGGCACCGGCTTGCCGCCGCGACGACCGGCATCGGCCGTGATGACCAGCTTCGAGGCGCTGTCGGCGATGCGATCCGCGATCGAATGCGGGGCGAATCCCCCGAACACCACGGAGTGGATCGCGCCGATGCGCGCGCAGGCGAGCATGGCCACGGCCGCATCCGGGATCATCGGCAGGTAGATGGTGACGCGGTCGCCCTTGCGCACGCCGAGGTTCCGCAGCGCGTTGGCCAGCCGGCAGGTGCGCGCGTGCAGTTCGCGGTAGCTGATGCGTTGCGCGGCTTCGGCCGGGTCATCGGGCTCGAACACGATCGCGGTCTTGTCTCCGTGGGCCGCGAGATGGCGGTCGAGGCAGTTCACCGTCGCATTCAGGATCCCATCGCCGAACCAGCGGATGTGCAGGTCGTCGGCATCGAAGGAGACATCGCGGATCTCCGTGGGCGCGCGCATCCACTCGAACCCGTCCGCCACGCGGGCCCAGAACCCGTCCGGATCGGCGATGGATTCGGCATGCAGCCGCAGGTAGTCGTCCCGCCGGATGGCGGCCTGTGCCGCGAACGCGGGGGGCACCGGGTAGACCTCGGGGTTCATGCGGTGCTCCATCGTCGGGATGACGCGAGTTTAAATCCACGCCCGGACGATGACCTCCTGCACATGCGGGCGGCATCGGTTGGGGCAGGATGAGGGGTCCACCCAACCTCGAGGAATCCGCCGTGCAGCTGTCCTCCCTTCATCGTGGCGCCCTGGCCGCGGCCGTGGCCTGCGCGCTGAGCGCGTGCCCCCAGACGCCCCCGCCCGCCGCCAACGCGCCGGCCCCCGCGCCGCAATCGGCCCCCGCACCCGCCGCGCCGACCAGCGGCATCGATATCGCCGGCATGGACAAGTCCGTACAGCCCGGCGACGATTTCGACGGTTACGCGAATGGCGGCTGGTCGAAGACCGCGACGATCCCGGACGACCGCTCCAGCACGGGCGTGTTCCTGACGGTGTTCGAGAAGGCCGAGCAGCGCACCAAGGACCTCGTGCAGGGCATGGCCGCCAGCAATCCGGCCGCAGGCAGCGACGAGCGCCGCATCGCCGACTACTACGCCGCGTACATGGATGAAGCCGGCATCGAGAAGAAGGGCCTTGCCGGGCTGCAGCCGCAGCTCGATGCGATCGACGCGATCAAGGACAAGGCGGGCCTGGCCCAGGCACTCGGCGCGGACCTGCGCGCGGACGTGGATCCGCTCAACGCGACCAACTACCACACCGAACGCCTGTTCGGCCTGTTCGTGAGCCAGGGCCTCGAGGATCCGGCGCATAACACAGCCTACCTGCTGCAGGGTGGCCTCGGCATGCCCGACCGTGATTACTACCTGTCGTCAGACAAGGCGATGGTGGACATCCGCGACAAGTACAAGGCCTACATCGCCGCGCTGCTGACGCAGGCGAACGTTGCCGACGCCGACAAGAAAGCCGCCGCGGTGTACGCGCTGGAGGAAAAGATCGCGAAGGCGCAGGCACCCATCACCGAGACGGAAGACGTGCACAAGGCCAACAACCCTTGGCCGGTCGCCGATTTCGCGAAGAAGGCGCCGGGCCTCGACTGGGCCACGTACTTCAAGGCGGCCGGGCTCGATGGCCAGCAGACGATCGATGCATGGCAGCCGGGTGCGATCAGCAAATTGTCCGCGCTCACCGCCAGCCAGCCGCTGGATGCGTGGAAGGACTGGATGACGTTCCACCTGCTCAACCAGAGCGCCAGCCTGTTGCCGAAGGCGTTCGACGACCTGTCGTTCGGGTTCTACGGCACCACCGTCAATGGCACGCCGAAGCAGCGCGACCGCTGGAAGCGCGGGCTGGGGCGGGTCAACACCGACCTGGGCGATGCGGTTGGCAAGGTGTACGTGCAGAAGTACTTCCCGTCGGCATCCCGCGAGAAGATCCAGCAGCTGGTATCGAACCTGCTGGCGGTGTTCCCGGAACGCATCGACAAGCTCGACTGGATGGACGCGGCGACGAAAGCCAAGGCCAAGGCCAAGGTGGCATCGATCAAGGTGGGCGTCGGTTATCCGGATGCGTGGCGCGACTACACCTCGCTGGAGATCAAGCCGGATGACGCGCTTGGCAACCACCAGCGCGCGGAACTGACGGAATACAAGCACCAGCTGGCCAAGCTCGGCCAGGCGCCGGACAAGGGCGAATGGTGGATGACGCCGCAGACGGTGAACGCGGTGAACCTGCCGCTGCAGAATGCGTTGAACTTCCCGGCTGCGATCCTGGAGCCGCCGTTCTTCGATCCGAATGCGGATGCCGCGGCGAACTATGGCTCGATCGGCGCGGTGATCGGCCACGAGATCAGCCACAGCTTCGACAACACCGGCGCGGAATTCGACGCCGACGGCAAGCTGCAGAACTGGTGGACGCCCGCGGATGCGGCGCACTTCAAGGCCGCGGGCGAGAAGTTGATCGCGCAGTTCAACGCCTACGAGGCACTGCCAGGCCTGCACCTCAACGGCAAGCAGGAGCTGGGTGAGAACATCGCGGACCTCGCGGGTCTCGCGGTGGCGTTCGATGCGTACCACAAGTCGCTCGGCGGCAAGCCGGCACCGGTGATCGATGGCCTGACCGGCGACCAGCGCTTCTTCCTCGCGTTCGCGCAGAGCTGGCGCACCAAGACCCGAGATGCGGCGTTGCGTGCACAGGTGGTCAGCGATGGCCACGCGCCGGGACAGTTCCGGGTGCGGACGGTGCGGAACATCGATGGGTGGTACGACGCGTTCCAGGTCAAGGACGGCCAGAAGCTGTTCCTGAAGCCGGAGGAGCGCGTGCGGATGTGGTGATGGGTGGCGGCCGACGTGGCCGCTTCGATGTCACGACGGGCGGCGCGATGCCGCCCGTTTTGATTCACGCCAACAGCCTCGCCCTGGCCGCGACCGGTCGCCCTTGCCCTCAGGGCGCGCTGTCCTGCGCGCACTTCGGGCGGCGGCCCTCCATGGCCGCCTTCACAGG
>Ga0207982_1000017_pt1 | contig 17208 bp, 7 predicted proteins | sample SoimicmetaGmgHAB_FD_188335 | JGI IMG/M metagenome (GOLD analysis project Ga0207982, IMG submission 188335) | Soil and rhizosphere microbial communities from Laval, Canada - mgHAB (SPAdes) (version 2) | ecosystem: Environmental > Terrestrial > Deep subsurface > Rock core/Sediment | place: Laval... | reverse complement strand
CCGTGGTGGCGCTCGCGGGAGGGCGGACGCCCTTCGCAGCCTATCGCCTCCTGGCCCGGCAACCGCTGGATTGGAGCCGCGTGTACTTGCTGCCCGGGGACGAGCGCTGCGTGCCGCATGACCACCACGCATGCAATGCCACCGCATTGCGCAAGGCCTTCGACGGAACGGGTGCGATCGTGGAACACCTGACGGTGCCGTCCGGCGATCCGGATGCGTCATTGATGCATGCGCGCACACTGCTTCGGACGCACTCCGGCCCGTTTGCATCCGTCGTGCTGGGCATGGGTCTGGACGGCCATGTCGCGTCGCTGTTTGCGGGCGCGCCGCAGTTCATGACGGCGCTGCATCCGCGCGATGGCGCCGCCGTGGCCCGCATCGACCCCGAACCGCTGCCCGTGGAAGCGCCGTTCCCACGCATCACCCTGACCCTGCCCCGCCTGCTCGATGCGCGGCGCGTGCACCTCCTCGTCACCGGCCATGAAAAGCGCAGCGTGCTGGAGGCTGCGATGGCCGCGAATGCCCCCCTGCTGTTGCCCGTGTCCGCCGTCCTGCATGCGCCGGAGTCCAACGTGCAGATCCATTGGAGTCCCTGATGAGCCTTGACCCGGTCGTCGAACGCATCACCGCGCGAATCGCGGAACGCAGCCAGCGCACGCGTGCCGATTACCTGGCGCGCATGCGCGCCGCCAGACTGGATGGCCCCGCGCGGAAGGCGCTCGGGTGCGGCAACATCGCGCACGGGTTCGCGGCGTCCGGCGTGGACAAGGATGCGCTGCGCAATGGCCATGCCGGCAACATCGGCATCGTCACCGCCTACAACGACATGCTCTCGGCGCACCAGCCGATGGAGCAGTACCCCACCCTGATCCGCATGGCCGCGCGCAACGCGGGCGGCAGCGCGCAGGTGGCCGGCGGCGTGCCGGCGATGTGCGATGGCGTGACGCAGGGCCGCGCCGGCATGGACCTGTCGCTGTTCTCCCGTGACACCATCGCGCTGTCCACGGCGGTGGCGCTGTCCCACGGGATGTTCGATGCCGTGCTGTGCCTGGGCGTCTGCGACAAGATCGTGCCAGGCCTGCTGATGGGTGCGTTGAGTTTCGGGCACCTGCCCGTGATCTTCGTGCCCGCGGGGCCAATGCCCTCCGGCATCCCCAACAAGCAGAAGGCTGCCGTGCGGCAGCGCCACGCGCAGGGCGAGGCCACCATAGACGAACTGCTGGATGCCGAAGCCGCCTCGTACCACGCGCCCGGCACGTGCACGTTCTATGGCACGGCCAACTCCAACCAGATGCTGATGGAAGTGATGGGCCTGCACATGCCGGGCACCGCCTTCGTTCCGCCGGGCACGCCGTTGCGCGATGCGCTGACCGTGGCAGCGACCGAACAGGCGCTGCGCATCACCTCGTTGGGTGATCATTACCGACCCCTCGCCGAGACGCTCGACGAGAAGGCGCTGGTCAACGCGATGGTGGGACTCGCCGCGACCGGCGGTTCGACCAACCATGCGCTCCATCTGGTCGCGATCGCGCGCGCCGCCGGTATCCTCATCGACTGGGACGACCTGGATGCGCTATCGCGCGCCACCCCCCTGTTGGCCCGCGTGTACCCGAACGGCGAGGCCGACGTGAACCAGTTCCAGGCCGCTGGTGGTCTGGCGCTGGTGATCCGGGAGCTCATCGATGCCGGCCTGCTGCATCCGGATATCCGCTGCGTGCATGGCGGCGACCTGGGCGCGCAGGCGCGCATTCCGCGGCTCGAAGGCACTCGCCTGGTGTGGGAGGACGCTCCTGCCGTGTCGCGCGATCCCGGCATCGTGCGTCCGGTGGGCGAGCCATTCGACAAGGAAGGCGGCCTGCGCAGGCTGCAGGGCAACCTGGGGCGCGCCGTGGTGAAGGTCTCTGCCGTCGCAGCGGAGTTCCGCCGAATCGAAGCCCCCGCCCGCGTGTTTGCCTCGCAGGACGCGCTGCTTGCGGCGTTCGCGGCAGGCACGTTGCAGGGCGACTTCGTGGCCGTGGTGCGTGGGCAGGGACCGCGCGCGAATGGCATGCCGGAACTGCACAAGCTCACGCCGACATTGTCCGCGCTGCAATCGCGTGGCCAACGCGTCGCGCTGCTCACCGATGGCCGCATGTCCGGCGCATCGGGCACGGTGCTCGCCGCGATCCACGTCACGCCCGAGGCAGCGGATGGCGGGCCGCTGGCACGGGTGCACGATGGCGACATCATCCGCATCGATGCCGCTGAAGGCACGATGGACGCATTGGTCGCGGCTTCGGCGTGGTCCGCGCGCGACCTGGCGGACGTGGTATTCGAAGCCAATCATCATGGCGATGGGCGTGAACTGTTTGCATTGATGCGCACCCAGGTCGGCGGCGCCGAAGCGGGCGCCTGCAGCCTGTTCGTGGATGAACCGCGCGCGCGCCCAGTCGCGCCCGCGGTGTTGCCGCTGGCCACCGACGGAGACGACGACGCATGACCTCGCGTGATCCCCGCCTTGCGCTGGTTGCCGACATCGGTGGCACCAACGCGCGCTTCGCGTTGACCGAACTGGATTCGCCGGAGCCGACGCTGCTGCATTCGCAATCACTGCCTGCAGCGGAATTCGCAAGCGTGCAGCATGCCGCGGAGCATTACCTCGCAGGCCTGGAAGCGCGACCGGCCCAGGCCGCGCTCGCCGTCGCCTGCCCGGTCAATACCGACGAGATCCGCCTCACCAACCGCGCGTGGTCGTTCAGCCGGCGCGAGCTGCAGGCGGCGCTGCACCTCGATTCTCTACGCATGCTCAACGATTTCGGCGCCGTGGCCTGGGCGGTCCCCGGCCTGCACGCCGCGGGCGATGGCCTGGTGACGCTGCATGGGGATCCGGCGACACCGCTGCAGGGGCCCGTGACCGTGCTGGGCCCGGGCACCGGCCTCGGCGTGGCGCTGCTGGTGGGGCCTGCGGAGCACGGCTGGCGCGTGATCGAAACCGAAGGCGGCCATGTCTCCTTCGCGCCGCAGGGGGACGAGGAGCGCGCCATTGCCGCGTGGCTCGACGCCAAGCACGGCCGCACCTCCACCGAGCGCCTGCTGTGCGGGCGCGGCCTCTCGGAAATCGATGCGGTGATCCGCGGCGCAAGTCCGCTGGGTACAACCGCCCGCCCCCAGCCCGGCGATTCCACGTTGCACCAGCCGGGGCTGCGCGATCCTGCCGACATCGTGGCCGCAGCGCTGGATGGCCACGACCTGCCCGCGCGCCGCACGCTGGCCCGCTTCAGTGCGGTGCTTGGCAGCGTGGCCGGTGATGCCGCATTGATCCACGGCGCACGCACGGTGGTGATTGCCGGCGGCATCGTGCCGAGGTTCATTCCCTTCCTGCGCAGCAGCGCGTTCCGCGAACGCTTCCTCGCCAAGGGCCGCTTTGCGGCGTGGCTAGAATCGGTCGCGATCCATGTCATCACCCACCCGCAACCCGGCCTGGTCGGCGCGATGATGGCGCTGCGCAGCCCACAGGAATCCACGCCATGAACGAACGCATCGCACCCCTGGCGCAGGTTGCGCTCGACACCCTGGCGGCCGCGCCGGTGGTGCCGATCCTTGTCATCGATCGCATTGAAGATGCGGTACCGCTGGCACGCGCGCTGGTGGACGCCGGCTTGCCGGTGCTTGAGATCACCCTGCGCACCCCCGCCGCCATCGACGCCCTCGCAGCGATCGTGCGCGAAGTTGAAGGCGCGATTGCTGGCGCGGGCACCGTGCTGGATGCCGCCCAGTTCGCCGCTGTGCAGGCCGCCGGTGGCCGGTTCGCGATCGCGCCGGGCACCACCGATGCGTTGTACGCGGCGGCTGGCACTGCCGATGCGCGGATCCCGCTGATCCCGGGCATCGCCACCCCCAGCGAACTGATGCGAGGGCTGGAGCACGGCTACCGCGCCTTCAAGTTCTTCCCCGCGGAGGCCGCTGGCGGTCCGGTCGCCCTGAAAGCCTTCGCGGGCCCGTTCCCGCAGGCCCGGTTCTGCCCGACCGGGGGCATCGATGCCGCGAAAGCGCCCGGCTACCTGGCGTTGCCGACCGTACTGACCGTGGGCGGCTCATGGATGGTACCCGCGGACGCCGTGGCTGAACGGGACTGGGCCCGCATCCGCAAACTGGCGGAATCCGCCGCCGTATTGCCAAAGTGAGCAGGCCGTAATTGCCCGTTCAGCGCAATCAGGCTATAGAGATCGCCGACGTCGGACCCCTTTCCGGCCGGGATCCGGATTTGACCTCGCAACCCCCCTGCCAGCCCGGGGTGCCTTCGCACCGATCCCGCCTGCGCGAAGCCACGCAGGATGTCCATGCACGGCTGGACACCCTGTTCTCCAAGGGCCTCCACGACACCGCCGCGCTGCTGCGCTATCTCACCGGCATGGAAGGGTTCCTGCAAGCCCTGTCCGGCGCGCTCGCCCCGTTCCTGCCGGCGCACGCGGCGCTGCGGGCGTGGGTCGCCCAGCTGCAGCGGGCCGTGTCCGATGACCTGCGCCAGGCGGGCCTGCGACCGTTGCCGGCGCCGTCACTGGTCCTTGCCAACGCGCGGCAGGTAACCGGGGCCCAATACGTGCTGGAAGGCTCCGCCCTCGGCGCCTCGGTCCTGGCCACGGGACTGGCAGGCGTGCCGGGCCGGTTCCTCAGCGCACTCTCCTCGGCCTCTCCGCGCTGGCGCAGTTTCCTGGCCGCGCTCGATGCCGAACCACTCGACGCCGCGGATGACCTCGCCCAAGGCGCTCGCGCCGCATTCGCGGCGGCTGAGCAGGCCTTCTCCAACGCGTTCCGCGCGTCCCTTCCGGATTGTCCATGCCCTCACCCGTAATCACCCCCGACACACGCTCCGCCGAACTGGAATGCGCGCGCGAACCCATCCACCTTGCCGGTGCGATCCAGCCCGGGGGATGGCTGGTCGTGTTCGACATGCGCACGCTCGCCATCCATGCGGTCTCCGCGAACATCGGCACGCTGTTCGACGCCAAGCCGGACGAACTGATCGGGTCCGGCGCGGACGCGTATTTCGAGCGACCGCTGCTCGAAGCCTGCATGGAGGCATGCAGCCACTCGACGCAGACCACGCACGCCATGGGCCAGCACAACATCGGTGACCAGGCGCGCCTGTGCGACGTGACCACCCATGCACGCGATGGCATGCTGCAGATCGAAATCGAGCCGGCCCGGGCCGATCGCGCGCCCGGCATCGTCACCCGGACCCACGCAGCAATCACCCGCACGATGGGCATGTCCGACACCCACGTGTTCATGCAGCAGTGCGTGGCGGAGCTGCGCACGCTCACCGGGTTCGAGCGCGCGATGGTCTACCGGTTCCTGCCGGACGACACGGGCGTGGTGGTGGCGGAAGCGATCGAAGATGGACTGGAGTCCTGGCTGGGCCAGCGTTATCCGGCCTCCGACATCCCGCCCCAGGCGCGTGGCCTGTACCTGTTGAACCGGATCCGCACCATTCCGGACACAGGCTACGAGCCCGTGCCGGTGCTGCAGCTCGCCACGGAACCGCTCGACCTGACGATGACCGGATTGCGTAGCATCTCCCCGGTGCATCGTGAATACCTCGCCAACATGGGCGTGGGCGCGGCGATTTCGATGTCCATCGTGGTCGAGGGGGCACTCTGGGGCCTGATCCTCTGCCAGGATCGCCATCCCCACGACACGGGCGCGGCGCTGCGGAACGCATTGGATCTGTTCGGCGCGTTCTTCTCGGTGCGCATCGCGGCGGAAACCCAGGTGGAAACCAGTGCGCACCGCCGGCGCGTGCGCGAGACATGCATGATCCTGCGGGAAAAGAATGCGCTGGATCCGGCCGGCCTGGCGCGTGAATTGCCACTGCTGGCCCGGCTGGTGCCGAACGCCGGCCTGGGCGTGGTCGCAACAGGTGAATGGCTCGCCGCGCCGCGCGAGGGCCTGGACGAAGCAGCACGCGACGCACTGGTGGCATGGCTGCGCGGACAGGACGGCCGCCAGATCGTGGCCTCGACGCGGGGCGAATGGAGAACGTCGCCTGGCGCGCTTGCCGGCGTGCTGGCGGTCCGCCTCGGCGCGAAGGCGGATGCCTGGCTCATCTATTTCCGCGAGACCTACGACGAAGAGATCTGCTGGGCCGGTATTCCCGACAAGCACGTGGAGCGTCTTGCGGATGGCCGCGTGCGGATCGCGCCGCGGGCCGATTTCACGGCGTGGCGCGCGATACAGAAAGACCAGTGCGAGGCGTGGGTCGCATGGGACCTGGACGCCGCCGCGGCGGTGTCCGACCTGATGCGTTGATGGGAACCATCGGGCGCCGTCGGCGACCGGTGGTGGGCGGTACAGGGTTCGAACCTGTGACCCCTACCATGTCAAGGTAGTGCTCTACCGCTGAGCTAACCGCCCATGCGAACTTCGCAAGGGCGGCAAGTTTACCTGCCCGGCCTGCCTACGACAACCAGCGGGGCCGCGGCCGGGCCTTCAGCGGGTCAACTCCGCCTCGCGCAGCCTGTGCAGCTCGTCGCGGGTGCGCGCGGCCTCCTCGAACTCCAGGTCGCGGGCGTGCTGGTACATGCGGTCTTCCAGCTCGCGGATGCGCGCGGCCAGCGCCGAAGGCGACAGCGTGCGGTAATCGGTGGCGGCCTCCGCCACGCGCCGCTTGCCGCCCCGGCCCTTGCGGTCCTCGGCGAGTTCGTCGCGCGCGCCTTCCATGATGTCGAGCACGGGCGAGCGGATCGATTGCGGCGTGATGCCGTGCTCGACGTTGTACTCCACCTGCTTCGCACGCCTGCGTTCGGTCTCGTCCAAGGCGCGTTGCATCGAATTGGTGATGCGGTCGGCGTAGAGGATCGCCTTGCCGCGCAGGTGGCGCGCGGCGCGGCCGATCGTCTGGATCAACGCGCTGGTGGATCGCAGGAAGCCTTCCTTGTCCGCATCGAGGATCGCCACCAGCGACACCTCCGGCATGTCCAGGCCTTCGCGCAGCAGGTTGATGCCCACCAGCACGTCGAACTTGCCGAGGCGCAGGTCGCGGATGATCTCCACGCGCTCCACGGTCTCGATGTCGGAGTGCAGGTAACGCACGCGCACATCATGTTCACCGAGGTATTCGGTGAGGTTCTCCGCCATGCGCTTGGTCAGGGTGGTCACCAGCACGCGGTCGCCCATCGCGACACGCAAATGGATCTCGGAAAGCAGATCGTCCACCTGCGTCGCCACGGGGCGGATCTCCACTTCCGGATCGATCAGTCCCGTCGGCCGCACCACCAGCTCCACCACCTGGTCGCCGGACTTTTCCTTCTCGTAGGGGCCGGGCGTTGCCGACACGTAGATGGCGCGCGGCGCGCGGTCTTCCCACTCCTCGAACCGCAACGGACGGTTGTCCAGTGCCGAGGGGAGGCGGAAGCCCCACTCCACCAGCGTTTCCTTGCGCGAGCGGTCGCCCTTGTACATCGCGCCGATCTGCGGAATGGTGACGTGCGATTCATCGACCACCAGCAATGCATCCGGGGGCAGGTAATCGAACAGCGTCGGCGGCGGTTCGCCCGGCGCACGCCGGGTCATGTGGCGCGAATAGTTCTCGATGCCGTTGCAGAAGCCGACTTCGGCCATCATCTCCAGGTCGAACTGCGTGCGCTGCTGCAGGCGCTGCGCCTCGACGAGCCGGTTCTCCGCGTACAGCTGCTGCAGGCGCTCGGCCAATTCGATCTTGATCGTATCCACGGCGCTCAACACGCTCTCGCGGGTGCTGGCGTAATGCGTCTTGGGATAAACGGTGTAGCGCTGGACCTTGCGCTTGACGTTGCCGGTCAACGGATCGAACAACGCGAGCGACTCGACCTCGCCATCGAACAGCTCGATGCGCAGGGCTTCATCCTCGCTTTCCGCCGGATGCACGTCCACCACCTCGCCACGCACCCGATAGGTGCCGCGCCGCAGCTCGGCATCGTTGCGGGTGTACTGCAGCTGGGTCAGGTGGCGGATGACGTCACGCTGGCCAATGCGTTCGCCGGTGGCAAGGATCAGGCGCAGCTTGAGGTAGTCATCCGGATCGCCGAGGCCGTAGATCGCGGAGACCGTCGCCACGATGATGGCATCGCGCCGCGACAGCAGCGTCTTGGTCGCGGACAACCGCATCTGCTCGATGTGTTCGTTGGTGGAGCTGTCCTTCTCGATGTAGGTATCGGAGGACGGGACGTAGGCTTCCGGCTGGTAGTAGTCGTAATAGCTGACGAAATATTCCACCGCGTTGTCGGGGAAAAACGCCTTGAACTCGCCGTACAGCTGCGCCGCCAGGGTTTTGTTGTGCGCCATCACCAGCGTGGGCCGCTGCACCTGCTGGATTACGTTGGCGATGGTGTAGGTCTTGCCCGAGCCAGTGACGCCCAGAAGCGTCTGCTGCGCCAGGCCCGCCTCGAAACCCGCGACAAGCTTTTCGATCGCCTGCGGCTGGTCGCCGGCAGGCTGGTAGGGCGCGACAAGCTTGAATCCGGCGTCTTCGGTCATGCGTGGGCCTGCACGGGCTGGACTGCACAGTGTAGGCCGCCACGGAATCCGGTGCCCCAACGGGATGTAACCCGACACGCCGCGGCGCCAACGCCTGATCCCCCGGGCCATCCCGCAACGCGACGCTGTGGCATCACGCCACGGAAGCCCTGCAATGCGCCCGCGCCACCACGGATTCACGCTCGTCGAGTTGCTGGCCACGCTCGGCGTCCTTTCCATCGTCGCGGGCATAGGCACGCCGGCGATGGCCGGCCTGCTGCATCACATGCATGCCAATGCCGAGATCGGCGTCCTGACCGCGGATCTGGCGGCCGCGCGCATGCGTTCCGTCGCCCATGCGCGACCGGTCGTGGCCTGCCCGAGCAGCACGTTCGCTGGCTGCACCGGCGACACGGACTGGCAGACCGGCTGGATGACCTTCGAGGACCGTAACCGCAACCGCCGTTTCGATGGCGATGACATCCTGTTGTCCGTGCACCAGACCCGCTACCGGGGCATCCTCGCGGTGCGCTCCACAGCCGGCCGCACCCTGGTCCGTTACCAACCCGATGGATTCAGTGCGGGCAGCAACCTCACCGTGTCGTTCTGCCTCGCCGAAACGCTGTACGCACAAGTGATCGTCAACAACGCCGGACGTGCACGCACGGAGCGACCCCGCACACGCACGACGTGTCCGGCAGGTTGACCGCGCAAACGCGGTTTCACGCATCTCGCACGGTTGGGCGGCCACAGTGGCCAGTCCTGTTCCCGCACGCGAGACAATGAGACTGAGGCGTTTGGTATCACGCTGGCTGCGTCTGCGCCGGCAATTGGCATCACGCCAGCGCCGCGCGGCCGCTGTCGCCGCGATGCCCCCACTCGAACACCCCCTGCGGGCGGAATTGCTCACCGTGCGCGACATGGTTTCGCGCGTCCAGCAGCTGGCCGCTGGCCATGTGCTTGCCAATGCTCGTGGCGGAGACGCATTGCTGGTGCGCCTCAAATCCAACCAGGAGGAAATCGGACGGGCGCATGCATTGCTGGAGGGCAACCTGCGGGATGGAATCGCGATCACGCCGGCGGGGGAATGGCTGCTCGACAACCGCCACGTGATCGACGAGCAGGTGCAGCTTGCGCGACGCCACCTCCCTGCGCGCTACAGCCGCGCCTTGCCGATGCTGGCGAATGCCGGGCGAGAAGGCCTGCCGCGCGTGTTCGATCTCGCGGGCTGGGTGGTGGCGCATGGGGACGCGCGCGTGGACGTCCAGACACTGCAGGAGGTGGTCGCCGCCTACCAGCTGCAGCACCCCCTGGACCTGGGCGAATTGTGGGCCATCCCGATCATGCTCCGGCTGGCCTTGCTGGAGAACCTGCGTCGCATCTCGGTGCGCGTGCAACGCGATGCGCGCGAGCAGAGCGATGCAATGCTGTGGGCCAACCGCATCAATGCGGCGGCGGCACGCGGTGCGCGCGCCGTCGTGATGACGGTGGCGGACCTGGCCGCGTCCGGAATCGCTCCGTCCCGGACGCTGGTGACCGACCTGGTGCGCAGGTTGCAGGGGGTGGATGCGGAAGCCGCACCCGTGATGGCCTGGATCGATCGCTGGACGGCCGAAGCAGGGACCACGGTGGATGCCATGCTGGCGGAGGAGAATCGCAAGCAGGCCGCCGACCAGGTTTCGGTGGCGAACGCCATCGGCAGCCTCCGCGCCCTCTCCGGAATTGACTGGAAGGCATTTGTCGAATCGCAGAGCCGCGTGGAGTCCGCGCTTCGAGCCGATCCCAGCGGCACCTACGCGCAGATGGATTTTGCCACGCGTGACGGCTATCGCCACGTGGTGGAACGGCTTGCCAGACGATCCGGACTCGCGGAAACCCACGTGGTTGACCAGGTTGTCAACCTGGCCGCCATGGCGTTGCCGGGTTCCATCGAGTCACACGTGGGCTGGTGGCTGGTCGACGATGGCTTCGAAACGCTGAGGACCCGGCTGAATGCCGGCATCGGGCGCGCACGCCACATTGCGCGCCGTCATCGCCGCAGTTCGCTCGCCGCCTATCTATTGCCGATCGCGGGAGTCACCGCGTTGGCCACCGTGCTCATCCTGCGGGCGTGGGGAGGCAGCAGCAACGCCTGGGTGCTGGTTTCGTTGATCGTCTCCACGATTGTGCTGTTCAGCGAACTCGGCATCGTCCTCACCAACTGGATCGCCACGCTTACGGTGGCGCCGCGACGCCTGCCGCGCATGGATTTCGAATCGGCAATCCCGGAGAGTGCGGCCACGCTGGTGGTCGTGCCCAGCATGGCGGGCAGCGCCGACGCGATCGATGACCTGGCGGCGGGGCTGGAGGTGCGCTACCTGGGCAACCGCCAGGGCGCGGTCCGCTTCGCCCTGCTGACGGATTTCCCGGACGCGGCGGCAAAGGCCCTGCCGGGCGACGACGCCGTGCTTTTCCGCGCTCGCGAAGCCATCGCCGCCCTCAATGCGCGCCACCCCTGGGATGGTCCGGGCGACCGCTTCCTGCTGCTGCATCGCCCGCGCGAGTGGAATCCCTCCGAAGGGCGATTCATGGCACGCGAACGCAAGCGCGGAAAACTTGCTGCGCTCAACGCCCTGCTGCGCAGCGGCGACCTGGCGCCATTCCAGCTGGTGGCGGGAGACATCGCGGGGCTGGACGCGATCCGCTACGTGATCACCCTCGATACCGACACCCTGCTGCCGCGCAACGCGGCGTCCGAACTGGCCGCGATCATGGCGCATCCGCTCCACGCGCCGGTGTTCGATCCGCGCAGCAATATCGTGCAACGGGGCTATGGCCTGCTGCAGCCCGGCCTGGGCAGCACGATGAGCGGCCGCGGTCGCTCGCGTTTCTCGCGGCTGTTCGGCAGCGCCTCCGGCATCGACCCGTACACGCGCACCACGTCCGACGTCTATCAGGACCTCTTCGGCCAAGGCAGCTTCGTTGGCAAAGGCATCTACGACGTCGATGCGTTCGAGCGCGCGCTGGCCAACCGTTTCCCCGACAACCGCATCCTGAGCCACGACCTGATCGAGGGCAATTACGTGCATGCGGGCCTGGTGAGTGACGTGCGCGTGTACGAGGATCATCCGGCCCGCTATGCCGCGGATGCGAAGCGCCGTGCACGCTGGATCCGCGGCGACTGGCAACTGTTGCCATGGATGCTGCCCAAGGTGCCGCTTCCGAACGGGCTCCACGAACGCAACCCGATGTCGACGCTCGCCCTGGGCAAGCTGGTGGACAACCTGCGCCGGAGCCTGGTCCCCGTGGCTGCCGTCGTGCTGCTGGTTGCAGGCTGGTTGCGCGCGGCATCGCCCGGCGCCTGGACGCTGGGCGTGGTGGCGTTGTGGTTCCTGCCCACGCTGTTGCGCGCGACGCTGGAGACGCTGCAACGGCCGCTGGAGATGCCGTACGAGGCCCATGCCGCCGATGTGTTGCGCGACTTGCGGCTCGGCCTTTGGCGCGGCGCGGTGCAGGTGGCCTGCGTCGCCTATGAAGCCGGGGCGCACGCGTGGGCCATCGCACGGACGCTGTGGCGGCTGCTGGTGTCGCACCGCCATCTGCTGGAATGGGATGCTTCGCATGACGTGGAACGACGGCTCGCGGCACGTCCCCATCCGGAGCTGCGCCTGATGGCGGGAAGCAGCGTGTTCGCCCTGCTGGTTGGGGCCTGGCTTGCGATTGAACGCTCCGGCGCCCTGCCCGTGGCGTCCCCCGTGCTGCTGGGCTGGCTGATCGCGCCCGCGCTCATGTCATGGCTTGGCGATATCGCCAGGGGGCCACGCGATGTGCTGGATGGCGTCGAGCAGTCCTTCGCGCATGCGCTGGCGCGCCGTACCTGGGCGTTCTTCGAGGACATGGCCGGCGACGACGATCAGTTCCTGCCCCCGGACAACGTGCAGCTGGAACCGACACCGCGGATCGCCCACAGGACGTCCCCAACCAACATCGGACTGTCGATGCTGGCCAACCTTGGCGCGTGGGACCTGGGCTTCCTGCAGTGCGACGAGGTGTTCCGGCGCACGTTGCGGACGATGGAAACGCTCGAACGCATGGAGCGTTTCCGCGGCCATTTCTACAACTGGTATGACACCACGACCCTGCAGCCGCTGGCTCCCCGCTATGTATCCACGGTGGACAGTGGCAATTTCGCCGCGCACTTGCGGGTGCTGGCGGAGGGCCTGCTCGAACTGTCGACGCACGCCGGATCCAATCCGCGCACGCGCGAGGGCCTCCTGGCCACGGTACAGGCGATGCGCGACTGCCTTGACCCGGAACAGGCCCGTGCCGCGCAGGACCGTCTCGACCTCTTCCATGCAGCCGTGCCGGATGCCCCTTGGACAAGCCTGTTGCAGCAGCTGGACGACTGGATCGATGCCTCCCCGTGGGATGGCGAGCCGGAACGCTGGCGCCAGCGGCTGCGGCGCCAAGTGCTGGCCGCGCGGGACGCCGAAACCGTGCCCCACCCATTCGGGCCCGACGCGGCGGCCGCCATGGCCGCGCGGCTCGGCGCGCTGGCGGACATCGACCTGCGCTTCCTGTACGACGCCAGCAAGCGCCTGCTGCACATCGGCTACAGCTGCGACAACCACCAGCTGGATGCGAGCTACTACGACCTCCTGGCCTCCGAGGCCCGGCTGACGACGTTCCTCGGCGTGGCCGACGGGCAACTTCCCCAGGACGCCTGGTTCGCGCTCGGACGCGCGCAGACCGAAGTGGATGGCGAGGCCACCCTGCTCTCCTGGAGCGGCTCGATGTTCGAGTACCTCATGCCCGACCTGGTCATGCCGAGCTACCCGGATACGCTGCTCGATGAAGCGGTCCGCCACGCAGTGCGCGCGCAGATCGCCTATGCCAAATCGCACGGGCTGCCCTGGGGCATCTCAGAGTCGGGCTATCACGCCTACGACGCGCAAATGAACTACCAGTACCGCGCCTTCGGGGTGCCTGGCCTTGCCCTCAAGCGCGGGCTGGGCAAGGACTTCGTCATTGCACCCTACGCCTCGGCGATGGCCGTCATGATCGACCCGGGTGCCGCCATCGCGAACCTGCGCCAGATGCAAGGAATGGGTTACGGGGGAGAATACGGGCTGCACGAGGCCATCGACTACACCCGCGAACGCCTCCCCCGCGGGCGCGACCACGTGGTCCTGCGTTCGTACATGGCCCATCACCAGGGCATGAGCCTCATCGCGATCGGTCGCGTCCTGTGTGGCAGCCGGATGCAGGCCAGGTTCACCGCGATCCCCCCGTTCCGCGCCGCCCTGCTGCTGCTGCAGGAACGCGTTCCACGCATCGGCGTGTTCCATCCGAACGACAGCGATGCCACCGGCGAGGAACTGCTGCCCGCGTTCGAGGAAACACCGTTGCGCATCTTCCGCGATCCACGCCAGTCCGCCGCGGTGCAACTCCTGTCGGGCGGTCGCATGAACGGGCAGTACCACGCGTCAGGAGGCAGTGCACTGCGGCTGGGTGGCATGGCGCTCACACGCTGGCGCGACGACCCCACCACCGAAGGGTGGGGGCAGTTCCTGTACCTGCGCGATGTCGAGAACGGGGCATGGTGGTCCGCCGCCCACCTGCCGAGCCGGGCCGAAGTGGACCGGCACGAGGTGATCTTCTCGGACGCCAAGGTGGAATACCGCCTGGAGCGCGCCAACATCGAGAGCCACCTCGAAATCGTGATTTCGCCGGAGGAAGCCGCGGAGCTTCGACGCCTCCACCTCACCAACCGCAGCCGCCGCCCGCGCACGCTCGAGTTCACGACGTTCGCCGAAGTGGCCCTCAGCCGCCAGGCGTCGGACGAGGCCCACCCTGCCTTCGGCAACCTGTTCGTGCGGACCCGTTACGAGGCCGCCAAGCAGACGCTGTTGTGTACGCGCCGGCCGCGCAGCGAGGAAGAGCAACCACCGGTACTGGTCCACATGATCGCGCTGCATGGCGCAGACCTGGACACGATCTCGCACGAAACGGATCGCGCGCGGTTCCTCGGTCGGGGTCGCGACGTGGATCGCCCGCGGGCGATGGATGCCGAGTGCGTCGCGCTGAGCGACACGACGGGTGCGGTGTTGGATCCTGCGGTGGCGATCCGCGGCCGCGTCACGCTTCAGCCTGGCGAATCCATGGTGCTGGACGTGGTGACCGCCGCCGCCCCGGATGACAGCGCCGCGATGGCCATCGTCGACAAGTATCGCGATCGGCGCATGGCGGACCGGGTGTTCGACATGGCCTGGACGCACGCACAGATCGTGCGACGGCAGCTGGGCATGGGCGAGAAGGATGCGGAGCTGTTCGCGCGGATCGCTGGACTGCTCCTGCAACCGGCGCTTGCCAGTCGCGGCGACGCGGCCGTGGTGCGCCAGAACCGCAATGGACAATCGGCATTGTGGCCGCAGGCAATCAGCGGCGACCTGCCGATCATCCTGCTCCAGCTCTCCAGCAATGCGCACCTGGACCTTGCGCACCGGCTGCTGCGCGCGCACGGTTGGCTGCGCGCGAAGGGCTTGTCGGTGGACCTGGTGGTCGTCAACCAGAACCTGTCGACATACCGGCAGGAACTGCAGGACGAGATCCGCTCGCTGCTTGCCGCGGATCCGGAAGGTGCTGCGCTGGATCGCCCGGGCGGCGTCTATGTCCGCAGCATCGAACAGCTGACCGCCGATGAAAAAGTCCTGCTGCAGGCGGTGGCCCGCATCGTCATCGACGACCGCCGCGGCAGCCTGGAATCCCAGCTTGCCCGGCAGCCGTCGGCCACCGCCATGCCCCCTGCACTGGTGGGCGTTGCGTCGTTCGATCCGGAGCCGGTGCAACACGGCGCCGAGCCGGGCCTGCCGCCGGATGCCGACCCCCACCAGGACATCTGGCCACTGGAGCATCCGTCTCCGGAACTCGTGTTCGCCAATGGAATCGGCGGCTTCTCCCCGGATGGACGCGAATACGTGGTGCACTCGCGCCCTGGCCAGCCCACCCCCATGCCGTGGTGCAACGTGCTTGCCAACCCCTCGTTCGGTTGCGTCGCCAGCGAGTCCGGACCCGGTTACACCTGGCAAGGCAACGCGCATGCGTACCGGCTGACGACATGGCACAACGATCCGGTGACGGATGCCCAGGGCGAGGCGTTCTACCTGCGGGACGAAGACAGCGGGCACTGCTGGTCGCCCTCCCCGCTCCCGGTGCGCGGGACCGGGACCTACCGCACGCGCCACGGCTTCGGCTACAGCGTGTACGAACACGTCGAGGATGGCATCGCCAGCGAACTCTGGGTGTTCGTCGACACCGAGCGGCCGGTCAAGTTCGCACTCCTGCGGCTGCGCAACCTCGGCACGCGGGCGCGCCGCCTCAGTGCATGGGGATACGTGGAGTGGGTGCTGGGCAACACGCCCTCCCAGAACCGCATGCACGTGGTCACCGAACTCGACGCCGCCAGCGGCGCCCTGCTCGCACGCAACGCCTACAACCCGGAATTCGGCGGCCATGTCGCCTTCTTCGACATGGACGCCCCACTGGGGGGCGATGGCGTGCCGGACCGCAGCTTCAGTGCGGATCGGCAGGAATTCATCGGCAAGGCCGGCACCTTGCGCGCGCCCTCCGCATTGTCACGCACGCATCTGTCCGGGCGGCTTGGCGTGGGGTTCGATCCCTGCGGCGCGATGCAGCGTTCCCTCGTGCTGGATCCCGGCGCCACGTGGGAATGCAGCTTCCGCCTGGGGGCGACCGACGGGCGCGAGGCCGCCTCCGCCCTTGCGCAGGAAACACGCGGCGTGCAGGCCGCCTACGATGCGCTCGACCGCGTGCGCATGCACTGGCGCGAGGTCCTGTCGGCCGTGCAGGTGGAAACTCCCGACCGCGCCGTGGACTTCCTCGTCAACGGCTGGCTGCCCTACCAGATGCTCGCGAGCCGCGTGTTCGCCCGCAGCGGCTACTACCAGTCGGGTGGTGCCATCGGTTTCCGCGACCAGCTCCAGGACACCATGGCCAGCGTGCATTCGCTCCCGGAACTCACCCGCGCGCACCTCCTCCTCAGCGCGGCGCACCAGTTCCCGGAAGGCGACGTACTGCACTGGTGGCACCCGCCGGGGGATCGCGGCGTGCGCACCCGCTGCTCCGACGATTACCTCTGGTTACCCCAGGCGGTATGCCGCTACATCGAAGTCACCGGCGACCTCGCCGTGCTCGACGAACCCGTGCATTTCGTCGAGGGGCGGCAGGTACGGGGCGACGAGGAAGGCTACTACGACCGGCCGGTTCCCTCCGCAGGCACCACCTCCTTGCTCGACCATTGCAGGCGTGCGTTGGATCGCGGCATGCGGCTGATCGGGACCCACGGACTGCCGCTGATGGGGACCGGCGACTGGAACGACGGCATGAACAAAGTGGGGGAGCACGGGCGCGGGGAGAGCGTGTGGCTGGCATTCTTCCTGCATGACGCACTAGGCAACTTCGCGCGCCTGTCGGAGCTCCGCGGCGACAGCACCTATGCGGATACCTGCAGGCGCTTCGCGGCGCAGCTGCGTGAGGACATCGAGGCACACGCTTGGGATGGCGGCTGGTACCTGCGCGCGTGGTTCGACGACGGGACGCCGCTCGGCTCCTCCGCCAGCGCCGAATGCCGCATCGATGCCATTTCCCAGGCCTGGTCCGTGTTGTCGGGCGCGGGTTCGCCGGAACGCACGCGCATCGCGATGGATGCGCTGTCGCGTCACCTTGTGCGCCGCGATG
>Ga0207982_1000016_pt1 | contig 17224 bp, 16 predicted proteins | sample SoimicmetaGmgHAB_FD_188335 | JGI IMG/M metagenome (GOLD analysis project Ga0207982, IMG submission 188335) | Soil and rhizosphere microbial communities from Laval, Canada - mgHAB (SPAdes) (version 2) | ecosystem: Environmental > Terrestrial > Deep subsurface > Rock core/Sediment | place: Laval... | reverse complement strand
GCCATGCGTGGGTGGTTGCGGGCGCCGTTGCCATCGGTATCGCGGCGTGGATCGGGGGCGTGCAGTGGAGGACGGCCGGTACGCCGGATGCGGCACCTGCCCGCCGGACCGCGGTCACCACCACCGATCCCGCGTGCATCTTGCCGCCCATCGCGGCGCCCGGCGCCAATCCGCGGCAGTCCGACGTCCCCGCGCAGCTGCAAGAGATCGCACTGCCCGCGGGCCATGCCACGCCGCGCGCCGGCTTCAGCGTGGAGGCACGCGTGCTCGCGCGCCGTGCCTACACGGGCGACCGCCAGGCGCGGTTCTCGCCCATCGACATCGCACTCGGCTGGGGCCCGATGGCCGATCCGGCCGTCCGCGCGAAACTCGACATCGCTCAGTCCTCGCGCTGGTACCACTACGGTTGGCTGGGCACGCCGCCGATCGCACCCCCGGTCATCGCCGATCACAGCGCGAACATGCACATGGTGCCGGCCTCGCCCGAACTCGCCACTTCACTGGCCAACCTGCAACCCGGCCAGCGCGTGCGCATCGACGGCTGGCTGGTGGACCTGCACGATCGCGTGGGTTGGAACTGGAACACCTCGATGACGCGGGACGATCGCGGCGAAGGTGCCTGCGAGATCGTCTATGCCTGCCGCGTGGTGGTCATTCCGGAATGACCTCGGCGTCGGTGCGCCCGGAAGGTTTCAGGCCCGCGACGAAGATTCCGGCAAGGCTTACGGCCAACCCGAGCCATTCGCGCGCGGAGGTCGCGCGGCCGAGCAGCCCAACGTCGAGCAGGAACGCCACGATCGGCTGGAACAGCAGCAGCAGCCCGACGAGCGCCACCGGCAGCCTGGCCATGGAACGCGAGATCAGCACCCACGCAAGGCAGTGCCCGAAGGCCGCCAGCGCGAGGATGCAGGCAAATGAATTCCACGAGGGAAATGCGAACGCATCACGCTCCGCCAGACCCATGCCGCCGAGAAGCAGCGCCGACAGTGCCGAGGCGAGGCACAACACCTGTTCCACCGGCGCCCGCTGGCCGGGTTTCGCCGCGAGGTCCTGCGTGCGCTTGATGCCGACGTTGTAGGCACCGTACGCCACGCCCGTCGCCAGCCCAAGCCACACGCCCCAGTGGTATTCCGCGGGCAGCGTGGCCCAGTCGCCGCCGAGCAGCAGCCAAAGCCCGAGGAATGCCAGCAGCACGCCGGCCGCGAAGCGCGCGCTCAGCCGCTCGCCAAAGAGCAGCACGCCCGCAAGCGCCATGAAGAACACCTGCGCGTTGGCCAGCAGGGTCGAGAGGCCCGGGCCCACGATCAGGATGCTCCGGTGCCACATCCACAGGTCGCAGGCGAACGCGACCGCCGGCACCAGCAACCACGCCCATGCCCGTGCCGGCAGCGCCTGCCAGCCATGCCGCAGCTGCACCACCGCTGCCAGGATCACAGCGGCGAGCGCCATGCGCCAGAACGCGGAGATGGTCGGAGGCATGTGCGCCAATCGCACCATCATCCCGTTGGTGCCGATGATCGCGGCACCCACGAGCAGTTGCCCCACCGCAGTGCGGCGGGCGTCCCCCGGGGTCATCCCGCGACCACGCCCAAGCCCACCGGGCACGACACCCCCGTGCCCTGCAGCCCGCAGTAGCCATCGGGATTCTTGGACAGGTATTGCTGGTGCATGTCCTCGGCGAAATAGAACGCCGGCGCGGGATACACGATCTCGGTGGTGATGGCGCCGAAACCGGCCGCCGCGAGTTCCTTCTGGAAGGCATCGCGGCTGGCTGCAGCCGCAGCCTGCTGGGCGGGCGTGGTGCAGTGGATGGCCGAACGGTACTGCGTGCCCACGTCGCCGCCCTGGCGCATGCCCTGGGTGGGGTCGTGGTTTTCCCAGAACACCTGCAGCAACGCGTCGTAGCTGATCACCTTCGGGTCATACACCACGCGCACCACTTCGAGGTGTCCGGTTTCGCCGGTGCACACTTCCTTGTAGGTCGGGTTGGGCGTGAACCCGCCCGCGTAACCCACCGCCGTGGTCACGACCCCCGGCAGCTGCCAGAAGCGGCGCTCCACGCCCCAGAAGCAGCCCATGCCGAACTGCGCCACGGCCTGGTCGGGATTGTCCGGGGACAGCGAACCGCCCGTCACATGGTGGCGATCCACGACCGCCATCGGCTCGGCGCGGCCCGGCAGGGCCTTCGCGCTATCCACCATCCGTTCCTTCCAGGGTCCAATGCCCGCCATGACGCGCTCCGCGATCGAATCGAAACGCCAAGTGTGCTCGCTGCCGGCTGAATCCGCAGCAGGTCCGCCGGATTCCCTTGCCGCGCCCGGTAAACTGGCAGGCCGGTTCCATCGATCCCGCCCGCATGTCAGAGTCCGACACCCCCGCCCCGCGCACCGACTTCATCCGCAACATCGTGCGGGAGGACCTCGCGAGCGGGAAACACGCCGCGATCCGCACGCGCTTCCCGCCCGAGCCCAACGGCTACCTGCACATCGGCCACGCCAAGGCGATCTGCCTGGACTTCGGCATCGCCGGCGAATTCGGCGGTGACTGCAACCTGCGCCTGGACGACACCAACCCGGCCAAGGAAGACCCGGAATACGTGCGCGCCATCCAGGACGACGTGCACTGGCTGGGCTTCGACTGGCATTCGCTGCGCCATGCCTCCGACTATTTCGGCGTCCTGTACCTCGCGGCCGAGAAACTCATCCGTCAGGGCGATGCCTTCGTCTGCGACCTGAGCGCCGACGAGGTGCGCGCCTACCGCGGCAGCCTGACCGAGCCTGGCCGGAATTCGCCTTACCGCGATCGCAGCGTGGAGGAGAACCTCGACCTGTTCCGGCGCATGCGCGCGGGCGAGTTCCCCGATGGGGCACGCACCCTGCGCGCGAAGATCGACATGGCCAGCGGCAACATCAACCTGCGCGATCCGGCGCTGTACCGCATCAAGCATGTCGAACACCAGAACACCGGCAACGCGTGGCCGATCTACCCGATGTACGACTACGCGCATTCGCTGAGCGACGCGGTGGAAGGCATCACCCATTCGCTGTGCACGCTGGAGTTCGAGGACCACCGGCCGCTTTACGACTGGTGCGTGGACAAGGTCGACCTGGCGAACTCGCCGGAGCTGGTGAAGCCGCTGACCGACACCGGCCTGCCGTTCGAAGCCGCCAAGCCGCGCCAGATCGAGTTCTCCCGCCTCAACTTCAACTGGCTGGTGATGAGCAAGCGCAAACTGCTGCAGCTGGTCGAATCCGGCCGCGTGGACGGCTGGGATGACCCGCGCATGCCGACGCTGCAGGGCATCCGCAGGCGCGGCTACACCCCGGGCGCATTGCGCCTGATGGTCGATCGTGTCGGCATCAGCAAGCAGAACTCGCTGCTCGACATCTCCATCCTCGAAGGCGCGCTGCGCGACGACCTGGATGCGCATGCGCAGCGCCGCATGGCCGTCGTCGATCCGCTGAAGCTGGTGCTGACGAACCTTCCGGAATCGCATGAGGAAGCGCTGACGTTCTCGAACCACCCGAAGGACGAGAGCGCGGGCACCCGCAGCGTGCCATTCGCGCGCGAACTGTGGATCGAACGCGAGGACTTCGAGGAAGTGCCGCCGCCGGGCTTCAAGCGGTTGACCGTGGGCGGCGACGTGCGCCTGCGCGGCGCGGGGATCGTACATTGCGACGACGTGGTCAAGGACGCGAACGGCAACGTGGTCGAGGTCCGTTGCACCCTCGATCCCGAATCACGCCCCGGCATGGAAGGCGCCAACCGCAAGGTGAAGGGCACCATCCATTGGGTCAGCGCGAAACACGCGGCGGCGACCGAAATCCGCCTGTATGACCGCCTGTTCACCGTGCCCGACCCGGACAGCGACGCCGACGGCAAGACCTACGTCGATCATCTCAACCCCGATTCGCGCAAGGTGGTCACCGGTTACCTGGAACCCGCGGCCGCAGCCGCCTCACCGGAACAGAAGTTCCAGTTCGAACGCGTGGGCTATTTCGTGGCCGACCGCTACGACCACGCGCCGGGCAAGCCGGTGTTCAACCGCAGCGTGACCCTGCGCGACACCTGGACCCAGAAGGCAGGTTGACGCGCACATGATCCTGCCTTTGCAACTGCATCTCACGCTGCCCGCCTGGGTCCACGAACTGGACCTGGCGCCGGCCTATCCGGACGACGCCTCGAAGGTTTCGCTGGCGATCGAACTGTCGCGCCGGAACGTCGAAGCCGGCTCCGGTGGCCCGTTCGGTGCCGCGGTGTTCACCCCGGAGGGACGCGTCATCGCCGTCGGCGTCAACCGCGTGCTGCCGCAGTCCTGCTCTGTGGCGCATGCGGAAATGATGGCGTACATGCTCGCGCAGCAACGCCTGCAACGCGCACGGCTCAACCAGCAGGACGATGGCACCGCGTGGGGCCCGGTCACGCTGGCCACGTCTTCGCAGCCGTGCTGCCAGTGCTATGGCGCCACCGTGTGGGCGGGCATCGACCGCCTGCTGATCGGTGCCCGTGCTGAAGACGTGATGGCGCTGACGGAGTTCGACGAAGGACCGCTGCCCGCCGACTGGATGGGCGAGCTCGCGCGGCGTGGCATCGAGACCGTCATCGACATCGAGCGGGAGGCGGCTTGCGCCGTACTCCGCGCCTTCGGCGAACGTGGTGGACAGCATTACTGAGTCCGGCCTGGTCGGTGCCTGCCGCGCCGGCTTCGAGCCCGAACTCGCCGCGGAGTTCACCGATCGCGCGGCGGCGGCCGGCATCGCCGGCTATGCACGCACCGAGCGTGGCAGTGGCCTGGTGTCGTTCCTGTGTGACGCCGCCGATGTCGATGCGCTCGCGCGTGCATTGCCATGGCGCGATGTGATCTTCGCGCGCACCGTGTTGCAGCTGCTGGCAACCCTCGAGCACCTGGATCCAAAGGACCGCATCACGCCGGTGCTCGCCGCGCTCGAGGGTCGAGCCCCATTCGGCGCGCTGTGGGTGGAACATGCGGACTCCGATGCCGGACGCCCGCTCTCCGGCCTCGCGCGCAGCTTCGGAAACGCGCTTCGCCCGGCGTTGCGCAAGGCCGGCCTGCTGGCCGCGCAGGACAATGCCGCGCTGCCGCGCCTGCACGTGCTGCTGCTCGCTGGCGACCACCTGCAACTCGCCACGGCCGATCCCGTGCATGCGGCACCGTGGCCGCTCGGCATCCCGCGCCTGCGCATGCATGCGGATGCGCCCTCGCGCTCGGCACTGAAACTGGAAGAAGCGTTGCTGGTGCTGCTCGATGAACGCGAGCGCGGGGCGTTGCTGCGCGAGGGCATGCGCGCCGCCGACCTCGGCGCCGCTCCGGGCGGCTGGACCTGGGTCCTGACCCGCCATGGACTGCGCGTGCAATCCATCGACAACGGCCCGTTGCGCCAGCACGTGCTCGACAGCGGGCTGGTCGAACACCTGCGCGCCGATGGCTTCAGCTGGCAACCGCAGCACCCCCTGGACTGGATGGTCTGCGACATGGTCGAACAGCCACGGCGCGTCGCGGAGCGCATGGCGACCTGGTTCCGCGATGGCTGGTGCCGTCACGCGGTGTTCAACCTCAAGTTGCCGATGAAGAAGCGCTGGCAGGAAACACGGCTGTGCCTGGACCTGTTCGCGGAGCAGGCGCAGAGGCCGTTGACGGTGCGTGCAAAACAGCTCTATCACGACCGCGAGGAAATCACCGTCCTCGCCGTGCCCCGCCGCTAACCGCCCGCCGCATGCCGCCACAACGCGTGGCGCAATGGCGCGAAACGACCGGCCAGTCCCAGCGCGTGTCCGCGGAGCAGCATAGGCAGCGGCGCATCCCCGGAATAGGCGCGATTGATCGCCTCGAATGCGACTGCGGACACCGTGTTGTCGCTGCGCCGCATCCGGGCCCAGCGTCGCAGCCGCGATGGACTGTCGAACGGTCCGCCGTTCGCACGTGCCGCCGCCAACGTCGCCTGCAATGCCGCGACATCGCGCAACCCCAGGTTCACGCCCTGCCCGGCAAGCGGATGCACGACGTGCGCCGCATCGCCGATCACCAGCACGCGCCCGGCCACCTGCGTCTGCGCCAGCAACCGACGCAGCGGGAATGCCACTCGCGGTGAATCCACCGCCAGCGCGCCCAGGCAGCGATCGGAGGCACGCGTCAGTCGACGATCGAACTCGCTGGCGTCGACGGTGGTCATGCCGGCCACCTCGTCTTCGGGCAGCGTCCACACGATCGAGCTGCGGCCACCGGCGCAGGGGAGCAGCGCCAGCGGGCCGCCCGGCAGGAAACGCTGCCACGCGGTGGCATCGTGTGGGCGCTCCGAGCGCACGTAGGCGACCAGGCCACGCTGGGCGTATTCCTTGGTCTTCGTTTCGATGCCAGCCAGTTCGCGCAGCGCGGAATTGCCGCCGTCCGCGGCGATGGCAAGACGCGCCTGCACCATCCCGCCATCGTCCAGGCTCAATCGCACGGATTGTTCGTCCTGTGCCATCGCATCAACGCGAGCGGGGGATTCGACGCGGATGCCCGCGCGATGCAGCGCCTGCCACAACCGGTCCACCAGCAGGCCGTGTTCGGTGATCCAGCCAAGCGCGTTGCGCGCAAGGCCATCGGCATCGAACGGCAGGGTACCGCCACCCGCGGCATCCCATACGCGCATGTGACGGATCGGCTGCGCACGTGCCGAGGCCACGGAAGGCCACACGCCCAAGGCGTCCAGCAACGCCACGCTGTCCGGCGCCATCGCGTACACGCGCAGGTCCGGTGCGTCGGCCGACCAGCGTGGCGGCTCCGCAGCCTCCACCAGCACCACCTCGAGCCCTTCGCGCGCGAGCGCAAGCGCGCACGCCGCGCCCACCACGCCGCCGCCGACCACGGCGACATCCACGCGGATCATGCGGCGTCCTCCCGGCACAACGCGGGCACGTCGCCGCGGTAGCCCATCGCCCCGCCCACCAGCATCGACTGCAACGGCTGTGCGCCAAGCATCGCCATGCCGGCCGAGCGCAGCGGCCGCAGCAGCCTCGATGGATTGGAGCCGATGCGTGCGAGCCCGTCGGAAAACTGCAATGTGCGCGTGCGGTCTTCGGCACGGCGCCGAACGTGCTGGGCAAGCACCTGGCCATTTCCCGCGTCACCCGCCGACGCCTGGATGCACTCGACCAGGGTCAGCGCATCGCGCAGGCCAAGATTGAATCCCTGCGCGCCCACTGGATGCACGGTCTGCGCCGCATTTCCCAGCAACACCGCGCGCGGCGCGACCAGCCGATCGGCCACCAGGCGCTGCGCGGCATAACGGCTGCGCGCACCTGTGGCGATGAAGCGGCCCGCGCGCCAACCGAAGGCGTCCTGCACGCGCGCGATCCAGCCTCCATCATCCAGCGCCGCGACCGCATCGCCCTCATCGGCGGCGACGGCATGGACCACGCCGTAATGACGATCGCCACGCGGCAGCAACGCGGTCGGGCCCGCGTCCCGCAAGCGCTCGTAGGCGGTGCCATCTGGCGCGCGATCGCAGCGCATGCGGCACACGAACAACGCCTGCCCGTAATCGTGGACCTGCGCACCGATGCCGAGCGCCGCGCGCACCGCGCTGGTGGTGCCATCCGCGCCCACCAGCAGCCGTGTGGCCAACTCGCGTGGCCCGTCCGCGGATTCAACCTGCACGCGGCGCCAGCCATCGTCCGCGAAATGCACCGTTCCGAGGAACCGCGCGGGCCGGTACCGGACCAGTGAGGTGCAGGCTGCCAGCCGTGCCTCCAGCGCCTCGCCGAAGTCGCGCGCGATCACCACGTGGCCAAAAGCCTCGCGACCGTAGGCCTGCGCATCGAGCACCACCTGTCCGAAATCACCTTCGCGGCTCGCGTGGATGCGGCGGATCGGCCCCGTGGGGCCGCGCAAGCGCTCCCACACGCCCAGGTGACGCAGGGCAGTGCAGGTGGCCTCGGCAAAGCTCAGGTTGCGCTCGTCGAACACCGGCGGCAGGTCACCGCCCGGCGTGGCCTCTACCATCGCCACGTCCAGTCCCAGCCCATCCAGTGCAATGGCCAGGCTTGCGCCCACCAGCCCGCCGCCAACGATCACGATGTCGTGTCGGCGCGCTTCGCTCAGGTTCGTGGGGGCGGTCTCCGGCATGTGCGGGTATGCTAACGGCTTCCGCAGCACAGCCAGTTGAACACAGCCATGAACCGCCACGAATCGAACCACGCCCTGGCCGCAGGCCCCTGGATGCTCGCCGCGATGATCGTGGCGGCGGCACTGAGCCGCCTGCTGCCGCATCCGCCGAATTTCTCGCCGGTGGAAGCGATGGCACTGTTCGGCGGCGCGTATTTCGCGTCCCGGCGCGCCGCGCTGTGGGTGCCGCTGGTCGCGATGCTGCTGTCGGACGTCGCGCTGGCCGCGATCAACGGTGGCGGCTATGCCAGCTACCTTGCACATGCCTCGTTCTGGCTCGTCTATGCCTGCATCGCCCTGACCACGCTCGCCGGCTTCGGCCTGCGTGGCAAGGTCAATGGCACGCGCGTGCTGGGCTGGTCGCTGGCGGGCTCGGTGTTCTTCTTCCTGGTCACCAATTTCGGGACCTGGGCCGGAGGCACGATGTATCCCAAGACCCTGGCCGGCCTGCAGGCGGCCTACATCGCCGGCATTCCGTTCTTCCAGTGGACGGTGCTCGGCACGCTGACCTACGCCGCGATCCTGTTCGGCGGCTTCGAGCTGCTGCGCCGCCGCATCCCGGCGCTGCGCGCGCAGACCGCCTGACCCAGGCGCCCGGCCGTGGGCAACCGTCTCTCGAAGATCTACACGAAGACCGGCGACGACGGCACCACCGGCCTGGGCGATGGCAGCCGGGTGGCCAAGGATTCCGCGCGCGTCGGCGCCTACGGCACGGTCGACGAAGCCAACTCATGCATCGGCCTGCTGCTCGCCTGCGACGTTCCGGACGGCATGCGCATCCTGCTGACCTCGGTGCAGCACCAGCTGTTCGACCTGGGCGGCGAGCTGTGCATCCCGGGCCATGCGGCCATCGACGATGCCGACATCACGCGGCTCGAGCAGCAGCTCGACCACTACAACGATGACCTGCCGCCGCTGAAGGATTTCATCCTGCCGGGCGGCGGCGAGGCGGCGGCCCGTTGCCACATCGCCCGCACCGTGGTTCGCCGCGCCGAGCGCGAGACCGTGGCCCTGTCCCACCAGGACGCCGTGCGCCCGCAGGCCATCCGTTACCTGAACCGCCTGTCCGACCTGCTGTTCGTGCTGGCCCGGGTGCTGGCGCGCGCGAGCGGCCATGGCGAAGTGCTCTGGAACCACGAACGCCGCCGGGGTTGAACGGCTGGCGGCTCAGTCCTGCGGCTGGAAGCTCAGCGCCGCCGAATTGATGCAATACCGCAGGCCCGTGGGGGGCGGCCCGTCCGGGAACACGTGCCCGAGGTGGGATCCGCATCGGCCGCAGCACACCTCGACCCGCTGCATGCCGTGGCTCTCGTCCGCGCGTTCGGTAACCGCGTCGGGCGTGACCGGGCGCAGGTAGCTGGGCCAGCCGGTGCCTGAGTCGAACTTGTCGCCGGAGGCGAACAGCGGCTGGCCGCAGGCCACGCAGTCGTAGCGGCCATTGCCGTGGTGGTTCCAGTACCGCCCGGAGAAGGGCGCCTCGGTGGCCGAACAGCGGCACACGGCGTACTGCCCCGGGGTCAGGCGTTCACGCCAACCGTCATCGTCGTGCGGCAATTCGGTCTGGCCCATCGCCCGCTCCTTGACTGCCTCCATGAACAAGGGTGCGCCGCGCGTTGCCCATTGGCAAGGGATGGGGCAAAGTGACGGGCGTTTCTGCCTGGAAGCCTTTGCGTGCGCCGAGCCTACCGTCTGCTGCCTCTCCCGCTCTGCATCGCCGCCGCCCTGCCGCTCCAGGCGGCCGACAAGTATCCGATGGACTGGAGCCGCTGCCCCATCCGGGAGCCCATTCCCGCCTTCGACACCCAGCCGACCGGCGACGGCACCAAGACCGAACGCAAGGCGCTGCCGACCACGGTCGAGGGCGACCAGCAGACCGGCAACGTCGAAGTCCCCGTCTTCAACGGCAACGTCAACCTGAACCGCGGCAACCAGTACCTGCACTCGGACCAGCTGACGTACGACAAGAACAACAGCACCTACGTGGCCGAGGGCGACGTCCGCTACCAGGACGAAAAGCTGCGCATCCTGGCCCAGCACGCCGAAGGCAACCAGGAAAGCGATACCCACACCATCCGCGACCTGAAGTATCAGCTGGTGTCGCGGCGGGGCAACGGCATCGCCGACCACATCGACCTGACGGGCGACCAGGGCAAGCTGTACGGCGCCACCTACAGCACCTGCCCGCCCGAGGCGCGGCACTGGGAAGTGCGCGCACGCCGGATCGACGTGAACACCGACTCCGGCATGGCGGTGGCGCATGATGCGCAGCTGCGCATCGGCAAGGTGCCGGTGCTGTACATCCCATGGTTCGCCTTCCCGGTGGACGAGCGGCGCCGCACTGGCCTGCTGTTCCCGTCGTTGTCCACGACCGGTCGCAATGGCTTCGACTACAAGCAGCCGATCTACCTCAACCTCGCGCCCAACTACGACCTCACGCTGTCGCCGCGCATCATGTCCAAGCGCGGCGCGCTGCTGGGTGCGGAGTTCCGCTACCTGGACGCCACCGGCGCCGGCACGGTCGCGGGCAACTGGATGCCCCATGACAAGCTGCGCGACCGTTCGCGTGGTTCGTTCGTCTACAACGCATTCCAGAACGTGAGCCAGCACTGGCAGGCGCGCACCGGCCTGATGTGGCTGAGCGATCCGCGCTACTTCGAGGACTTCAACAACAGCGCGGCGGGCATCGCCGCGTATTCGGCCTACAGCTACGCCGGCCTGTACGGGCGCGGGCGCTACTGGGACGCCGGCGTGATGGCGGACCATTACGAGCTGGCCGACTACACGCTGACCAAGGCCAGCCTGCCGTATGACCGGCTGCCGCGGCTCTACTTCAACTGGGAGCAACCGTTCGGCACGGTGCTGCGCGCGGGCGTGGAGTCCGAGGCCGTGCGGTTCAGCCACTCGTCCTGGCGCGGCCTGGACCCGGTCACGTTCAATTCCATCGGGCCGAGCCATCCCATCCCGGGTGGATCGCGCGTGGACCTGAAACCCTACGTGACGATGCCCATCGAAGGGAATGCCTGGTTCGTGCGCCCGACGCTGGCGTGGCGCTACACCACCTACCAGCTCGATGGCGCGCTCGCCGACAACATCGCGCAGGCGCGCGCGGCCACCTTCGCCGCGGCCAGCGGCACCGCGGTGACGCCGACGATGGTCGCCGGCTTCCGCAACACGAAACCCACGCGCAGCGTCCCGATTTTCTCGGTGGATGCGGGCATGTACTTCGACCGCACCTTCGTCTTCAAGGGCGACGACTATCTGCAGACCCTGGAGCCGCGCGTCTACTACCTGAAGGTGCCCTATCGCAACCAGGACGGGCTTCCGAACTTCGACACCAGCCCGCTGACCTACAGCTGGGGCCAGTTGTTCCGCGACAACCGTTATTCCAGCGCGGACCGCCAATCCGATGCGAACCAGGTGACCGTGGCCCTGACCACGCGCATCAACCGCGAATCGGATGGCCACGAGAAGTTCGCCGCCAGCATCGGTCAGATTCACTACCTCGACGATGTGCGCGTCACGCTGCCGGGCGAACCGCGGATCGAGAAGGGCGCCTCGGCCTGGGTGCTCGATGCCGACTGGTCGCCGACCGATGCCTGGAAATTCGGTGGCTCCTACCAGTGGGACCCGAAGCGCAAACAGAAAGAGCTCGCCTCCGTGCGCGCCCGCTACCTGTTCGGCGACGGCGGCATCGTCAACCTGTCCTATCGTTACCGGCGCGCCTTGCTGGAGCAGGCGGACCTGTCCTTCGTCTACCCCATCAACGATGCCTGGAGCGTCGTTGGCCGCCATTACTACTCACTGCTCGACCACAAGCCGCTGGAAACCATCGCCGGCCTGCAGTGGGACAGCTGCTGCATCGCGTTCCGCGTCGTCGCGCGCCGCTACGTGTCCAACCGCCAGGGCGACCTGCACAACGGCATCATGTTCGAGTTCGAACTGAAGGGCCTCGGCTCCGCCGGACAGGACACGAGGCGCACATTGCGCCGTGCTATTCTCGGTTATTACCGGGATGACCTTTACCTGGTTCCGCCCGAGACCGCGACGGGCCAGACTGTTTCGGATCCTGACCCCACGCCATGAAGAAACTCCTCAGCCTCGCGCTCGCCATCAACCTGGCGATCGCCGCACCTGCATTCGCGCAGACCGCCCAGCGGATCGACCGCATCGCCGCCGTCGTCAACGAGGACGTGATCCTCAAGAGCGAGCTCGACCAGGCCGTTGGCAACATCCTCAGCCAGTACGCCAGCCGGCAGAACGAACTGCCGCCACGCGACGTGCTGGAGCGACAGGTGCTGGAGCGCCTGATCATGATCCGCCTGCAGGTCGCGCGCGCGCAGCAGAGCGGCATCAAGGTCGACGACGCCGAGATCGACCAGGCGGTCGGCGCGATCGCGCAGCAGAACAAGCTCACCGTCGAGCAGCTGCAGCAGAGCGTCGTGCAGCAGGGTTCGACGTATGCGGCCTTCCGCGCGTCGCTGGCGGATGAACTGGCCGTGCAGCACCTCAAGCAGGCGTATGCGCAGAGCAGCATCCACGTCAGCGATTCCGAGGTGAACGCCGCGCTCGCCAGCCAGGCGCAGGCCGGGCCGCAGCTGCACCTCGCGAACATCGTGGTCGCCCTGCCCGCCGGTGCCACGCCGGAGCAGATCGCCGAGGCGCAGAAGAAGATCGAGGACATCAAGGGCAAGCTCGATCGTGGCGAGATCGACTTCCAGGCTGCGGCCATCCGCTACTCCAACGGCCCGAACGCGCTCGAGGGCGGCGATCTTGGCTGGCGTTCCACCCAGGAAATCCCCCCGGCGTTCACGCAGCTGCTGCAGGGCTCCGCCGCCGGCCAGGTGATCGGTCCGATCCGCGGCACCACGGGCTTCCAGCTTGTGAAGCTGCTGGAGACGCGCACCGCTGCCGCGGGCGCTTCCACCGTCTCGCAGTACCAGGTGCGCGAACTGCTTGTGAAGTCCGCCGATGCCGCGAACGACAAGGCCGCCCGCGCGAAGGCGGACACGCTTGCGGCACGCATCAAGGGCGGCGCGGATTTCGCGAAGCTGGCGCGGGCCGAATCGGATGATCCGAGCAAGGCGCGCGGTGGCGACATCGGCTGGCGCACGCAGGATGCGCTCGGCGCCGATCTCGGCGCGGCCGTCGCGGCGCTCCCCGATGGACAGGTGACCGCACCGGTCGCCACCCCGGAAGGGTGGGTGCTGATGCAGCGCGTGGCAACCCGCCAGGGCGTGGCGGCATCCGACGACCAGCGTGCACAGGTCCGTGACGCGATCGGCCGCCGCAAGCTGGAAGACGCGTATGACCGCTTCCTGCGCGAGATGCGTGGCGAAGCCTACGTCGAGGTCCGCAATGACGACGGCAGCCCGGCGTCCATTTCGACACCGCAGGCCGCACCCTCCGCGACCCCGGCGGGCAACCCGCCGTCGGCACCGGATCACACGCCGGTCCCTCCACGGCCCGGCACCACCAGCGAAGCCCCGCAGCCGGCCGGCCAGCTGCAGGTCCCGCGCCACACCCACTAAGTGGCGATGTCCCCCCGGCTGGCCCTTGTCCCGGGTGAGCCGGCCGGGGTCGGCCCCGAACTCTGCATCCGATTGGCCGGGGATCCCGGCCTTTCGCGCGTCTGCACCGCCTACGGTGATGCCGCGACCCTGCAGCAGGCGGCACGCGCGCTGGACCTCCCGCTGCGCCTGCTGGCCCCGGACGCCGAGATCGAGCAACCCGGCGACCTGAGACTCACCCCCATCCCCAATGCCGCGCCCGCCCATCCCGGGCAACTAGATCCGCGCAACGCCCGCGCAGTGATCGATGCGCTGCTGCGCGCGGGCGCGGACTGCCTGCAGGGCCGGATGGATGGCGTGGTGACGGGTCCGGTGCACAAGGCCACGATCAACGCCGGCGGCATCGACTACACCGGCACCACCGAGCTCCTCGCCGACCAGGCCGGCCGTAGCGTGGTGATGATGCTGGCGCGCCCCGGCCTGCGCGTGGCGCTGGCCACCACCCACCTGCCATTGCGCGCGGTGCCCGATGCCATCACCGCGGCGTCGCTCGAGCGCGTGCTGCGGATCCTGGATGCGGCCCTGCGCGGGCCGTTCGGCATCGCCGTGCCGCGCATCGCCGTGCTGGGCCTGAACCCGCATGCGGGCGAGTCGGGGCTGCTCGGCCGCGAGGAACTCGACATCATCATTCCCGTGCTGGACCGCCTGCGCGCCGAAGGCCTTGCGCTGGACGGCCCGTTGCCGGCCGACACCGCGTTCCTGCCAGACCGCCTCGCCTCGTTCGATGCGGTGCTGGCGATGTACCACGACCAGGGTTTGCCCGTGCTCAAGTCCACCGGCATCGAGCATGCCGTCAACATCACCCTCGGCCTGCCCTACCCGCGCGTGGCGGTGGACCACGGCACCGCGCTCGACATTGCCGGCCGCGGCGTGGCCAGCCCGGACAGCCTGTTCGCCGCGGTGCGCGCCTGCGCCGCGCTCGCAGGGCGGACCACGCCATGACGACATCTTCCGGATTCACCGCGGGCGCGAAGAAGCATCTCGGGCAGAACTTCCTGCACGACCGCGGCGTGATCGACCGCATCGTGCAGGCCATCGCCCCGAAACCGGGCGATGCGATCGTCGAAATCGGCCCCGGCCAGGGCGCGCTGACGTTCCCGCTGCTCGAACGCCACGGCACGCTGACGGCGATCGAATTCGACCGCGACTTGCTGGCACCACTGACGGCCGCGGCCGCCGGACACGGCGCGCTGCGGCTGGTGCCGGCCAACGTGCTCGATGTCGATTTCACCGCGCTGGCCGCGGAGCTCGGTGTGCCCCAGATCCGCCTCGCCGGCAACCTGCCCTACAACCTGTCCTCGCCGATCCTGTTCCATGCGCTCGACCACGCGCCGGCGATCCGCGACATGCATTTCATGCTGCAGAAGGAAGTGGTGGAGCGCATGGCCGCGCCCGCAGGCAACAAGGTCTATGGCCGCCTGAGCGTGACGCTGCAGGCGTTCTGCGCCGTCACACCGTTGTTCGTGGTGCCACCCGGTGCGTTCCGGCCAGCGCCCAAGGTCGATTCCGCCGTGGTGCGGCTGGTCCCGCGCGATCCCGCGACCATCGGCATCCGCGATCGCGTGCGCTTCGCCAACGTGGTGCGCGCCGCCTTCGGGCAGCGCCGCAAGACCTTGCGCAATGCCTTGAACGGCGTCGCCGGGCCGGAGCTGATCGAGGCGGCGGGCCTCCGACCGGACCTGCGCGCGGAACAGGTCGACGTGGCCGGTTTCATCCGGCTGGCCAACCTGGACACGCCCGCGGCCTGAGCGGTTTTGGTGTCCTGTTCACCGTGCGCCATTTAGAATGGCGGCATGCAATCCCCCACCGACTATGCGGTCGACGTCGATGTCTCCTCGCAATACCTCGACGAGGAGTCCTCGCCGGCGGACGCGCGTTTCGTCTTCGCCTACACCATCACCATCCGCAACACCGGGAGCGTGCCCGCGCGCCTGCTGCGCCGCCACTGGACGATCACCGATGGCGACGGCAACAGCGAGCAGGTGGACGGCGATGGCGTGGTGGGCGAACAGCCGTGGCTACGGCCCGGTGACGGCTTCGAGTACGTTTCCGGCGTGGTGCTCGCGACCACCGTCGGCATGATGCGGGGGCACTACGACCTGGTGGCCGATGACGGCACCGAATTCGCCGCCGACATCCCGGCCTTCACCCTGACCATTCCGCGCACCCTGCACTGACGCCCTAGGAGGCCTTCCATGGCTGTGTGGGCGATCGGCGACCTGCAAGGCTGTTACGACGCAACGCAACGCCTGCTCGAGCGGATCCGCTTCGATCCGGCGCGCGACCGGCTGTGGTTCTGCGGCGACCTGGTGAACCGCGGCGGCCAGTCGCTGGAAACGCTGCGACTGGTGCACTCGCTGCGCGACAACGCGGCAGTCGTGCTGGGCAACCATGATCTTTCGCTGCTTGCGGTCGGTGAACGCCATCCGGACGAGCAGCGCCGCGTGAACCCGGACCTGCAGCGCGTGGTGTTCGCGGAGGATGCGCGTACGCTGCTGGACTGGCTGCGCCAGCAGGAACTGGTGCACCACGATCCGGAACTCGGCTGGCTGATGGTGCATGCGGGCCTCGCGCCCAACTGGACCGTCGACGAAGCGGTGGCGCTGGCGCGCGAAGTGGAGAACCGCCTGCGCGGCAACGGGTTCCGCAAGCTGCTGAAAAACATGTACGGCAACCGCCCGATGTGGAATCCGCGGCTCACCGGCCCGGAGCGCCATCGCGCGATCATCAACGTGTTCACGCGCATGCGTTACTGCTCGCCGCGTGGCCGCATCGCGTTCGAGGAAAAAGGCGCGCCCGGCACGCAGCCGGTGGGCCTGTATCCCTGGTTCTCGGCCCCGGGTAGCGCCGCGCGCGATGTCCGCATCGTCTGCGGGCACTGGAGCACGCTGGGGCTGATGGTCCTCAACGGCGTGCATGCCATCGACACCGGCGCGGTGTGGGGCGGTCGCCTGACCGCGCTGCGCCTGGATGGCGACGAATTCATGCTGAAGCAGGTCGCGGGCCGCGCGGCGGATCCCCAGGTCGCCGCTCAGGCCGACGAGTAATTCACGAAATCGAACGCGAACGCGTGGCTGGCGTCCGCGGGATGGCGGATGCGCGCGGTTTCCTGCCAGTGCGCGGCATCGAACGCCGGGAAGAACGCGTCCGCGCCCTCGACCACGGTGTCGATGTAGGTCAGGTACAGGCGCGTGGCGATGGGCAGCGTGAGCGTGAACACGTCGCCGCCGCCGATCACGCAAAGCTCGCCCGCGGGCAGCCCGCGCGCGGTCTCGACCACCTCGTCGAGCGAGGAGATCGGCTCCATCCCCTCGAAGGGAACGCGACCGCCACGCGTCAGCACCAGGTTGCGGCGACCGGGCAAGGCACGTCCCAGCGACTCCGCGGTCCTGCGCCCCATCAACACCGGCTTGCCGAGCGTGAGCGCCTTGAACCTGCGCAGGTCGTCCGGGAGGTGCCATGGCAAGGCGTTGTCGCGCCCGATCGCCCG